>ENA-UOJJ01000010-UOJJ01000010.1-human-gut-metagenome-genome-assembly--contig:-CS66-NODE-10-length-331770-cov-103.576154_pt1 | contig 331770 bp, 268 predicted proteins | sample MGYA00242343_ERZ723890 | MGnify/ENA metagenome assembly ERZ723890
CTCCTTCCGCGTGCAGCTTTTTGGTGCTTCGCCTAAGCCCTTGTTTGCTTCCCCCCAACTTTCCGTGCAGAACCTTTTATCTCATTCCGCATTGCTCATTCCTAATTGCGCATTGATTACAAGATTGCCGCCAAGCCCAGCATCACCGCCAGAAACAGCGCGTTCACCCCTGTGAACACCGCGAAGTACCTGCCCTTCCGCGCGCCCTCGCCCGCCCCGTACAGCCGGAACGAAATCAGGCTCGCCAGCGACGCAATCAGCGTCCCCAGTCCGCCCAGATCAACGCCCAGCGCCAGCGCTTTCGCGTCCTGCGTGAACGGCGACAGCAGCAGGCACGCCGGCACGTTGCTGATGACCTGACTCGTCAGCAATGCCACCGCCATCGGGCTGCGCGCCATCATCGCTTCCAGCCACGCGCGCACCGGCTCGCACGCCTTCACCGATGCCACAAAGACAAAGAAGCACACGAACGTCGCCAGCAGCGTGTAATCCACCTGCCGGATTGTCCCCCTGTCCAGCGCCAGCGTACCAAGGAACACCGCCGCCGCCAGCGCCCACGCGGGCAGCACCTTCGCAATCGCCAGCAGCGCCAGTGCGCTCAATGCCCCATACAGCGTAAGCATCTTCCTCGCCAGCGGCGCGCGCGCGGACGTATCCACCGCAACGCGCTCCTTCGGCAGCAGCAGGCACAGTGCCAGCAGCAGCGCAAGCGCGACGGCGGCATACGGCGCGAGCAGGGTCAGGAAATCCAGCGCCGTCAGCCGTCCGGACGTGTACAGGTACAGATTCTGCGGATTGCCAATCGGCGTGACCATGCTGCCCAAATTCGCCGCGACCGTCTCCAGCACGACTGTCCAGATGGTGCTTTTCTGCCCGCCAGCGCGGAAGAGCAGCAGCGTCAGCGGCACGAGCGTCAGCAGGGCAACGTCATTCGTCACCAGCATTGAGAGTGCAAAGCACAGCGCCACCATCACCGCCGAAAGTCCGCGGAGCGTCGTCACACGCCGGGTGAGTTTCCGGCTGACGGCGTCCAGTGCGCCCATGCGCCGGAATCCCGCGACAATCGTCATCAGCGAGAAGAGCATCAGCAGCGTCGTCGTGTCAATGCCCTGCAAGTGTATGACCGACGGCGGGGTCAGCAGGAAAGACAGCAGCGCGCAGACGAGTGCCGCGCTCAGCACCGTTTCCCGGCGGAAATACTGCAAAATTCGTTTCACCATGTGGTTTTGCTCCTTGTGGAAGATGCAAAAAGCCAGCGGCATTGCACCGCCGGTTCATTAGGGTAACACCTCATTTGTGCGGTGTTGCATAGAATACTTTTTAACTGAAGCGTTCCGCCGTCATCGACGCAAGATACCGAATTCTGCTCTGCGAATCCTCCAAGCATTCAATCAGCAGCGGATTGAACGCGCCGCATTCGCCATTGCGAATCATCTGCATTGCCTGTTCGTGCAAAAAACCCTCTTTATAGACGCGCGGCGAAATCAGCGCATCATACGCATCGGCAATGGAAACGACCTGCGCGGCAATCGGGATTTCCTCGCCCTTTAAGCCGTCGGGGTAGCCGCCGCCGTCGTAGCGCTCGTGATGCCAGCGGCAAATCTGGTACGCCGTGCGCGCCAATTCCTCGTCCCGGTAGTGGTCCAAGCGCGCGAGCATGGATGCGCCAATCAGCGTATGCGACTTCATGACAATGTACTCTTCTTCGGTCAGCTGGCCGCTTTTGTTGAGGATTTTCTCGTCGATGCCCATTTTGCCGATATCGTGGAACGCCGATGCGGTCACGATGACCTTGCGTTCATGCGGCGTGAGGGTATAGCGCTTCGTTTTGCTGACGAGGGTATCCAGCAGCACCTCTGTCAAAAGGCAGAGGTGGCGCATGTGCGCGCCGCTTTCGCCGTTGCGGGCGCTGACGACTTCGCTGATGATTTCCAGCATCAGGCGGTTGCTGCGCTCCTTCTCGTGAATCTGGTCGCGTACCTGATTGCTCAGGCCCCGCTGGCGGGCATAGAGCTTGATGGTATTGCTAATCCGCTGGCTGACGACATCGGCATCGAACGGGCGGGTGATGTAGTCGCTCACGCCTAAATCGTAGGCGCGGTGGATGGTGTCCGCGTCGTTCTCGCTGGAAATCATGACGACGGGAATTTCCTCCAGCCACTGATTCGCCGCCATCAGCGAAAGCATATCAAATCCGCTGAGCGTCGGCATAAGCAAATCCAGCAGCACGAGAGCGATTTCCGTGCCGTAGCGCCGGAGCATATCCAAGCCCTCCAGCCCATCAGCTGCTTCCAACACGTCGTAGCGGTCGGGAATCAGCCCATTGAGGATGGCGCGGTTCGTCCGGGAGTCATAGACAATGAGGATTTTCATGCGCGGTCGGGTATCCTTGCGCGGCGCAATATCTTCCGCGGCGATTTCGGAATCCGTGACAACGGCATTGCGGCTCTTTTTTGCCTGCATCATCAGCTGATTGGCGCGTTCAACCGCGCAGTCAATCGGCTCGCCGCGGTTAATCAACCCGCCGATGCTGACGGACAGGCGGATGTCCTCCAGTCCCGGCAGGCGGGTTTCGCTGATTTGGCAGCAGATATCCTGCAATTTCTGCTGAAAGGTGGCCTCCTCGATGTGCGGCAGGAGCAGCAGAAACTCATCCCCGCCATAGCGGATGATGGTGTCCGAACGGCGAACGCAGTGGCGCATCACGCCAACGGCGGCTTCCAGCATCTTATCGCCTGCCTGATGCCCATACGTTTCGTTGCACGCCTTGAAGCCGTCCATGTCAAGGACGGCAACGCCTGCTTCCATGCTGCGATTCTTCAGGGCATCCTCATAATAGCGGCGATTATACAGCCCGGTCAGCGCGTCGCGGTAGAGCTTTTCGCCCATGCTGCCGGTCTGGGTGAGCATTTGTCGGCGCTGCATCACGGCTTCGGGGGTATCCTGCTGCAAGTCCTGTACGAGTTCCAGCACGCAGGGTTCGCCGTCCACCTCGATATAGCGGGCGAAGATTTGCTCTGCCCGCTGCGGGGTAACGTCGAGCGTAGTGAGCTGTCGCTTTTCGTGCAGCACGCGGCATTCAAGTTCGGTGCGCTTGGAATGCGCCTGCGGTGCGTGCAGAACGGTCTTTTCGTTCAGCAGCCGCACACTGGAGAACGTCTGCCGGAAGCACGCCATTTGGACTTCCGCTTCTTTGCGCGTCATTTTGATTTGTGCTGTCATGGTTCTCCTTCTCCCGGTTATTCCTTCCGTCCTTCCATCCTACAAGGGGACAATAAATGAAATTGCCCCGTAAGCACCTTCGGCGCGTTTGCTGCGGTCATTTCCCTGTTGCGCAAGGGAAACGGAACGCTTCAGCCCTTCCAGTACTTCCCGTCGAGTTCGCGGTACTGGATTGCCTCCGCAACGTGGGTCGTGCCGATGGTGTCCGCGCCGTCCATGTCGGCAATCGTCCGAGCGACCTTCACCACGCGGCCATATGCGCGCATACTCATGCCCATGCGCTCCACTGCCATGTGCAGAAGCGCCGTTGCTTCCGGGGTCATTGGGCAGTATTTCTTGCTTAAGCCCGCGTCAAGCTGCGCATTGCAGTGGATGCCGTCCTGCGCATAGCGGGCTTGCTGCAATTCACGCACCTTCCGCACGCGCGCGCCAACTTCCGCCGAGGATTCCGCTGCGCCGCCCTCGCTGATTTCCTTCACGGGCACAGCGTCTACCTCCACCTGAATGTCGATGCGGTCAAGCAGCGGGCCGGAGATGCGGTCGAGGTAGCGGCGGATATCCTTCGCGGAGCAGCGGCATTTCTTCGTCTTGCTGCCATAAAATCCGCAAGGGCAGGGGTTCATGCTGGCAACCATCATGAAGCTGGACTGGTACTGCGCCTGATTGTGGATGCGTGTCACACTGACGACGCCGTCCTCCAGCGGCTGGCGCAGCGCTTCCAGCGTGTTGCGGCTGAACTCCGGCAGTTCATCCAAGAACAGCACGCCGTTGTGCGCCAGCGATACTTCACCCGGCTTTGCGTTCGACCCGCCGCCAATCATGCTCGCGACGGATGCGCTGTGGTGCGGCGCGCAGAACGGGCGCTCCGCCATCAGCCCCGTACCCGGCGCAAGGCGGCCGGCGATGGAGTGAATGCGCGTCGTCTCCAGCGATTCGGAGAAAGTCAGCGGCGGCAGAATCCCCGGCAGGCAGCGCGCCAGCATCGTCTTGCCCGAACCGGGCGTGCCGACCATCAGCAGATTATGTCCACCGCTGGCCGCCACTTCCAGCGCCCGGCGCGCGCCAACCTGCCCCTGCACCTGTGCCATATCCACCGCGCACTTGACCGCCGATACCACGTCACTGTACTGCCGCTGCTGCTGCACGGGGATGGATTCGCGCCCCTTCAGGTGATTCACCACCTGCCGCAGGCTGTTCGCCGGATAGACCCGCAGCCCTTGAATGCACGCCACTTCCTCGGCGTTCCCTTCCGGCAGAATAATATCCACAATTCCCTGCTCGCTCGCGCTGATGACCATCGGCAGCGCGCCGCGCACGGGGTGCAGCGAACCATCCAGCGACAATTCGCCCAGCATCAGCGTCTGCGTCAAATCCATGCCCTCCAATTGCCCTGACGCCATCAGAATGCTGATGGCAATCGGCAAATCGAACGCAGGTCCTTCCTTTCGCTGGTCGGCGGGCGCGAGATTCACCGTCAGGCGCGAAATAGGCATGGTAAATCCGCTGTTGACGATGGCGGCGCTCACGCGGTCGCGGCTCTCCTTGACCGACGCATCCGGCAGCCCGATAATCTCCAGCGCCGGCATCCCCGTCGCCGCGTAGACCTCCACCTTCACCGCGAATCCGCTGACGCCGCTCAGGCCGTATCCCAGCGTTCGTGCAAGCATGAACGTTCAACCCCTTCACCATGGTATTCTGTTTCGATTGTACACCACATTGCGCACAATTACAAGAGAGCGCATTCCTTTTGGCGCGATTTTGTGTATAGCGGGGCGGAAAGGATGCAGCACCCGCGTGAATTGCGATTTGAGACGATGCGCCGCAGGATGCCGCCCATGCAGAAGCGCTGGCGATAGGGCGTATGATGCACTCAATCGCGCGAAAGGGAGGGACGCCCCCCTCGTTCTCCTTCTCTTGAAAATTATTCCATTATAAATTTTGCCCTCCCGGCGCATCCTGCTTGCGAATGGGAGGGCATCGGCATGAAGAAACATCCTTCACCCCTGCGCCGCGCGGTCGGGCTTGTCCTGACGCTTCTGCTGACGCTGGGGTATTTTTCGCCCACGCAGCAGGCGCTCCGGGCGCTTCCCGCGTCCCTGCGGCTGACGCAGGATGAGCCGATTTCGCTGCTGACGGGGAGGCTGCGCGCGTCGGGCGAGGGTTTAGAGGTCAGCGCGTCGCAGGACGAGACGCTCAGCCAGTACGTCAGCGTAACCGGGCAGAAAAGCGGCACGTCGGAACTGCTGCTGAGCATCCTCGGCATCCCGCTTCGCCGCGTGGAAGTGGAAGTCAGCCCGGAGAAGCGGCTGATTCCCGGCGGGCAGGCGCTCGGCGTTGCCATGCGGACGGACGGCGTGCTGATTGTCGGCTTGTCGGACGTAAAGAAGGGTGTCTGCCCCGCGCGGGACTGCGGACTGCAACCCGGCGACGTCCTCCTGCGCATCGGCGGACACGCCATCGAGCGCGTTGCCGACGTCAGCGAAATTGCCCAGCAGAACGGCACGTCGCCCCTGCTCATCGAATACATGCGCGACGGTACGACCGCCCACGCAACCCTCACCCCCGTGCAGGATGACGCCACCGGGGTTGTCCGCCTCGGCGCATGGGTGCGCGACAGCACCGCGGGCATTGGCACACTCTCCTTCTACGACCCGGATTCCGGGCAGTATGCCGCGCTCGGTCACGCGATTACCGACGGCGACACGGGCAGCATCTTGACTGTCCGGGAAGGGCGCGTGCTGAAGGCGAGCATCGTCGCGGTACAGAAGGGGCAGCGCGGCGTTCCGGGCGAACTGAAAGGCTCATTCCTGCAAAACGCCGCCGTGCTGGGCGACATTGCGCAGAACACGACTCTCGGCATCAGCGGCACACTCACCACCGCCGTGACGAACCCGCTCTATCCCGACGGCTTGCCCATCGGCACGCGCTCGTCCGTCCACACGGGCGCGGCGACCATCCTCAGCACCATCGGCACCGGCGGCGTACAGGAGTACACCGTCGAAGTCACCCACGTCAGCCAGCAGAACGCTCCTGCCGCCAAAAGCATGGTGCTGCGCGTGACCGATACGCGCCTGCTGGACGCGACCGGCGGCATCGTGCAGGGCATGAGCGGCAGCCCCATCATCCAGGACGGCAAGCTGATCGGCGCGGTGACGCACGTTTTCGTCAGCGACCCAACGCAGGGGTACGGCCTGTATGTGGACTGGATGCTGTCGCAGATGCAGGGGAATCCGGCTGACCAATAATCAGGAAAAAGTAGGAAATCAGCATATCGACAAAGGCTCCTATTTTTCCGGCAGGAATCCCCGCTCGAAATGCAGAAAACCTCCACCGACATTTTCGTCAATGGAGGTTCTTTTCATGCTGCCGCGCCGTTTTCTGCTTCTGGCGGATAATCCGCTGACGCTTGCCCAGCTTCGGGCGGAAATTGAGGATTTGGGCGAGGAAACCCGCTGCCAAACCGCCCTGACCGCCGAGGAAGCGCTTTTCCGCCTGTCGCAGGAGTCGGTGGATGCGGTGCTGCTCCTCCCCTGCCCGGCGGCGGACTGCCTGACGCAGTCGCTGATACGCCATCCGCCGCTTGCGCCGCCGTTCCTCTTGGGTGGTCTGGACGGCAGGCTGCCGGAAATTTCGCAGCTGCCGGCGTGGTTCTCCGTGCTTCGTCTGCCCGCGCTGGCGGCGGCACACCTGCCGGAATGCACCGAACTGGCACGTCAGCTGCTGACGGCGCTGGGGATGCCGCGGACGCTCCGGGCGTGGGCGTTCCTGCCGGAAATGGCGGCGCTGACGGTCGTGCATCCGTCACTGCTGACAGACGTGACGCACGGCTTATACCCGCTGATGGCGCACCGCGCGCAGCTGACCCCGTGCGCCGTCGAACGTCGGCTGCGCCTTGCCATCGAATCAACATGGAATCGCGGCGACTACGATGCGATTGCGCGCTTCTTCGGCCAGTCGGTCGACCCCGAACGCGGCAAGCCCACGAATCGGGAGTTTTTGTGTCAATTGCAGGAGCGATTGACGCTCAGCGCGAGGAGGATGGAGAGAAGGGTGGGGTGAGGGCTTCCGCCCTTTCTTCGCGTGCTTCCTCCATCGTCAGCGCTGCCGAGAGACAGCCGTACAGTTCCTGAACCGTTTGAATGCGTTTCAGCGTCTCGTTTGTCTGTTGTTCCGCTTCGGACATGGCTATTTTCCTTCTTTCGGGTGATGGGGCGGGTCATTCCACTTCCACCAGCGTATATTGATACCCCTCTTCTTGCAGCCACGTTTCCATCGTCGACCCGCGTTCGACCAGCAGTACCGTGTCCGCATCAACAAATCCCGCATACATTGTCGTGACGCTGGCGGGGATGGTCAGCTGTTTCAGGGATGTGCAGTGCGCAAAAGCCCGCAGCTCAATGCGTTCCAAGGTGTTGGGCAGTCGTATATCCGACAGACTGGCGCATTCGCTGAACGCATCCCAGCCGATGCCGCGCAGTCCCTCCTGCAAATGCACCGTCTCCAGCTGGTCGCAGTGGTAAAACGCCATCCGCGCAATCTCCGCAATGCCCTTCGGGATGGTGATTTCGCGCATCCCGCAGTAGATGAACGCCGCTTCGCCGATTTTCTCCAAGCTCCCCGGCAGGGTGATTTCCGTCAGCTCCGGAATGCGCCCGAACGCACCGTCTGCAATCTCCTTGATGCCCTCCGGCACAATGCAGACCGCGCCCGTCGTCAGCCGCCGCAGCACGCGCTGATGCACATGGTCAATCAGCATCCCGTCCTGAACCGTCAGCAGCGGATGATTCGGCGAAAGCTCCACCGTCCGCAGCGCCTTGCAGTTCTTGAAGGGATTCCCCTCGATTTCCGTCACGCTGTCCGGGATGCAGATGCTTGCAAAACCGCAGCGCTCGAATGCGTTTCTGCCCAGAAACTGCACACCCTCCGGCAGGTCGATTTCCGTCAGGGCTTCGCAGAACGCAAACGCCGATGCTTCCAGCCGCTCCAGCTTTTCCGGCAGAACGACCTTCTCCAGCTCCGAGCATCCATAGAACATATCTATCGGTATCACGCGCAGGTTCTTCGGGAGCGTGACTTCCTGCAATTTCTCGTTTGACAAAAACGCGCCGTGTCCGACTTCTTCCAAACTTTCGGGCAGTTTCAGCGCGGTAAGCCCCGTACTTTCAAACGCATGACACCCGATGGTGCGCAGGCCCTCCGGCAGGGTGATTTCCGTCAGGCTTCTGCACCAGTCGAACGCGCTGTCGCCAATGCTTTGCAGGCTCTCCGGCAGACTGACCGACCGCAGCGCAAAGCAGCCGTTGAAGGCCTCTTTCTGGATGTTCGTCAGCCCTTCCGGCAGCGTCACGCGTTCCACCTGCGCGGAATAGAATGCGCCCCGCCCAATCGTCGTGATGCCCTCCGGCACAGTTACATCGCGCACATCCCGCGCGGCGCAAATCACCGTGTCGCCCGCCAGCAGCATTTGATTCTCGATGCGCAACACCGGGTTGTTCGGCGCAATCCGCAGGCTGTTCGCAAAGAAGTGTTGGGACAGCGGGATGGCAGGAATGGGGTTGCCGTCAATTTCCGTCAGGCTCGCCGGCAGCGTCAGCCCCCACAGTTCATCGCAGTCCGCAAACACCCCGTAGCCCATGCGGCGCAACGTGTTCGGCAGGGTGATGGTTTTCAAATTCCAGCAGCCGGCAAAGGCTCTTTCTCCCAGCGTTTCCACGCCCTCCGACAGCGTCACCTTTTCCAGCGCGCAGCCGATGAATGCCTCCTCCCCGATTTCCCGCAGGGTGGATGGCAGCGTGATTTCCTTCAGCGCCGATGCCGCCGCAAACGCTTCGCAGTCAATCACCGTCACGCCCTCCGGGATGACGACGCTCGTCAGCGCCGCATATTCAAAGGCATACGCGCCAATCGCTGTCACGGGCAAATCGTCTACCACGGACGGAATCACCAGCGCCGTTTCGTCGCCCAGATAGCCCGTAATGCCCGCCGTTCCGTCCTCCAAAACGACATAGAGGTACAGCCCGTCTTGGCTTTTAGTGGAGATTTCCGCCGCGTTGTCGTAGTCAACCGTGTCCAGCACCGCATCCGCCTGTGCCGATGCCGCACAGAGCAGGAGCGTCAACAGGACGCAGAGCATCCGCTTCATCAAAAAAATCGCCTCCTTGTGCCTTGATGATAGCACAGGAGGCAATTTCATGTCAATTTTTCCTTGGAATTGTTACAATCGCCGTTTTCTTCATCGCGACCGCCATGACCCCCGCCGTGATCGCTTCCGCCGCGCAGAACGCCAGCCACACACCCGTCATGCCGAAGAGCGCCGCCATCACCAGCGCACAGAGCACAATCGCCGCCACGCCGCGCAGGATGGACGTAATCATCGCCCATTTCGCCGCGCCGACCGCGCTCAGATAGCCCGTTCCGGCGATATTGAACCCCGCAAACAGATAGCCGAGGAAGTACAGCCGCATTCCCTGACATGCCAAATCCGCCATCACTGGGTCATGCTCGCTGTTGAACACCGCCACCAGCGGCTTGGCGAACACCTCGAAGCAGACAATCATCAGCACTGAAAGCGTCAGCGCCGTCAGGATGCTCATCGTCAGCACCTGCCGCACTTGCCCTGTTTCGCTGCGGCTGTACGCGTCGCTGAGCAGCGGCTGCGACCCCTGCGAAATGCCGGAGAAAATCGCCGTTGCGACGATGGCGACATTCGCCACCACGCCATACGCTGCGACGCCGATGCTGCCCGTCAGCCCCAGAATCAGGAAATTCAGTACCATCGTCGTCATGCCGCCCGCGATTTCCCCGATGAACCCGGAAACGCCCACCGCGCTGACGTGCGCCAGCAGTTTGAACGTCGGCTTATGCCAGCGGAAGCACAGCGTATTCGTCTTTTTGCGGAAATGCAGGGCGTTAATCCCCATGCCGACGATGGGGGATGCCGCCGTTGCGAGCGCCGCGCCCGCCATGCCCATTCCCAGCGGGAACATCAGCACCCAGTCCATGACGATATTGAACAGGCTGGATGCCATCGTCGCGGTCATAGCCAGCGACGGATCGCCGTCGTTGAGGACGAAGGAGCGCAGGATGTAGTTGCACATGAAGAAGGGCGTGAAGAGCAGGAAAATGCGTGTATACGGCGCGCCGACCGTCACGATGTCCGGTTCGCCGCCGAGGAGCCGCACGATGCTCTCCGCGCCGAAAATGCCCAGCAGGATGAACGGCACGGACAAAATTCCCGCCCATGCGAGGGCTTCCGCGAGGTAGCTGTCGGCATGTTTCCCTTCATGCCTCTCCAAGGCGAAGCGGGTCGCCGCGCCGGTCGCCAGCATTGCGCCCAAGGCAAAAATCAGCGAATAAACGGGCAGGACGAGGTTCAGGGCGGCAATGCCGTCCGCCCCCTGCGCCTGTGCGATAAAGAAGGTGTCGGCGAGGATGTAGGCGGAGACGCCAATCATGCCGAGGATGTTTTGAGAAACGTAGCGGAAGAACTGCTTCCGCACGGTGGAATGCGCATTCATAGAGGGCTTCTCCTTCTGCTTTGTTCAGGGCAGCATTCCTATTGTAAAGGGGAAAATCATCTTCGTCAAGGGAAAATTGCAAGAATCGCTTCTGTTGACTATCCAAATGACGAAAAATGCGGTATAATGGTGCGAATACCCATCATGCTGTTCCCGGATGCTTCATCGAAAAATCCGCAACAGCATCAGGAGGAATCGTATGAAGCACTTGTACCCCTACCTCCGGCGCTTCCGCAAGGAGAGCATTCTCGCGCCCCTGTTCAAGATGCTGGAAGCCACGTTCGACCTGCTTGTGCCGATGGTGGTGGCGGACATCATCAAGGTCGGTATTGCGAACGGCGATACAACGTACATCTGGACGCGCTGCGGCCTGCTGGTGCTGATGGCGCTCATCGGACTGCTCTGCTCCTTCACCGCGCAGTATTTCGCGGCGCGCGCCGCCATCGGCACTTCCACCGGGCTGCGGCATGAGCTGATGGCGCACATCCAGTCGCTCTCCTTCTCCGAACTGGACACGCTGGGCGTTTCGACGCTGATTACACGCATGACCAGCGATGTCAATCAGGTACAGAATGGCCTGAACATGTTCCTGCGCCTGTTCCTGCGTTCGCCGTTCATCGTCGCGGGCGCGATGATTGCCGCCTTCACCATTGATACACAAATTGCGCTGATTTTCCTTGCGGCGATTCCCGTGCTGGCGGTGATTGTCTTTGGCATCATGCGCATCACCTCGCCCATGTACAAAACCGTTCAGTCCCGGCTGGACGCGGTCACAGGCGCAACGCGCGAGAACCTCTCCGGTGTCCGCGTCGTGCGCGCATTCGGGCGCGAGGACGCGGAGGAAGAAAACTTCGTCCAGCAGAATGGCAGCCTGAACGCCATGCAGCTCAAAGTCGGCCGCATTGCCGCGCTGATGAATCCGCTGACGTATGTCGTGGTCAACCTCGGCATCATCGGCATTCTGTACTTCGGCGCGAACAAGATTGGCAGCGGCGCGCTGCTCTCCGGCGACGTGGTGGCGCTGGTGAACTACATGAGCCAGATTCTGGTGGAACTGGTGAAGCTGGCGAACCTCGTCGTGCTGCTCACCCGCGCAATTGCCAGCATGGGCCGCGTGTCGCAGGTGCTGGATACGCCCTCGACAATGGCGTTCCCGGAGAAGCCTGTTTCGGCGGATGCTGCTTCCGACGTGGCAGTTGCGTTCAACCATGTGTCCCTGCGCTATCAGGGTGCGGGTGCGGAGAGCCTGTCCGATGTGACCTTCACAGCAAAAAAGGGGCAGACCATCGGCGTTATCGGCGGCACGGGCAGCGGCAAAACGACGCTCGTCAGCCTGATTCCGCGCTTTTATGACGCAACGAAGGGGCAGGTCACCCTGCTCGGTCAGCCGATTACCGCCTATTCCAAGGCGGAGCTGAACCGCCACGTTGCGGTCGTCATGCAGAAGGCGCAGCTGTTCAAGGGCACGATTCGCTCGAATCTGCTCTGGGGCAACGAGAATGCCACGGACGAAGAATTGTGGCACGCGCTGTCCATTGCGCAGTCGGAGGATTTTGTCCGCCAGAAGCCGGGCAAGCTCGACGATCCGGTGGAGCAGGGCGGACGCAACCTGTCCGGCGGTCAGCGTCAGCGCCTGACAATCGCCCGCGCGCTGGTGGGAGATCCTGACATTCTGATTCTGGACGACAGCGCCTCCGCGCTGGACTACGCCACGGATGCCGCGCTCCGCAAGGCCCTGCGCACCCTGCCCGCGGAAACGACGCTCTTCATCGTCTCCCAGCGCACCTCGTCCCTGCGCCACGCCGACCAGATTATCGTGCTGGACGACGGGCATGTGGTGGGCATCGGCACGCACGATGCGCTGATGCAGACGTGCGAGGTCTACCGCGAAATCCACGAAAGCCAGTTCCGGAAGGGAAGTGACGTGCAGTGAAGACCAATAAGCTCAAGCAGCAGAAGGGCACGCTCCTGCGCGTCCTGCAATATGTGAAGCCATATCGGGTGCTGGTGATTGTCAGCCTGCTGTGCGCGTGCGTGAGCGCGGCGGCGCAGCTGCTCATCCCGATTCTAACCGGCAAAGCGATTGACCAGATGATCGGCGCGGGTCAGGTAAATCTGTCCGGCGTACTGGTCTTTGCGGTGTGGATTGCCGTCGTTGCGGCGCTGTCCGCGGTTGCCCAGCAGTTTCTTGCCACCAGCAACAACAAGATTGCCTATAACATCAGCCGTGACCTGCGCAACGCGGCATTCCACAAGCTCCAGCGCCTGCCGCTGAGTTATCTGGACGCGCATCCCTCCGGCGACCTCGTCAGCCGCATGATTGCCGATGTGGACACCTTCTCCGACGGTCTGCTCATGGGCTTCACGCAGCTGTTCACCGGCATTGTGCTGATTGTCGGCACGCTGACCATCATGCTCATCAAAAACTGGATGATTGCCCTGCTGGTCGTGGTGCTGACGCCGCTGTCGATGTTCGTCGCGTCCTTCATCGCCCGAAAGACGCACCACTACTTCACCGAGCAGGCGCGTGTGCGCGGGCAGCAGACGGCGCTCATCAACGAGCTGATTGAAGGGCAGAAGGTTGTGCAGTCCTTCGGGCACGAAGCCGCCTCGCTGAGCGATTTTGACTGCATCAACGACGAGTTGGGGCGCGTCAGCCTGAACGCGACGTTCTTCTCCAGCCTCACGAACCCCTCCACCCGTCTGGTCAACAACATCATCTATGCGGCAGTCGCGCTCGTCGGCGCGCTGTCGGCGGTCGGCGGCGGCATCTCCGTGGGTGATTTGAGCGTTTTCCTCAGCTACGCCAGCCAGTACGCCAAGCCCTTCAACGAAATCTCCGGCGTTGTTACCGAGCTGCAAAACGCCCTCGCCTGCGCCGCGCGCGTTTTCTCCCTGCTGGATGAGGACGACCGCGTGCCGGACAAGGAAAACGCCGCCGTGCTCTCCCCCAAGGGAACGGTTGACCTCAAAGACGTCTGCTTCCGCTATGTGCCTGATCGCCCGCTGATTGAGGACTTCAACCTGCACGTCAAGCCCGGTCAGCGCATTGCCATCGTCGGCCCGACCGGCTGCGGCAAAACGACCATGATTAACCTGCTGATGCGCTTCTACGACGTAAACAGCGGCGCAATTCTTGTCGACGGCACGGACATTCGCGACGCGACGCGCCACTCCCTGCGCAAGAGCTTCGGCATGGTCTTGCAGGACACTTGGCTGAAAGCCGGCACGATTCGCGACAACATCGCCTACGGCCGCCCCGACGCGTCAGAAGAGGACGTTATCGCCGCCGCGAAGGCCGCCCACGCGCACAGCTTCATCCGCCGCCTGCCCGACGGCTACGACACGGTTATCACCGAAAACGGCGGCAACATCTCGCAGGGACAGAAGCAGCTGCTCTGCATTGCCCGCGTGATGCTGGGCGGCGAAAACGGTGAACTTCCGCCGATGCTGATTCTTGACGAAGCGACGTCTTCCATCGACACGCGCACAGAAATCAAGATTCAGTCCGCCTTTGCGCGGCTGATGAATGGGCGCACGTCGTTCATCGTGGCGCATCGGCTTTCGACGATTCAGGAAGCGGATGTGATTCTGGTGATGAAGGATGGGCATATTATTGAGCAGGGAACGCATGAGGAGCTGCTGAAGAAGCAGGGATTCTATGCGAATTTGTATCAATCGCAGTTTGCGCTAAGCTAAGGAAATCGCCAAAAGGATAAACACGCGGAAGCAGTAAGGGAAAAGCGACCAACTCAATCGCGCGGAGGGGTCAAGGGGGGGACTTCGTCCCTTTTTCTTCCCCTTGCAGGGTCAAGGGACAGCGTCCCTTGTGGGGGTTGGGGCAACGCCCCAACTGTTCCTCGTCAAACCTACTCCAAGGGAACAGCCAACAAGGCGCAGGCAGCGAAGCGTTCCTGCCAGTAACTTCGCGCTCCCGCAGGAGCGCCCCCCAGCTGCTCTTTCCAACATCTATGCTGTGTCGCGCCAAATAGGCGCGACCGGATTGCTGGTCAAAAAAGGCGGCCTCTTTCCCGCTGAAGCCATCAGCCGAAAGAGGTCGCTCTTTTTATTCCCTTTTATTTTCCCGACGGGTGCATTTCCGTAAACGTCTGGTAGTGGTCGCTCGTGTAGTACACCAGCCCGTCCGACGAATAGAGGATTCGCTCTGCGCCGCGCGGCCCGGCCGTGTAGTTCGCGTCCGCTTCGTACCACTTGCGCCCGGATGCATCCGGCAGCAGCCCCTCGTAGTTGCCAAACTTGTCGCCGCCGATGGAATACCCCGGTGCAACGTCACTGACGTAGTTCTGGCTGCTGTCCCAGCCCAGCTGCCGCGCCTCATTCTTCGTCAGGAAGTTGTCCGGCAGCGTCCCGTGGGCGAAGATGTAGTCCGCAATATCCTGCGGGGCAGTAATCGCCGTTTGCTGCGGCGCTTGCGTCTGGGCGCTGGTCGGACTGTCCGTCAACGCCGCGGCGATGGTTGCGGTCGGCAGGGCATCCGGCGCATCCGCCGTGTCGCCCAGCGGCAAAATCCCCTGCTGTCCCAAGATAAGCAGCAGCAATGCCATCAGGATGGCAAAAATGCCAGATGTTGCCCGCTTCGGCGGCTGCTTCTGCTGATTTTTCTGCTCGCTCATTTATGATACCTCTCTCCTGCGCGGATTTTCATGGCACGATACAGCTGTTCCAGCAGCATCACGCGCGCCAGCTGATGCGGGAACGTCATTTTGCTCATCGACATTTCTTCGTTTGCGCGGCGGATGACGGCATCCCCCAGCCCCAGTGAACCGCCGATAACGAATACAATGCTGCTCTCGCCGCGCGTCAGCAGCTCGTCCAAATGGCGCGACAAGCCGGGCGAATCGTGCATCTTGCCGGGAATCGTCAGCGCAATGACGTAGTCCGACGGTTTCAGGCGGCTGAGCATCATTTCGCCCTCTTTGTCGCGAATCTGCCGCTCAATGGCTTCGGACGTGTTCGCGGGTTCAGGCAAATCCGGCAGCTCAATCTCCTCGAACTTGCCATAGCGCGACAGCCGCTTCAGGTATTCATCCGCCATCTGCCGATAGGGCTTCTCCTTCATGCGCCCCATTGCCATCACGCTGATGCTCATTTCTGCTTTCCTCCCGGCATGATTTTCTTCGTCCCGCTGACGACGAGCTTGAACAGGAAGCTGCCCACGCCAATGCCCAGCGCCATCATCAGGATGCCCGCCATCGTCAGGATGCCGGTCTGCGCGCCGAGGGCATACTGCTGATGCCCCAGCTGCTCCATGCAGCGGTACAGCCCCAGCCCCGGCACAAGCGCCACCACCGACAGCAGTAGGAAAATCGTCGCAATCATGCGCATTTTCCTTGCGCAAAACTGCGCCAGCAGCGACCCGAACAGCGCCGCGAGGAACATTGACGCGGCCTCATCGAGCGAAAGCTGCTTGAGCGACCAATAGAGCGTGTAAGTCATTGCGCCAATCAAGCTTGCGGGCAGCCATGCGCGTTTAGGCGCATGAAGCAGAATCGCGAAGCCGAGCGTACCGACGAACGACGTCAGGAAATACCACAGCCCTTGACCCAGCGGTTCGTAACTCATGCCGCACCTCCCGTCAGCAGGCGCAGGAACGCCGTGCCCGCCAGTGCGCCGACAGCAAGCAGCACCGCCGACATCGCCGCGCTGACCGCAGAGGAAATGCCCGATACCATATCGCCGCGCATGGTGTCCTGCACAGCGTTCGTCATCGCCAAGCCGGGCAGCATGGGCATCAGCGCGCCCGCGACGGCCGCTTCGACAACCAGCGTCTCGGTCAGGCGGTTGACCGCCATCGGGAGGAACGCCGCGAGGAAGCCGCCTGCCAGCGTCGCGACGAGCGTCTGCATATGGAATTTATCCATCAGCAGCGTCACCCACTCAATCAGCAGCCCAACGAAGAATGCTGTCACCATGTCCCACGCGCCGCCGCCGAACATCAGTGACCATCCAGCGGTGGACATGGCTGCCGCGCCCGCCATTTGCAGCGGGGATAAGCGGGAAGGTCTGCGCTCGACAGCTTTGAGCTGGCTGAGAACTTCCTGACAGGACATTTTCTCCTGCTCCAAATGGCGGGAGATGGCGTTCACCTCGTCGATGCGGGTCAAGTCTATTCCCTTGCGGCGGATGCGCTTGACGGCGGTCTCGATGGTGCCGTCGCTCTTGCGGTAGCTGACGAACAGCCCGCTTGGCACGGCGAAACATTCCACCTCGCGGAAGCCGAAGGCATGGCCCATGCGCAGCACGGTTTCTTCGACGCGGCAGGTTTCGCCGCCGTTTTCCATGATGAGCCGCCCCGCCAGATGGAGGGGTTCCATATAACAGCTGTCGTCGAACATGAAGATGCCTCACTCGCTGTAAGTTTCAGGGTTCATTTTTGTTATTATAAGCTGCTTGTGCTTTTGGGTTGCAGGGGGAATCGCGCCTGCGGGCGCGACAAGGGGGCAATGGAAACGGACGAAGTCCGCGATCGCCCCCTTGACCCCTTCGGTGCCGCCACTTTTGGGGCTATCTGCTGCTGAATTTGTCCGCAGCAGCAATATAGCGCACCGACTTTATTCCCATTTCGGAATTTTTCACCGCAAAATTCGATTTTTATTCCGAAATCAATATCAATTCCGCAGCGTAAATCGGAAGAGGTAGCGCCAGAGGATGCGCTTGTACTGGTCGTACAGACCGCGCGCGCGGTAAAGCTGCTCGTAAGAACGGTAGACCGTCAGGCGCGCCTGAATGGAGACAATGGGGTGTCGGAAGCAGTTCACCAGCTGGCGAACAACCGCGCCGTTGGGGTTGCGGAAGTAATCGTAGACCGGGGTGGTGATGTAGGACATACGCTCGGCGTGCTCAAGGTACTGCATGACGAACACGAAGTCCTCACCCCAGTGCAAGCCGGAGGTGAAGCGCAGGTCATGCTGGCGGATGATGTCGCCGCGGAAAATTTTGTTCCACAGCACGCCGTAATAAAAGCTGTTGCTCAGGCGCTCCAAGCGGCGCAGGAACTCGGCGCTCTCCACAGTATCGGTGCATTTGCCCAAATCGCGGACGGTTCGGGTCGTGCCCAGCACCTCGGTATACGCCGCCAGCACCAAATCGCTCTGATTTTTCTCAGCGCAGCGAACGAGCTGTTCCAGTGAATCCGGCGGAAGCTGGTCGTCCACATCCACAAAGCGGTAATAATCGCCGGACGCATGGCGCATGGCGGTATTGCGGGCTTCGGACACGCCGGCGTTCTCCTGATGGAAAGGGATAATGCGCGCATCCTGTTTTTTCCAGTGCATCAGCATATCCCACGTTGCATCGCGGCTGCCGTCATCAACAATGATGATCTCGAAGTGCTGCCAGCTTTGGCGCAGGATGCTGTTCAGGCAAGCATCCAAGTACCTTGCCCCGTTCCAGACGGGGATAATGACGCTGATGAAGGGGCGGTGTTCCATGGTGTTCACCTCCTATGGGGGAAAAGGTTCGGCAAGGCGCGCCGAACAGGGGCGCTGATTGCTTTTTGGGTGGAAGGCTGCATTCTCGGATATCGTGCGTTTTGTCGCAGGGGTTTCGCCTCTGCGGAGGCGACCAGAGGGCTTTGCGATCGCCCTCTGGACTGCTTCGCATCCCCATCTAAGTTTGTTGATGGGATTTGTTACAGGGAGACACGCCGCGGGCGCAAGGAAAATCGCACCTTGTGTGCGAAATGATATACAAAGAAAACGGATGAAATCCACAAGTGCGGTTTCTTCCATCAGAATTATAGCAAATCGCCGGGAAAGTGTCAAGGAAGCGTAACAGATTGACAAGTGCGCCGTCAGCATGTATAATATCCGTGACAAATGAACAGCCCACACAGGTGCGCAGCGATGCGCGGCGTCGGACACGGGCGTGTTCGGCGAACATGGGAAGTCGGTGCAAGACCGGCGCTGTCCCAGCAACCGTGAAGCAGACAAGGGAACGTGTGCCGAGGAAAATCGGTGCAGCCACTGGCGAAAAAATCGCTGGGAAGGTGTTCCTGCGGAGGAAGCCAAGCCGGGAGACCTGCCTGTGAACGGGAAAACGCCTCCCCTGGGGATGGGAGGAAGCACACAGCGCGGCAATTGTCCGCGCCTGTTGAAGTGCCTGTTTTTCCCGAAAAGTGCGCGGAAAAACAGGCATTTTCGTTCCCCTCCGCTGCTTCATTTGATTTCATTTCAGGAGGGATACCCCTATGAAGTCCAATCGTTTCTTTGCCCTGCTGCTGGCGCTGGCGATGCTGCTGAGCATGTCCGCGCTCGCCGAATCCGTCACCCTGACGGACATGACCGGCCATGAAATCACGATTGATGAGCCCGTGACGCGCATCGTCGTCCTCCAGCCCTCTGACGCGGAAATCCTCTGCGCGCTGGGTGCGCAGGATACCATCGTCGGCCGCGGTACTTACGTCGATTACCCGGAAACCATTCTGGAAGTGCCGGTCGTTGCGTCCGGCTCGAACACGAACATCGAAGAAATTCTGGCGCTGAACCCGCAGGTGGTCGTCATGACGACGATGAGCCAGACCGAAGAGCAGATTGCTGCTTTGGAGCAGGCGGGCGTGAAGGTCGTCGTCAGCAGCGCGCAGGACATTGAGGGCGTTTACACCGCCATCACCCTGCTGGGCCAACTCGTTGACAAGAACGACGAAGCCGCTGCCCTGATTGCCGACATGAAGGCTGCTTTTGCGGATGTTGCGGAAAAGGCTGCCGCCGCGAATGTCTCCGGCAAGACGGTGTACTTTGAAATCAGCCCCCTGCCCTACGGCATCTGGTCTGCGGGTCAGGGTACGTTCATGGATGAACTGGCGACCCTGTGCGGCGTGACGAACGTGTTCCACGACCAGCAGCGCTGGTTCGGCGCGAGCGAAGAACAGGTGATTGCCGCGAACCCGGATTACATCATCACGACGACGAACTACATGGTCAACGACATGGACGGCGTGACGGAAATCTGCTCCCGCGCGGGCTGGGAAGACGTGACGGCGGTGAAGGAAGGCCATGTGGTGCTGGGCGATAATAATGCGATGACGCGCCCCGGCCCGCGTCTGGTGGAAGCGGCGCAGTTCCTGCTGAATCTGGTGACGGATGCGGCGGAGGAAGAGGTAACGCCTGCGGCGTAATCGCGGCTAAACCGCCAAAAGCGCAGCACGCGGAAGGAGTATGAAAGCGAAGTCAACTCAATCGCGCGAAAGGGGTCAAGGGGAAAATTTCCCCTTGCGGAGTCCAGAGGCAGCGCCTCTGGTAGGGTTTGGGGCAACGCCCCAACTGTTCCTCGTGTGACCATTCCAAAGGAAAAGTCCACAAAGGCGCAGGCAGCGAAGCGTCCCTGCCAGTAACTTTGCGCTCCCTCAGGAGCGCCCCCAAGCTGCTCTTTCCAACATCAGTGCTGCGTCGCGCCGGATGGGCGCGACCGAATAGCTGGTCTTGCGACCATAGTTGCCCTTTCCCGAAAGCAGGGGATTTCGCGCCTGCGGGCGCGTCGTCCACCGCAAAAGCCGTCCGCATCTTCGCAGGTCGTGGATGCGGGCGGCTCTTTTCCTATCAGGAGTTATCATGAAAGAAACGACATTTCATCTGCGGGAGCACCTGCTGTTCGCGCTGCTGACCGTGCTGACGCTGATTCTGTGCATCGGCGTGGGCAGCGTCAACATTCCCTTCCACGATACGGCGGAAATCATCTTCCGCGCCATCGCCGGGTGGGAGCAGCCCAGCGGATCAGCCGTTGCCATCATCCTGTATACCCGTCTGCCGCGCGTGCTGTGCGTGGCGCTGGTGGGGGCAATGCTGGCGCTGGGCGGCTGCGCCATGCAGGGGCTGCTGCGCAATCCGCTGGCAGATGGCTCAACGCTGGGCGTGAGTTCGGGCGCGTCGCTCGGCGCGGCACTTGCGATTCTCAGCGGCGTGTCCATCCCGTTCCTGCCCTTCGGCGGCACGGCGGGTGCGGCGATGCTCTCCGCGTTCCTCTCCCTCGTCGTCCTCCTTGCCCTCGCCTTCGCTCTTGACCACTCCCTCGCCACCAACACGCTGATTCTCCTCGGCGTTGTGTTCTCCATGTTCGTGTCGGCGCTGCTGTCGCTGCTGATAACGTTCTCCGGCGATAAGCTGCGCGCCATCACCTTCTGGACGATGGGCAACCTCTCTTCCGCCAGCTACCAGAATGCCTTGACGCTGCTGGCAACGCTGCTGCTCTGCGGCGGCATCATTCTGACGCAGGCGCGGGCGCTCAACGCCATGAGCATGGGCGAAGAATACGCGCTGCATGTGGGCGTGTCCGTGCGGCGCGTGAAGCTGACCGTGATGATCTGCGTCAGCGCGATGATTGGCATGAGCGTCTCCGTCGGCGGCGGCATCGGCTTCGTCGGGCTGGTCACGCCGCACATGATTCGCCTGATTGTCGGCGCGAATCATCGCCGGACGCTGCCCGCCTGTCTCTACGGCGGCGCGATTTTCCTGCTCCTCGCCGACCTGATTTCCCGGACAATTCTCGCCCCGGCAGTGCTGCCCGTCGGCGTGGTCACGTCCATCATCGGCGCAGCGGCGTTTCTTGTCATCTTCCTGCAGACGAAAAGGAGGGAGCGCGCATGAACCTATCCGCCGAGCATGTTTCTGTCCTTCGCGGGCGCACCGAAATTGTGCATGACGTGTCCTTTTCCGTCTCTGACGGGCAATGGCTGATGATTTGCGGGCCAAACGGCGCGGGGAAATCCACCCTGCTGAGCGCCGTCAGCCAAGAACTGCCCTACACCGGGCTGGTGACGCTGGACGGCACCGACCTGCGCCGCATGAAGCCGCGCCAGCTTGCGCGCCGGATGGCAATGCTGCGCCAGCTGAGCGACCTCGCCTACGCCTACACGGTGGAAGAGGTCGTCGCGATGGGGCGGTACGCGCATCGGGGGCTATTGCAGGCGGACAACGGCGGCGCGGAAGCGGTGGAGCGCGCGCTCCAAGCCGTGCAATTGCAGGACAAGCGGCGTCAAAACATCCTGACGCTTTCCGGCGGCGAACGCCAGCGGATGCTGCTTGCGCAGGTGCTGTGTCAGGAGCCGGATGTACTGCTGCTGGACGAACCCGGCAACCATTTGGATTTGCGCTTCCAGCAGGAGTTGTTTCTGCTCATCGACGCGTGGCGGCGCGAACCGGGGCACGCGGTGGTATCCGTCGTCCACGACCTGTCCCTTGCGCGGAAATTCGGCACGCACGCGCTGCTGCTTTCGTCCGGGCGGGGCGTTTACGGCGAAATTGCCGACATCCTGACCCCCTCCGCGCTGGAATCCGCGTGGCAGATGGATGTTGTCGGCTGGCTGCGGTCGCTGGGGGATGTGTGGCAGGCGTGACCCAAGGGGCGCTGCCCCTTGACCCCGCAAGGGAGTTCCTCCCTTGACCCTTTCGTGCGATTGGGTTGGTGACGACTGCATACAATGCCCGCGTGTTTATGCAGGAGTTCCGCCGCCACAGCGACAAATTTTCTGCATAACCGCACATCTCTATGCAAAAATAGCATCAATAAAAAGCGCCCACCACAGGCGCTTTTTATATTGGAAAACAACTATTCTTCCGCGTGCTGTCTCAACGCGCACTATTCCGCATTCCGAATTCCGAATTCCGAATTCGTCTCACCCATTTCCATCCTGCGGCCCCCACATCCCCGTCACCTTGCCGTCCTTGTCATCCACTTCCACCTCATAGGCATCGTCCGCCATGTCGCGCTGGGGAATCGTGAAATCCACCTGCCAGCAGCCTTTATCGGCGCGGTAGCCGTACTCCACCACGGTGCGGCACAGCAAATCCGACGCGTCCACGCCGTACTCCGCAATCACGCCCTGCGCGGCGCTCGTCAGCACATCCACAACCGCCGTCTGCGTGCCGGCAATGTCTGCAAAAGCATCATAGCCCTTTTCCACCTTGTTGATGGCAAACGCGGTGTACGCCGTGCCGCTCAGGGTGATTTGGTAGCTTTCCAGCGTCGGAATCGGCTCGCGCTTCGGGGCGGCAGGCGCCGCATCGTTCTCCGTCAGCGTATCCGACGAAATCCAGCTTTCCGCGAATGTACCATCCGCGCGGGCGTAGCGGATGCGGGTCAGCATGGCGATGCTCTCCAGCGGAATTACGTTTCTACCACGCAACCCCATGCTGTCCAGCGCAAGATACGCTGTGCCAGCCGCCAGTTCGCCGTCCGGCACCAGATATTTGCCATCCACCAGCGCATACAGTGCCAGAGGGAATTGCGCAGTTGCCGTTGTTTCCTGCCAGTCGGACAGCTCCACGCGCTCGATGCCCGCTTCCGACGCGCGCCCGCTGTAATGCAGCGTGTAGCGTTCCAGTTCGCCGTACTGTTCGCGAATCGCGTCGCTCGCCGCGTCCGCCGGGAAGGAGGCAATGCCCGTCAGTTTCGTTTCGCCGTCCGCATCATCCGCCTGAACGGCGAAGAACGTCTGGGTAATGTCAACGCCCTTTTCCGCCAAGTTATCGCGCATGAGCAGGAGAATGTCCCGCTGGGTCTGCGCGGCAGTCGGGTGCAGATTCGCGTTCTCCACCGATGTGAAGGCCATCATGTCCAACCGCATCGTGAAGCGATACGGTGTGCCGTCCAGCGTCACCCGTACCGTGACCGCAACGGCGTAATCCCCAAACGTCGTCACTTCCTCGCGGGCATAATCCGCCACTTCCACAAAGCCGTTCAGGTCGGCAAAGCGCCGAATGTAGCTGGAAATCGCCTCATCGAGGTTGTCTGGCAGTGCGCCGTCATATGTCAGGCTGGCATTGCCCAGCAGGTCGAAATCATACGCCTGCACGCGCCCCTGTTCATCCATCAGCAGCCAGACAAACGTGTTCCGCATGTATGCCGTCACATACCAGCCCTCTTCCGCGTGCATGGCAGACCAGTCGACAGCTTCGGACTTCGCGGCGAAGTTCGTGACGAACAGCGGCAGATACAGCCACGCTTTCGCCTGTTCAATGGCATCCTCGCTTGAGGAAATCGCGCCGCGCGCGAAGTCGCGGTACGGGCGATTGTTCGCCACGAGGGGCAGTACCGTCTCCGGCGCGTAGGGGGCAGACGTTTCCGCAACCGCCGCGGTCAGCAGCAGCATCACACTCAGCAGCATTGCAAGGATTTTCCGCATTCTTGTTCCCTCCATCCAGCGGGTTTTCGCTTATAGAACGCTTCTGCGGCGGAAAATCTTCCCGGTGCCGGCAATCGAAATGCAAAAAATCCACCTTCCGGGGAACATTACGTCCTCACAGAAGGTGGATTTCTTATTACTTATCGAACAGTTCCTTCACCTTGTCGATGAAGGTCTTTCTCTGGTCGTACTGCTTGCCGTTGTCATCGCCGTCGAACTGGCGGAGCAGTTCACGCTGCTTTTCGGTCAGGCGGCGCGGAGTTTCCACGCGCACCTTGAAAATCAGATCGCCCTTGTTGTTCGACCCAAGCTGCTGGATGCCCTTGCCGCGGATGCGGAACTCGGTGTCCGTCTGCGTGCCTTCGGGGATGGTGTACTTCACGCTGCCATCGAGCGTCGGGACGTCGATTTCCGCGCCGAGCGCCGCCTGCGTGAAGGAAATCGGCACTTCGAGGCGCAGGTTCGTGCCCTCGCGGCGGAAGAGCTTATGCGGCTTGACAGTAATCTGAATGAGCAAATCACCGTTCGGGCCGCCGTTCGCGCCGGGTTCGCCCTGCCCGCGCTTGCTCAGGACGATATTGTCATCCACACCAGCGGGGACATCGAGTTCCAGCGTCCGGCGCATCCGAACGCGCCCCGAGCCGCCGCAGGACGAGCACTTGTCCTTGATGACCTTGCCGCTGCCGCCGCAAGCCGGGCAGGTACGCACGGTCGTCATCCAGCCGCCGCTCTGGCGGATTTGCCCCGTGCCTTTGCACATGGAGCAGGTCTGCGGCTGCGTGCCGGGCTTTGCGCCGCTGCCGCCGCAGGTTGCGCAGTTTTCATAGCGGTAAAATTCGACGGATTTATGGCAGCCTTTCGCCGCTTCCTCGAAGGTCAGGCGCAGTTCATAGCGCACGTCATTGCCCTGCCGAGGGGCATTCCGGCGCGCCTGTGCACTGCCGCCCATGCCGCCGTTGAACAGCTGGTCGAAGATGTCGCCCATACCGCCCATGCCGCTGAAGTCCATGCCGCCGAACGGATTGCCGCCCGCGCCGCCGCCCATATCCGGGCCGTCAAAGCCAAACTGGTCGTAACGGGCGCGCTTATCCGGGTCGGACAGCACCTCATTGGCTTCGTTCAGTTCCTTGAAGCGGGCTTCCGCTTCCTTGTCGTTGGGGTGCAGGTCGGGGTGGCATTCCTTCGCCTTCTTGCGGTAGGCGCGCTTAATGTCCTCATCCGTCGCGTTTTTATCGATACCCAGCACTTCGTAATAATCGCGCTTGTTCGCCACGTTTGTTCACCTCTGATTGAAAATCCGGCTCTTTCCTTATTGCAGGATTATTTCTGCTTCATACTTCTACCAAAGTAGGTTTTTTCCCGAAGCAGAGGTTTCGCCTCTGCGGAGGCGACCAAAGGGCTTTCCGCTCGCCCTTTGGAAACCTTCGGGTCGCCACTTCCGGAATTGATTTTTTTCGGAGCAAGGGAATCGCGCCTGCGGGCGCGACAAGGGGGCAATGGAAACGGACGAAGTCCGCGGTCGCCCCCTTGACCCCTTCGGTCGCCTCTACCGGAGTTGGTTTTTATCGGAACAAGGAAAACCGCATCCGCGTCGCCCCAAAACCCTGCATGGGCGATTGACCCAAATATACCGGGAGGCACGTTGGACGGCACTCCCGGCTCGGATATGACTTGCATCCGCAGAAACAGCCGGTGCTGCTTCTGCGGATGTTTCATTGCTTAGTGAACGTCGCCGTCCGCCTCATAGGTGCCGTCCGCATTCTGCGTACCGGCCTGCGGCTGTTCGGGGTTCGCGCCCTGCTCGCCGCCCTGCTGCTGATACAGCTTGCCGAAGATGGCGTACACCTTCTGGGTGAAGGCATCCATCGCGTTCTTGATTTCCTCCGCGTTGTTGCCCTCGCGCACCTTCTTGAAGTTCGCGATTTCGCTCTCGACAGTCGCCTTGTCTTCCGCGGACAGCTTGTCGCCGTTCTCGCGCAGCTGCTTCTCCATCTCGTAAATCATGGAGTCAGCATGGTTGAGGGTTTCGACTTCTTCCTTGCGCTTCTTGTCCTGCTCAGCGTACTGCTCAGCTTCCTTGACGCGCTGGTTGATTTCTTCCTCGGTCAGGTTGGAGGAAGCGGTGATGGTAATCTTCTGCTCGTTGCCAGTCGCCTTATCCTTTGCGGAGACATTCACGATGCCGTTCGCGTCGATGGAGAAGGTAACTTCAATCTGCGGCACGCCGCGGGGAGCGGGCGCAATACCGGTCAGCTGGAAGCGGCCCAAGGACTTGTTGTCGTAAGCCATCTGACGTTCGCCCTGCAGGACGTTGATTTCAACCGTCGTCTGACCATCCGCCGCGGTGGAGAACACCTGCGACTTGCTGGTCGGGATGGTGGTGTTGCGGTCAATCAGGCGCGTGAAGATGTGGCCTTCGGTTTCCAGACCCAGAGACAGCGGGGTGACGTCCAGCAGCAGCACGTCCTTCACTTCGCCGCCCAGCACGCCGCCCTGAATGGCAGCGCCGATAGCCACGCACTCATCCGGGTTGATGCCCTTGAAGGGTTCCTTGCCGGTCACGCGCTTCACAGCCGCCTGAACAGCCGGGATACGGGTAGAACCGCCAACCAGAATGATCTTGCTGATGTCGTTGTAGGTCAGACCCGCGTCCTTCAAAGCCTTTTCCATGGGCGTGATGGTCGCCTGCACGAGGTCAGCGGTCAGTTCCTCGAACTTCGCACGGGTGATGGTGACATCGAGGTGCTTCGGGCCGTTGGCATCCGCCGTGATGAACGGCAGGTTGATGTTCGCGCTGGTGGTGCCGGACAGGTCAATCTTCGCCTTTTCCGCTTCCTGCTTCAAGCGCTGGCTCGCGGCACGATCCTTGCGCAGGTCAATGCCGTTTTCCTTCTGGAACTGATCCGCCACATAGTCGATAATGCGCTGGTCAAAGTCGTCGCCGCCCAGACGGGTGTTGCCGTTGGTGGCAAGCACTTCAAACACGCCGTCGCCAATGTCGAGGATGGACACGTCGAACGTGCCGCCGCCGAGGTCGTACACCAGAATCTTCTGGTTGCCGTCCTTCTCAAGGCCGTATGCCAGAGAAGCAGCCGTCGGCTCGTTGATGATACGCAGCACTTCCAGGCCCGCGATGCGGCCAGCGTCCTTGGTCGCCTGACGCTGAGCGTCATTGAAGTACGCCGGGACGGTGATGACCGCCTGCGTAACCTTTTCACCCAGATAGGCTTCCGCGGTTTCCTTCATCTTCGTCAGGATCATAGCAGAAATGTCCTGAGGGGTGTAGGACTTGCCGTCGATGTTCACCTTGTAGTTCGTGCCCATCTCACGCTTGATGGAGATGACGGTACGGTCGGGGTTGGTCACAGCCTGACGCTTTGCGATCTGACCGACCATACGCTCGCCGTCCTTGGAGAAAGCCACGACAGACGGCGTGGTGCGCGCGCCTTCCGCGTTCGGGATAACAACCGGCTGGCCGCCTTCCATGACCGCCACGCAGCTGTTCGTCGTACCAAGGTCAATACCAATAATCTTGCTCATAATCTTGTCCTCCAATATCTATGTCGAATGTTTAGGAAATTGTCTGATTTATGCAGTGGGCATTGCTGCCCTAACTGTCTGATTGAATGGGGCTTAGTCGGGCACGACCTTCACCATCGCGTGACGGAGAACGGTCTTGTCCATCATGTACCCCTTCTGGAGCACCATGCACACCGTGCCGGGTTCGCCGTCATCCGCCGTACCCTGCATGATGGCTTCTTCCAGATTCGGGTCAAACTTTTCGCCGAGGCGGTCAATGGGTGTCACGCCTAACTTTTCGTAGGCGGCAACCATCTGCTTGCGCGTCATCTCCACGCCGGTTTTGAGGGCGTCGGCGTCCGCATTCTCTGCGGCAGCCAGCGCGCGTTCAAGGTTATCCAGCACGGGGAGCATCGCGGTCGCGACCTTGCGCTGACCCTCCGCGAAAGCATCCGCGCGGACGCCTTCGTTGCGGCGGCGGAAGTTGTCAAAATCCGCCTGCACGCGCTGGGCGAGCGCCAGATACTCATCCGCCTTGGCAGCGGCCTTCTTGAGTGCGTCCACGTCCGGAGCATCCGCCTGCGGGGCGGGTTCCTGCGGCGCTTCGGCAGCCGGCTGCTCCTGATCTGTCACGTCGGGGGTCATATCTTCCTCCGGCTGCTTCGGGGTTTTCTGCTGCTCATTCATCGGTCGCTTTCTGCCTTTCTTCCATTTCATTGCTATTTATCCAGCTTCTTATTTTTCTGTGGCGCCTGACTTCCGAACATCTCGGACAGCTGCTGACCCATCGTGTTCATGACGGACAGCACCCGGCTGTACCGCATTCGCGTCGGGCCAATCACGCCGATTGTCCCCTGCCGGCCGGAGCCGGTAGAGTACGTCGCGGTGACGATGGAGCAGTCCGCCATTTCCGGCACGCCCGTTTCCGGGCCGATGCGGACGGTGAACGCCATTTCGCCCTTCTGACTGATGATGTCCGCCAGACGGTCGCGCGTTTCCATCAGGCTGAGGAACGACCGCGCCTTTTCCATGTCGCTGTATTCGGGGTACGCGAGCATGTTGCTCGTGCCGCCGACTGCTACATGCGGGTGCGTCATTTCGTCCTGCTGTCCCAGCGCCTTGCCCAAGCCCTGCAGGAGACGCTCGTTCTCGTGCATTCCCTGCATCAGCTGCGGCATCTGCGCCACCGCCTCATGGAGCGTCAGCCCCTGAAGGCGTTCGGTCAGTGTCTTGCTGATGGCGTAGAGCGCGTCGCTGTCGAGATCGCTTGCCACCTGCACCACCTGATCGCGGACAATGCCCATATCCGTCACGATGACGACCAGCGCGGATGTATCCGACACCGGTACGAGCTGAATCGTGCGAATCTTCGGCATTTTCCCCGTCGGCGGCAGTACCACGGCGGTGTAGCTTGTCAGGGAGGAAAGCACCTGTGCGGCGTGGTCTATCACATCCTCCATTTGATGCATCCGCCCCAGAAAATGCCCCTTGACCGCCGCATCGCTATCCGACGGAATGCGCCCCGTCTTCAGCAGCTGATCGACATAGAGCCGATACGCTTTTGCGGACGGGATGCGTCCCGCGGAGACATGCGGCTGATCGAGGTAGCCCAGTTCCTCCAGATCGCTCATCTCATTGCGGATGGTCGCGGAGGACAAGCCCATGTCGTATTTCTTCGAGATGGTTCTTGACCCCACCGGCACAGCGGTGAGGATGTAGTCGTCAATGATGGCTTGCAGGATTCGGAACTTCCGTTCATCCATCATCATGACCAATCCCTCCTCTCCGTGAACCATGCTGGTCTGTGTTGTTAGCACTCATCGTTGTCGAGTGCTAATCACATGACATAATATACCCCTGTCAAGTCACTTTGTCAAGGGGTTCGCGGGAATTTTTTTCATCTTTTCTGTAAACTCGGTTTGACAAATCTGTGAACGCGTGATTTTTTCGCCGGAATCAGCGGTTTGGCGCACCAAAAAGCGGCTGCCCGGAATCGCTCCCAAGGCAGCCGCCCATGTTATCAATGTTCTTGCAAATCACGGAACTTCCGCGTTTCATTCTCCGAAAGCGTCTCATACGGCATGAAGAACCGCACATAGATGTACTGCGGGAGAAACAGCAGCAGCATAAACAGCAACCAGGCAGCAAACCACCCGATGGCATCATTCATGCTGTTACGGAAAAAAATGCACACCATGAAGATGACAAGCTCAATCGGCACGAGCACAGTAGCCGCTTTGAATCTGCTCGGTTTGCACAGCTTCCCGCAGTACGGACAGCGCATCCAGTTGTACCGCGCCATCACATCCCAATAAGTGTGCTGAAAGTAGTGATATTCTGTGCATTTTCTCGCCATGGTTGTTCCTCATTTCCGCCCATTTTTCACGGCTCCATCGCCGCCGAATCCGGTTCGGGCGTCGGGGTCACAAAGACCTCCAAATGGCTGTCCTGAAAGCCGTCGAAGGGGAAATAGCCGCTGATTTCGTCGCCGTCAGGGTCAGGGGTTGCAGTCGGGCCGGCATCGTTATTCAGCAGCAGACCGCCGTCCACGCTTCCCGGCTGGGGGAAGATAATCGTCAGCTGCATCCAGTTCGCATTGTCGTGGTACTGGTTCGGGTAGTATGCCCCATACAGGCGTGTCTGCGTCCCCTGCGAGAGAATCGGCTGTTCCTCGAAGGACTCCACCACGCCATTGCCGTTGCTCTCCTGCACCTTGCGCACATACGCCTGCACCGCCGACACCGCCTCGTCCAGCGTGATGCTGTTCGGGCTGGTCTGCTGCACCAGCGCGCCGCCGATGAGGGCGAAGCTCGTCAGGTTATCCATGCGCAGGACAAGGCTGGTGATGCCTGTCGCGTTCATGTTCACGGTGATTTCGGCGTGTTGGGCGAATTCCGCGCCGTTCAAGCCAAGGCTGGCGAACGTCGGGTACAGCTCATAGCACGGATCAATTTTCCCCGCGCCGGAAGAAACAAGCGTCTCATTGACGCGCCGGATATAGTCTTTCAGCATCTCAACCGCCGCATTCCCGGACAGATTCTGCCCGGCGGCAGGCGTATCCCAGTCAATATCGCCAGATGCCCACGCGACTGCGCACACGAGCATCGTCATCAGCACCAGCAGCGCCGCGCGGCGCAGGGTTTTACTCATGCTCACTTCTTCGCTTCCAGCATTGCCTGCCGCAGTTCGACGAAGCGGGCGATGAGCTCCGCTGTGCCCTCAACGCCGAGCTTGCCCGTGTCCACGCACAGGTCGTAGTTGTTCACGTCGCCCCACGTTGCGGTAGCGTAATAATTATAGTAGGAAGCGCGCTGCTTATCCGCCTTGCGGATGCGATCCTCCGCCTTCTGCGGGTCAACGCCGTAGTATTTCACGGCGCGTTCCACCTTGCTCTGCATTTCCGCCTTCAGGAACACGCTGATGGTGTTCGGGCGGTCCTTGAGCACATAGTCAGCGCAGCGGCCGACGATGACGCACGGGCCCTTATCGGCAATCGAGCGGATGGCATCGAACTGCGCAAGGAAAATCTTATGGTTCAACGGCATGTCCATATAGTACGAACCGGCGTCGCCATGCACCTGCATCCCGGTGACGAGATTGAAGAGCAGGGAGCGGGTCGGCTTTTCGTCGTGATCCTCGAAGATTTCTTCGCAGATGCCGCTCTGCTTGGCAGCTTCGGACAAAAGTTCCTTATCGTAGAACGGGATACCGAGCTTTTCCGCGAGCATCCGTCCGACATAGCGTCCGCCCGAGCCAAACTGTCTGCCGATGGTGATGACACAATTCGTCTTCATATGAAATACCTCACTTTCCTGAGGGTAAAGCGGCATAGCCTACCCACTTTATCCCCTTTCAGTATAGCACAAAATGCCCGTTTGAGCAATGGTGTTTTTGTTTTTCATGTGGTTTATGGTTGATTCCGCGTCAAAATGGTATTTGCGTCTGCAAACGCGGTTTTTCTGCCGCAAAACAATCCAACAAACTTAGATGCGAGCCGAAGGGATCAAGAGGGCGGTCGCCTCCCATGTTCCTTGAACTGTATTGGAAGGCTTTTTAGTTTGCAGAACGGAATAAATGATTATTCCTCAAACGGCATCGACGTCCTATCCGCCTTTTCCAGCTCCGCCTCCAAATCCACCGGCCTGCCATACTTCTCCTCATACGCCGCGTCCCGCTGCGTCATCTGCAGCCGCTTCGTATGCACATACGCCAAATTCGACGGAGACGCCTTCGCCGCCGTCATCGTCAGCCGCTTCTGCCCGTCCGATTCCAACCGCAGACGGACGCGAATCAGCATATTCCCATGCTGCGGGCACTTTGCAATGCTGATATACTTATCCGCCGCCTGCCGGACGTATGCGCCGTCCTCTAACTTCATCTTCTTCCCGCACACGGGGCAGCGCGGCACGCGGGCGAAATCGCTCGCGAACGCCTCGTTCACCGTGCCGAACGTCTCGCCGCCAGCGCGCTCTCGCTTGTCAGTGTGGATGAGCGGACGCGGCTTCTGCGGGTACTTCAGCACATCCTCCGGCTGCGGCAGACGCGCGAACACCAGCGCCGTGTAGTACGCGTCGTGCAGGGCATTGTGGAAGTAGCGGGCAGCGTCCGGCTCAATGCCGAGCATCTCCATGGCGACCTTCAAGCCCTTGCGGTCACGACAGCCGTTGACATCTGAGAACAGGCGCTGAATGTCGCAAATCGGCGGCATCGGCTCGGTGCAGCCGAAAAAGTCCATGTTCTGCTTCCAGACGCTGATGTCGTCGCAGCCCCACGTCAACAGCGTGTATTCCTCGCCGCACCACGCCGTGAACTGCGCCATCGCGTCCAGGAACGTCGGCGCATCCGCCAGTTCCTCCGCGCCCAACTGCGTCATCTTGCGAATGCGCGGATGAATCTTCACATAATACTGCGGACGAATCGGGATGGAAATGCTGTCCACCACCTGATATTTGTCGTCCACCTTCACCGCGCCGATTTGAATCATCTCGAACACGAGCCGATCCCCGACCTGCCGGAATACCGAGCTGTCAAACGACATCGGCTGATTCCACTCAAGGTCTACCACGATATAATGCAATGGTCTCAATCTCCCCAGTATTTTTATATTGCTTCTATTTCTTCTTCGCCTGCGCTCTGACCCGCCAGCGCGCCTGTTGCCCATGCGATTTGCAGGTTGTAGCCGCCCGTGTGCGCGTCCACGTCAATCACTTCCCCGGCGAAATACAGCCCGTTGACTTTCCTGCTTTCCATCGTCGCCGGGTCGATTTCACGCACATTCACGCCGCCGCGGGTAACGATGGCTTCCTCGATGGGCGCTAATTTTTTCAGTGGAATCGGCAGCGCCTTGAGGGCGGACACCAGCTTCTCACGCTCTTCTTTCGTCACCTGCGCGCAGACCTTGCTCCCGTCCACGCCGCAAAGCTCCGGAAAAATCTCCGCAAAACTTGCTGGCAGCAGGTGCGGCAGTACGTTCCGCAGCTGACGGCGGCTATCCTCCGCCAATTCGCGCTGAAGCCGCATGTCCAGCTGCTGCGCCGTCAAGCCCGGCTTCAAGTCCAGCGTCACGTTCGCCTCCGCCAGATTTTCCGGCAGGTGGCAGGACATCGTGAGCGTCAGCGGCCCGGAAATGCCGAAATGCGTGAACAGCATCTCACCCAAATCCGAGTACAGCACCTTCTTGCCTTTTTTCAGCGTCAGGGTGACATTCTTGAGCGCCAGCCCCTGCAAACGCCCGCACCAGTCGCAATCCGTTTCGATCGCGGAGAGGACGCCCATGCGCAGGGTCGTCGTGTGCCCGACGCTCTCCGCCAGCCGATAGCCGTCGCCCGTCGAACCCGTCAGCGGGCACGATAACCCGCCCGTCGCCAGAATCACCCGCTCCGCCGGAAGCGCCGTGCCGTCCATCAGGCGAACGCCGGTTGCATGCAGCGCGCCGTCCTCCGCCGTCTCCGTCATCAGCGCCTGCACCCGGCTGCCATAGCGCACTTCAACGCCGCTTTGCTGCATCAGCCGCGCCAGCGTCCGCGTCACGTCGCTCGCCTTCTCCGTCGCCGGAAAAACGCGCCGACCGCGCTGCACCACCACCGGGCATCCCGCGTCTTCCAGCAGCTGCATCATATCCTGCGGCGAGAAAAATGACAGCGCGCTGTACAGGAACCGCGGATTCCGCGCCACTTCGTGCAGGAACTCATCCAGCGTGCAGTCATTGGTGACGTTGCAGCGCCCTTTCCCGGTGATGTACACCTTCTTGCCCAGCTTTTCGCCGCGTTCCAGCAGCGTCACGCGCGCGCCCGCTTTGCCCGCGAAGATGGATGCCATCATCCCCGCCGCGCCGCCGCCAACCACAACCACCCGGCGTTCAGGAACGGACATCCCCATGGCCTTCTTCCTCCAAATACACTTCGTACGTCTCCCAAATGGATTCCAGCTGCTTGAAATGCTGGCTCAGCGCCTGCTTGCGGTGCAGCCCCAGCGTCACCAGCAGGGCGTTAATCAGGCTCAGCGGCGCGGCGAGCGAATCCACAAACGACGCCATATCCGTCCGCGCCGTCAGCGACAAATCCGCAATTTCCGCCAGCGGCGACATCGGGCCGTCCGTAATTGCCACCACCTGCGCCCCGCAGCGTTTCGCGAACCGCATCGCCTCCAGCGTCCGCGTGGAGTAGCGCGGGAAGGAAATGCCAATCAGCACATCATTCTCCCGCAGCTTGATGATTTCCTCAAACACATCCGTCGCGCCGGAAGATACCAGATGCACATTATCAAAAATATAATTCAGATAATACCCCATGAACTGCGCCAGCGGGGCCGCTGACCGCAAGCCCATGACATACACGGCATTGGCGTTCAGCAGCCGCTGCACTACCTCGTCGAACACCTGCTGCTCAACCTGTTCCAAGGTGTTGCGCAGGTTCTGCATGTCGCTCTTCAGCACCGTCGTCAGCGCCGCCGACGGGTCAAGCTCCGTCGCCATCTCGAAGCGCTGATTCGCCGTCAAGCGATGGCTGACAAGCTCCTGCAGCGAGCGCTGGAGCTGCGGATAGCCCTCATACCCCATTGCCGCTGCAAAGCGCACGACGGTGGATTCACTCACGCCCACGCTCTCCCCCAGGCGGCTGGCGGTCATGAACACCGCCTTATCATAATGCTCGACGATATACTGTGCGATCTTCCGATGACCCTTGCTCAGGCGTTTGCCCGACTGATTCAGGCGGTCGATCATATCCTGCATGTCCTGCATGACGATTCCCTTCTTCTCTGTTCATGCGGCGCGCCCGACCACGCCGATATAGTCCTGCTTCATTATACGGGAAAGGAGGGGGATTTGCAAGTGGAATCCGATAAAAATGCAAAAAAAACCGAATTTTGCCGACTTTATTTCTGGAAATGGGGCAAATATTGCAGGGGGGTGGAGGAAATGCGCAATGAGCAATGAGAAGCCGCACACGGATGAAGCAAGGAAAAGAGTTCAACGCAATTGTGTGTCCGCAGACGCATCCGCTTTCGACTTGTTCAGCATGGTCGCGCCCAATGGGCGCGGCCAGACACACCGGCTGCTCACTTCCACCTCGCCTACCGGCATGTAACCTCTTTCCGTGCTTAGTGGCTCGTCATGTAACCATTGCATTTCAATTGTATTTGATTGTACTTTTTGTGTTTTTCTGCAAAAAAATCCGTGTTTTTTTGCATTCAGCACTTTTCTTTTTCTCGTATCCGTGATACAATAGAAGTGTGAATACTTCTTATTGTGCAGTCGGACGTCAGGCAGTAGCAATTTGAAAGTTCCGTTTTTCTTTGCGCTTGTTTTGTCGAGTTTTTACTTCCATTTTTTGCCGTCGACTTTGAAGGAGGTTCTTTCCCGTGGATGATGCGAAACGTCCTGCGCCAGAAACCGTCAATTTCTCAACCTGCCGAATTGTGAGTGTCCGCGCTCTACCCGCCGCAAGCCCGAACTTCGCGCCGGTGTACTGCCTGATGACGTCGGAGGTGGACGGGTTCCCTATACCGCAGGCAATTCCGCTCATCCCGCTTGGCGGAGCGGTGCAGGGCGCACAGACAGCGCGAGCCGTTCGACCCGCACAGCCCATGCCTTCCGTGTCGTCGTCCACTGCATCCGCCCGCCCGAAGCCGCCTCAGCTGCCCCTGCCGAAATCGCAAATCCCGACGCAGTGGGAGATTTCCAGTCTGCTGTCGTCTCTCGGCGTGCCTGCGCGTCTGTCCGGCTTCTACTATCTGGTGGATGCGATTCTGTATCTTCTGCGTCAGCCCATTGAGATGCGCTGCATGACGATGGAAGTCTACCCGACTGTTGCGCGGCGGTACAGCACGTCGCCGCTGGCGGTAGAACGCGCGATTCGCACGGCCATCAACCAATCGTGGCAGGAGCAGAACATTCCGCTTTACTGCGCCCTGTCGGGGCGGAATCCCGCGCCGCATGAACCGCGCCCCACGACGTGCGAGTTTGTGGCGAACGTGCTGATGTTCCTGCGGATTCATCTGGCGGAGCTGAAGAAGTAAATATTTCTGGAGATTGAAAAAACCAGCGGTTTTGTGCCGCTGGTTTTTCTTGTATCTTTTGGGGCTTGGGTATCCGTTTGGAGGGGGGAAGCAAGGGTGAGGTGTGGTGGAGCGGCTATGTGGTCGCGCCCATCTGGCGCGACAATGTGCAAGTAGTGGGCAGAGCGGCTTGGGGGCGCGTCTGAGGACGCGCAAAGTTACTGGCAGGGACGCTTCGCTGCCTGCGCCTTTGTTGCTGGCTTCCTTGGGATTGGTCGCCCGTGGAACAGTTGGGGCGTTGCCCCAAACCCCACAAGGGGCGCTGCCCCTTGACCCCGCAAGGGGGAATCCCCCCTTGACCCCTTCGCGCGATTGAGTTGGCTTCTCCTCCATGCTTTGCCCGCGTGTTTATCCTTTTGGCGCTGCGACTTAGTCCTTTTCCAACTTCACCTTACCTTACTATCCGATAATACCGCCTCGATGTCAGCAAATACATCAGTGCATAAATCACCGCAAACACCACATAGCATCCAATCCCGATTCCATAAAACAGCGAGTCATTATGCAATCCAAATGCCCCTAAAATCAGCCGAATCATCGGCATCGCAAACAGCATATGCAGCCCCGCCATCAGCAGCGGCGCAAAGAACACTGTCAGCACCTGCGAATTGACGCTCCGGCGGATTTCCGCATCCGTCAACCCCACTTTCCGCATCACGGCAAAGCGCTCCGCATCCTCATAGCCCTCGCAAATCTGCTTGTAGTACATAATCAGCACTGCCGCAATGGAGAACAGCGGGCCCAGAACCATGCCAAGGAAGAAGAGACCGCCGAAGAAAGAAAGGTAGTCCCTGCGGCAAAGCGCACGCGTATCCACATTCAGGGAAGACATGCCGTAAAAGTCTTTTCCCGTCGACTTTATTGCCTCCCAGCTTCGGCTGCGGAGCGTCTTGACCAATTTCTCCTGCGTGTCCGTGTCCGCCTCCGAAGCCAAGTCGAAATGCAGCGCCAGACGATCCATCATCATTGCTTCGCCGCTCTTCTCTCCGACCAGCGCCGTTATTTCGCTGCGGAACGCTTCCGCATCGTTGGTGAAAACAACCAGGCAGCCCCATGCGCTTCGGTAATCCGCGCTGAGCAGCCGCTTCGGCAGCTCCTTTTCCGCACGAATCATGCGGTACGGCGCAGAGCCGTAAAAGGACATGCTGGAAAACGTTTCGTTGGTCTTGAACGACGCATACAGCAATTCCCTGTCTGCCAGCGTCACCGTTTCGCCCGTCGCCTGCTCATAAACAGACAGCGGATACACTGTCAGTTCCAAAACGTTCGCCTTGAGCGAATCTGCATCCGTGATAATGCCATAATCGCCGTTTTGCACCTTTCCCGTTGCCACCAGTGCGCGCTGGGATGTGATGTTTTCCGGCGTCAAGCCCATTTCCTCTGTCACGTCCAGCGCCATCTGCTGCATAGCGTCCAGTCGTTTCCAGTTTTCCTCGCCGTCGCGCGCCTCCAACCCTATCGTCAGGTTGATGTCCTGCGGGCAGATGGCGTCCACCATGCTGTCCGTTCCACCATACAGGCAAACCGTCGAAGTCAAAATGACCAGCACCATCGTGCAGAGAATGCAGATGGTCGCCATGCCCGCGCCGTTGCGCTTCATGCGGTACGCCATGGCGGATACGCTGATGAAGTGGCGCGTCTGATAATAGTAGCGTTTGTTCCTGCGCAGCATTCGGCACAGCGTTACCGACCCGGACACAAGCAGCAGGTATGTCGCCACAATCACCATCAGCACCGCGATGAAAAAGAATATCAGCGCTTCGAGAGGCGATTGGCTGACTGCCGCCACATAATACGCGCTTAGGAGAATCAGCAGCCCAATCAGCCCAAAGAACCAGTTCGCTTTCGGCGGCTTTTCCCCTGTGTTTTCGCTCTTGAGCAGCGCCACAGGGTTACTCAGGCGCATCCGCAACAGGTTCGCCAGCAGAATCAGCACATAGATGCCGCCGAACAGCAGCAGCACCCACGTCACGCCATCCGGATAGAACAGCTCCATCGGCACGGTGTAATCCGCGTGCAGCAGGTTAATCAGCGCCATTTCGACCAGCCGGGAGAGGCTCAGCCCCAGCAGCAAACCGCCAGCGAATACCAGCAGCGCCGTCAGCAGCGTTTCCCACAGCATCACGCGGGCAATATTTCCTTTGCCCATGCCAAGGATATTGTACAGCCCGAACTCCTTCATGCGCCGCCGAATCAGAAATGAATTACAGTAGTAGAGGAAAATCACCGAGAACACGCTGATGACGATTTTGCCCATTTGCAGCACCATCAGCGTCGTGCCGCCCATGCTGAGCGCGCCCATCAGCGCCGGCCGCGTCAGATAATTCATGATGTAGGACACGCCCACCATCAGGATGCCCATCAGCAGATATGGCAGATATGTTTCCGCGTTTTTGCGGATGCCCTGCCACGCCAGCTTGGGATAAAGCAGCGGTTTCTTCATGCCATTTCACCGTCCATTGCGTCCTTGCGCGTCATCACGGTCAGCGCGTCGCTGATTTTCTCGTAGAACTGTTCGTTCGTCATTTCGCCGCGGTAAAGCTGGTGATACACCTGCCCGTCACGGATGAAGAGGATGCGCCCCGCGCGGCTTGCCGCCTTGAGCGAGTGCGTCACCATCAGCAGCGTCTGCCCAGTCTGGTTGATTTGCTGGAAGACGTCCAGCAGCGCGTCCGTTGCGCGGGAATCCAGCGCGCCGGTTGGTTCGTCCGCCAGAATCAAGCGCGGATGCGTAATCAGCGCCCGGCACACGGCGGCGCGCTGCTTCTGCCCGCCGGAGACTTCATAGGGGTACTTTTCCAGCAGGTTCGCAATCCGCAGCTGATTGGCAATCGGCAGCAGATTCGCCTCCATCTCGCGCCAGTTCATGCCTTGCAGCACCAGCGGCAGGAGAATATTGTCCTTGAGCGAGAAGGTGTCCAGCAGGTTGAAGTCCTGAAAGACGAACCCCAGCTGATCGCGTCGGAATGCCGCCAGCTGATTTTCACGAATCGCGCTGATGTCCTTGCCATCCAGCAGCACCGTGCCGCTCGTCGGGCGGTCAAGTGCCGCCAGTATGTTCAGCAGCGTCGTTTTGCCCGACCCCGATTCGCCCATAATCGCGACATACTCGCCCTCATCCACCGTGAAGGACACATCCGTCAGCGCCTGTACCTGATTGCCCCCGAACCGCGTCGCATACACCTTGCGAATATTCTTTGCTTCCAGCAATGCCATGATTCTTCCTCCTCAAAAGCCGCGCTATTTCCGCGGGTGAATTTCCTTTTGACACGTCTATTCTACCACGCGCCCGACCGCCCCGCCATCGAATCGGGTGACATTTTGCCCGTCCTGTGTGACATTTCTGTAAGATAGCGCAATTTTGCTTGCAATAAAGCAGCAATACAAGCCAAGCAGCATGGTGGTGCGAAGCGCGAAGGGGTCAAGGGGGCGACCGCGAACTTCGTTCGTTTCCATTGCCCCCTTGTCGCGCCCGCAGGCGCGAAATCCCCTGCATGGATGCAATCCCTTGCAAAAAAATTTCCCCCGATGGGAACAACACCCCACCCCTCATCGTTTCTCATCATGCAGGGAGGAACCCCCCCGACACAAAACGCAATTACGAATCAAAAAAACGACTTTTTGAAAGGCAGGTACATCCCCATGAAGAAGCTGATTTCCCTTATCCTCGCCCTGATGCTGGCAATCCTTGCAATCCCCGCGCTGGCGGAGGATGTCCAAGACCCCGATATGGCATTTGACCCCGATATTGACCCCGATTTTCTCGTCGGCGCATGGGAAAGCTGGACGGGCGACCCGCTGGAAATCCCCGACGACGTGAAAGCTGCGTTCGACAAGGCAATGGAAGGTCTGGTCGGCTGCACCTATGAGCCGATTGCGATTCTGGGTTCGCAGGTCGTTTCCGGCATGAACTACTGCCTGCTCTGCAAGACCACCGTTGTCACGCCCGATGCGCCTGTGTCCTACACACTGGTGTACATCTACGAAGCGCTGGACGGCACGGCGGAAATCCTGAGCATTCAGGATGTTGTGTTCGACGCATTTCCGGCGGAAAACGGCTAATCCCCCCACAAAAACACGCGGCATGGAACGTAATTGTTCCATGCCGCGCTTATTATATCGAAAATTAGGAATTGCGGGAGTAGTTCGGGGCTTCCTTGGTGATGGAGATGTCGTGCGGATGGCTTTCCGCCAGACCCGCGCCGGTAATCTTGATGAACTCGCTGTTCTTGCGCAGGTCGTCGATGTTCTTCGCACCGCAGTAGCCCATGCCGGAGCGGATGCCGCCAACCATCTGGAAGATGGTGTCCGCCAGAATTCCCTTATACGGCACGCGGCCTTCAACACCTTCGGGGACGAGCTTCTTTGCGTCCTCCTGGAAGTAGCGGTCTTTCGAGCCGTGCTCCATCGCGCCCAGAGAACCCATGCCGCGGTACACCTTGTAGGAACGGCCCTGATAGATTTCGGTCGCGCCGGGAGCCTCGTCCGTGCCCGCGAGCATACTGCCGAGCATGACGCAGGAGCCGCCTGCCGCCAGTGCCTTCACGATATCGCCGGAATACTTGATGCCGCCGTCAGCAATGACGCGGATGCCGTGCTTGTCGGCCTCTTCCGCGCAGTCCGCCACCGCCGTCACCTGCGGCACGCCGATGCCTGCCACAACACGGGTCGTGCAGATAGAGCCCGGCCCAATGCCGACCTTCACGCAGTCAACGCCCGCAGAAATCAGGTCATGGGTTGCCGCCGCCGTCGCCACATTGCCCGCGAACAGCTGAATATCCGGGAAGCGCTTGCGGATGGCTTCCACCTGACGCAGCACGCCGACGGAATGGCCATGCGCCGTATCGATGGAAATCACGTCCACCTTCGCGTCCAGCAACGCTTCGATGCGATCGAACACATCGTGCGTCACGCCGACCGCCGCGCCGCAGAGCAGACGCCCTTTGGCATCCTTGGCGGAATTCGGGTACTTCGTGGACTTCTCAATGTCCTTGATGGTAATCAGCCCGCGCAGCATACCGTTTTCATCCACAATCGGCAGCTTCTCGATGCGGTGCTTCGCCAGAATCTGCTTCGCCTGCTCAAGCGACGTGCCGACGGGCGCGGTGATGAGGTTTTCGCTGGTCATGACTTCGCTGATTTTGCGGCTGTAATCCGTTTCAAAGCGAAGGTCGCGGTTGGTCAGGATACCGACAAGTTTGCCGTCGCGGGTAATCGGCACGCCGCTGATGCGATAGCGCGCCATCAGGTTTTCCGCGTCCTGAATCAGGTGATCGGGAGAGAGGAAGAAGGGGTCGGTGATAACGCCGTGCTCAGAGCGCTTCACCTTATCAACCTGCGCTGCCTGTTCTGCAATGGACATGTTCTTGTGGATGATGCCCAAACCGCCTTCGCGCGCCATTGCAATGGCCATGCGGGAATCCGTTACCGTGTCCATTGCGGCAGACATCAGCGGAATGTTCAGCTTAATCACAGGGGTGAGCTGAATCGAAAGATCGACTTCCTTGGGCAGCACTTCACTGCGGGCCGGAACCAGCAGCACATCATCGAACGTAAGACCTTCCCGAACAACCTTTTGCAGCATGGGCGAAAATCCTCCTCGTAATGCGTCTTTTTTTGCCGAAACTGGAATCTTCCAGCCTCAGTTTGCCGTAGGTTATCGGTTATTGTAACAAACTTCAGCCCCTTTGTCAATGGCTTTCCCGGCGAAATTTCGCCCTGCAGAGGGGCGGAGCAATGCTTTCCTGCGCTTGTCCTGCAGGGTTCCTTCCTTTTTATGCTTTTGTTCTTTCATCATGCTTTTCTGCCGCTTCCCCCTTTTTCTCCTTTGGCACGGGGAGCAGCAGCCGCAATTCAAACCATCCATCCTTCGTATCAATTGTCGCCGACCCGCCGTAGCTGTTAGCAATGCTCTGGATGCTCTTCAGCCCATAGCCGTGGTAGCGTGCGTCTCGCTTGGTTGTCGTCGGCATACCGTCCACAAAGCGCAGCTCGCCGCTGTAACAGTTCTCCACGCGGATGCGCAGAAAGTCCTTCTGGCGCATGGCGGAAACGTGAATCAGGCGCTGCTCCGGGTTCGGGAGTTTCTTCACGCTTTCGATTGCGTTGTCCAGCGCGTTGCCAAACAGGGCGCTGATGTCCATCGGGTTCATGAAATCCAGCGCCTGTCCGTCGGCGACGCAGGTTAGGCTGATGCCTTCGCTCTGGCATTGGATGGTCTTTGCGGTCAGAATCGTGTCCAGCACGCGATTGCCGGTCTTGTTCTGCGCCTCGTAGGTGCGAATCTGCTGCTCCATCTGGTCGAGGTACTCCGTGCGCTCGGCGGCGGAGGCGGCGCGCAGCAGCTGAATATGGTGCTTCAGGTCATGATACTTTTGGTTGACCAAGGCAATGGATTCTTCTGAAATGCGGTAGCTCTCGTACTGCATGTGCAGCAGCGCCTGCAAATGCTCCATTTCACGCTCTGTGCTGATTTCCAGAATGACGACGTGATAGGCGAACAGCATCGAGACGCCGCCGAGGTCAACGGTGGTGCGGATGATGAAGACTTCCGCCGTGAACTGGCTGGAAAAGGGCGTTCCGGTGAAGGCAAAGCTGATGTTGCTGACGGAAAAGACGGCAATGGCAAGGACGGCAGCGGTGAACAGTTCCCGTGCGGTAATCTTGATGAGCTTTGAGCCGTCGCGGTATTTCCGTTCCAGCAGAAACATGGTGTAGAGGATGATGGCGTGGACAGCAGCAAAAACGAGTATCGTTGTCCAAACCGTGAGCGGCAGCCCCGGCACCGTCACGAAGAAATAGAACAGATACCACGCCAGCGACGCGGAAAATTCGCCCAAGATGAATGCGCGGGCGCAATAGTAGCCCGCGTTCGCCCATGGCATGTGCGTTGCAATGCGAATATAGAAAAAAATCAGCGCGACTGTCACGCCCATGCAGGGGAAAAAGCCAATCGCGGAAACACCGTCCGTCAGCGTCATGAAACCGGCAATCAGGGCAAGAAATCCAGCGCTGATGCCGAATTCCTTGCCCTTGCTGAATGGGCTGCCATACAATTGAATATAGAAGGTACTGCTCAGCCAGTACGCCAGCGCATAGAGCAGACCCGGCGTATGCGACAAATCGACGTGCATCATTTGCCTACCTCGTTGATGTAGTTGTTCAGGGCGTCCAGAAACGCCTTTTTCTTCGGGCGGCTGACCTGAATCTGATCGCCGTCCACGTCCGCGCAGTTTTCGTTCACGCCGTTGACGTGTTCCAGATTGACCAGATAACACTTGTTGCAGCGGAAGAAGTGGTATGCCGTCAGCGCTTCCTCCAGTTCGGACAGAACGCCCTTTGCCTCCAGCGTTTCGCCGTCCAGATGGTAAATCAAGCTGTGATTGACGACCTCGATATAGCGAATCTGGGAGATATCCAGCTTGCGCATTCCGCCTTGGAAGGGGACGGAGATGAACTTGCGCGTGCGGTGCTTCATGCGCTCCAAGGCGCGCTGCATCCGCTGCGAAAAAGCGAAGTAACTCACGGGCTTGAGCACATAATCCAGCGCATCCACCGTGTAGCCCTTCATGACGTACTGCGGCGTGCTGGTAATAAAGAGGATGACGACCTCCTTGTCCACCTTGCGAATCTCGCTGGCAGCTTCCATGCCGTCCATGTAGCGCATCAGGATGTCCATGAGGATGATATCGTAATTGCCGCGGTAGTCCTCGACGATTTCCGCGCCGTCCGGAAAGATGGAGACGTGAATCTTCTCGTTAATCTCCTGCGAAAACCGTTCCAGATATTCTGTCAGTGTGCGCTGACTGCTTTCCTCGTCTTCCACCAGTGCTACACGAATCATCGGGCCGACCTCCTTTGCAAACAGCTTGGTTTCCAATAGTATAGCAAATCCTTTGCGTAAAAGGAAGCCTTTTCGCACGGAAAAAGCAGGCGAAACGCCTATAATGTTTTGCACATTGTGGATATGCACAAAATCAGCCTGCGAAATCTGGGAGAATTACTGTATAAAATCCACACACGCCAAAATAAAGACAGTTTGCGCCGAAAATGTGCTGGGTGATTTTTTTCTGTTATACTAAAATCAATCTCAAGCCTTGGTGAAAGGAAGGAAACACATGAAGGCGAAGAAATTTACCCCTGCAATGAGAGGCCTTGCGGCACTCATGACCTGCCTGATGGTTCTCTCCATCGTCGGCACGGGTGTGGCAAACACCTACCGCGGCGCACTGGACGATACCTTGGGTACGGAAAGCTATGTGACCATCAATGACGACAGCGCGGCGCGCTTCAAGACCGACTACGCGACCATCGAAGACATGGCGGCGGCGGCGCGCGACATCGCCATCCGTGAAGGCGAAGAAGGTACGGTCGTCATGAAGAACGACAACGGCGTTCTTCCGCTGAAAGCGAACGCGAACGTTGCCTTGTTCGGTCTGGCGGCGTATAATGTCTATGGGCCGAAGGGCGGCAACGCGGACGCTGCGTCGCTGGCGGATGCGCTGGCGGGTGCGGGCCTCAACGTCAACGAGACGCTGAAGGACTACTACCTGACCAACATCATCAACATGCACACCGAAATGCGCGCCAACCGCTGGACGGGCAAGGAAGTTCCCACCACGGTGTACGACCACATGTACGTCAGCGCGCCGGGTGACTGGACGACCTACCAGATTGCGGAAGTTCCGCCGACGGAGTTCGAGGCGCTGGGCGTTCCGGCAAACTGGAAGGAAGCTATCGCCAAGGACAGCATCGGCATCTGCGTGTTTGCGCGCGGCGCTGGCGAGGGCAGCACCTACCAGCCCGGCTCTGCGCTGAACTACGCGGGCGAAGCAACCGGCGAAGATCCGCTGAAGCTCTCCGCCGATGAGCTGGCGGTCGTCGCGGCAGCGCAGGAAACCTGCTCCAAGGTCATCGTGCTGCTGAACACCGGCAACAACATGATGATTGCCGACATCGCCGAGGGCGGCTCGCACGAGGTGGACGGCATCTGCTACATCGGCTGCCCGAACGACTACCAGACCATCGGCATCGCGAACGTGCTGACCGGCAAGGTCAACGCGACGGGTGCGCTGGCGAACGCTTTCGTGCGTGACCACCAGTCCATCCCGGCAGTGCAGAACGTTGGCGGCGACTACTTCGCGGACTACGAAATCGCCGCAAACAATGCCGACCCGCGTTATCCCGGCGTGGAAATCCAGAACGTCGGCGCCGGTTCCTTCGGCGGTGCTACCACCTACAACGGCGGCATGTACATCGTCGAGGCGGAGGGCATCTACGTCGGCTACAAGTACTACGAAACCCGTTACTTTGACGCCGTCATGGGTCAGGGCAACGCAAACAGCGCGGCTGGCGCAACGCAGGGCAGCGCGTGGAATTACGGCGACGAAATGCTCTACACCTTCGGTCATGGCCTGAGCTACCTTGATTACACCCAGACCATCAAGAGCGTGACGGTTGACCGCAGCGTGAACGGCAACATCACCGCCGTCGTCGAAGTGAAGAACAACTCCAATCAGGACGGCAAATTCCTCACCCAGCTGTATGTGCAGCAGCCCTACACCGACTATGACCGCACGAATCTGGTCGAAAAGTCCGCGGTCATGTTCCTGAACTCTGCCAAGGTGGATGTGCCCGCTGGTCAGAGCAAGGAAGTTACCATCACCATCCCCACCAAGTATCTGGCGAGCTACGACGCGAACAATGCCAAGACTTACATCCTTGATGCGGGCGAATACTACTTCACTGCGGCTGCTGGCGCGCATGAAGCAGTGAACAGCATCCTCGCGGCGCAGAGCAAGACCACGTCCGACGGCATGGATGCGGCGGGCAAGAACGCGGTTGTGAGCTGGAAGCTCGACGCGCTGGACAACACCACCTATGCCATCGCCAACGACACCGTTGTCACCAACGTGGCGGACGATGCCGACCTGAACTACTGGCTGCCCGGCACGGTCACTTACCTGACCCGTCAGGACTGGAACACCTTCCCGATTAACTACAACAAGCTGAACCTCAAGATTGCTGACAGCCCGAAGAAGGATCAGTGGATTGCCGAAATGCGCGGCGAAACCTACACCATCTCCGACACGGGCGCGGCGGCGGAAGCTGTCCCCGGCCCGAAATTCACAGCATCCGAAATCGGCGCGGAACAGCTGAACAACATCAATGACCCTTACTGGGACAAGCTGGTTCATGCCATCACCATCGACGAAGCGGTCGGCGCAGTTATCCACGGCGGCAGCCGCTCCGATACCCTGACCAACATCGACAACCCCGTCGTCATCCAGAACGAAGGCCCGACCGGCATCAGCGCTGGCTACACCGACGAGGCGACCGGCAAGACCTACAAGTTCAATGTCAACTCCCAGACGCTGCTGGGCTGCTCCTTCAACCCGGAACTGGCGTATCAGTGGGGCTTGGTTGAGGGCAACTCCTGCCTGTGGGTTGAACGCTACGACCTGTGGGGCAGCGGTCTGACGCTGAACCGCACGCCGTACAACGGCCGCAACTACGAGTACATCTCCGAAGACCCGATGCTGACCAACGTCATCGGCCGTGAAGTGATTCAGGGCTGCTCCGACAAGGGCATCATCAACGGCCCGAAGCACATGGGCTTCAACGATCAGGAACACAACCGTGCCGGCATCTCCGCGTACATGACCGAGCAGAAGTTCCGTGAAACCGACCTGCGCGGCTTCGAGGGCGCGCTGAGCGATGCGTTCGGCATGGGCGTCATGATTGCCTTCAACCGTATCGGCGCAACGAACGCTTCCCACCATGTGGGCATGATTCAGAAGATTGTCCGCGGTGAATGGGGCTTCAAGGGTCTGATTTCCACCGACATGATGAACAACTACCTGTACTTCAACGCCGAATCCATGGTCATGGCAGGCATCACGCAGGTTGCTGACTTCGCGGCGGACAACAGCCACATCAACCTTGGCGAAGGCGGCGTGGACGCGGTTTGGCCGCACATTTCCCTCGAAACGGTGTCGAAGGACTCGAACCTCGTCGAGCAGGCGCGTGAAAACCTGAAGTACCAGCTCTACATCTTCGCCAACAGCGCGATTCTGAACATCTCCACCCAGCGCGTGAACACCTGGTGGGATACCGCTCTGACCGTCACCACCTACGCCAGCAGCATTCTGGCTGTCCTGTTCTTCCTCGCGTGGGTTGTGCTGACGCTCCTGCCGGAAAAGAAGCCTGTCGTTGTGCGCGTTGAGAACAAGCGTTGAGGAGGAATAAACATGACTACCACGAAAAAACTCTCTGCCGGCGCTTGGCTCTCCATCGTCACTTGTGTCCTGAGCCTTGCCGCGCTGGTTGCGTATCTGATTAACACGTCCGCTGCCGGCTACTTCCAGAATGCCACGGTGTCGAACCTTGTGCTGATGGTGGTGGGCGCGGCTGTGCTGGAGGCGGCTGCGGTCGTCTTGAGCATGGTCAAGGGCGCGAAGAAGGTTGTAGACCTGCTGACGGGCCTGTGCCAGATTGCGGCTCCCGCGCTGCTGGCGCTTGCCTTCATCAATCTGGTGTCTGCCCGCGTCGAAGGGTTCGCCTTCATTTACTTCTCCAACGCGGATGTGCTGCTTGAAGTGCAGACGGCGGCGAATATGTCCTCCGCCACCTGCGCGATTGTGAATCTGGTGCTGCTGGCCGTTTCCAGCATCGCCGGTGTCGTCAGCGCGTTCTTCACCCTGAAGAAGTAATCGAACTTGCGGCGGTCAGGGGAATCTCGACGATTCTCTTGACCGCCGTTTTCAATCTCATTCGGCAGGTGGTAAACATGTTTCAGATTCAATCGTTTACTTGCGAGGGCTTGCGCGACCATCTGGTGACCGACTGCGCCGCCCCGACGTTTGCCTATTTCGTCTCATCCGACCGCGCGGGCGCGTCCGTTCAGTCCGCTGAACTGACGGTGAACGGCTGGACAATCCGCAATCCTGACCAGTGCGGAACGCGCTATGCCGGGCAGCCGCTCAAGCCTTTCACAACGTATACCGCGACGCTTACCGTCACGTCGGACAGCGGCGAAACAGATACTGCCCGCCTGACCTTCGAGACGGGACGCATGGATACGCCGTGGCAGGGCAAGTGGATTACCGACGGCGCGTATGTGTTCAAGGAAAAGAAGGTTTCGCCCGTGCCGATGGTGTTCCGCAAGGCGCTGCCGCTCCGGGGCGAAATCGCGCAGGCGAAGCTGTACGCCACGGCAATGGGTATCTACGAGCTGAACATCGACGGGCAGAAAGTCGGTGAACGGTATTTCGCGCCCGGTTTCACGTCCTATGCGCATCAGCTGATGTACCAAACGTATGATGTGACGGACATGCTGCATTCAGGCAGCTGCATCACTGCGACGGTCGCGGGCGGCTGGGCGGTCGGGTCGTTCGTGTTCACGCGCGTCAACCGCGTGACGGCAGACCGTCAGGCGCTGCTGGCGGAACTGCGGATTACCTACCGCGACGGCAGGACGGAGGTCATCGGCACAGACGAAAGCTGGCAGGTGACAGAGGACGGTCCTGTCCGCATGGCGGATTTCTACGACGGCGAAACGTATGATGCAACCATATCACTGGACAAGGCGAATTGGCGGAGCGCCGTACAGGAGCGTCTGCGCGTGAAGCCGAAGCTGATGGCGGATTACGGCGCAGACGTGAAGGAACACGAGACGTTCGCTCCCGTATCCTGCAAGAAGCTGGGCAATGCGCTGATTTACGACTTCGGGCAGAATTTCGCAGGTGTGGTGCGCCTGACGGTCACGGGCAAACGCGGGCAGAAGATTACCATCCGCCACAGCGAAGTGCTGAACCCTGACGGTACGCTGAACACGGCGTTCCTGCGCACGGCGAAAGCGACGGCGACGTACATCTGCAAGGAAGGTCGTCAAACTTGGTCGCCGCGGCTGACGTACATGGGCTTCCGCTACATCAGCGTCGAGGGCGTGCGGGAAGAAGACGTGCAGGTGACGGGCGTCATGCTGTACTCTGACATTCAGCAGACGGGTTCGTTCCGCTGCTCGAACGAGATGCTCAACCGCCTGCAGGAGAACATCGTCCGCAGTGCGAAGTCGAACTTCATGGATATCCCTACCGACTGTCCGCAGCGCGACGAGCGCATGGGCTGGACGGGCGATATTGCCGTGTTTGCGCCGACGGCGGTGTTCAATTTCGACATGAACCGCTTCTTGGACAAGTGGCTTCTGGACGTGCAGGCGGAGCAGCTGCCGACGGGCGGTCTGCCGAACACGGTGCCTGTGCAGGGTTACGGCTTCCCCGCGACAATGCCGAAAATGGCAGTTGCATGGTGGGGGGATGCGTGCGTCCTCGTGCCGTGGGCGCAGTATATGGCGCGGGGCGATGTGGGCGTGCTGCGCCGGATGTATCCGACGATGAAGAAGTACGTCAACGCCTGCCGCTTCTGGTGCGGCTTCGGCTTCGGCAAGCACCGTTATCTCTGGGAAATGCCCGGCACGCTGGGTTTCGGCGACTGGGTTGCGCCGGACGTGCCGCAAATGAGCCAGTGGCAGGGACGCATCAAGTGGACAGGCACGGCGTCGCTGTGCAACACAAGCGCGCTGCTGGCGAAAATCGCGGATATTTTGGGCGAAACGCAGGACGCGAAGCACTACCGGGCATTGTCCGAAAAGACCGCCGATGCGTACTGCTCGATTCTTACGGACGGCAACGGTAAGCTGCTGGAGGAGTTCCAGACCGCTTACGTCCTGCCCATCTACCTGAATATGTTCCCCACGCAGCAGATTCGGGAAAAAGCCGCCGCGAATCTCGCCGCGCTGGCGAAGCGCAACGACTGGTGCATCGGCACGGGCTTCCCCGGCACACCGTACATCCTCTTCGCACTGTGCGACAATGGGCAGGTGGATGCCGCATACCATATGCTGCTGAACACGAAATGCCCCTCGTGGCTCTACGAAGTCAAGGCAGGCGCGACGACGATTTGGGAACGCTGGGACGGCTTGGACGAGAACGGCGTCTGCCCGATTGGCGATGACGGCACGGACAAGATGATTTCCTACAACCACTACGCATCCGGCGCGGTCGGCGACTTCCTGTACCGCCGCATTGCGGGCATTGAGCCGACGGAGGCCGGCTACAAGACTTTCCGGGTCAAGCCGATTCTGGGCGGCGGGCTGACGAGTGCCGCCGCGAAGGTACGCACCCCCTACGGCGACGCAAGTGTACAGTGGGAAACGGCGGAAAACACCTTCACCGTGACGGTATGCGTCCCGGTCGGCACGCGCTGCGAACTGACGCTGCCGGATGGCACGAGCCAAATACTGGCGAGCGGCACGCACACGGCGACGTGCAGCATCAGCTGATTTGGTCAAAATATCACCGTGCCCGAAATGCCCTGAAAACGGGGAATTTCGGGCACTTTATACTATTTCCAAATTCACCTGCTTGCGCCTTTTTCGCTCTGGCGTCCGGTCGTTCCATTTAGCGTAGCACTGCTACGCTGCATTTCACTCCCGTTAGCCAGAACGAATAATTCGCGGCGCATCTTGGTGCATTTTCATTTGGAAATAGTATTAGATTTCAAAAAAATGCTCTTGAATTTTAACAATTCTTTATTTTCAGGGGTTGACACTGTAAAAAACGTCTGTTATAATGACGGCGAATCGGGAAAAGCCCATGCGGCTGCCCCGAAAGAATTTGCAGCGAAAGGAAGGCGATTGTGCGTGGACATAAGTCACAGTAGACGCAGCAAAACGTTGGATTGCGCCATGCTCCGCGGACACTCGCCGTTCGCGGACTGACATTGCCTGTTTTCAGGTCGCCGTTTTTGTGCCCTTTTGTATGAATAAAGGGGTGAATTTCGGCTGACAGCACAGCAGGTGTGTTTGTGTACGCTTTTTTCCACCGTTTTGCGTGTTTTTGCAGGGCGGTGGTTTTTTCGTGCGCAAAATTTGATTTGATGATGAAAGGATGTGAGACGCATGGACGCGGGCGGTTATCCATTATGCTTTGCCCTTTCCCGGAGCAGCCATGAAATGCGGCGACCCATGCGTCTCCGCATCAGCCAGATTCTGTAAAGTATCGGCTTTCATGGCGCTCCTTTGACCGATGAACAGGAGGAAAAACGCCATGACGCTGAACCTGAAGAAGAAAGTTACCCTGACTGCCTCGCAGATGCTGGCGGAAAACAACCGCGCGACCGCCGACCGCCTGACGTGGGCGGCGCAAACCAACGAAATGAATCTCCGCACGGCGCTGAACGTGCCGGAAAATGGCCTCACGGAAGAAATGGCGGAAGAAGCCCGCGACCGCTACGGCCGCAATGTGCTGCCGACGAGCCAGCGCACGCCGCTGTACAAGCGTCTCGCCGCCGCGTTCATCAACCCGTTCACCGTCGTGCTGGTGCTGCTGGCGATTTTCAGCGCACTGACGAATGTTGCGATGGTCGATCCGGGCGACGAAAGCTGGGCGACGGTCATTATCATCACCATCATGGTGCTGATTTCCGGCATTCTCCGCTTCGTGCAGGAGACCCGCAGCGGCAATGTCGCGGCGAAGCTCTCCGAGATGATTCACACGACAGTCTGCGTGACGCGCGAGGGCGAGAAGAAGGAAATCCCGCTGGAAGAAATCGTCGTGGGCGACATTGTGTCGCTGTCTGCGGGCGACATGCTCCCGGCGGACGTGCGCATCCTCCGCGCGAAGGACTTGTTCCTCAGCCAATCCAGCCTGACTGGGGAAAGTGAGCCGCTGGAGAAGTCCGGCGCGGTCTGCCAGACGGTCGGCAGCCTGACCGAATGCGGCAATCTGGCGTTCATGGGCAGCACGGTCGTCAGCGGCAGCGCAACGGCGGTCGTCCTCGCCGTCGGGCATGACACGATGCTCGGCGCAATGGCAAAGGCGCTGAACGTCAAGCCGCCGAAGACCACCTTTGAGAAGGGTGTCAACAGCGTTTCGTGGGTGCTGATTCGCTTTATGCTGCTGATGGTGCCGATTGTGCTGCTCATCAACGGTCTGAGCGATGGCGACTGGATTCAGGCGGGGCTGTTCGCCATTTCGATTGCCGTCGGTCTGACGCCGGAAATGCTGCCGATGATTGTGACCACCTCGCTGGCGAAGGGCGCCATGACCATGAGCCGCGAGAAGGTTATCATCAAGGACTTGAACGCGATTCAGAACCTTGGCGCAATGGACATCCTCTGCACGGACAAGACCGGCACGCTTACGCAGGACAAGGTGGTACTGGAATATCACCTGAACGTAGACGGCGAGCCGGACGACCGCGTACTTCGCCACGCGTTCCTGAACAGCTACTTCCAGACGGGCCTCAAGAACCTGATTGACATTGCCGTCATCGACAAACAGCGTCAGCTTGGCGCGGATGAGCTGATTGCCCGCTTCAAGAAGGTGGACGAAATCCCGTTTGACTTCGAGCGCCGGCGCATGAGCGTCGTTGTGCGCGACCGCAAGGGCAAGACCCAGCTGGTTACCAAGGGCGCGGTGGAGGAGATGCTGGCGTGCTGCACCCATGCGGAAAGCAAGGGCAAAATCGTTCCGCTGACGGACAAGGTGCGCGCCTACGTCCTGCGCAAGGCAGATGAGCTCAACGGCGGCGGTATGCGCGTGATTGCCGTTGCGCAAAAGACAAATCCCGCGCCGGAAGGGCAGTTCTCCACAGCGGATGAGAAGGACATGGTGCTCATCGGCTTCCTTGCTTTCCTCGATCCGCCGAAGGAAACGACCCGTGACGCGATTCACGCCCTGCGGGAATACGGCGTCGGTGTGAAGATTCTCACCGGTGACAACGAGAAAGTCACCTGTGCCATTTGCCGTCAGGTTGGGCTGAATGCTGAGCGCGTGCTGCTCGGCGCGGACATTGACGCGATGGATGATGAAGCGCTTGCGCAGGCGGCGGAGGAAATTACCGTCTTTGCGAAGCTCTCGCCCGCCCAGAAAGCGCGCGTCGTCACCGTCCTGCGCCAAAAGGGGCATTCCGTGGGCTATATGGGTGACGGCATCAATGATGCAGCCGCGATGAAGGCGGCGGACGTGGGCATCAGCGTAGATACCGCGGTGGACATCGCCAAGGAAAGCGCGTCCGTCGTCCTGCTGGAAAAAGACCTGATGGTGCTGGAAAAGGGCGTTATTGAGGGGCGGAAAATCTACGCGAACATGATGAAGTACATCAAGATGACGGCTGCGTCGAACTTTGGCAACATGTTCTCCGTCCTTGCTGCCAGCGCGTTCCTGCCCTTCCTGCCGATGGCGTCTCTGCACCTGATTCTGCTGAACCTCATCTACGATATTTCCTGCACCGCGATTCCGTGGGACAACGTGGACGCGGAGTACCTCAAAGTGCCGCGGACGTGGGATGCGTCGGGCATCAGCCGCTTCATGCTCTGGATGGGCCCGGTCAGTTCGCTGTTCGACATTGCGACGTACCTGCTGCTGTATTTCGTGATTGCGCCGATGGCGTGCGGCGGCATGACCTTCGCGCAGCTGACCAACCCCGCGATGCAGGACAAGTTCGCCGCGCTGTTCCAGACCGGCTGGTTCATCGAATCCATGTGGACGCAGACGCTCGTCATGCACATGATTCGCACCAAGAAGCTGCCGTTCATCCAGAGCCGCGCGTCCCTGCCGGTGATGCTGCTGACGATGCTCGGCATCGCCGTCGTGACGCTGCTGCCCTTCACGCCCCTCGCCGCGCCGCTGGGGCTGTGCGCGCTGCCGCCTGTCTACTTCGCCTATCTGGCGCTGATTGTGCTGGGCTACATGGTCTTGGCAACGCTGATGAAGAAGCTGTATATCCGCAAGTATCATGAGCTGCTGTAATGGGCTTTGATACTATTTCCAAATTCACCTGCGCCATCTGCTCGCGCCTTTTCCGCGCTTGCGTCCGCTCATTCCACTTAGCGTAGCGCTGCTACGCTGCGTTTCATTCGCGTTAGCCAGCGCGAAAAATTCGCTTCGCATCTTGGCGCATTCTCATTTGGAAATAGTATGACGCAGATAATCTGCACACAGCAGTTACGCAAAAACGGGTCAAGGGACGTTTTTTGATGCCCCTTGACCCGTTTATTTTGGCTCACACAGCCGCTTTTGCCTTCAAGCCCAACGGCGACAGGCGCGCTTTCTCCAGCGCCGTCACCACCAGCGGCACAACGATTAGGTGAATCACCGCGCCGACGGCCGTATTCACGAAATACGCCGTCACGAACGCTGGGAATGTGTACGCATTCCCCTGAATGCCCATCACGACCGCCTTCGCCGCGCCGCCGACAAGCCGACCCGCAAGCATGGCAATCACCATGGCAATCAGCATGGCCCAGCAGGTCTTGCTCATCTTCTTGCTCAGCATCGGATAGAGCAGCCCGCACAGCGCGCCATACGCTGCCATTTCGAATGCCATCGGAATGGCGACTGGCACCAGCGGCGGCATACCGAACAGCACGCTCCGCAGCAGCGGCAGCACAATACCAAGCCCCATGCCCCAGCACCAGCCGCACGTCAGGCCGCAAATCAGCACCGGAATATGCAGCGGACTGATGGCCTGCCCCAGCACTTGCACATTGCCCGTCAAGAAGGGCAATACAATGCCAACAGCCAGCAGAATCGCTGTTACCAGCAGGGAGTACAAACCGCTCTTTCGGTTCATTGCCATGAGAAAAAACCTCCAAAAAGAAAAATACCATGAAAAAAGCCGGGCATTCTCGTCCGATGGCTTCCTTCATGGAAACAAAAACAGCATAGCATATTTCGATGCGCTTGTCAAGCGTCACGCGTCGCCCTCGCCGATGTAGGTGAAGCGTCGATACGTCTTTCCGTCGCGCTCGATGACCTCATTCCACATGCTTGCAGGGCGCACCCACACGCCGCGTTCACCATACAGCGCGCGGTAGACCACCATTTCCTCGCGCGTCTCGCTGTGCGTGGCGATATAGAGAACTTCATACTCTTTGCCCTTGAAGTGACGGTAGCGTCCGGGCTTGATGGTTTCGCTCATGGTGTCTGCTCCTGATAAATGTCGTTGTACAGTCCCAAATCCATCAGCCGATCGCGCAGGGACTGCATGTCCTCCCATGCGTCGCGCTTCTTCGACGGGTCGCGCAGGAGCGCCGACGGGTGATACGTCGCCATCATCCAGATGCCTTTGCGCTCGAACCACTTGCCGCGGTCGCGAGTGATGCGGATGTCCGCCCCAATAATGTTTTTCGCGGCGGTTGAGCCGAGCAGGACGATGACTTTCGGGCGGATGAGGGCGGTTTGGATGCGAAGGTGGAGCTTGCAGGCGGCGGCTTCCTCATCAGTGGGGACGCGGTTCTGCGGCGGGCGGCACTTGACGACGTTGCAGATATAAACGCGGTCGCGCGGGAGCGAAATAGCAGCGAGCATTTTGGTTAACAGCTGCCCCGCCGGGCCGACAAACGCAAGCCCTTCCTCATCCTCGACCTGTCCCGGCCCTTCACCGATGAGCATAAGCGGGCTGTGGCGGTCGCCCTGTCCGGGGACTTTGTGGTGGATGTTCTGGCACAGGCCGCACATTTGGCACTGCGAGACTTGACGCTCGAAGAGTTCCCAAGAGAGGTCGGGCATGGCGTGTTCACCTTCTTAAATCATCGTCTGGAAGAGCGAGATGGATTGCAGAATGTCGGAATGAAGCCAATTCAGCAGGCTGACCAGCATCGTAATCAGCACCAGAATCACCGCGCAGCCCGCGATAATGCTGATGAAATCGCCGAAGCCGGATAACAAGCGCCAGTGATTCTGCCGCAGTTCCGCCTGTTCCTCTTCAGTCAGGTATAAATCCGGATCTTCGAGGGCTTCGTCCGCGAAACCCTCTTCAGCAGTCGGGGCGGGAATATCCGCATCATCATCCGCGTAGTCCGGCTGCCATGTGCTTTCGTTGGTGAAAGTCGGCTGAGCATTCGGGTCTTCGGGACGCGCGGACTGGAATGTCGGGACATAGGGCGAATATTCCTGCGTGGCATCCGCGGAATCAGCGTCCGGCTCGGACGCGGCGCGGCGACGGCGTTTGAGTTCAGGCATGATGGCCTCCTGTTGAGAAGAATTTCGACCATAGAACGATTCAGCGGGATAAAAACATCCATATGCCGCGTTCTATGATTGGATGGGTTGCGATTTCCTGATGAAAATTCATGGCGCAGGTAAATCAGAAAACCGTATCATCAAACGTAATCCAGCCACGGCGCGGGTTCTTCGTCGCGCCCGGTCAGGTGACCCTGACTGCTCAGACCGGGGAAATCCGTCTGCCGCAGCGCTTCGTAGAGAACGATAGCGACGGAGTTTGACAGATTCAGGCTTCGCGCTTCCGGGCGCATCGGGATGCGGATGCAGCGGTCGTAGACCTGCTCCAGCAGGTTTTCCGGCAGGCCGCGCGTCTCGCAGCCAAAGATGAGAAAATCACCATCTTGATACGTCGCCTCATGATAGCCGCGCGGCGCCTTTGTGCTCGCAAAGTGCATCCTTGCATCCGGATGCTGGCGGAGAAATTCGCCGAAGTCCGGGTAGGTGTGGTAGGTCATCAGATTCCAATAGTCCAGCCCGGCGCGCTTCAGGTATTTGTCGCTCAGCGAAAAGCCCAGCGGCTCAATCAAATGCAGCGTTGCGCCTGTCGCGGCGCAGGTACGCGCGATATTGCCCGTGTTCTGCGGGATTTCCGGGTTGAACAGCACGATGTTCATCATCGGTCAATCGCCTCCTGTGGATTCGCTTCTATTGTACCATTTGCGCGAACTTTTCGCAAGAGGTGGATTCTGCTTGACAATTGCCGGGTCGAATATTATACTATATGATAGAAATTGGAAGGAGTGGGAAACTTGAAACAGGCACGGTGGATGCTGATGGTGCTGGCGGCGCTGCTGCTGAGCATCGGCATTGCTTCGGCGGAGTTGAACTACATTCTGCCGGACAGCAATTCGCGCGAATTGACATGGGATGAGGTCGCCCGCTGGGACTACGAAACGCTGGGCTACGCGTTCAACGAGATTTTCGCCCGCCATGGCTACGTCTTTCATCCCGGCGAAAAGTACGACAATTACTTCTCCTGTCAGCCATGGTATACGCCCAACCGTGATACCAACAATCAGCGCGCCGTTTATCCCTACCTCAACGCGACAGAATGGGCAAACTACGAGCTGATAAAGGAAGTACGCAGCTACAAGGCTGAAAACGGTGACAGCGGCGAATCCATGTGGACGTATTTCTCCGGCGGATTCGATACCCTCGGCGGATTTGACTATGTGCAGCTGCGCACGGGGCAGAACCTCCCGGTGTATTCCGCGCCCAGCCGCAATTCGTGGCGCGGCGCGAACGGCAAGGCCTCCGTCGGCACAAATGGCGCAATTTACAGCGCTGGATGGGAAAACGGCTGGCTGCTGGTGATGTACGAAACAAACAGCGGCTCGGTGCGTGTCGGCTACGTCAGCGGGGACGATATCCGCGGCGGCGTGCCGATGGACACGTCGCTGACGTTCTCGTATGCCGCCGCTACGCTGAATGCGGGCACTGCGCTGACGGATGATCCGGCAATGCGGAAAACGACGATTGCACAGCTGCGCGCGGGGACACAGGTGACATATTTGACGAGCTTTTTCAATAAATCTGCGTGGGATTATATTGAGACGACGGTGGATGGACAGACGACACGCGGCTTTGTGCCCGCAGGCTGCTTAACGATTTATGGGGATTAAAGGGGAAGGGGAAAAGGATTAAGTCGCAGCGCCAAAAGGATAAACACGCGGGCAAAGCATGGAGGAGAAGCCAACTCAATCGCGCGAAGGGGTCAAGGGGGGATTCCCCCTTGCGGGGTCAAGGGGCAGCGCCCCTTGTGGGGTTTGGGGCAACGCCCCAACTGTTCCACGGGCGACCAATCCCAAGGAAGCCAGCAACAAAGGCGCAGGCAGCGAAGCGTCCCTGCCAGTAACTTTGCGCTCCCGCAGGAGCGCCCCCAAGCCGCTCTACCCACTACTTGCACATTGTCGCGCCAAATGGGCGCGACCACACAGCCGCTTCACCACACCTTGCCCCTGCTTTCCCCCTCCAAACGGATACCCAACCCCAAAAGATACAAGAAAACCAGCGGCACAAAACCGCTGGTTTTTTTAATCTCCAGAAATATTCACTTCTTCAGCTCCGCCAGATGAATCCGCAGGAACATCAGCACGTTCGCCACAAACTCGCACGTCGTGGGGCGCGGTTCATGCGGCGCGGGATTCCGCCCCGACAGGGCGCAGTAAAGCGGAATGTTCTGCTCCTGCCACGATTGGTTGATGGCCGTGCGAATCGCGCGTTCTACCGCCAGCGGCGACGTGCTGTACCGCCGCGCAACAGTCGGGTAGACTTCCATCGTCATGCAGCGCATCTCAATGGGCTGACGCAGAAGATACAGAATCGCATCCACCAGATAGTAGAAGCCGGACAGACGCGCAGGCACGCCGAGAGACGACAGCAGACTGGAAATCTCCCACTGCGTCGGGATTTGCGATTTCGGCAGGGGCAGCTGAGGCGGCTTCGGGCGGGCGGATGCAGTGGACGACGACACGGAAGGCATGGGCTGTGCGGGTCGAACGGCTCGCGCTGTCTGTGCGCCCTGCACCGCTCCGCCAAGCGGGATGAGCGGAATTGCCTGCGGTATAGGGAACCCGTCCACCTCCGACGTCATCAGGCAGTACACCGGCGCGAAGTTCGGGCTTGCGGCGGGTAGAGCGCGGACACTCACAATTCGGCAGGTTGAGAAATTGACGGTTTCTGGCGCAGGACGTTTCGCATCATCCACGGGAAAGAACCTCCTTCAAAGTCGACGGCAAAAAATGGAAGTAAAAACTCGACAAAACAAGCGCAAAGAAAAACGGAACTTTCAAATTGCTACTGCCTGACGTCCGACTGCACAATAAGAAGTATTCACACTTCTATTGTATCACGGATACGAGAAAAAGAAAAGTGATGAATGTAAAAAATAGGCTGTTTTCGGCTGGAAAATGCAAAAAAAACAGTTGAAGTACAGGTGTGTACAATTTGAATACAATTTGCGGAAGAGGTTACTTTGAACGTTGCGGAACATGAAGAAAAGGTTACATGGCTGTGTTTAGGACAGACGAGGGTGTAATAGCGCGGATTAGGGTGCGCGTCTGCGGACGTGCGAAGTTCCCCTTTTGACCCCTCTGCGCGATGGAGACGGCTTCTTCTCCATCCTTTTTCCGCGTGTTTAGCCCCTTTGTGCCGCGCCTATTCTTTTTCTGTTTCTTCCCCTATCCAATACCACTGATACACCTGCAAGACCTTTGCGCCTTCCAAGTCCTTCGCGTACGGGCAGCGCATCACCCGCTGGCGATTCTGCGCAAACGACAATTCATACGTCCGCACCGTATCCCCCTGAAATCCGCGCGGCGACGGATCAACCGCCACAAACCGCTTCCGCTCCGCATTATACCCCACAATCAGCAGCGCATGGCCCACACCGTTCGTCCGCTTCATATATATATATAGCGGCGAATATCGCTCATCGTTGAGATACTGCGCCATCATTTCATCAAATGTCGCTTCAGTCAATCCACGCCGCGCCAAACCATCCACCAGCGCCGTGATTTCGTCGTACGGCTCATTCAGCGTGCGCCGCTGGGCAAGGACGCTCATATCCACCGGGGTCATATCCACGCCAAGGTAGGACAGCGCCATCGAGTACACCGCACGCGTGCACATGGTGCCGATGTAGTAGGCATAAGGCGCGCCGTAACGGTTTTCCTTCGCAGTCAGGTCAAATTCGCCTTTTTCCTCGCCCGAACGCCAGTAATCAGCGCAGAACATGTCGTCGCGCCGCGTCTGGACAATCAGGCGGACTTGCCCGCTCACGACATCCAAGCGTTCGCCGGTATCAGACTGGATGAGCAGCGCGTTTGCCTCTTCAGCGGACTGCGCCTCGCGGATGGAGGCGGGCAGCATTTCCTCCGCCCATGCCGCGCCGATAAGCGCCCAAATCAGCGCCAGTATCAGCAGGCCGCGGATTCCATGTTTCTTCAAGCCGCTCACCCCTTTCTGGCAGATTAACTTGTTCCATTATATCGCGTTTTTCGATGAATTTCAACATATTTCCGGGAATGTTGCATTTTCGCGCAGCAGGAAGCGGGTGCGCTCCGCTGATGGCAGGCACACCCGCCTCGTCAATTTTTCAAATGGTGATTCGCTTCGGAATCGGATTCGCGCTGACGGCATCCGCATTGCGCGGCAGAAATCAGCGTTTCCTCAGCATCTTCTTGAGGAACTGCCCCGTGTACGACTTTTCGCATGCGGCGACTTCCTCCGGCGTGCCTTCGCAGACGATTTCGCCGCCTTTGTCGCCACCCTCCGGGCCGAGGTCAATCAGGTAGTCCGCCACCTTGATGACATCCAGATTGTGCTCGATCACCAGCACGCTGTTGCCCGTTTCGGTCAGGCGCTGCAAAACGCCGATGAGCTTGTCCACGTCTGCCATGTGCAGCCCGGTCGTCGGCTCGTCCAAGACATAAAGCGTCTTGCCCGTCGCGCGGCGGCTGAGTTCCGTCGCCAGCTTCACGCGCTGCGCTTCGCCGCCGGAAAGGGTCGTCGATGCCTGCCCCAGCTTCATGTACCCCAAGCCGACGTCGTAGAGCGTTTCCAGCTTGCGGCGGATGCTCTCGTGATTCTCGAAGAACGTAATGGCTTCCTCGATGTTCATGTCCAGCACGTCGGAGATGTTCTTACCCTTGTAGGTCACTTCCAGCGTCTCGCGGTTGTAGCGCTTGCCCTTGCACACGTCGCACGGCACGAAAATATCCGGCAGGAAGTGCATTTCGATTTTCAGCATCCCGTCGCCGCAGCAGTTTTCGCACCGCCCGCCCTTGACGTTGAAGGAGAAGCGGTTTTCCTTGTAGCCGCGCGCCTTTGCTTCGGGGGAGGCGGCAAAGATCTTGCGAATCTGGTCAAACAGCCCGGTGTACGTCGCCGGATTCGACCGGGGCGTGCGCCCGATGGGGCTTTGGTCAATGCAGATGATTTTGTCCAGCTGTTCCACGCCCTCCATGCTGCCAAACGCGCCGGGACGGGTTTTCGCGCGGTTCAGCACCTTCGCCAAGTGCTTGTAGAGGATTTCGTTCACCAAGCTGGATTTGCCCGACCCCGACACGCCCGTCACGCAGCAAAGGCAGCCAAGCGGCACTTTCACGTCAATGTTCTTGAGATTATGCTCCTTCGCGCCGCGGATGGTCAGGAAGCCCTTCGGCTGACGGCGCACGTCGGGAATCTCGATGCGCTTCTTGCCCGACAGGTACTGCCCGGTGATGCTGTTCGGATTGCGCTTGATATCCTCCACCGTGCCTTCCGCGACGATGTTGCCGCCGTGGATGCCCGCGCCCGGCCCGACGTCCACAATCCAGTCCGCCGCGTACATCGTGTCTTCGTCGTGCTCGACGACAATCAGCGTGTTGCCCAAGTCGCGCATTTTTTTCAAGGTGTTAATGAGCTTCATGTTGTCGCGCTGATGCAGGCCAATCGACGGCTCATCCAGAATATACAGCACGCCCATGAGCGCTGAGCCAATCTGCGTCGCCAGCCGGATTCGCTGCGCCTCGCCGCCGGACAGCGACCCTGCCGCGCGCGCCAATGTCAGGTACCCCAGCCCGACGTCCTCCAGAAAGCCCATGCGCGCGTTGATTTCCTTCAAAATCTGCGCGGCAATCATGCTTTCCTTCTCCGTCAGTTCCAGCGACTGAAAGAACGCCCGCGCATCCGTGATGGACAGGCTGGACACCTCATACAAATTCTTGCCGCCGACCGTGACCGCCAGCGCTTCCGGCTTCAATCGCTTGCCGTGGCAGACGGGGCAGGGTTCTTCCGCCATGTATTCTTCATAGGCGGCTTTCATGGCTTCACTGCCTGTTTCCTCATAGCGGCGCTCCAAGGACGGAATCACGCCCTCGAACGTCGTGGAATACGTTCCCCTGCCGCTGGGCGTGTCATAGGTCATGGTCAGCTTCTCGCTGCCCGTGCCGTAGAGCAGGGCATGGATGCCCGCTTCGGGAATCTCCTGAATCGGCGTATCCATCGTGAAGCCGTACTTGTCGCATAAGGCTTGGAAATACTGCGCCGTCACGCCGTCGCCATCCGCCGAACCGAAGCCCATTGCGTTCAGCCCGCCCTGCCGCAGAGACAGCGACTTATCCGGGAACAGAATATCTGTACTTACCACCATGCGGTAGCCCAGCCCGCTGCACGCCGGGCACGCGCCATAGGGGCTGTTGAAGGAGAACATGCGCGGGCTGAGTTCCTCGATGGAGATGCCGCAGTCCGGGCAGGCGTAATTCATGGAGAAGAGCAGTTCGCCCTTGTCCATCATGTCCATGATGACCAAGCCGCCGGAGCGCTTCGTCGCCGTCTCGATGGAATCCGCCAGACGGCTCTGGAACTCCTTGCCGGGGCGGACAATCAGGCGGTCAACGACGATTTCAATCGAGTGCTTCTTCTTTTTGTCCAGCGCCGGCACTTCTTCCAGCCGATACAGCTCGCCGTCCACCCGCACGCGCGCGAAGCCGCTTTTGCGCGCCTCCTCGAACACTTTGACATGTTCGCCCTTTTTGCCGCGGATGACGGGCGACAGCACCATCAGCTTCGTGCCTTCGGGGTAGGCGACGATTGCGTCCACCATCTGGTCAACGGTCTGCTGGCGGATTTCCTTGCCGCACTTCGGGCAATGCGGATGCCCCACGCGCGCATAAAGCAGGCGCAGATAATCGTGGATTTCCGTCACCGTGCCGACGGTCGAGCGCGGATTGCGGCTGGTGGTTTTCTGGTCAATGGAGATAGCGGGGGACAGGCCGTCAATCTGGTCAACATCGGGCTTCTCCATTTGCCCCAGAAACTGCCGCGCATAGCTGGACAGGCTTTCCACATAGCGCCGCTGTCCCTCGGCATAAATGGTATCGAACGCCAGCGAGCTTTTGCCCGACCCGGACAGCCCCGTAAACACAACGAGCTTGTCGCGCGGGACGGTCAGGCTGACATTGCGCAGGTTATGTTCTCTTGCGCCGCGAATGATGATTTGGTCGTTCATCGTTGCAATCCTCCTTGGCTTAGGAACACAGTATAGCACATTTTGTCCGGCACATGCAAGGCGAACACGAACAAATATTTTCGTATCGTGGATATGCTGGGGGCTTTTTATGGAATCGCATTGACAAATGAAGGCTTGTTGTGTATGATAATGGTATAAAGGAGGTTGTTCTAATGGAAAAGAAGTGCTTCGTAGCTCTGCTGATGGTTGTTGTGATGATGTGTGCCTGCTGGACGGGTGCGGTGGCGGAGGAGGTGCGGAAAACGTTCACGTCCGGGGCTTACAGCTGTGTACTGCTGGACGATGGAACGGTGGAAATTGAAAGGTACTACGGCTCTGCAACAGATTTTGTGATTGCCGATACGATTGATGGGAAAAAGGTTACTGCCATTGGAGAAGGAGCTTTCCGCTACTACACATCCATGACCTCTGTCATTATCCCCGACTCCGTTACTGCCATCGGAGAAAAAGCTTTCTACGAATGCAAATCCCTAACCAGCGTCACCATCCCTGAATCAGTTACTTCCATTGGTGACTATGCGTTCTGTTCCTGCAAATCTCTGACGTCTGTCACCATTCCCAACTCCGTTACTTCCATTGGCAACTACGCATTTTTCGCGTGTGACTCCCTGACCAACATTACTATTCCCGATTCTGTTGTACAAATTGGTGCAAATCCCTTCGCATATTGTGGAAACCTGAGGAGCATTTCTGTGTCTCCTGACCATCCATATCTTGCCGTTATTGATGGCATTTTATTTCAAAAAGCCGATAAAATCCTGATTGCCTATCCCGCCGGTATTAAATCCACAACATATAGCATTCCATATGGAATCACCACCATTGGTGACAGTGCGTTCTACAACTGCTCGTCCCTGAAATCCGTTACCATTCCGGATACCGTTACTTCAATTGGTAACGACACATTCTACTGTTGCTCTTCCCTGACCAGCATTGCCATTCCCAATTCTGTCACCTTCATTGGTGATGACGCATTCTTATGGTGCGATTCCCTGAGAAGTGCTGTCATCTCTGATTCCGTCACTTTCATTGGTAATCACGCATTTTTCATGTGTATTTACCTCACTTTAACAGTTCCTCGCAACTCCTATGCTGCCGAGTACGCCAAAACCAACGACATCCCCTACAACTATTCCGATGCCAACGACTGGCTGAACAATTAACACTACAACAAAATCCCCCTTTGCCGCCTTGCCCCGCACACTTACCGGGGGCAAGGCGCTTTTTCTTCCCCCTTGCAGTCCTCCCGCGAAAGTGGTATGATAGAAAGCAGAACGCAAGGAGGCGGCGAAGATGGAGCGCATCCGCAAAATTCCTGATGACAGCGACCGCGTATCCCCCGACGAGGACGACGAGGACATGTCGCCCTATGAACCGACGTACCGCGACGGCAGCGCGAAAAACGAGTGCTGGCGCGACGACGACGGCTGATTATCCCCCCGAAAGGAGAGCAACCCCATGCTGACCATTGATTTTCTGACGGACTATGTGTGTCCGTTCTGCCTTGTGACGAAGGAAAACCTCCGCGCGGCGCTGAAAACGCTGCACCAAGAGGCGGAAATCATCGAGCATCCGTATGCGCTGACCCCCGAAGGCAGCGAGGCGACCGACATCTGCGACGAGGAGCATCGGGCGTATTTTGCGCGCCTGAAAGAACCCGCGGAGACGGTCGGGCTGAATATGCAGCTTCCGCCGGAAATCTGCCCGCGCCCGATGACGTATCTGGCGTTTGAAGGGGCGGTGCTGGCGGAAAAATCGGGCAAGCACGAGGCGTGGAGTGACCGGGTTTACCGCGCGTATTGGGTCGAGGGGCGCGACATCGGGCAAATTGACGTGCTGTGCGTGCTGGCGGCGGACATCGGGCTGAACGCGAACGAAATGCGTCAGGCGCTGGAAAACCGCACCTATTTAGGCGACGTGAAGGCCGCCATCCAAAACACGCTGGACACCTATCATCCGCGCGGCGTGCCGATTCTATTCGTCGATGGGCAGCGCATCCGCTTGCGGGCGTACACGCTGCCGGAAATGACGGACGTGCTGCGCGGCGTGATTCCGGCGGAAGAAAATCAGGAGGAAACGGGCTGCTCCGCGGACGGATGCCGCCTGAATTGGTAAGCAATGCAAGCATTAACACATCGGGTGCAGTATTATGAAACCGACCGCATGGGCGTGACGCACCACTCGAATTATATCCGCTTCATGGAGGAAGCGCGCGTGGCGTATCTGGAGCAGCTCGGCTTCCCGTATGCGGAACTGGAGCGCCGCGGGGTGATTTCGCCCGTGACGGCGGTAAACTGCAAGTATCTGGCGACGACGACGTTCGACGACCGCATCACGGTGGATGTGCGCGTGGAGGCGTTCAACGGCGTCGTGCTGACGATCGGCTACGACATGACGAAGCAGGACGGAACGCGTGTGTTCACCGGCTCGTCCGAACACTGCTTCTTGAATCCCGAAGGGCATTTCATTCGGCTGCGGCGCGATCAGAAGGAGTTTTACGAGATGCTGATGCGCGAGCTGAACGTCCATCATCCAGCAGAAGGAGAAACATCGCATGAATAACCAGACGACAATTGGCATTCTTGGCTCCGGCACATGGGGCATTGCGCTGGCACGGCTGCTGCACCGCAACGGGCACGATGTGACCGTGTGGTCAAAATTCCCGAAAGAAATCGAAAATCTGTCTGCTACGCGCACGCATCCCGCGCTGCCGGGGCTGGTCATCCCCGAAACGGTGCATTTCACCTGCGATTTGCAAACAGTGGCGAGCGGCAAGGATATTCTGCTTTTCGCCGTGCCGTCTATCGCCATTCGGCAGACGGCGGAAAGCGCGCGCCCGTTCATCCCGGACGGACAGATTATCGTGGATGTTGCCAAGGGCATTGAGCCGGACACACTCATGACCATGACCGAGGTCATCCGCGACGAATTGAGCAAGGACGGGCAGCATGACCATGTGAAGCTCGTCGCGCTGTCCGGCCCGACACATGCGGAGGAAGTCGCGCTCGACATGCCGACATCCATCGTATCCGCCTGCACGGACATGCAGGTGGCGGAAACGGTGCAGGACGTGTTCATGAACACCTGTATGCGCACCTACACGAACACGGACGTGCTCGGCGTGGAGCTGTGCGGCGCGATGAAGAACATCGAGGCGCTCGCCGTCGGCATTTCCAGCGGGCTGGGCAACGGCGACAACGCCCGCGCCGCCCTCATCACGCGCGGCATTGCCGAAATCAGCCGTCTGGGGCTGAAAATGGGCTGCGCGGAGTACACGTTCGGCGGACTGGCGGGCATCGGCGACCTCATCGTGACCGCAACATCCATGCACAGCCGCAACAACCGCTGCGGCATCCTCATCGGACAGGGTGTTCCGCCGCAGGAAGCCGTTCGGCAGGTCGGCACGGTGGAGGGCATCAACGCGCTGCCCGCCGCGATGCAGCTGATGGAGCGCTATCAGGTGGAAATGCCGATTGCCAAGGCGGTGAACGCAGTCGTGAAGGGCGAAATCAGCGCGAAGGACATGGCGCTGGCGCTCATGACGCGCGACAAGACGAGCGAAGTGCGTCAGAGCGAATTGGCGGTGCGCTTCGAGAGCGCCCTCATGCGCCACATTTCCGGCGGCATCATGCGCCGCGTGATGGTCATCGGGGAATTTGCGGACTTGTCGCACGAGGCGATTGCGTTCCTGACCCGCGCGAAGGACGAGGGCGGACACCTGACGGTCGCGCTGACCGGATGTGCGCAGGATATGCGGAAAAGTTCGCTGCTGGCGCTGCGGTGTGTTGACCGCGTGTTGGAATTGGAGACGGAGAAACTGACGCTGCCAGAGCTGATGCGCCTGTACCGCATTGAGGTGCTGGTGCTGGCGAAGGGGCAGGACGTGCCGGAGATGCTTCCGCCGACGGTGAAGGTGAAGTACCTCTAAGCAGCGGGTTCAACCCAATAAACACGCGGGCATTGTATGCAGTTGTCACCAACTGAATCGCGAAAAGGGAGTCCAGAGGGTCGAAGACCCTTTGGCGGGTGCAGGGCAGAGCCCTGCCGGAGTCCAGAGGCAGAGCCTCTGGCGCCTCCCCACGTCCTCCCATAAGAAAGGAAAAAAACGGATGCAAGCACAGGAAACCCTGCGGAAGTACTTTGGGCACGAGGCGTTCCGACCGGGGCAGGAGGTCATGGTGAATGCGCTGACGCACCACCGGGACGCACTGGGCGTCATGCCAACGGGCGCGGGGAAATCCATGTGCTATCAGGTGCCGGCGTTGATGATGCCTGGGGTCGCGATTGTTATTTCGCCGCTGATTTCGCTGATGGCAGATCAGGTGGCGGCGCTCAAGAGCGCGGGCGTTCCAGCTGCGTACCTCAACAGCTCACTCACCCCGCGTCAGATGGAGCTCGCCATGCAGCGCGCGCGGCAGGGCGCGTACAAAATCATCTACGTCGCCCCGGAGCGCCTCGAAACACCCTCATTTCAGGCAATGGCGCAATCCATGCCGATTTCCCTGCTTGCGGTGGATGAGGCGCACTGTGTCTCCCAGTGGGGGCAGGATTTTCGCCCGGTGTATCTGCGTATCGCGGATTTCGTCGATTCGCTGCCCACCCGCCCGGTCATGGGCGCATTCACCGCGACCGCAACCGAGCGCGTCCGGCAGGACATCATCCGCCTATTGCGCCTGCAAAACCCGGAAACGGTCACGACCGGCTTCGACCGCCCGAACCTCTACTTCGAGGTCATCCGCCCCAAGAACCGTGATGCTGCCCTCATGGATATTCTCCGCCGGAAACGCGACGAAAGCGGCATCGTCTACTGCGCAACGCGCAAGGCGGTCGAGCAGGTCTGCGATAATCTGATTCGCGCGGGCATCGACGCGACGCGCTATCACGCGGGATTGAGCGACGAGGAGCGCAAGGAGAATCAGGAGAAATTTCAGTACGACACCTGCCCGGTGATGGTCGCGACGAACGCGTTCGGCATGGGCATCGACAAATCCAACGTGCGGTTTGTCATCCACTACCAAATGCCGCGCTCGATGGAGGCGTACTATCAGGAAGCCGGGCGCGCCGGACGCGACGGCGAGGCGGCGGAGTGCATCCTGCTGTACAACGGGTCGGACATTTTCACCGCGAAGTGGATGATTGAGCACACAGAGCCAAACGAGAACATGACGGCGGCGGAGCAGTCGGCGGTGCGCTATCAGGACATGAACCGCCTGAACCGAATGGTGGATTACTGCACGAAGCCCGGCTGCCTGCGGGCGTTTATCCTGCGGTACTTCGGGGAGAATACCGCGCAGGATTGCGGCCATTGCAGCGCCTGCTGCGGCGCGCGCTACGGCGAGGCGGAGGGAATCGCCCGGCAGCGGCGGCGAGGAGCGGACGGCGCACATCTGGGGCAGCAGGCGACGGCGGAGAAGGTCGGCAGCATCGGGAAAATCGAAGCCCCGGCAGGCGGCGATTTGTTCGAGCAGCTGCGGCAGGTTCGGATGGCGCTCTCGAAGCTCTATCACGTTGCGCCGTTCATCATTTGCAGCGACGCAACCCTAACGTCCATGGTGCGGCGCAAGCCGGAAACGCTCGAAGGAATGCGGAGCGTCAGCGGCATGGGGGAAATCAAAACCGCGCGCTACGGCGAAGCGTTTCTGGGGGTGATTCGCCCGTATGTGGCGCAGGAGCGGAAGATGAAGGCGAATGTGAAGCTGCTGGCGGAGCATGCGCAGTCCGCCGCGTTCCGCAACCCGGTGCGCACCGCCCCCAAGCCGATGCCACCCAAGCCCGTCTACACGCCCCCGCCCGCGCCTACCGTCCCGGATATCGACTGGGACAACCTGAGCGACCCGGAGGTACTGTCTGACGCATACCTATCGGGTTTAACGATTCGCGAAATGTCGCAGAAATCCGGCCTATCCGAAAGCTGGCTTCGCGAAAAACTGCGGAGCATGGACTTGATATTCTGATGGGGAACGCCAGAGGCTCTGCCTCTGGCCTCCGCAAGGGGCTTTGCCCCTTGACCCCACAAGGGAGTTCCTCCCTTGACCCTTTTGCGCGATTCATACTATAGTGTGTTTCTAAAATGAGACCAGTGCAGTTTCGAGCAGATTTTCTTGCAGTTCAAGGATGAAAACCGAATGTTTACTGGCGGTAATCGAAGTTTGAAGACGCAGACGTGCATGAAAAGATGCCGAAAATGCTGCCGGGCGAATTTAGAAACACACTCTAAGGAAAGAGAAGGCGACAAGATATCATACCTTTGGAATTAATGGTATATTCGCAATGCGAAAGTATTGACATCTCAATACTTTTATGCTACACTTACAAGTGGAGGTGAAGGGCGTGGCGTTTGATTACAAACCTTTGTGGAAATTGCTTATAGACAAGGAAATGACAAAGAAGCAATTGATGGAAGCTGCAAATATATCTAAATCTACTATGGATAAAATGGGTAGAGGCGAACAAGTGTCACTGGAAATTCTTGATAGAATATGCACCTTGTTCAATTGCAAGATTGAAGATGTACTAGAACATATATGAGGTGGAATGTGAACACAAAGCATAGAATTATTAATTGCAACTCAAAGAACACACAGGATTACATTAGAGATAAAACCGTTGGATTGGTGGTTACATCACCGCCGTATCCAATGATAGAAATGTGGGATGAATGTTTCTCTAATCAGAGCAAAGAAGTGAATCTTGCACTTACCGAAAGCAGATTTGAAGATGCATTTGAAGCGATGCACAGAGTGTTGGATAAGATATGGGAAGATGTTGATAGAGTCTTGATTGATGGTGGAGTTGTCTGTATTAACATTGGAGACGCTACCAAAAATTGCGATGGGCAATTTAAACTGTTTTCTAATCACACAAGAATTATTAACAAGTTCTTGAGTATGGGATATGATGTTCTTCCAGACATTCATTGGCACAAACCAACTAATGCTCCCAATAAATTCATGGGATCGGGAATGTATCCGCCTTGTGCTTATGTAACCTATGAGCATGAATACATACTTGTGTTTAGAAAAGGCGGAAATAGGAAGTTTGCTAATGCTGAGAAGGGCATACGACATAATAGCGCTTATTTTTGGGAAGAACGTAATGTTTGGTTTTCTGATCTTTGGGAGCTTAAAGGAACTATGCAGAAGCTTAAGAAAGGGGCTTCCAGAGCAAGAAGCGCAGCATTTCCTTTCGAATTGGCTTACAGATTAGTCAATATGTACTCGATGAAATATGATTTAGTATATGACCCGTTTGCTGGCACAGGTACAGTTGAAAAGGCTGCAATAGCTTCTGAAAGAAACTCTATTGGCGTAGACATTGATGCAAACCTTTGTGAGCAAGCTACTTCGGAAGCGGTTCAAAGTATTACTGAGCTAAATCTCTATACGATGGGCAGAATTAGCAGACATAAAGAATTTATTGACAGTTTGCCAACAGAAAAGAAAGAAAAGTTGTATGAAAATGTGAACCATTCATTCAAGGTAAAAACCAGACAAGAAACAGAAATACTGATTACACTGCTAAACTCTGCTCAATTAATTGGTAACGAAATAGTTTGCTCATACGAAAAGGCAGATGCGTAAAGCACCTGCCTTTTCTCTTAATATTCAACTTCAATGCCCGTTGATGTTTTCCGATACTTAACTATCGTACAAGGGATTTCTTCGTGAACCCCATACTTCATGTGGTCATAAGTGTCTGGTTTAATCTGGTATGCGGTATCCCCGACAAAACCATCAATATTCATAGCTTCTTCATTCGGATTAGCAAGTCTGAATGGTTTTCCCTCAAGCTCGGAAATCTTCTGAAGAATAGCCTTCTGATAGTACAGACCATTAAAAGTCTTGTTGTAAATCAAGTCTTCTACCCAAGTTTTAACCATAGGCTTGTCAATATAATCCATACAATCTCTGAGGTTATTAACTTGTGTCCAAATCTTGTCAACTGCATTTTCGACAGCATCCGGATATCTCTCGGTATACCATTCTCTCCAACCAGAAAGAGAGGCTTCAGCCGGTAATGACAGATACTCAGGAAGTAGTTCGGATAGCTGACCAACATTTCTGGGTCTTGTTCCACCGGCGTTCTGGTTTGCGAGATTAATCACCTGTGTTGTGTACTTTGGATACTGGGGAACATCCGTGTCATTGCATTTTGAAATATAATCATTTGAGATTTTGAACTTAGGCATATCAAACCCTCCTACTATAATAAAGTTGTGTCTACGCCAACCTTCGGTGGAGACAAGAACGATTTAGAAGGGGAAGGAGCGTAGCGACTGAACCTTCCAAATCGCGGGGCTCTGTGAAATATTTTCTGTAAAAGTCAGTCTTCCGTGATTCGACCAGAGTCAGAAGGGGGGCGAACGGCAGCACCTGCCGTTCGCACGCTTGACTACCATTCTACTAAAATCGGGCAGATTTGTCAAGGGGGCCCGTGAAACGAGCGTTTATTTGAGCCTGTGAAAAAAGTCTGTAAAAGGGATGCGCAGCGCAGCCTTCTGTGCTAATACTATCGTGTGTCTCTAAAATGAGACCAGTGCAGTTTCGAGCAAATTTTCTTGCAGTTCAAGGATGAAAACCGAATGTTTACTGGCGGTAAATCGAAGTTTTCAAACGCAGAAATGCAAGAAAAGATGCCGAAAATGCTGCCGGGCGAATTTAGAAACACACGCTAATTCGATTCTAAAGCATGGCATCGAGCATAGTAAATTTTTCGTTCTGACAAAGCTGAGTGAAGCGAGGCGTACCGGAGGTACGCGCGAGCGGAATGAAGCAAAGCCGGGGCGAAAAAGATGCTGTGCGAATGACATTGTTTCGATGAGAATTCGTATGATTTACGCATTCAGCACCGACCGCAAAAACGCCTTCGTGCGCTGGTTCTGCGGGTCTTCAAACACTTGCGTCGGCGTGCCTTCCTCGATGATGTAGCCGTCCGCCATGAACAGCACGCGGTTGCATACTTCCTTCGCAAAGCCCATTTCGTGCGTCACGCACAGCATCGTCATGCCCTCGGACGCAAGGTCTTTCATGACGTTCAGCACCTCGCCGACCAGCTCCGGGTCAAGGGCGGAGGTCGGCTCGTCAAAGAGCATGATTTCCGGCTTCATCGCCAAGGCGCGCGCAATCGCAACGCGCTGCTGTTGTCCGCCGGAGAGGCGGTTCGGATATTCATCTGCTTTGCTCTTCAAGCCAACGCGGTCAAGCAGCGTCAGCGCCTCCTGCCGTACCTGCTCCTTGTCCTCGTGCTTGACGATAATCGGCGACATCATCACGTTGTCCAGCACCGTCTTGTGCGGGAAGAGGTTGAAGCGCTGGAAGCACATGCCCATTTCCAGCAGAAGCTGCTGCTGCGTCTTCTTGTCGATGCGCTCGACCGTGTGGTCATGCTCGCGGTGCAGCAGCAGATGCCCCTTGATGAAGATTTTGCCGCCCGTAATCGTCTCCAGCTGGTTCAGCGAGCGCAGATAGGTGGATTTGCCCGCGCCGGACGGGCCAATCAGGCAGATGACTTCGCCCTTTTTAACCTGCAGGTTGATGTCCTTCAAGACTTCCAGCTTGCCGTAATGTTTGGAAACATGCTGCGTTTCCAGCATGAACGCTTCCTGATTTTCCATCGGGACACCTCCTTATTCGTACACCGAGAATTTCTTCTCGATTTTGTTGAAGATGAACGTAAACAGCGCGGTGATAATCAGATAGAGAATCAGCGCAGGGATAAAGACGAGGTTCGAGCCTTCGCTGGTGCGGATGTTGTTGGCAATCGTCGTGATGTCCTGCAAAGAAATCGCGAACACAATCGACGCATCTTTCAGAATCATGACGAACTCATTGCAGACCGGCGGAATCATCCGGCGAATCGACTGGGGGATGACGATGTGCGACATGGTCTGCCAGTAGGTCATGCCGAGGGCCTTCGCGGCTTCATGCTGTCCCTTGTCGATGGACTGAATCGCCGCGCGGACGATTTCCGCGCAGTACGCGCCGGAGTTCAGGCTGAACGTGATGCACGAGGCAAGGAACGAACCCATGTAGGTTGCGTCTGTGCCATAGGCGCTGAACAGCCCCGTCCACGAGAAGTCGAAGAGCTTGGGCAGCGTGAAGTAGACGACGAAGAGCTGAATCAGCAGCGGCGTGCCGCGGAAGAAGAAGATATAACCGCTGCAAATCTTGCTGAGCGGCTTGAATTTGCTGATCTTGCCCAGCGACAGCAGGGTGCCCAGAATCAAGCCGAAGAACACGGTGATGGTCGTCAGCAGGATGGTCAGCTTTGCGCCGTACATCAGGTTGCGGCCGCCGCCAAGCATCCGGTAGGTGTAGTTAATCATCTGCCCGACGACCTGCATTGCGCCGTCGTTCGCCGGAATAATCTGGTTGCAGAAGCCAACGTAGCTTTCCGACACAACGTCACGCCCGCTGGACGAGACGGACAGATAGCTGACGCAGAACAGCGGGTTATAGGAAATGGTCAGGCGCTTGCGGGTGCTCTGCGCATCCTCCGCCAGGCGCTGCTGCATGGCTTCCGAGGTGTTCGCCAGCATTTCCTCGCGCGTGGGCATCATGGTCGAGAGAATCCCAACGACGATGAGGACGAGCAGCACAATGCTGACGACAATTTTTGTTTTCCGCTGCCACCGATCGACCCGGAACAGCTTTGCGGGCATTTTTCCCTTCATATCCGATTCCTTTCCCGCCGCATGGTCAGCGGATTCCCTTCTCACACAAAAAATCGCGCCCTGTCGGATGGGATGTTTCCACCCGGCAGGTGCGGATTGTTTGCGGCTGTTGGCTGATTACTCCGCAGTTTCCTCGGAGTCCGCGCCGAACCAGTACTCGTAGATTTCCTTCAGCGTGCCGTCTTCTTCCAGTTCCTGCATCGCCTGATTGATGGCGGCCTGCATGTCGGTGTCGTTCAGACCCATCGCGATGGCGAACTGCTCACCTTCGGTCATGTCCTGATAGACAATCTTGTACAGTTCCGGATTCTTCGCAACATAGCTTTCCGCAACGCCGCTGTCCACCACAACCGCCTGAATTTCGCCGTTGGTCAGCTGGGTGAAGCAGTTGCTCAGCTTGTCGTTCGCCACCACGGTCACGTTAATGGTCTTGGTGGATTCATAGTCGCCCATCAGGATGTCCGCGGTCGTGCCCTTCTGCACGCCGATGACATAGCCGTCCAAATCCATGAAGGAATTGATTTCCACGTCCTTGTCCGCCGGCACAACCACCGCCTGATAGTTGGTGATGTAGGGCAGGGAGAACAGCATGTTCTGCATACGGTCTGGCGTGATGGTCACGGCGGAGCAAACCACATCGTAGTTCACACCGATGCCGTCGAAGATGCCGTCAAAGGAGGTCGTCACAACCTGCATCTGCAAGCCCAGCTTTTCCGCCACAGCCGCCATGATGTCCATGTCCAGACCGACAACGGATTCGCCGTCGTCCGCAACCATCTCGAAAGGCGGATAACCGGCTTCGCAGCCAACCGTCAGCACACCTGCGTACAGGGTCTTGACTTCCGCGGGCGCGGCTTCTTCCGCGAACACGAACGTCACCATCATCATCAGAGCAATAACCACACTCAGCAGCTTCTTCATTGTTACCATCCTCCTGAAAACAGGTTTTTCACGATTTTATTGTCCGCCGGAGCGCTTCCGGGGAACAGTGCATAGTATAGCGCAGAATCATCCGCTTGTCAATGCATATTCATACATTTTCCGTGAATTTTTTTTGATGATGCCGTCGTTTCGCTCAGCACCACCGCCGCGAAAATCACCAGAAAGCCCAGTCCCATTCGGATGGTCAGCTTTTCGCCCAGAAAAATCACGCCGGACAGCGCCCCGAACACGGATTCGAGGCTCATCAGCAGCGCCGCATGAGACGTCGGTGCGAGCTTCTGCGCGATATTCTGGCAGGACGATGCCAACATGGTTGAGAACACCGCGACATACAAAATGCCGCCGATGGACTGCATGTTCCACTGTATCGGCATCCCCCGCTCCGTCGCCAGCGACCAGCACAGCCCCGTCAGCGCCGCGAACGCAAACTCCAGCGCAATCAGCGCATAAGTATCCATGCGTTCGTTGCAGCGCCCGACGGAGATAATCTGCGCCGCATACAGCACGCCACACACCAGCGTCAGCACGTCGCCGCGATTCAGTCCGCCGCTTTCGCCGTCCAGCGAGAGGATGCCGATGCCCAGCAGCATCAGCACCGCCGCGACATATCGCCGCGCGCCGAGCTTCTCATGGAACAGCACCGCACTGCCGAACGGCACCAAAAGGACGTAAATCGTCGTCAGAAACGCATTCTTCCCGGCGGTCGTGTCCTGCAATCCAATGGTCTGCACAATGTACGCCAGCCCGGTCAGTACGCCGACGAGCAGCCCCATCAGCACCTGTCCGCGCGTCAGCCCCCGCAGGTGCTTGCGGAGAATCACGCCGCTGATGAGCGCCGCAATGCCGAAGCGCAGCGCAATCATCATCGACGGCGGCACGCTGTCCAGCGTATTTTTCACCACTGCGAACGCTGACCCCCAGATAATTGCCGCTGCCAGCAGCAATCCATCCGCAATCCATTGTTTCTTCGTCATTCTGCATCCTCTTTTCGTTCTTTTCGCGCCGCAAGCGCTTGCAACTGGCCGTCCTGCGTGCTATACTGACAGTATCAAATTGGGAGGAGGGGGTTTCCCCATGAAAAAGTTCATCGAAGAGTTTAAGAAGTTCGCCCTGCGCGGCAACGTGATGGACATGGCGGTCGGCGTCATCATCGGCGGCGCGTTCACCGGCATTGTCACGGCGCTGACGACGAATTTCATCAATCCGCTGCTATCGCTGATTTTCACCGGCGGCCCCGGCGACATTTCCGACGGTGTGGCATGGACATTCGGCGCGGCGCTTGCGTCGTTCCTGACGACGGTGGTGAATTTCTTCATCACGGCGCTGGTGCTGTTTGTGCTGCTGAAGGGGATTAACGCGCTGATGAGCATCGGGAAGAAGCCCGCTGCGCCTGCCGCGCCGACGACGAAAAAGTGCCCCTATTGCCTGAGCGAGATTCCGATTAAGGCGACGCGCTGCCCGCACTGCACGTCGGAACTGGATAAGAAATAAGAAAAAAGCAGCAAAAAAGTTCAGTTTGGGAAGTGTGTTCAAGCCTGACCGCCAAAAACGGGTCAAGTGGGGACTTCGTCCCTTTTCGTCTGCCCCTTGCAGGGTCAAGGGACAGCGTCCCTTGTGGGGTTTGGGGCAACGCCCCAACGGTTGCTTGTGTGACCAATTATGCAAAAGCACCCAATCCTGCCCAACGAGCGCTGAACAGCGAAGCGCTTTCAGCGCAGCACTTGTAACTTTGCGCTCCCGCAGGAGCGCCCCCAAGCTGCTCTACCCGCAACTTGCACATTGTCGCGCCAGATGGGCGCGACCGACCAGCATGAGGAACAACTTTCCCAATGCTGGTCTTTTTTGTTGCAGGGGATTTCGCCTCTGCGCTCGCCCCCGACACCCCTTCGCATGCCTGATTTTTTCCGCGCAGAACCCGCCCGCATTCCAAAAGAACGGCGCTCCCAGCCGCTTTGCTGGAAACGCCGCTTTTGCTTGTTAAACCTGCTCCTGATGCTTGATCGCCGCACCGACGAAATCGCGGAACAGCGGATGCGGACGGTTCGGACGGCTCTTCAATTCCGGATGGAACTGCACCGCCACATACCACGGATGGTCGGGAATCTCAACAATCTCCACCAGATTGCGGTCAGGGTTCTTGCCCGCAATGGTCATGCCGCCCTCTTCAAAGCGGGTCAGATAATCATTGTTAAATTCATAGCGATGGCGATGGCGCTCCCAGATTTCCTCCTGCGCATACGCCTTGTAGCTGTTCGTGTCATGCTTGAGCGCACAGCGATACTTGCCCAGACGCATCGTGTGGCCCAGCATATCGAGGTTCTGATCAGCCATCAGGTCAATCACCGGATAGAGCGTGTTGGGGTCAAGCTCGGTGGAGCTCGCGCCGCGCAGGTTCAGCACGTTGCGGGCGTATTCGATAACCGCCATCTGCATCCCCAAGCAAATGCCAAGGAACGGAATCTTGTGTTCGCGGGCGTACTGGATGGCAATCATCTTGCCCTCCAAGCCGCGCTGGCCAAATCCGCCCGGCACGAGGATGCCGTGGCAGCCTTCCAGCGCCTCCGCCACATTCTCCTGCGTCAAATCCGCCGACTGCACCCACTTGATGTGTACCTTCGCCTGATGCGCAATGCCGCCGTGCGTCAGCGCCTCGACAATGGACAGATACGCATCCGGCAGCTCGACGTACTTGCCGACAAGGGCAATCGTCGTCTCGCGGATGGGGTTCAGCTGGCGCTCAACCATGGTCTCCCACTCGGTCAAGTCACAGCTCAAGCCCGTCAGTCCCAGCAGCTGGCAGACTTTCTCGTCCAGCCCTTCCTTGTGCAGCATCAGCGGCACTTCATAGATGGAGCGGGCATTCAGGTTCTGGAACACGCGATCCGCCGGCAAGTTGCAGAACAGGCCAATCTTCGCGCGCACTTCAGCGGGCACTTCGTGCTCACAACGGCAAACAAGAATGTCCGGGCTGATGCCGATGCCGCCGAGTTCCTTGACGGAGTGCTGCGTGGGCTTCGTTTTCAGCTCACCCGCCGCCTTCAGGAAGGGGATGAGGGTAACGTGAATATACAGGCTGTTTTCAAAGCCAACTTCCGCGCGCATCTGGCGGATAGCCTCAAGGAACGGCTGGCTCTCAATGTCGCCAACCGTGCCGCCGATTTCGGTAATCACCACGTCCGGCGCGTTTTCCTGCTTGGAGACAAGGAGGATGTTGCGCTTGATTTCGTCGGTGATGTGCGGGATGACCTGAATCGTCGCACCGAGGTAGCCGCCCTGCCGCTCACGGTCGATAACAGTCTTGTAGACGCGGCCGGAGGTCACGTTTGCCGCCTGCGTCAGGGATTCGTCAATAAAGCGCTCGTAGTGACCAAGGTCGAGGTCAGTTTCCGCGCCGTCGTCCGTCACGAACACTTCGCCGTGCTGATACGGACTCATCGTACCGGGGTCAACGTTGATATACGGGTCAAATTTTTGGATGGAAACGCGCAGACCGCGGCATTTCAGCAGACGCCCCAGTGACGCCGCCGTGATGCCCTTGCCCAGCGAGGAAACAACGCCGCCAGTGACAAAAATAAACTTCGTGCTCATGTCCCTAACCCCTTTCGCTCCGTCAGAACACATTAAGACACTTTATTGTAGCTGTTTCGTGCGCTTTCGTCAAGAGACGTTTCGGGAAAATTTCAGAACAAAAATGCAAACCGCACGCATAAAGCCTTGACATCCGCCCTTTTCGCCTTTACAATCTGCTGTAAGGAGGTCGTTTTTCCGATGATGATTTCGCTTACTGCCCCGTTTCTGCTCTTCCCGACGCGCCGCGATGCGCCCCTCTGCAAGCTGCATTTCTTGCTTGCCGGGCGAAAAGTTCAGGAGGCAGATATTCGCCTCTGCGCGCCGGATGACGCTGATTTCGTCGGCTGCATGGATGCGTCCGCGTGGTTCCGTCAGACGCTGGAAGTTCTCTCCAGTGATGCGGATGATGCCCTGCTGTCCGGCATTTCCGCCGCCGACGAACCCCCGGTGTACGCGCCGGATAACCGCCCGCTGCTGCACTTCACGCCCCCGTTCGGCTGGCACAACGACCCGAACGGTCTGATTCGCGTTGGCGAGGCATACCACCTGTTCTACCAGTGGAATCCGTTCGGGCTGAATTGGGGCAATATGCACTGGGGGCACGCCGTCAGCCGCGATTTGCTGCACTGGACGCACCGCCCCGTCGCTGCCGCGCCCGATGACACCGGCACGGTCTATTCGGGCAGCGCGTTCTGTGACGCGGAAAATGCGTCCGGGTTGGGAAAAAACACGCTGCTGTTCTACTACACCGCGGCGGGCGGGTCGAACGAATGGTCAAAGCAGGCAGGGAATCTGCACACACAGCGCCTAATGATTTCCCGCGACGGCGGCGAAACGCTCACCCGCTCCGATGCTTTCCTTCTGCCGCACATCGCCGGGGGAAACCGCGACCCCAAGGTTTTCTATCACCCGGAATCCGCCGCGTACATCATGGTGCTGTACCTCGACGGCAGCGAATTTGCAATTTTCCGCTCCCCTGACCTGCTCCACTGGACGGAAGCCAGCCGCTTGAATGCCGACGGCATGTGGGAGTGTCCCGACCTGTTCCGCCTGTCCATCGACGGCGCTGACAAGTGGGTGTTCTGGTCTGCGGATGGTTACTACATGCTCGGTGCGTTTGACGGATTCCGCTTCACGCCCGAAACGCCTGTGCTGATGGCCTATGCGACCCGCCTCCCCTACGCCGCGCAGACCTACGCGAACGTGCCTGAGCGCATCATCAGCGTCGCATGGCTGCGGATGAAGGATGACACGCGCGGTTTCCACGGCATGATGGCGATTCCGGCGGAGCTTTCCCTGCGCCGCACGCCGGATGGTATCCGCCTTGCCTTCCAGCCCGCGCGGGAACTGGATGCTGTGCGCGGCGAGCCGCTCTTCCTGCCGCGCCGGAGCGATTCGGCAGAATTCCCGCTGGCGGACACGCCGTGTGAGCTGCTTTTCCGCTGCAAGCCGAATCAGCCGCTGACGCTGACCCTCGGCGGTACGGTGCTGACGGCGGAGAATGCACGTCTGCACATTCAGCCTGTGCTGGGGCAGGATGCGGCAGACGCGCATCTGGACGTCAATGAGCCGATTCGCGTGATTCTCGACCGCGGTGTCATCGAGGTGTTCGCGAACGGCGGCACATTCTGGGCGGCGCTGGAAGCGGAAGGGGATTTGCTGACGAAAACGATCAGCATCGCTGGCGCGGAGGGGCTGAAGGTGTATCCGCTACACTGATTTTAGGTAACACCGCACAAATGAGGTGGTCGGCTGGCGAATGGATTTTTCGTCAGATGCAAATGCAAATTTCGAAGGTTTACTGGCGGTAAATCGAGAAATTTGCATGCCGCAGATGGCGGAAAAGACATCGCCAGACGCGCCGCCGAATTGTGCGGTGGTGCCTTTATACTCTTTCTGTATGGATTGGCAGCATTGCGCAGGAATTTCGCCTCTGCGGAGGCGACAAGGGGACAATGAAAACAGACGAATGTCTCCGGTCGCCCCCTTGACCCCTTCGCAGCACACGCCCATGTTTCTTGAACTTTATCGAAACGCCGTATAGTTAGTGTACCATTTTCAAAAAGCAAAGGCTGACAACCCCTGACCACAAAGTCAGAAGGCTGTCAGCCTTTTTGTGCTGCTCCGCCTAAAATCCAAAAAAGACCGCCCTCGACGGATCGAAAGCGGTCTTGATGAAGGTCAATTCATCAGAACTTCAGCGGGTTCACGCGGACGGACGGACCCATGGTGCTGCTGATGTACAGGCTGCGCACATAGACGCCCTTCGCCGCGGCGGGCTTCGCCTTGTTGATGGCTTCCATCAGGGCAGTCAGGTTCTCCTGAATCTTCTGCGCGCCGAAAGAGACCTTGCCAACGGGGCAGTGGATGATGGCCGTCTTGTCCAGACGATACTCCACCTTACCAGCCTTAATCTCGGTGATGGCCTTGGTCACATCCATGGTGACGGTGCCGGACTTCGGGTTCGGCATCAAGCCCTTCGGGCCGAGGACACGACCGATGCGGCCGACCAGACCCATCATATCAGGGGTAGCCACGCAGACATCGAAGTCGAACCAGTTTTCGGTCTGGATCTTGGTGATCATATCCTGATCGCCGACGTAGTCAGCGCCAGCCGCACGGGCTTCATCAGCCTTCGCGCCCTTAGCGATGACCAGCACGCGGATAGAGCGGCCAGTGCCATGGGGCAGAACGACCGCGCCGCGGACCTGCTGGTCAGCGTGACGGGGGTCAACGCCCAGACGGATGGAAACTTCCACCGTCTCGTCGAACTTAGCCTTGCCGGTGCTGACGACCAGCTGCGCGGCCTGATCGGGATCGTACTGGTTCAGGTGGTCAATCAGCTTCACGCTGTCCTGATACTTCTTGCCATGCTTCATTTCAATATTCCTCCCATGTGGTATTAACGGCACTTTCGTCCTCCCACATTGTTCACGGGGCACTTATGCCCCAAGCAAATTGCTGATGCGCCGAGTGATTACTCCTCGACGGTGACGCCCATGCTGCGCGCCGTGCCGGCGACCATGGACATAGCAGCCTCGATGCTGGCGGCGTTCAGGTCGGGCATCTTGGTCTCAGCAATCTTGCGGAGCTGTTCCTTGGTCAGCTGGCCAACCTTGTCGCGGTTGGGGCGGCCGGAAGCAGTTTCGATATTCAGCGCCTTCTTAATCAGCACCGGAACCGGCGGGGTCTTGGTGATGAAGGTGAAGGTACGGTCAGAATACACGGTGATGACGACAGGAATCACCAGACCCACTTCGTTCTTGGTGCGCTCGTTGAACTCCTTGCAGAAGCCGGGGATGTTCACGCCATGCTGACCCAGAGCCGGGCCGATAGGCGGAGCAGGATTGGCCTTGCCGGCAGCAACCTGCAGCTTGATGAAAGCAGTAACCTTCTTGGCCATTGTAATGGCACCTCCTAAAAAATGTGGTCACGCGGAAGCATTTGCAACTTCCTCCCACGTCGCGTCCGTGCAAGCCGGACGCAAGGAAAGGCGGTTGAACCCGCCATGAAAAGCCGCTCAGTCACGCCGCAGCGGTGAGCAGGCGTTTCTTCTGTTTCATGCACCCATTTGTATCATGAGCGCGGAAAACCGTAAAAAAGCATAGGGGGAAAAACGAGCGGATGATTACTCCTCGTCCTCGTCTTTTCTGACGTCCTCCATGTTGAACCAAACCTCGCCAGTGCGGTTGGCGAACATTTGCACATTCACCAGCACCTTGCCCAGCATCTGGTCGATTTCCACCACGGTCCCCTTGAAGTTGGCATAGCTGCCGCTGACAATCTTGACGCTTTCGCCGATTGCCAAATCGCACGCCGTGCCGACGGACTGGGGATTGAGCATCATTTCCACCTCGCTGGGCGTCAGGGCGACAGGCTGACCGTCCGGGCCGACGAAGCCCGTCACACCGCGCGTGTTGCGCACGACATACCAGCTTTCGTTGGTCTTAATCATGTTGACGATCACATACCCCGGAAAGACCTTGCGCGTGGACTTCACACGCTTGCCCTTGCGGATTTCGGAGACTTCCTCAACAGGCACGCGGACATCAAAAATGTAGTCCTGCATGTTGCTGCTCTTGATGGACTTCTCCAAAGTATCCTTGACTTTGTTTTCATACCCGGAATAGGTATGAACGACGTACCAGCACGCCTCATTGCTCTTCTCGGACATAACTAACCCCCTGCGCAAGTAGTGGACGCCCCGCCTCCCCGCGCCTTTTCAAGCACGGAGAGGCACAGCGGGACATCACATCATCAGCTTCACGAGCGCGGTCGCACCCATATCCAGCGCGCCGATCACAATGCTCATCACCAGCACGAACACAAGCACGGTCACCGAGCAGGCGATCCACTTCTTCTTGCTGGGCCAAGACACAAGGCGCAGTTCAGCCGCCATGTTCTTGAAGGACTTCGCGATGCGACCCGGGAGGTTCTTAAACCAACGACCAATGCGAACGAACACATTCGGCTTCTGGTCGGAAACCTTTTTCTCCTCTGCCATCGTTATCACATCCTTACGTTGTCGGTGCGCTTACTTCGTCTCGCGATGAACCGTATGCTTCTTGCAGAAGGGGCAATACTTCTTCAGCTCGATGCGATCCGGGGTGTTCTTCTTGTTCTTCATGTTGTTGTAGTTGCGCTGCTTGCACTCCGTGCAGGCCAGACACACCTTGGTACGGGCGGCATTTGCCACGTGGGACACCTCCTGCCATTGCAATATGCGGTTTTATCATCCTGAAGTTCAACTGACAGGATCACAAATCCGTGGGAAGGCGGCGCCGGTCGTCACAACCGGTGCTTCGCCTGAAAATGCGGATTACTCGATGACCTTAGCAACGACGCCGGAACCAACCGTGCGGCCACCTTCGCGGATAGCAAAGCGCAGGCCCTGCTCCAGAGCGATGGGGGTAATCAGGGTGATTTCCATGTCGATGTTGTCACCGGGCATGACCATCTCCGTGCCGTCGGGCAGCTTGATGCTGCCGGTCACGTCGGTGGTACGGAAGTAGAACTGCGGACGATAGCCGTTGAAGAACGGGGTATGACGGCCGCCTTCTTCCTTCGTCAGGACGTAAACCTGACCGATGAAGTGCGTGTGCGGATGAATCGTGCCGGGCTTGGCCAGAACCTGACCACGCTCGATCTCGTTGCGCTGAATGCCGCGCAGCAGAGCGCCGATGTTGTCGCCCGCTTCCGCCTGGTCCAGCAGCTTGTGGAACATTTCCACGCCGGTAACGACGGTAGACTTCGGCTTGTCCATCAGGCCGACGATTTCAACCGTGTCGGACACCTTGACCGTGCCGCGTTCCACACGACCGGTGGCAACAGTGCCGCGGCCAGAGATGGAGAACACGTCTTCAACAGGCATCAGGAAGGGCTGGTCGGTCGCGCGCTTGGGTTCCGGAATGTAGTGGTCAACCGCATCCATCAGTTCCCAAATGCACTTGCACTCCGGCGCGTTGTCCACGTCGGTGCCGCCGTTCTGGACATATTCCAGCGCCTTCAGGGCAGAGCCCTTGATGATCGGGATCTCGTCGCCCGGGAAATCGTAGCTGCTCAGCAGTTCGCGGATTTCCATTTCGACCAGTTCCAGCAGCTCTTCGTCGTCCATCATGTCGGTCTTGTTCATGAAGACCACGATGTACGGCACGCCAACCTGACGGGCGAGCAGGATGTGCTCACGGGTCTGGGGCATCGGGCCGTCGGGAGCAGACACGACCAGGATAGCGCCGTCCATCTGGGCAGCACCGGTGATCATGTTCTTAACATAGTCAGCGTGGCCGGGGCAGTCCACGTGAGCGTAGTGGCGGGTAGCCGTCTCGTACTCAACGTGAGCGGTGTTAATCGTGATGCCGCGGGCCTTTTCTTCCGGCGCCTTGTCGATTTCGTCATAACGCATCGCCTGCGCTTCGCCCTTCTGGGACAGCGTCATGGTGATGGCGGCGGTCAGGGTCGTCTTGCCATGGTCAACGTGACCGATGGTGCCGATGTTAACGTGGGGCTTTTTGCGCTCGTAACGTTCCTTAGCCATTGGGAAATTCCCTCCAATTTATTCGTTTCGTACCCTGCGGCGCGGCGGAATCCGCTTGGGCGCCGCAGGGAAAATCCTGTTTCAAAAGGTGATGGGCGAAAAATTACTTCTTCGCGCGTTCACCGATGACCTTTTCCGCCACGGACTTCGGCACTTCCTCGTAGTGGTCGAACTGCATGGTGAACATGCCGCGGCCCTGCGTACGGGAACGAAGGTCAGTGGTGTAGCCGAACATTTCGCTCAGCGGGACATAGGCGTGGATAATCTGGTCGGGGCCGCGGGATTCCATGCCGTCCACACGACCGCGGCGGCTGGACACGTTGCCCATGACGTCGCCCATGTACTGTTCCGGCACGATAATCTCGACCTTCATCATCGGCTCCATCAGCACGGGGTTCGCCTTCTCCAGTGCGGCCTTGAAAGCCATGGAGCCAGCGATTTCGTACGCCTGCGCAGAAGAGTCAACGTCGTGGTAAGAACCATCGACAACAGCCGCCTTGAAGTCAACAAGCTCGAAGCCTTCGTAGCCGCTCTTGGCCGCGCCCTGAATACCAGCGTCGATAGGCGCGATGAATTCCTTCGGAATCACGCCGCCGACGATGCGGGATTCAAATTCGTAGCCCTTGCCGGGTTCGTTCGGAGAAATCTCCACCCAGCAGTGACCATACTGGCCGTGACCACCGGTCTGACGGACGAAACGGCCTTCAGCCTTGACCGTCTTGCGGATGGTCGCCTTGTAGGTAACCTGGGGCTTGCCAACCGTCGCCTCGACCTTGAATTCGCGCAGCAGACGGTCAACGATGATTTCCAGATGCAGCTCGCCCATGCCGGCGATGATGGTCTGGCCCGTTTCCTGATTGGTGTAGGTCTTGAAGGTCGGGTCTTCTTCCGCCAGACGCAGCAGCGCCATGGTCATCTTGTCCTGACCAGCCTTGGTCTTGGGTTCGATGGCGACTTCAATAACCGGGTCAGGGAACTCCATGGACTCCAGAATAATCTGGTTGTTTTCATCGCACAGGGTGTCGCCGGTGGTGGTGTCCTTCAGACCCACAGCGCCGCCGATTTCGCCGGTGTAGATGCAGTCCACTTCTTCGCGGTGATTCGCGTGCATCATCATGATGCGGCTCATACGCTCGCGCTTCTGCTTGGTGGAGTTCATGACGTAGCTGCCAGCGGTCAGCGTGCCGGAGTAGACACGGAAGAACGCCAGCTTGCCGACGAACGGGTCAACCATGATCTTGAACGCCAGCGCGGAGAACGGCTCGCTGTCAGAGGGGTGACGAACCATTTCCTTTTCGGGGTCATGGGGGTCAGTACCCTTGATGGCGGGGATGTCCAGCGGGCTGGGCATGTACTCGACGATGTTGTCCAGCAGCGGCTGCACGCCCTTGTTGCGGTAAGAAGTGCCGCAGCAGACGGGGTTCATGGTGCAGTTGATGGTGGCCTTGCGGATGGCGTCCTTGATTTCTTCCTGGGTGAGTTCCTCGCCCTCGAAGAACTTTTCCATCAGCACTTCGTCGGTCTCGGCAACCTTCTCGACCATTTCGGCGTGATACTTCTCCGCCAGTTCCATCATGTCGGCAGGAATTTCTTCCTCGCGGACGTCCTTGCCTTCATCGTCGTAGTAGACCTCCGCCTTCATCTTCACAAGGTCGATGATGCCGCGGAAATCATTTTCAGCGCCGATGGGCAGCTGAATCGGAACTGCGTTGGAGTGCAGACGCTCCTTCATCATGTCCACCACGCGGAAGAAGTTCGCGCCGGTGATGTCCATCTTGTTCACATACGCCATGCGCGGAACATGATAGGTTTCGGCCTGCTTCCACACGGTTTCGGACTGGGGCTCAACGCCGCCCTTGGCGCAGAAGACGCACACGGCGCCGTCCAGCACGCGCAGGGAACGTTCAACCTCAACGGTGAAGTCAACGTGACCGGGGGTGTCGATAATGTTAATACGATAGGTGCGATCCTTGTTGTTGGGGTCGCGGGGGTCGCGCCAGCGGCAGGTGGTGGCGGCGGAGGTGATGGTGATACCACGCTCCTGCTCCTGCACCATCCAGTCCATGGTGGCAGAGCCCTCATGGGTTTCACCGATGCGGTGCACACGACCGGTGTAGAACAGAATACGTTCCGTGGTGGTCGTCTTGCCGGCGTCGATGTGCGCCATGATACCAATGTTGCGCACCCGCTCAAGGGGATGACTGCGAGGCATATGGTTTGCTCCTTTCAGCAGCGCTGCAGCGGCATCGGGCGTATCAAGCGCTCATGCGGCGGCAGCAGGTTGGCGCATTACCAGCGATAGTGGGCGAAAGCCTTGTTCGCTTCGGCCATGCGGTGCATTTCTTCCTTGCGCTTCACAGCCGCGCCAGTGTTGTTGGCAGCGTCCATGATTTCAGCGGCAAGACGTTCCGCCATGGTCTTCTCGCCGCGCTTGCGGGAGAACATGACCAGCCAGCGCAGGGCCAGCGTCTGACGGCGTTCCGGACGGATTTCAATCGGGACCTGATAGGTCGCGCCGCCAACACGGCGAGCCTTGACCTCCAGAGAGGGCGCAACGTTGGCCAGAGCAGCCTGGAACACTTCGTTGGCATCCTTGCCGGTCTTTTCCTTGATGGTATCGAAGGCTTCGTAGCACACGTTCTGAGCGACGCCACGCTTGCCGTCGAGCATGATCTGATTGATGAGCTTGGTCACAACCGTGGTCCCATGAACAGGATCCGGCAGCACCTCGCGCTTGGGTACAAAACCGCGACGGGGCATAGTAAATACCTCCAATTAGACGTGATAGTCAGTCGTAAAGTGTGGATTGCGGAAGCATCCCCGGATGTGGGTCATCCTCTCCCGGTCGGAATGCGCGTCAGCATCGCGCGTCATCGGCCACGATTCAGGCCGACCCAGCCGCATCCGGCTTCTGCGCGGGCGTCTTCCCTGTTCCACAGGCAGGCACTGGTGCGTCAAAAGCGGTTCTCCGGCTGACCGAAGGCTGCAAAAGGGATGTTGTGAAGCAGGCGGATGCTTACTTCTTCGGGCGCTTTGCGCCATAGAGGGAACGAGCCTGCATCCGCTTGGCCACACCGGCGGTATCCAGCGCGCCACGGATGATGTGATAACGAACGCCAGGCAGGTCGCGAACGCGGCCGCCGCGGATCAGCACAACGCTATGCTCCTGCAGGTTGTGGCCGATGCCGGGGATGTAGCAGGTACCTTCGATGGAGTTCGTCAGACGAATACGGGCAATCTTACGAAGAGCGGAGTTCGGCTTCTTGGGCGTCATCGTCTTGACGCTCAGGCAAACGCCGCGCTTCTGAGGGCAGCCCTGAAGAATGGGCGCGGTAGACTTGTTCGTCGTCTTCTCGCGGCCCTTGCGAACCAGCTGATTGATCGTGGGCATGAGAGCACCTCCAAATTTATGTCCAAAAGTTCCGCAACCCTCGGAAACTGTTTGGCGAATGGAATAGAATGAGGCTTACTTGAGGATCGCCGCAGCGGCGCAGGGAATGTCCAGCCCGCACGCCGCACCGAGCGCCTTCGTTTCATCCACGCGGCGAATCGGCACGCCCGCATCCTCGCAGGCGCGGGTCACCTTCTGGTAAAGGAAGGTGTCGATGTCGCGGGCGACGTACACCCGCTGGGCAGAACCGGCTTTCAGCGCACGCATGACCGCCTTGGTTCCAACTGCTTTTGAGACAGAATTTTTCAGGTCTTCCACGCTGAAATCCCTCCTGTTGCTGTTCTCGGCTGACCGCTCAATGCCGGCAGAAAAGCGCACCGAAAAGACACACTTTGCCGCAGCAAGCGCTCAACTCGTATATTGTAGCATTTTCACCTCGGCTTGTCAACTGGTTTTCGCGCCTCAAACCCTGTTTTTTGCAACGTTTTTTGCGATTTTGTGCGCCATATTCATGAACACGTTTTCGGGAGGGGACAAACGCGCGGCATCCGCTGATTTTGCCTCCCTCGGCTCACCATGAAAGCGCTTTCCTGTTCATTCCCCAAACGAGCGGCACACGGCGGCTTTCTCCCGCAGAACACGCTTCCCAAAAGAAAAAAGGCAGCCTGCGCCGCCTTTTGGGAGAGTCGTTTTTCCGTCGATTCGGCTGATTCCGTCAAAAAATGCTGACTGTCTCGCCGAATCGCTTCCATTATAATATGCGTCAATATTTCACATCCGACACAATGCGGTCGCACACCCACATCTCGCCGTCCGTCATCAGATGGACGAATCCCGGCACTGTCCAGACCGTATCAAGCACCGTCCGCCGGATGTACTTCTTGCCATCCGTCTCGCGCTGATTGCAGGTCACAATCGCCAGCTCCGGCGAAACCGCCGCGCGGTACTCCGGTGTCAGCGCCTGCAGGCCATGGTGCGGGTACTTCAGCACATCCGCCTTGAGCATCTCTGCGCCGACCTTCTCAATCAGCCCGTTCTGCCCCTTCTGCTCCAAATCAGCGGAAAAGAGCATCTTCCGCTGCCCAAACGTCAGCATGATTTGCGCCGAGCGGTCGTTGAGGCGGGTGTACTCTGGCTTGTCCAGCATCCATACCTGCATCGTCGCTGTGCCGAGCGTCAGCGTGTCGCCGTCGCCGAACATCCGCACCGTCACACCCGCACGCTCCGCCGCCTTCATCGCGTTCGCGCAGTGCACCGTCTCCTCTGCCGGGAAGCAGAGCCACAGTTCGTTCACAGTAATTTCCTTAATTAATTCCGCGAATCCGCCGATGTGGTCGGCGTGCGGGTGGGTGTTGACGATTTTGTCCACATGGGTGATGCCCAGCTGCTTGAACATGTTCAGGATGCGCTGCGCCTGTCCAGACGTCGCGCAGTCGATGAGCATCGTCTCGCCGCCGCAGCGCAGAAACGCCGCGTCGCAGTCCAGAATCTGCGGGAAGATGATTTCCAGCAGATCAGCGTCCTCCGCAAAGGCAAAATCCGCCGATACATCCGGCGCGTTGATACGGTTGATGACCGTCTTGTCCGCACCCTCGCCCGCCGCCGCCCCCAGCAGCATCAGTACCGTCAGCAGAAGTGTCGCCGCACGCCTGCCGAATCGTTTCCACCACGCCATCATTTCATACCTCCCGTGTCGTATTCCCATACATTCCCAGCAAAAAAGAGTGCACTTCCCCCTTGACATTCCGGGATATGTATGTTAGAATTTTAAATTGCATCAGTATCTTTGCATACTGTTGATTTTTCCTGCGCTTGTATTGTACACGGAAACGCGGAAAAATGCAAGCAGGAATTTTCGACTGCCATACATTTTCGCGCTTTTTCGCCAAAATTCCTGCAAAGCGGCGAAAAAACGCACGTTTTCACCAAGCAGAGGATGCTGGTTTTGACTGATGAAGGGGTGATCATACATCATGGCGCATGAGGTTGCAATGGGTAAGCTCCGGAAACGCATGAGCTTCTCCCGCATCAACGAAGGTCTGGAAATGCCGGATCTGATCGAGGTGCAGAAGAGGTCGTATCAGCGGTTCCTCGAAACCGACCTGAAAGAGGTTCTGGCAGACGCCTCGCCCATCACCAACTACAACGGCAATCTGGAATTGACCTTCACGGATTATTCTCTGGGTGAGCCGAAGAACTCCGTGGAGCGCTGCCGCGAGCGGGATATGACCTACGCCGCGCCGCTGAACATTCACGTCCACCTGTACGACAGCGAGACTTCCGAAATCAAGGAAACCGATGTCTACATGGGTGACTTCCCCCTGATGACGGAAAACGGTACGTTCGTCATCAACGGTGCTGACCGTGTCATCGTCTCCCAGCTGGTTCGTTCGCCGGGCTGCTATTATACCCGCACGCTGGACAAGGCGGGTGTGCCGCTCTACTCCAGCCAGATTATCCCCAACCGCGGCGCGTGGCTGGAATACGAGACGGACTCCAATGACATCATCTGGGTTCGCCTTGACCGCGCCCGCAAGCTCTGCCTGACCACGCTCCTGCGCGCGCTGGGCTACGAAACGGACGACGACATCCGCAATCTGCTGGGCAACGACAAGCGGCTGGAAGCGACGATGGCGAAGGACACCACCGTGGCGGAAGCAAGCAAGGATCGCGGCGGCGCAGTGCGCACCCTGCGTGAACAGGCGCTGCTGATTATCTACAAGAAGCAGAAGCCGGACGAGCCCGAATCCGTCGAGAGCGCGACGAACATGTTCAAGTCGCTGTTCTACGATCCCAAGCGCTACGACGTCATGCGCGTGGGCCGCTACAAGTTCAATAAGAAGCTTTCCATTGCCACCCGCATCAACAAGCATATCATCGCTGAGGACATTATTGACCCCCGTACGGGCGAAGTGATGTTCCGCGCGGGTCAGGTGATTGACCTTGAAACCGCGCGCCGTGTGCAGAACGCCGGCGTCAACCGCGTTGTGGTGGACTGCGAAGGCGAAAAGCGCATCGTCATCGGCAACAACTTCGTGGATGCGGCGGAGTATCTGCCCTTTGACCCCAAGGAAGTCGGCATCCTCGAAATGGTGCACCTGCCCACTTTGAAGGCGATTATCGACGGCTTGGGCGAGGATGTGGAAGAAGAGCAGCTCAAGCAGGTGATTGCGGACAACGTGCAGCACCTCGTGCCCAAGCACATCACCGATGACGACATGGTGGCCTCCATCAGCTATCTGCTGGGTCTGCCCTACGGCATCGGCACGACGGACGACATTGACCACCTCGGCAACCGCCGCCTGCGCAGTGTCGGCGAACTGCTGCAGAACCAGTTCCGCACGGGGTTGAGCCGCATGGAGCGCAACGTCCGCGAGCGCATGAGCGCGCAGGACGGCTCGACCGACTATCAGCCCGATTCCCTGATTTCCATCCGTCCCGTGACGGCGGCGATTAAGGAATTCTTCGGTTCCTCCCAGCTGTCGCAGTTCATGGACCAGAACAACCCGCTGGCTGAATTGACCCACAAGCGCCGTTTGTCCGCTCTGGGCCCCGGCGGTCTGAACCGTGACCGCGCCTCCTTCGAGGTCCGCGACGTACACTATTCCCACTATTCCCGTATCTGCCCGATTGAAACGCCTGAAGGCCCGAACATCGGTCTGATCGGCTCTCTGGCGACCTATGCCCGCATCAACGAGTACGGCTTTATTGAAGCGCCGTACCGCCGTGTGGACAAGGAGCACCGCCGTGTCACCAACGAGCACGTCTACATGACGGCTGACGAAGAAGACCTGTACCGCATTGCGACGGCCACCGAGCCGCTGGATGAGAACAACTGCTTCGTCAACGACATGATTACCGTCCGCGAAGTGACCGAATATGTGCAGGTTCCGGGCGATCAGGTTGACTTCATCGACGTGTCGCCGCGTCAGGTCGTTTCCATCGCGACGGGCATGATTCCCTTCCTGGAAAACGACGACGCCACCCGCGCCCTGATGGGTTCGAACATGCAGCGTCAGGCTGTGCCGCTGCTCGTTCCGGAAGCGCCGTATGTCGGCACGGGTCTGGAATTCAAAGCCGGTCACGACTCCGGCGTGGAAATTCTGGCGCGTGAAGACGGCGTGGTCGAGAAGGTGGACGGCAACACCATCGTCGTCCGTGATGATCTGGGTGAACGCCACGTCTACCACCTGACCAAGTTTGCCCGCACGAACCAGTCCAACTGTGCCAACCAGCGCCCGGTCGTTTCCGCGGGTCAGCGCATCTGCAAGGATGACCTGCTGGCGGACGGCCCGTCCACCGAAAAGGGCGAAATCGCGCTGGGCCGCAATGCCCTCATCGGCTTCATGAACTGGGAAGGCTACAACTACGAGGATGCCGTCCTGCTGTCCGAGAAGCTGGTTAAGGAAGACATTTACACCTCCATCCACATGGAGGAATTTGAATGCGAAGCCCGCGAAAGCAAGCTGGGGCCGGACGAAATCACCCGCGACATCCCGAACGTCGGCGAGGACGCGGTGAAGGACCTCGACGAGCGCGGCATCATCCGCATCGGTGCGGAGGTTCGCGCAGGCGACATTCTGGTCGGCAAGGTCACGCCCAAGGGCGAAACCGAGCTGACGAGCGAGGAGCGCCTGATGCGCGCCATCTTCGGCGAAAAAGCGCGCGAGGTGCGTGACACCTCCCTGCGCGTGCCGCACGGCGAATGGGGCGTTGTGGTCGATGTGAAGATCTTCGACCGTGCGCATTCCGATGAGCTGTCCCCGTCCGTACAGCAGATGGTTCGCGTCTACATCGCCCAGAAGCGTAAGATTTCCGTCGGTGACAAGATGTCCGGCCGTCACGGCAACAAGGGTGTCGTTTCCCGCGTCCTGCGCGAGGAGGACATGCCCTTCCTGCCCGATGGCACGCCGCTGCAAATCGTGCTGAACCCGCTGGGTGTTCCGTCTCGTATGAACATCGGTCAGGTTCTGGAAGTGCACTTGGGTCTGGCTTGCCGCGCGCTGGGCTGGCACATTGCCACGCCTGTTTTCGACGGCGCAACCTACCCGGAAATCCGCGAATGCCTCGAAATGGCTGCCGACACGATGGCCAAGCCGGTGGATGAGAGCAACCCGCGGATGATGCAGAGCTACTTCCACAATGGTCGTCCGCTCCGCCTGAATCTGGATGAAGAAGGTCGCCGCCTGTTCCTGGACGGCAAGATTCGTCTGCGCGACGGCCGTACCGGCAACTGGTTCGAGAACCCCGTTACGGTCGGCGTCATGTACTTTCTGAAGCTGCACCACTTGGTTGACGACAAGATGCACGCCCGCTCCGTCGGTCCGTACTCCTTGGTCACGCAGCAGCCGCTGGGCGGCAAGGCGCAGTTCGGCGGTCAGCGCTTCGGCGAAATGGAAGTCTGGGCGCTGGAAGCCTACGGCGCGGCGAACACCCTGCAGGAAATCCTGACCGTGAAGTCCGACGATACCGTGGGCCGCGTCAAGACCTACGAAGCCATCATCAAGGGCGAGAACATCCCCGCCCCGGGCGTGCCGGAATCCTTCAAGGTGCTGATTAAGGAACTGCAGGCGCTGTGCCTTGATATCAAGGTGCTTGACCGCGACCGCAACGTGATTGAGATTCCCGAACTTGACCCGGAGGACATGGCGCCGCCGAGCAAGAACAATACGCCCGAACAGGACAAGCAGGAATCGCTCACGACGCTGCTGCCGGAGGACGAGGACGCCGATGCCATCAGCAACGACTTCCCGGACAACGACTTCCCGCTGAACGATTTGGATTCCGACAGCGAGGACGACGATTTGTCGATTCCGCTCTCCTTCGATGACGACGAGGAAAACGACGATCTGGACACCATGCGTCTGGACGATTTGGGCTTTGACGACATGAATCTGGATGACGACGATCAGTAATTGACACATGAGCCTATCAGCCGGACAGGAATTCCCTTCCGGCTGATGGCTTTCCCGTACAGGACATACACCGGTGTTACAATGAAGGGAGTGTGAACCCTTTTGTTTGAGCTGACCAATCTTGACGCCATCCAGATCGGCATGGCCTCTCCTGAGCAGATTCGGCAGTGGTCTCATGGTGAAGTCACCAAGCCCGAAACCATCAACTATCGTACCCTGAAGCCCGAAAAAGACGGCCTGTACTGCGAGCGCATCTTCGGCCCGACGAAGGACTGGGAGTGCGCCTGCGGCAAGCACAAGCGCATCCGTCCGAAGGACAAGAACCTCGTGTGCGACAAGTGCGGCGTGTCCGTCACGCGCGCCAAGGTTCGCCGCGAGCGCATGGGTCATATCGAACTTGCTGCGCCCGTGAGCCATATCTGGTACTATAAGGGAATCCCCAGCCGTATGGGTATGCTGCTGGAGCTGTCCCCCCGTGTGCTGGACAAGGTGCTGTATTTCGCGAATTTTATCGTCCTTGATCCCGGCAACACCGCCGTGACCAACGTCGCCCTGCATGACCTGATTAACGACGACCAGTACCGCGCCATCATGGAGAAGCCCGACCGCGGCAGCTTCAAGGCGATGATGGGCGCCGAAGCCGTGCAGACGATGCTGCGCGAGCTGGATTTGGACAAGCTGAGCGCTGAACTGAAGGCGGAAATCGAAACCCTGACGAGCAAGGAGCGCAACCGCGACACCGAAGGGCAGAAGCGTGCGCACGCCGTGAAGCGTCTGGAAGTTGTCGAATCATTCCGCGCCAGCGGCAACAAGCCCGAATGGATGGTGCTGACCGTCCTGCCGGTTATCCCGCCGGATCTGCGCCCGATGGTGCAGCTGGACGGCGGCCGTTTCGCCGCGTCTGACCTGAATGACCTCTACCGCCGCGTTATCAACCGCAACAACCGCCTGAAGCGCCTGCTGGAACTGGGCGCGCCGGAAATCATCGTCCGCAACGAGAAGCGTATGCTGCAGGAATCCGTGGACGCGCTGATTGACAACGGTCGCCGCGGTCGTGCAGTCACTGGCCCCGGCGGACGCGCGCTGCGCAGCCTGTCGCACACGCTGAGCGGCAAGCAGGGCCGTTTCCGTCAGAACCTGCTGGGCAAGCGCGTTGACTATTCCGGCCGTTCCGTTATCGTCGTCGGCCCGGAAATGAAGCTGCATCAGTGCGGTCTGCCCAAGGAAATGGCGCTGGAGCTGTTCAAACCCTTCGTCATGCAGCAGCTGCAGCTGCGCAACAAGGGCATGAACGTCAAGAGCGCCAAGCGCGCCGTGGAAAAGATGAAGCCGGAGGTGTGGGACATCCTCGAAGATGTCATCAAGGATCACCCCGTGCTGCTCAACCGCGCGCCGACGCTGCACCGCCTGGGCATTCAGGCGTTCGAGCCGATTCTGGTTGACGGCAAGGCGATTAAACTGCACCCGCTGGCTTGTACCGCTTTCAACGCCGACTTCGACGGCGACCAAATGGCTGTTCACGTCCCGCTGTCTCTGGAAGCACAGGCGGAAGCCCGTTTCCTGATGCTGGCGCACAACAACATCCTGAAGCCGCAGGACGGCAAGCCGGTTATTTCTCCTTCTCAGGACATGGTTATCGGCTGCTACTACCTGACGATTGAAAACCCCAACGGCAAGGGCGCCGGCCGCGTCTTCCGCAATCCGGACGAAGCGCATATGGCGTATGCCTTGGAGCAGATTACCCTGCAAAGCCCGATTAAGGTGCGCATTGAGCGCGAATTCAACGGCGAAAAGGGCAGCAAAATCATTGATACCACGCTTGGCCGCCTGATTTTCAACGATGCGCTGCCGCAGAACCTTGGCTTCAAGAAGCGTGAATGCCTTGATGACATGTTCGCGCTGGAAGTCGATCAGCTGGTCGGCAAGAAGCAGCTGTCCAACATCGTCGATATGTGCTTCCGCTCTCAGGGCGAGCACAAGTGCGCACTGGTGCTGGACGCGATTAAGGCGCTTGGCTACAAGTACGCCACCGTCGGTTCGCTGACCGTTTCCGTTGCGGACATTAAGATTCCGCCGATGAAGCAGCAGCTGCTCGACGAAACGGACAAGAAGGTCGCCCATGTGAACGAGATGTTCGCGGAAGGTCTGCTGAGCGAGGACGAGCGTTACAGCCGCGTCATCAATCTGTGGAACACCTGCACGAACACCCTGCGTGACCAGATTCTGCCGAACCTCGATCCTTTCAACCCGATTCGCATGTTCACCGACTCCGGCGCCCGCGGTTCTGCCGCGCAGGTGTCGCAGCTGGCTGGTATGCGCGGCCTGATGGCGTCTCCGACCGGCAAGACCGTGGAATTGCCCATTCGTGCAAACTTCCGCGAGGGTCTGAACGTGCAGGAGTTCTTCCTGTCTTCTCACGGTTCCCGTAAGGCTCTGTCCGACACGGCTATGAAAACCGCTGACTCTGGCTATCTGACCCGCCGTCTTGTCGATATTTCGCAGGAAGTTATCGTCCGCGAGGAAGACTGCTTCCTGCAGCGCGGTCTGCCGATTCGCGGCGTGCATGTTACCGAGCTGCTCAGCGGCAAACAGTCCATCGAATCGCTGGAGGAGCGTCTGCGCGGCCGCACGGCTGCTGCCGACATCACCGACCCGGCGACCGGCGAAGTGCTTGTCCACCAGAATGAGCTGATTGACCACGCCAAGGCGAAGACAATTTGCGACGCGGGCATCAAGAGCGTGTTTGTTCGCTCCGTGCTGACCTGCTGCACGCGCAACGGCGTCTGCGCCCGCTGCTATGGCCAGAACATGGCGCACGGCGGCAAGGTGGATGTCGGCGAGGCGGTCGGCGTTATCGCGGCGCAGGCCATCGGCGAACCCGGCACACAGCTGACCATGCGTACCTTCCATACGGGCGGTATCGCATCGGGCGAGGATATTACACAGGGTCTTCCCCGCGTCGAAGAACTGTTCGAGGCGCGCAAGCCCAAGCGTGAAGCTGTCCTGTCCGACATCAGCGGCACAGTGTCCATCCACCAGACCAACCGCAACAAGAACGAGCTGGTCATCACCGCCGACGCGGGCAACTACGCGCGTCACACCCACAAGGCTGCTTCCGGCACGGTTGCCGTGCAGGTCGGTCAGGTGGTGCGTCAGGGCGATGTGCTGATTTCCGGCGCGACGAAGGCGAAGGTCGCCAAGGACGGCACCAAGTCCACCAAGACCACGGACATCAAGTCCACGCTGGCAGGCACGGTCACGATGATCAACACCAAGGGCGTGGGCGTCGTCGAGGTCGAAGTCACCTCCAGCGTTGCGGAGTTCGAGCAGAAAACCTATCCCGTCACCTACGGCAGCCGCCTGCGCGTGCAGGAGGGCGACCATGTGGAAGCGGGCGACATCCTCATCGAAGGCTCCATCAACCCGCACGACCTGCTGCGCATTCTGGGTCAGAGCGCGGTGCAGGATTACCTGCTGAAGGAAGTTCTGTCCGTCTACCGTCTGCAAGGCGTGGCCGTGGCGGACAAGCACATCGAAATCATCGTCCGTCAGATGCTGCGCAAGGTGCGCGTCGAGGACAACGGCGACACCGAGCTGCTGCCCGGCTCGCTGGTTGACCGCAGCCACTTGGAGGAAGCCAACATGAAGGTGCTGGAATCCACCAAGCTGCGCGTGGAAGACGGCGGCGACACGGGGCTGGCGATTGGCAGCCTTGTCGAGGCGGACGAGCTGGAGGAAATCAACCAGCGCATCCGCGTTTCCGGCGGCTCTCCCGCGATTGCCCGCGACCTCAAGCCCGCGAGCGTCAAGCGTGTGCTGCTGGGTATCACCCGTGCTTCTCTGGCGACCGACTCCTTCCTGTCCGCCGCGTCCTTCCAGGAGACGAACCGCGTGCTGACCGAAGCCGCCATCAAGGGCAAGATCGACCCGCTGATTGGCCTCAAGGAGAACGTCATTCTGGGCAAGATGATTCCCGCCGGTACGGGGATGCACCGCTACAAGGATATCGACATTCGCGAAAACTACGGTTTCTGATTTACAGTTGACAAAAGCCGACGCAGAGAGGCGCCTTTGCGTCGGTTTTTGAATAAATGCATAAAGATAGGAGCGATGGTTTCATGATAAAAAAGTATGAGAAGCTCATTTGCGTTGTTATACTCTGCATCACGTTCATCATCATTGCCTGCATTGCGAAATCTGCCATCATTCAGGCAGCGAAGTACCTTTCTTCTATGGCTGTCTCGATTATTTAAGATAAAAAGGGGGATTAAAATATGAAAAAAATCATCATCATGCTTATTCTCTTGTTGGTTTGCTTCGTACCCGCCCTTGCTGAAAATACTCCTGAAGTAATTGTTGACCCATCTGTAAAAAATGTTCCTAATTATATCATCGACGACATTATTACCGAGCATCCAAACGCGGGCGTTATTCACATCAATAAAGTCGAAATGGCCACGCCACTTGATGCGATTTCAACCTGTTCAGGTCTTTCTGTTTATAGATATAGTAATATAGCGAAAAATTATCGTGTGTTTAACGGTCGCTGGCGAACAGATTTCATCATTTCCGTTGCACGTGGCGCGGAAACTAAACTTTCGTCAACCTACTCTGCTTCTGTATCTACTTCCGCCTCTGGCAGTGTCACCTCTGGTGACGATAAAAGTGCGCCTGTTCCTTCAGCGTATACTTTAGGGTTGAATCTTTCAGCCTCTGTAAGCTGTACTATTTCAACTGAACGCACCTTCAAGGGGCCTTCAGAGGATTCCGAGTATAATTCACGTTCTTTCTATGTTGCCTATTACGGTGATATTGGTACATGGACTTGTACTGCTACCCGGACTTTTCCCGCTTCAACAGTGCAAATGGGAGGCACGTTTATTGAGCCAGTTCGGTACGCGGAATACTCAATTGATGAAAAAATAAAGTAATTCTCACCAAGCGACCATTGCGCCTGATGGTCGCTTCTTTTGTAAGGCTGATGTAGGAAGGAGTTTCTCATGCGCAACATCGTCCTCATCGGGATGCCCGGCTGCGGCAAATCCACCGTCGGGGTCGTTCTCGCCAAGTCCCTCGGCATGGATTTCGTCGATTCTGACCTTGTCATCCAGTCCACCATGGGCGCAACCCTCGCCCAGCTCATTGAGCAGCACGGCGACGACGGCTTCCGCGACATTGAGAACCGCGTCAACGCCAGCATCGACGTGCAGAACAGCATCATCGCCACGGGCGGCAGCGTCGTCTACGGCGCGGAAGCCATGGCGCACCTCAAATGCATCGGCACGGTCGTCTACCTCCGTCTGACGTGCGAGAACATCACCGAGCGGCTGGGCGACCTTCATGCCCGCGGCGTGACGATTAAGCCCGGCTGGACGCTCCGGGATTTGTACAATGAGCGCTGCCCGCTGTATGAGCAGTACGCCGACATTGTGCAGGACTGCGACGGCCTGCGCCTGCGGGATGTTGTGGCGGAATTGCAGAAAAGGCTGAAGGGCTGACAAGACCGGCTGTCCCCCGACTTTTCCGGGGCTGACAGCCGATTTTTTGCGTGCGAAATCGCTTGTTCCTTGCATTTTCAGGGAATGTATGGTATACTGTAAGATGGTATGTTGCATGATGCGTATCCTGTGCCGTCCGGCAGAATACGCGGCGACTGCCTGATATGCGGACGGAACTTGTTCCGAAAATGAGGAGGTTTTTTTGTGTCCGGTGACCCATGGGCTGGCCCTTTGCTGCTTCAGCTGGTCCTGATTTTTCTGAGCGCCTGCTATGCCGCCGCTGAGGTGGCGCTGCTCTCGCTCAACGCGACAAAACTGCACCACGACGCGGAGGAAGGCGACCCCACAGCCGCCAAGCTGCTCCGCATCACGGATGCTCCTGCGCGCACTCTCTCCACCATTCAGGTGTGCATAACGCTGTTTGGTTTTCTGGGATCAGCGCTGGCGGCGACGCAGTTTGCACCGCGACTGGCTGGAGCGATTCTTTCTGCCGGGGCTGGCATCGACGCGGACGTGCTGAACGTCCTCTGCGTCATCCTGATTACGTTCCTTCTTTCCTACCTGACGCTCTGTCTGGGAACACTCGTGCCCAAGCGCCTCGCGATGAAGAATCCCGAAGCGATTGCGCGCCGTTCGCTGCTCCTGCTGGAGGTCAGTACGGTGATTTTCCGCCCGTTCGTGATGCTGCTGAACGCCGCCACGCACGGCATCCTCCGCCTTTGCGGCATTGACCCCAACGCTGCCGAGGACGAAGTGACCGAGGACGACATCCGCATGATGGTGGACATCGGCGGCGAAAACGGCGCGATTGAGGAAGCGGAAAAGGAAATGATCGAAAACATCTTCGAGTTCAACAATTCCACTGCCGAAGAGGTCATGACCCACCGCACCGACGTTACCAGCATCTGGGTGGATGATACGGAGGACGAAATCCTCCGCACCATCTGCGATTCCGGTCTGAGCCGTTTCCCCGTCTACAACGAAAACATGGATGATATCATCGGCATCCTCAACACGCGCGACTTCCTGCTCAACGCCCAGTCCGACAACCCGAAATCCCTGCGCGCCCTGCTGCGCGAGGCATACTTCGTGCCGGAAACAGTGCAGGCTGACCAGCTCTTCCGCAACATGCAGGTGAAAAAAATCCACATGGCAATTGTCGTGGATGAGTACGGCGGCATGAGCGGCATCGTCACGATGGAGGACTTGCTGGAAGAAATCGTCGGCAATATCTACGACGAGTTTGACAAGCAGACCGAAGCGGAAATCGTCCGTGCGGGCGACAACACTTGGCGCATCAGCGGCAGCACGCCGCTCAAAGACGTCAACGACGCGCTCGACCTCTCGCTCCCCGAAGACGAGGATTACGATACGCTGGGCGGCTTGATTTTCAGCCAGTTCACCACCATCCCGCAGGACGGCAGCACCCCCGATTTGGACTGCTTCGGCCTGCACATTCATGTGGAGAAGCTGGAGGATCACCGCGTGGAGACCGCGCTCGTCACGAAGCTGGCGACCGAGGACGACCACGCCGACGACCACCCGGAAACGCTGCTTGACCGCCTGCGCAGCCGCGACGATAACGACGCGCAGACCGACAATGGGAAAGGAAACGAAGACAGGTAATTCATCATGGATACTGATTTGCAGGCCACAGACCCTTCTTTACAATTCATGACCAGCGGTGTGCTGGATACCACGTTTTATGCCACCTACAAGAAATGGCTGCTCTATCGCACCCAAGACCTTAACCTTTACGTCGCGATGCTCGTCATGGCGATTGCCGTCGCGCTGATTTCCATCTTCTCCCGCAGCTGGTACGTCATCCCCGCGGGTGTTGTGTTCATCGCCGTGCTATACATGATGATGATGCGCAACCGCACGCGGATGCTGAACGCCCTCAGCCGCGCGCTGGAAGAGCAGTACCCCGAAGGCATGGCGGAAATGTCCATCGCCTTTGGCAGCGACGGTCTTCATCAGCTGAACCAGACCACGGGTGACCTGACCGTTCTCCCCTACGACAACCTGACCGACGTGATTGAGGGCGAGGACTCAATGGCGCTGCTGACCCGCGCGAACGCCCTGATTCCGGTATTCACGAGTCAGCTGACCGAAAGCGAAAAGGAGCATCTGCTGGCTCTGCTGGCGGAAAAAGCCCCCAAGTGCAAGCATCATCGCGCCTAAAAAGCAAAATCACCGACCAGAACCGCGTGTACTGGTCGGTGATTTTTGTTGTGCGATTTTTTGATTTTCTAATGGAAATGGACTGTTTTGCTGCAGTGGGAATCGCCTCCGCAACAAGAAAAATCAAGCAGCAGAGAATCCCCCGAAGCCGCAATGCAAACAAGCAACAGAAGTCAGCAGGAATCCGCTTATTCCTGCTCCCCCCGCGAACACGCCGCATAGTGCCCCGCGCGCACTTCGCGCAATTCGCAGCTCGCCGTTTTGCACGCCTCCGTCGCCCACGGACAACGCGTGTGGAATACGCACCCGCTCGGCGGGTCAATCGGCGAGGGCAAATCACCTTCCAGCAGAATGCGCTGGCGATTGTCACGCGGGTCAATCGACGGCACGGCAGACATCAGCGTCCGCGTGTACGGGTGCTGCGGATGGTCGAACACCTCGTCCGTGTCGCCCTCTTCCACCAAGTGACCCAGATACATCACGCCCACGCGGTCGGAAATGTACCGAATGACGCTCATGTCGTGCGCCACAAACAGGTACGTCAGCCCGCGCTTGCGCTGCAATTCCTTCAGCAGGTTGATAATCTGCGATTGAATCGACACATCCAGCGCCGACACCGGCTCGTCGCACACGACAATCTTCGGATCAAGAATCAGCGCGCGCGCCAAGCCGATGCGCTGCCGCTGACCGCCGGAGAACTCGTGCGGATAACGGTAGAAATGCTCCGGCCGCAAGCCGACCTGCGCCATGATGTCCAGCGCCCGCGCCATCCGCTCGTTCTTGTCGCCGATATGGTGAATCGCCAGCACTTCCATCAGCATGTCGCCAACGCGCTGCCGCGGGTTCAGCGACGTGTACGGATCTTGGAACACAATCTGCACATCCCGGCGGAACGGCAGCATTTCCTTCTTGCTCAGGTGGGTGATGTCCTGATCGAATAGCGTGATTTTCCCGCTCGTCGGCTCCAGCAGGCGGATGAGCGTGCGCCCCAGCGTGCTTTTGCCGCAGCCGCTTTCACCCACCAGGCCGTACGTTTCGCCCTGCCGCAGCGCAAGGCTCACGCCGTCTACCGCCTTGACTTCCTTGACCGTCTGCCCCAGCGCCCCTTTGACCGGGAAGTAGGTGCGAACGGCCTCCGCTTTCAGGATGATTTTCCCCTCGCTCACTGCGCGGTCGCCTCCTTCTGCGCCAATTCCGCTGCCCGGAAGCAGCGGACACTCTGCTTGTCGCTGACGGGCGTCAATTGCGGCGTTTCCTGACGGCAGCGCTCCGTCGCGTACGCGCAGCGCGGCGCGAACCGGCAGCCCGTCGGAATCTGGCTGAGCAGCGGCACCGTGCCGGGAATCATGTACAGCGGTTTCGTGCGGTCGCCTTCCATGCGGGGAATGGAGCGCATCAGCCCCTCGGTGTAGGGGTGGCACGGATGGTCAAACAGCGTCAGCACATCCGCTTCCTCGACAATTTGTCCCAGATACATCACGATGACGCGGCTGCACGTCTGCGCAACGACGGCGAGGTCGTGCGTAATCAGCATCACGCCCATGTTCAGCTGCTCATTCAGGCGGACAATCAGCTCCATAATCTGCGCCTGAATCGTCACGTCCAGCGCGGTCGTAGGTTCATCGGCAATCAGCAGGTGCGGACGGCACGCCAGCGCAATGGCAATCATCACGCGCTGCCGCATACCGCCGGACAGCTCGTGCGGGTACTGGTCGAGGCGCTTTTCCGGCGCGGGAATCCCCACCAGCCGCAGCATCTCCAGCGCCTTCTCACGCGCCGCCTTCTTGGACAAATGCTGATGAATGCGCAGCGGCTCACTGATTTGGTCGCAAATCGTCAGCACAGGATTCAGGGAACTCAATGCGTCCTGAAAAATCATCGACACACGCGAACCGCGGATGTCCTGCATCTTGTGGAACGGAATGTCCAGCAGCGACTGCCCTTCCAGCTTGACCGTGCCGCCGTACCGTACCAGCCGCCGTTCGTCATACAGGCGCATGATGGACTGGCTCGTGACGCTCTTGCCGCAGCCGCTTTCGCCCACGATGCCCAGGATTTCGCCCTGATACACGTCAAAAGAAACGCCATCAATCGCCTGCTGCCAGCCGCGCTCGGTGTGGAAGCTGGTCGCCAGCTGACGGACTTCCAGAATCTTTGCGCTCATTCCTTTGTCCTCCTTAGCGACCGCTCAGCGGGTCAATCAGGTCGCGCAGGCCGTCGCCGAACAGGTTGAAGCCCAGCACGGACAGCGCCGTGAAAATCGCCGGAAATACAATCATCCACCAGCCCATGTAGACATAGCCGCGCGCCTCGTTAAGCATCCCGCCCCAGCTCGGATAGGGTGACGGAATGCCCGCGCCAAGGAAGCTCAGGGAGGCTTCAGAAATAATCGCCGTAGCGAAGGTGAACGTCATCTGCACGATGATGGGCGAAAGGATGTTGGGCAGAATGTGCCGCCAGAGGATGCGCGTGCGGCTTGCGCCCACCGCCGTCATCGCCTCGGCATACGTCTGCTCGCGCGCCAGCAGCGCCTGTGAACGGGCAATGCGCGCCACGCCGGGAATACTAACGATGGTCAAGGAAATGATGACATTCTTCATGTTCGCGCCCAAGACCGCCATCAGCGTAATCGCCAGCAGAATGTTCGGAATCGCCTTCAAGCCGTCGCACAGGCGCATCAGCACGTTGTCCAGCACCTTGTTGACGGAGGCGTACAGCCCCAGCGCCGTGCCAATCAGCGCGGACAGAAGCCCGACGGTAAAGCCGACCGTCATGGAAATCTGCGCGCCGTAAAGGACACGGGCGAAGATATCGCGCCCCAGATTGTCCGTGCCGAAGAGGTGCGCGGCAGACGGCGCCTGAAAGCGCTCCTGCATCGTCGCGGTGTACGGGTCAACGCCCAGCAAGCCCGTAATCAGCGGGGCGAAGACAGCACAAATCAGCATCAGCAGCACCAGCACCATGCCGACGACGGAGAGTTTGTTGCGGAAAAATTTGCGGATGGAAACAGCGCGCTGCTCACGGACGAGGCGGCGGCGAAGCTGGCGCAGGGATTCGCGATTCTGTGCGGAGATGGATTCGGTTTTCATCATGCAGTTCGCTCCTTTCGTCAGTCCAGCCGGATGCGCGGGTCAGCCAAGCCGTAAATCAGGTCGATAATCAGGTTGATGAACACGTTGAGCATGGCAATCAGCAGCGTAATTGCCTGAATCACCTGATAGTCGCGCTTCTCGATGGAATCCACCATCAGCGAGCCCATGCCAGGAATGTTGAACAGGCGCTCGACAACCGCCGCGCCCGCCAGCGCGCTGATGAAACCCTGCCCGACGACGGTGATGACGGTCAGCAGCGCGTTGCGGAAGGTGTGCTTCGTAACAATCTTCCATTCGCGGACGCCCTTGGAGCGCGCCATCTTGATGTAATCGCTGCCCAAGACCTCCAGCATAGATGCCTTCGTCATGCGCATCATGTACCCCGCATGGATGAAACCCAGCGACACCGCCGGCAGCGTCATATAGCGCAGGAAGGGCAAAAATCCGTCCGTGAACGGGTTCTTATAGCCCGCCGCTGGCAGCACACGAAGATTCACCGCAAAGAGCAGCACCATGCCCAGACCCATCAGGAAGCTCGGCAGCGAAATGCCCAACATCGACAGCACCGACACGAAATAGTCAGCAATCGTGCCGCGCTTCTTCGCCGCCAGCATCCCGCACGGAATCGCAATCAGGATGGTGATGAGCTGCGAATAGATAGCGAGCAGGATGGTCGGCTGGAAGTGGCTGGCAATCATTTCGCTGACAGGCTTATTGACGACGGCGGTTGACGTGCCGAAGTCGAGCCGCAGACAATTGCCCACCCAGCGGAAATACTGCACAACGAGCGGGTCATCCAGCCCCAGCTGCGTATGGAGCGCCGCAATTTCCGCCGCCGTTGCATCCTCGCCCAGCATAGCGGTCGCTGGATCGCCGGGGGTGAGATGCACCAGCAGGAAAATGACCACCGACACAATGAAGATGGTCGGGATGAGCGACAGCAGTCGCTTGAGCACATACTTTTTCATGCTGTTCCTCCTCAGCAGGGATGGGGGTTTCGCCTCTGCGGAGGCGACCAAAGGGCAATGAAAACAGACGAAGTCTGCGATCGCTATTTGGAAACCTTCGGGCGCCGCTACTTTTGGGGTTATTTGCGGTTGATTTTGTCCGTTTCTTGGATAAACACGCGAAAGTTCTATGAGCGTGTCGCCAACTCAATCGCGCGAAAGGGAGTCCAGAGGGTCAACGACCCTTTTGCAGGGTCAAGGGGCAGCGCCCCTTGGGTTTCCCCAATAAACACGCGGAAGCAGTATGCAGTCGTCACCAACTCAATCGCGCGAAAGGGTCAAGGGAGGAACTCCCTTGCGGGGTCAAGGGGCAGCGCCCCTTGGGTTTCCCCTATCAATCACGAAAAGGCAGCCGTACTGAGAATACGGCTGCCTCAGCGGTTGGGATTACTTCGCGAGCTTCGCGTTCCAGAAATTCGTGGTCAGGAAAACGTTGTAACCGGTCAGGCGGTTCGTGCAGGCAGCCGCCTGATGGAAGTGACCCATCATCAGGATGGGGCAATAGTCGCTGTAGCAGTAATACTGGATTTCTTCCCAGGTTGCGAAAGCCGCTTCCTTCGTGGCGGCGGTGGTCATCTGGAGCATGAGTTCCTGCAGATGCTCATCGTCAGACCAGCCGGCATAATCCGCAGACAAGAAATTGCGCAGGGACGGCACCGCGACAGAAGAGAAGGTGGTGAAGTACGCATCGTAGAGCGTCTCGTCGTTGCGCATGGAGGTCATGGTCGTGCGGTCGGTCGCGGTGATTTCCAGCGTCACGCCAATCTTCGCGGCTTCCTGACGCAGCACTTCCAGCATAGCTTCCGCGCCGCCGCCGGTCGCCGTCAGGATGCGCAGGGGCTTGCTGGTGTCAAAAGACGACTGCGCCAGCAGTTCCTTCGCCTTCTCCGGATCGTTCTGGCAGAAGAATTCTTCGCCCTTGGTGGTGTACCAGCCGGGCTGGGACTTTTCCATGAAGCAGGGGTCATTGTCGTACAGAGAGCCGTAGTTCGCGGTGTTCAGGTCATCCGCATTCGCCAGCGCCTGGAACGCCAGACGGAGGTACTTGTCCGTGGAGTGCTTGTTCCAAACGAGGTTAATCATGCCGGTCTGCATGGAGTAGCAGGTGATATCGGGCATGGAGCGCAAGGTTCCGAGATAAGCGTCGGTCGCCTTGACGATGAAATCATATTCGCCGGACATCAGGCCATTGAAACGGGTCGCCGCGTCCTTAACAATCCAGTACTTCAGCGTCTTGGTATACGCGTGCTTGTAGCCCCACAGGCCGTCAATGGGCTGATCCGGGTCGCCGTACGCCGCATAATCGTCGAAGCGCTCCAGCAGCACATACTGGTCAACCGCCCATTCCTTGAACATGTACGGGCCCGTGCCGATGATGTAATCCGCCGGGACATAGCCCGTATCAGCATTAACCGCCTCGATGGATTCCACCGGGTAGATAACAGCCGCCTGCGCTGCGCCCGCGAGCATGTCCAGCAGCATGATGGCAGAATGGTCAAGCGTCAGAGAGACGGTGTAATCGTCTACCACCGTGAAGCGCGCGTCGCCAACCATCTTGCGCGCCGTGCCGAAGCACTCCAGCCAGCGGTTCAGGGACGCCACCACGTCGGCGGAGGTCATTTCCTTGCCATTGTGGAACTTCACGCCCTTGCGGAGGTGGAAAGTGAACGCGGAGTTGTCGTCGCTCACGTCGTAGCTTTCGCACAGTTCCGGCGCAATGCTGCCGTCCGCCTTCAGGGTAACGAGCTGCTCCATCACCGTGCCGCGCAGCATGTTGCGGCCATTGACGGAGGTATCCTTGTGCAGGTCGTAGGACGCGCTCTGGTTGTCATCGGCAATGTTGATGATGTCCAGATAGTCCTCTGCGAAAGCTGCGGGCAGAGCCAGCGCCGCCAGCAGGGTCAGCGCCATGAGCAGGGAGAAGAGTTTCTTTGCCATTTTGCGTTTCTTCCTTCCTTTGTCCTTCCGGGTGTGAAGATACCCTGTCCCATCCATTCGCGCTTTTTGCCGCTGTCGGGCGCTGCGCGTTTTTAGCAGGGCAAAAGCAATTTTACCACGATTTCATCTGTTTTCAAGAGAATTTTACGTTTTTTGCGGAAAAATCATAACAAATTTGATTAAATAACGCAGAATGTTCGTCTTTTTCGCAAGACGGTTGATTGCTTGCCAGATACGCACGCTTTTGGTATAATATTTGTTATATATAACGAACGCATAGGAGATGTTTCTCCCCTTGCAACAAAAAACAAAGCCGTAAATAATCCCCAAAAGTAGCGGCGCCAAACGTTTCCAAACAGTGATCGCAGACTTCGTCTGTTTTCATTGCCCTTTGGTCGCCTCCGCAGAGGCGATTCCCCATGCAACAAGAACAGCAAAGCCGCAGATAGCCCCAAAAGTGGCGGCGCCGAAGGGGTCGAGGGGGCGATCGGAAAGCCCCCTCGTCGCCTCCGCAGAGGCGAAATCCCTGCACAACAATACAGAAATAGGCTAAAAAGAGCCGACAGCGCCTCTCCACGCTGCCGGCTCGTTATCAGCCGCTGATAAATTACTCTCCCACAACCTGCTTGCCGCCCACAAACACAGCCTTGGTGCAGCACTGAATGTCGCGCAGCGGATTGCCCTCGAAAATGGCGATGTCCGCATCCTTGCCGACTTCCAGTGAACCCACGCGATCAGCGATGCCCACGACATGCGCCGGGTTGATGGTGATGGCGCGCCATGCGGATTCTTCCTTCATGCCCGCCTTAACCGCCAGACCCGCGCACAGCGGCAGGTAGTACAGCGGAATCACCGGCGCGTCGGTGATGATGCAGACTTCCAGCCCCGCGCGGTCGAGGATGCCCGCCGTCTCGAATGTCTTTTCGCGCAGCTCAATCTTGCTCTTCGAGCCGAACGACGGGCCGACCAGCACGGGCTTGCCCGCCTTCACCAGCTGATCCACAATCAGGTGACCTTCGGTGCAGTGGTCGAGCGTAATGTCCAAATCGAACTCACGGGCGATGCGCAGGGCGGTCAGAATGTCGTCCGCGCGGTGCGCGTGGGCCTTGAGCGGAATCTGCTTGCGAATGACGGGTAGCAGAGCCTCCAGCTGCATGTCAAACGGGCGGGTCTTGGTGGGGTCTTTTTCCGCCGCATCGACTTCAGCAGCATAGCGCTTCGCCTTGAAGAGCTGTTCGCGCAGGAGCGCCGCGACCGCCATGCGGGTGACGGGTTCCTTATGGCCGTTCTGACCATAGCAGCCCTTGGGGTTCTCGCCGAAAGCAATCTTCATGGCGACGGGGTACTTGACAATCATGTCGTCGATGCAGTTGCCGTCGAGTTTGAGGGCAACAAACGTGCCGCCAAGGACATTCGCCGAGCCGGGGCCGGTGGTCGCGGTGGTCACGCCGCCTTCGAGTGCGAGGTGGAACGCTTCGTCGCGGGGATTGATGCCGTCGATAGAGCGCATTTCGGGGGTCACAGGGCTGGAGTATTCGTTGCAGTCATTGCCCTCCCAGCGCATCCCTTCTTCGTCGATACCGATATGGCAGTGCGCGTCAATAAAGCCTGGGGTCACGAGGCAGCCCGTGGCGTCGATGACCTTGGCGTCCGCGGGTGCATCGACGGTCTTGCCGATGGCGGCGATTTTGCCGTCGTCGCCGATGAGCAGTTCGCCGTTTTCGATTTCCGCACCCGTGATAGGCTTGATTTGTCCACCCTTAATGAGAATCATAGGGGTCAACCTCCTTATGTTGAACAAGGGACTTGCGCCCTTGAACTTTTCGCTGATTATGCAGGGGTTTCGCCTCTGCGGAGGCGACCAAAGGGCAATGAAAACAGACGAAGCCTGCGATCGCCCTTTGGAAACCTTCGGCTCGCACCCATGCTACTGGTCTTTATCGCAACGAGCGCGGCGTTACTCTTCCTTCAAATACTTGTCCATCCACGCGGTGATTTCCTGCAAACGGCGGATGCGGCCCTTGGGCTTGCCGCCGCGGCTCAGCTCGTGGTTTTCACCGTGGAACAGGCACAGGCGCGTCGGGACGCCGTGGTGAATCAGCGTCGAGTACATTTGCAGCGCCTCCACCATCCAGCAGCGGTAATCCTCCTCCGAATGGATGAACAGCGTCGGCGTGGTGCAGCGGTCGGCGTATTTCAGCGGCGACTGCTTCCACATCTTGTCCAGATTCGTGTGGGTTGTGGCGAGAATCTGCCGCTCGGCGAACAGTGTACCGATGTCGCTCGTGCCCTCCATGCTGACGAAGTTCGCAATGCCGCGCTGGGATGCCGCCGCCGCGAAACGGTTCGTGTGCCCGATAATCCAGTTGGTCATGAAGCCGCCGTAGCTACCGCCCGTCACGCCCATATGTTTCTCGTCCATGTCGGGATAAGCTTTCAGCGCCTCGTCACAGAACGCCATGATGTCGTCATAATCAATCGTGCCGAAGCGGCCACAGATGTAGCCGAATTCGTTGCCCCGGCTTTCGCCGCCGCGCGGGTTGCAGTAGATGACGTAGTAGCCGTGATTCGCCCAGTACTGCATCTCGTGGTAGTACACCGCGCCGTAGGTCAGGTGCGGGCCGCCGTGAATGTCAAGAATGACAGGCGTCTTCTTGCCCGGCACATGGTCGGTCGGCGTCATCACGAAGCCGTCAATCTGTACGCCGTCGCTGTTGATGAATTGCAGCGGCTGCGGGATAACGGGCGGCTTGGTGAGGAAGAAGTCGTCGTTCCAGCTGCTCAGGCGGGTCAGCTTGCCCTCCGCAAAGCGATACAGCTCCTGCAAGCGCATGTCGTACATTGCCACGCAGTACACTGCGCCGTTCTGCACATCGAAGCAGTCAATCGAGCCGTCCTTCTCCAGCAGCTTCTCCATCTTACCCGTGCGATCAATGCGCCACAGGTGCGTCGCATCATATACGCCAGTCAGGAAGTACAGGTACTCCCCGTCCGCGCGCATCACATAGCCGCCGCCCATGCGGCAGTCGCTGCCGACGGGGTTGCCGACGTTGATTTCGTCGTCCGTGTCGCACAGGAGGGTGCGCGCGCCCGTTTCGAGGTTCAGCAGCAGCAGGTCGGGACACTGTGCGCAGCTGTACCGATCCATCTTCGTCCCGCAGTAAGCGAGCGAATCGCCCCAGAACGTCATGCCTTCGATGTAATATTCATCTTCCGGCAGCAGGCAAGTGATTTTGCTCTTCTCCGCGTCGTAGCAGTAAACGCCGACAAGCTCCTTTTCAATCGGCTCCACCATGCAGCCCGCGTAGGCAATCTTCATGCCCTCTACGCACACTTCCATCACGCGGAAGCGCGGCGGGGTGATGCGCTTGAGTTCTTTTCCGTCCCAGAGATACAGCGTCTTGCGGGTCTTGTTGATGACGCCCTTGCCGTTGAACCAGAAGGGATATTCATCGAACACGGTGCAGACCTCATTGCGCTCCTTCTCCGCCAGACGCGCCGCGAGCCGCTCATGCCCTGCCAGCCCTTCCAGCGCGGCTTCGGTCGTCAGGTTATCAACGCGGGAGAACACAATGCTTCCATCCGTCAGTACGCCTTCGAGCGACAGGGAGCCTTCGCCGCGGCATACTTCTTCCGCCGCACAGCCCGCATTCTGCCGGTACAGCACGGTCTGCCCATCCGGGAAAGCGTCATCCGCTTCGACCGGCACGGTGTACAGCAGCGTTTCCGCGCCCTGCCAGCAGAAGCCCTTCACTCGTCCGGAGTTCGTCAGACAGGCATTTTCGCCGCTTTCCGCGTCGATGCGGTAGAGGTTGGCGTTGTAGCCATTCTTTGCGAGATCAGGCGTCGTCGCGACATAGGCGACCTTCTTCCCGTCGGGGCTGATTTGCACCTGCGAGAGGAAATTATACATAAGAAAATCATCAAGTTGAAGCTGTTCCACGCTATTTCCTGCCTTTCAGGGCACAGCGGTAGGTGCTGCGTCCGCAACAAAATGGGGAACTGGGTTCTTGTTGTTGGGAAGTTTCTTGCTCTTTTTTAGGGATGGGGAATGCAAAGAATGCCAGAGGGCATTCAGCTGCCCTCTGGTGTTCTCATTTCCATGCTGATGGGGTGTCGCAGGGGGAATCGCGCCTGCGGGCGCGACCAAAGGGCATGAAAACAAACGAAGTTTGCGATCGCCCTTTGGAAACCTTCGGCGCCGCCACTCTTTGGGTTTCATGTTTCTTGTGCGATGCCGAAGGTCATCTTTTCAGCATGAACCGAAGGTTCATTGAATAAACACGCGGACACTGTATGAACGTGTCACCAACTCAATCGCGCGGAAGGGGCAAGGGAGGGGACTTCGTCCCGTTTCATTCTCCCTTGCGGAGTCCAGAGGCAGAGCCTCTGGTGGGGTCTAAGGGGCGAAGCCCCTTGGGTTCCCCTCCCCTTACCCCTTGTGTGCCAAATCGACCTTGGAGGCGAGGTAGGCGAAAGCGAAGTAGCAGTCGTTTTCGTCGCCCGCCTTCACCACGCGCTCCATCAGGTCATATGCCTTGTCAGGCTGACCATTCTGAAGGAAATAGTTCGCGATGCCGAAGCCCATGGTGATGAGCTCCAGTGCCGTAACCTCCTCGGGGTCGGCGGACAGCAGCTCTTCCGGTTTCTTCAAGCCCTTGTACATCAGCAGACGCGCATAATAGGCGGTGTTCTCGCCCGGATTCATGTGGTCGGTGATGCGCGCAAGAATCTTCGCCGCTTCCTCGTCGTTGCCAAGGCGCTTGAGCGTCATGTAGTACCAGTCGGTCACGGCAATCAGCTCCGGATCGGCGTCTGTCAGCTCATAGCAGCGCGCATACGCCTTCGCCGCCTTCGCATAATCGCGCAGGAGGAAGTAGCTCAGACCCAGATGGTAGAACACATTCCAATCATTCGGATTCAGACGGGACGCAATCACGAAATCCGCCGCGGCATCCTCAAAGCGCCAGCAGGACAGGAAGCGATGCGCACGATGACGGTAATATTCCCAGTTGAAGGGGTCGCAGGAAATCGCCATGGCGTAGCACTCTTCCGCCTCGCGCATCATGGACACCTTCGCCAGCGCATGACCCTTCTTCATCCAAGCGTCGCCGCTTTCGGGATTCGCAGCCACAGCCGCGCTCGCCGCCTGAATATCCGCCGTCTCCGGCACAACGCAGCGCACAAAGCTCGCCGATTCATATGCCTGATTCATTGTCCTCGCTCCTCCCTTCAAGCCTGACCGATGTTCTTCAGGTCAACACGCGCTGCCAGGCAGCCGAACGCCGCGTACCACTTGCTGTGTTCCGCCGTGTACACGACCTTCTTGAGCATTTCGACGCCCTTTTCTTCCTGGCCGTTCATGCGGTAGTAGTTCGCCACGCCGAAGCCCTGCGTGATAACGTCCAGCCCCGCACCGTCGCCCGCGTTGGTGAAGAGCGTTTCCGGCGCGCGCAGCCCCTTGTAGACGCGCAGGCGCTGATAGTAAGAGTTCGCCACCTCATCGGACACAGGCATGTCCTCGGTAATTTCGTCCAGCAGCTTCGCCGCCTCTTCGTCCTTGCCCAGCCGCTTGAGCGTCATGTAATGCCAGTCCGTCACGGCGCAGATATCGTCAGCGGTCTTGTTCAGCGCGGCACAGCGCGTGTACGCCCAGTCCGCCTTGTCATACATGCCCAGCAGGAAGTAGCTCAAGCCCAGGTGATACCACACGTTCCAGTCGTTCGGATTCAGGCGGGACGCGATGGTGAAGTCCGCCGCGCCGTCGGCAAAGTAACCGCAGGACACGAAGCGGTGCGCACGATGGCGATAGTATTCCCAGTTGAAGGGATTTATGGCAATGGCGCGAGAATAGCATTCCGCCGCCTCACGGTAGTAGCCCAGCCCCGCCAGCAGCAGCCCGCGCTCCTTATGGAGTTCGGCGTTCTCCGGATCCTTCGCAATCTTTTCGTCGATTGCGGTCAGTTCCGGGGTCGTCGGCAGTTCGTTCCGCTCCCAAGACGCGACCTGATATTCCTGCACCAGCGTGCTGGAGCGGGCAATGTCCAGACCGACCTTCTTCTTTTCGCTCATGGTTTGTCATCCACCTTTCTTTTTCGTGAGGAATCAGGGTCTTTCCTGCCTGTGATTCATATTTATTGTACGACTTCAGTCGTCCCAATGCTTCAGCTGATCAGCAGCGGCGTGTTCCGCAAAACCGCCCCACGTCTCGTCGCGGCCCGCAATGCGCGTCAGGATTTCCTTCGCCTTCTCGCGGTTGCCCAGCACATATTCCTCGTACACCGCCAGACCATATGCGCCCGTGGCGTACATGTGGTCGTCCTTCGCCGCGGCTTCCGCCAGCACCTCATCGATATTCCGCGTGCCATTGTAGACCAGTACGCGATCGAAGTAGCCTTCGCTCATGCCGGGTTCCATGTCGGCATGGATGCGCGATGCCGCCTTGCGCATATCGTCAATGCGCCCCATCTTCATCAGCGTCATGCAGTACCAGTCGGTCGTGCAGATGCGGTATTCATCCGTAGGCGACAGCGCATAGCAGGTTTCATAGGCTTTGAGCGCGCGCTCGTAGCTGCCCATCAGGTGGTAGCTCAGCCCCAGATGATACCAGCAGTCCCAGTTCTTCGGGTCGATGCGCAGCCCCATCTCGAAATCCGCCGCAGCTTCCTGATACTGCCCCAAATTCACATACGCATGACCGCGATGACGGTACAGCAGGGACATGAACGGGTCGTAGGTCAGCCCGATGGAGTACGCCTCCAGCGCCTCGCGGAAAAACATCTGTCCGCGCAGCGCCAGCCCCAGCGCCATGTACTTCTCCGCGTTCGTCGGATCAGCAGCGACGGCTTCCCGCGCCGCCTTGATTTTGTCGTTTTCTTCCACCGTGTCACGTGCGGCGAAGATTTGGTTTTCCTTCAAGCCCTTCTTGCTCATAGGAACAATACCTCCTCAATCCAGATTGACGATGAACTGCACTTCCAGCTGATTTTCGTCTCCCGACGGCTTCGCCTGCACAACGACGCCCGCCGGAGGATTTTCCGGGTCAATGAACACCTTGCGTGCGCCGAGGTAGTCATTCACCTGCTCAATATCGCGCACATAGCCGTATTCCATGAGGATGTTTTCCTTCTTGTAGCCGAACTGCTCGAACAGCTCCGCGTAGCGCTTCATGACCGCTTCGCTCTGCGTCGCCAGCGTCTTGAATTCCGGACGTGCGCTGTGACCCGTGAACCACGCGATGCCGTTGTACTCGACCACGCGGCTCATGCCCGGCACAACGTCGCGGCGGGTAATCTGCGGGTTTTCACCCGTTGCCACGAACAGCGCCAGCTCAATTTCCAGCTTCGGGCCGAAGGGCGTATTCTGGCGCGGCGGCGCTTCGACAATCACGCCCGCCGGGGGATTCTCCCCGAAATAGGCATTGAACGGCTCGGCGATTTCGCCGTAGTGCGCCATATCCTTGATGAAGCCGTTCGCCGCGATGACGTTTTCCTTCTTCAGACCGAACTTCTCGAACAGCTCGTCATAGCGGTTGAGTACGCCCGCCACCTGTTCGCCCAGCGTATCCACCTTGGGATACACATGCCCGGTGAAATACGCCATGCCATCGTACTCCACCATGCGGCAGCCGCGGGTAACATCATAGCGCTTAATCGGGAGGCTGTCATTCGTCGCGACGATGAAGCTCAGCTCCATCAGGATGTTATCCCCCACGGGCGAATGCTGAATCGGCAGCCCCGTGACCGTCACGCCCGCCGGCGGATTCTTCGGGTCAATCCACTGGAAGTAGATGTCGGCGAATTCGTCCTCATCATCGGCGTTCTTCATGAAGCACGTCGTATAGAGGATATTGCTCTTTTTCAGGCCAAATTGCTTGAACAGCTCGTCATAGCGCTTGAGGATGCCCTCTGCCTGCTCTTTGAGCGTCTGATACTGCGGCGCGGCATGACCGGTGAAGAATGCCAGATTCTTCGAGAAGGTCACGCGCGAATAACCGCCCTTCGATACATCCAGATGCTGAATTCCCATGATTTTTTACCTTCCTTTCATATTACACAAGGGTTACACAAGGGAGTTTCTCCCTTGACCCTTTTTCGCGATTGAGCTGCGCGCATTTTCATGCTGTGTGCGCGTGTTTATTGGGGCACGTCCCTGATTACACCTTGCAGCAAGCCACCCAGTGGTCATTGCCGACATTGATCAGCTTCGGCTTCTGCGCGGTGCATTCCTTGCAGCAGCCGTGGCAGCGCGTGTGGAAGCAGCAGCCCTTCGGCGGGTTGATGGGACTCGGTACATCGCCTTCCAGCATATCTTGCATCGCGGGGATGTCCGGGTCGGGAATCGGAATCGCCCCCAGCAGCGCCTTCGTGTACGGATGCAGCGGGTTGTCGAACAGTTCCTTCTTCGGCGCAATTTCGACGATGTTGCCCAGATACATCACAGCAATGCGGTCGCAAATGTGTTTGACGACGCTCAGGTTGTGCGAAATGAAGATGTACGTCAGCTGATATTTCCGCTGCAATTCGCGCATCAGATTCAGAATCTGCGCCTGAATCGACACGTCCAGCGCGCTGACCGGCTCGTCGCAGACAACCAGCTTCGGGTCGAGCGCCAGTGCGCGCGCAACGCCGATGCGCTGCCGCTGTCCGCCGGAAAACTCGTGCGGATAGCGCGTGTAGACCTCTTCGCGCAGGCCGACGTCGTGCATGAGCTGCAGCACACGGGCGCGGCGCTCCTCCTTGTTGCCCATGTGGTGGACAATCAGGGGCTCCTCGATGCAGCGCCCGACCGTGAAGCGCGGATCAAGGGAGGAATACGGGTCTTGGTAGATAATCTGAATTTTCTGGGTCAAATCCATGTTCTGCTGGCGGTTCATCTTCGCGAACAGGTCATGCCCCTCGAAGGTGACGCTGCCCGCCGTAGGCTTGTTCAGCCGGACGACCGTGCGCCCCGTTGTGGATTTGCCGCAGCCGCTTTCGCCGACCAGACCGAACGTCTCGTTCTCGTACACGTCGAACGTCACGCCGTCTACCGCCTTGACGTACGCGGGTCTGCCCTCCGCGTCGCGCTTGCCCTTGATGGGATAATAGATTTTCAGGTCCTTGATTTCCAGCAGCTTCTTCTTTTCGTTCTCGCTCATCCCTCAACGCCTCCTTCGTACAGGAAGCACCGCACCTTGCGCCCGTCTTCGAGCGTCACCAAGTCCGGCATTTCCTTCTTGCAGCGTGCGCCGCACTTCTCGCACCGCGGCGCGAACCGGCAGCCCTGCAGCTTCTCACTGGGCGACGGCACCATGCCGGGAATGCTGGGCAGTTCCTCCATGTCGTCATCCGTCAGCTTCGGAATCGAGCGCAGCAGACCAGCCGTGTAGGGGTGCAGCGGATTCTTGTAGATGGAGCGCACATCGCTGTACTCCACCGCCTGTCCGCAGTACATGACCATGACGTGCTTGGCGATTTGCGCCACAATACCGAGGTCATGCGTGATAAGAATGATGGATGTGCCCATCTTCTCCTGCAATTGCTTCAGCAGGCGCATAATCTGCGCCTGAATCGTCACGTCCAGCGCGGTCGTTGGTTCGTCCGCAATCAGGATTTTGGGGTTGCACGCCAGCGCCATGGCAATCATAACGCGCTGGCGCATACCGCCGGAGAGCTGGTTTGGATAATCGTTGATGACGTGTTCCGGCTCCGGGATGCCGACAAGCCGCAGCATTTCGATGGACTTTTTGAGCATTTCCGCCTTGCCCATCTGCTGATGGAAGCGGAACGATTCGCCAATCTGCTGTCCGACGGTGAAGACGGGGTTCAGGCTGGTCATTGGCTCTTGGAAAATCATCGAGATGTCATTGCCGCGGATGCTGCGCATTTCGCGCTCCGACTTTTTCACCAAGTCCTGACCGTGGTAGATGATTTCGCCGTCAATAATTTTGCCGGGCGGCGAGGGAATCAGGCGCAGGATGGACAGCGAGGTCACAGACTTGCCGCAGCCGCTTTCGCCGACGATGGCAAACGTTTCGCCCGGCTCAACCTCGAAATCCAGTCCGTCCACTGCGGGGACGACGCCCTCTTCGGTATAATAGTAGGTTTTCAGACCTTTGACCTGCAATACGGGTTCCGACATCAGGATGACCTCCTCATCATACTATTTCTAAATGAGAATGGAAAAGGCGCAAGCAGCTGGCGCAGGCGAATTTAGAAATAGTATTAGTTATTCTTGAGTTTCGGGTCAAGCGCGTCGCGCAGACCATCGCCCACCAGCGAGAAGCTCATGACCACCAGCGTAATGGCAATACCGGGGACAAGCACGCCCGTGGGGTAAGTGCGGATGACTTCGCGCATCTGCGATAGCATTGCGCCCCATTCGGCTTCCGGCGGCGTCACGCCCAAGCCGAGGAACGACAGGGACGAAGCCGTCAAAATCGCCGTGCCAAGGCTCAGCGTCACATTGACGATAATCTGGGACATGGAGTTCGGGATGACGTGGGTGAAGATGATGCGCAGATTGCTTTCGCCCATCGTCTTGCACGCCTCGACATATTCTGAGCTTTTCAGGCTCAGCACGACACTTCGCACCATGCGTGTCAAGCCCGGTATGGTAAATATCGTAATGGCAATGACGGTGTTGACCGAACCCGGTCCCAGCACCGCGACGATGGTGATGGCCAGCAGCAGGCCAGGGAAGGCGAGCAAAATGTCGATGAACCGGCTGATAATCGCATCGACCCATCCGCCGAAATAGCCGGCGCTCACGCCGAGGAGCACACCAATCAGCGCGCCGGACAGCACGCCCGCGAAGCTGATGGCCAGCGACACACGCGCGCCGTAAATCATGCGCGCCAGCGTATCGCGGCCCAGATTGTCCGTGCCGAGCGGATGTTGCACCGTCATCGGGCCATACTTCTTCATGACGCTCTGTTTGAGCGGGTCAACCTGCCACACCAGCGGGCCGAGAATCGCAATCAGCACGAACAGGATGAGGACAGCGGCGGCAACCACGGAGACCTTTCTGCGCATGAACCGGCGCAGCACAGGATGCTTGTTCTTCATATCTGCCGTGTTCCTCCTTAATCGTACTTCACGCGCGGATCAACCGCCGCATACAGCAGGTCAACCAGCGTATTGACCAGCACAAACGTCACCGCCAGCACCAGCACAGCCCCCTGAATCGCGGGATAATCGCGGTTGCTGACCGAATCGACGACGAAACGCCCGATGCCGGGAATCGAGAACACCGTTTCTACCAGCGTTGCGCCGGCGAGCAAGCCGCCGAAGCGCAGACCGATGGTTGTCAGCACGGGAATCAGCGCATTCTTGAACGCATGGCGGTAGGTAATCACGCGCTCCGGCACGCCGCGGGAACGAGACGTGCGGATATAATCCTGATGGATAACGTCCAGCATCGCGCTGCGCGTGGTGCGCGCAATGCTGCCGATTGCTTGCAAGCCAAGGGTGGCAATCGGGAGAATAGCTCCCTGCCATGTATCCATGCCGATACTTGGCAGCCACCTTAAATTCAAACAGAATATAAGCATCAATATGAGCGCGAGGAAGAACGACGGCGTAGAAACCGTCAGGAGCGACAAAACCATGATGAGGTTATCCGCGAATTTATTGCGGTGGATGGCCGCAATGATGCCCAGCAGCACGCCCACAGCAGCGCCAAACAGCGTGCCGCCGACAGCGAGCGTCAGCGTCTTGGGGAAGCGCTTCGCCAGTTCCTCCACGACGGGCTTGCCGGAGAAAATCGACGTGCCCAAATCGCCGTGCAGCGCATTGCCCACGAAGCGGAAATACTGGATATACAGCGGGTCGTTCAGACCCAGACGTTCACGTTCATATTCCTTGGTGTCCTTCGGAATATCCATGCCCAGCATCATGTCCACCGGGTCGCCCGGAATCAGCCGCACCATCATGAACACAATCAGCGACAAAATGAACAACATGGGTATCACTTGCAGAATCCGCTTAACAATGTATTTCCCCACGGGACATCCCCCCTGTTACTATACTACATAAAGCCTTGGTTTCTACTGTTTGGATGGATGATACCTTTTTGCTTGATTTTGCTTGTTGCGCAGGGTTTCGCGCCCTTTGGAAACCTTCGGCGTCTCCATCTAAGTTGGTTGCGCTGTACCGAAGGTCTTTTAGGATGTTTTCTTTTTGGGAGGCGCGGCGGAAGGTCGGGAAACCCTCCGCCGCGCCTGCTTCAATACCTGTTGGGATTACTCACGGCAGCGCACGTGAGCCAGATCCATGGTGTTGGAGGAGTTCACAGCAAAGCCCTCAATCTTGTCGGACAGCGCGTACACATTCTTGCGCAGGTTCATGTAAGCGCCGAAGGGATCTTCATACATGGTAATCTGCGCGATGCGCGCGTAGATGGCGTTGCGCTCAGTTTCGTCCATGGTCACAGCGCCCTTTTCCAACAGCTCGTCCACTTCCGCATTGTTATAGAAGCCGTAGTTGTTGACGTTGGTGTCGGCGGAGTGCATGATGCGCTTGAGCAGCGTGTCCGCGTCGGAGTCGCCGCCGGAGCCCATGATGAACATATCCCAGCCGAACTTCTCGTTGAATTCATCAGGCGTGAAGCTCGCCCACGCGGAGGTGAACACCGCGCGCTCGACAACTTCCAGCTTGGCGTTGATGCCGATTTCCTTCAGTTCCTCCGCGATGATTTCCGCCATTTCCACAGCGCGGTTGTACATTGCGCTGGTCATGATGGTCAGGTCAAAGCCGTCCGGATAACCGGCTTCCGCCAGCAGCTGCTTCGCCTTTTCCGGGTCGTAGGGCACAACGCCGACAGAGGAGTAACCCGCCACAGAGGGCGCCATGATGCTGTCAATCGGGATTTCGCCCAAGCCACTGTAGAGGTATTCGCAGATGGCGTTGCGGTCGATGGCATAGCAGATAGCCTGACGGACAGCCGGGATGCTCATCGGCGCATGGTCGGAAGCGCAGTTGAACTGGAACAGGTGGCAGCCGTTGCCATCGGTCTTGCTGACGGTCACACCGTCCAGCGCGTCCAGACGAACCGCGTCATCCGGGGAAACACCATCGGCGATGTCCGCCTGAGCAGTTTCGACGGCAATCGCGCGGCTGGTCTGTTCAGGAACAATCTTCATGACGATTTCATGGGTGAGGGGTGCGCCTTCGTAGTAGTTCTCAAAGGCTTCAAACTTCATGACCTCGCCCTTGTCCCACTGGGTGCACTTGAAGGGGCCCGTGCCGTCAACGCTCTCCGCGGTCTTGCCGAGGTCAGCGCCATACTTTTCGATGTATTCAGGATTCAGCACGAATGCCCACTGCTTCGCAATCGCCTGCAGGAAGAACGCCTTGGGCTCCTTCAGGGTGATGACGAAGGTGTAGTCGTCCGTCGCAACCGCCGTATCAATGAAGGAAGCAGCGTTCGAGGTGTAGCGCTGCGGATTTTCGGTATTCAGCAGGCGGTCAAACGTCGCCTCGAAGTCGTGGGCGGTGCAGTGACGGCCGGAGTGGAAGTACACGTCCTGACGCAGATGGAACGTCCACGTCATCTTGTCCTCGGACGCTTCATAGCTTTCCGCCATCTTGCAACGACGTTGCCATCGTTGTCGTAGCCCAGCAGACCGTTATAGTACTGCGGCATAACCTTGCTGTTGGAAACATTGTTCTGCGGATCGAGAATATCCTGATCGTTGCCAATGACCCAGGTGATGGAGTCCTTGTAGCCATCTTCCGCGGACGCGGCGGTCGCAAAGACCATCGTGAACGCCATGGCGAGCGTGAGCAGGGCAGTAAGCAGCTTCTTCATGTTGAGTTCCTTCCCTTCTACTATTCTACTTGGAAGCACTGCTTCTTGAAAGCAGCGTTTCCATTTATATTCAACCTGCGTTTTGCAGGCGGAATATCATGCCTTTGCGGGAACAGTGTAGCTGACGCCCATCGCGTCCAAATCCTGCATGGACTGCTTGACAGCGAACAGCGCGCGGTTATCTGGCGATTCCGCCAATTCTTTCAGCAGCGGGATTGCTTCCGCATCGCGCCCCTGATAGTGCAGGTAATTCGCCAGACCGTAGGTGAGCATCAGGTGGTAAATGCGCGGACGTTCGGGATTCTTGCAGTTCTTCTCGCATTCCTCCACGAAGTTTTCCGGCTTCAGCACACCCTTATAGAGCAGTACGCGGCAGAGGTAGTCGCCATCCTCGGTGGGCATGTCGGGCGTGATGTCCTCCAGTGCCTTCGCGGCTTCCTCCGGCTGACCCAGCTTCATGCAGATCATCCAGTACCAGTCCGTCGTTGCGGGCAGCGCGTTCACGCCGTACTTCTTCATCAGCGTCTTGCTGTTTGCATGAGCGACTTTCGCCTCTTCATACATGCCGCCGAGGTAGCACGCCACGCCCAGGTAGTACCAGCATTCCCAGTCTTCCGGGTTTTCCAGCGCCGCCAGTTTCAGGTCGGACGCCGACTGCGTGTATTCCTCGCGCCCAATCAGCTTGCGGCCGCGCCAGAAACGCATCAGGCTGTCAAAGGGGGCATACACCAGACCCTTGGAGAAGCACTCCACCGCTTCGTTGGTCTTTCCCGCGTCCAGCAGTTCCAGCCCCTTCTTCTTCAGCAGGTTCGGGTTGCATTCCTCATTCCGGAGAATTTCGCTCGTCATGGCTCTCGACCATCCTTTCTTTTCTTGCAGGGGACTCTGCATAAAAAAACACGAAAAGTACAATGTCCCCTGATACGGAAAATGGAACGACGAATCCGTCGTTCCACTTTGAACGTAGTGCTATTCTACACGATTTCTTTTCGCTTGTCAAATGCAATTTTCGTACTTTTCGGCCGTTTTCGTGCATAAAACGTCATAGTTTTTGCATCTTTATCGGACACTTTTTGCAATCCCACGATTCTTGTAGGGTCTGTAATGTCCCGAATCACCGTACTAAAGCGATGTATTCTGTATACAATCAAGCGTTCTGAAATCAGTCATTTTTTGCAGCACAGCTTGACAATTCTTGAGGTTTTGGCTATACTTTTTCCAACCTCAGATTCCACCTCGTCAGGGTGGGAGAATGAGGGCGGTATTTTTCAAGGATTGCAGTCAGGAGGTGTTTGGTAATGCCCGATAAGGAATGGCTCTACCCCAATCTGCACGAGAACGGCTATACATACAGTGCGCTGGAGAACCTGCACTACATTCCGCATGTTCATGGCGGTCTCGAATGCGTCTATGTGCTGGACGGCGAACTTTGCGCCACCATCGACGAAAAGAACTACACGCTGAAGAAAGGCGACATCTGCCTGATTTTCCCGCAAGTGCGCCACAGCTATCGCACGCCCAATCACAGCAACATCTTCTGCTTCGCCTTGCTCCACGATACCATGCCCGACGATCTGCGCTCGCTCTTCGTCGATGGCTATGCGCTTCCCAACCCGATTTACCGTGCAGGGAGCTATTCGCCACTCATCCCCGAAATTATTGACCACATGCTGATGCCGGAAGAGCGCAAAGCGAACCGGCTGGTGCATACTGGGCGGCTGCTGATGCTGCTCGGCCTGCTGTTCGATACGCGCGCCCCCATTTCGGCGCAAAAGCTCGCCATGTCCAAGGAAGCAGAGGTGCTGGAATACCTGCACGAGAATTTCCACGACCCCATCACGCTCACGCAGGCAGCGGAGCATCTGGGGTTGTCGCAATTCCAGCTCTCCCGCATTTGCAACCACCAAATTGGCATGGGCTTCAACGCCTACCTGAAAAGCCTGCGCGTAACCGCCGCCATGCGCCGATTGGCGTTCACAAACAAGGGAATGCAGGAGATTGCCCTCGGCTGCGGCTTTGAGAGCGTCCGCACGTTCAACCGCGCATTCAGCGAGGAAACGGGCATATCGCCCAGCGAATACCGCCGCGCTCATCAGCAATGCACGGCGCTGAATCTCGACGTGAACCCAGCGCCCGCGAAAAAATCCGAATAAACAGACGAATCCCCCATGCAGCCGTTTTTTGCACTGCATGGGGGATTGTTCTACTGCCGATTATTTATTCTCCGCTGGTTCGTCATCATAGTGAACTGCACCCTCGACGTACACATACACGCTTCCGCTGGCGTTTTCTCCGCTGATGGTCACGGTGTACCTGCCCGGCATCTTCGGCACGATGCTGAAGCTGCTCGTCGGCAGCCGCTTGCCGGTGTAAATCGGCTCACCGTCCTCCGGGGTGATGGTCACGTCGATGCGCCCGCCGTCACACTGAATGTCCGCCATGATTTCCTTGCCTTCCGGCACAATCAGCGTGGACGTGTAGGTCGTATTCAGCGCTGTAAAATCAAGGTTGAATACCACATCGGACGTTGCAATGACCCCATCGAAGGGCGCTTGCGGCTGCTGGGCACAGCCAGTCAGCAGCAGTGTCAGCACCAGCAGAACGAGCAGCTTGCAGAAAGTCATTCCTTTGTGACGCATGATGATTCCTCCTTGTTATATCATTGGAAAGCCAGCTGTTCGGTCGCGCCCATTTGGCGCGGCAATGTGCAAGGGGTGGGGAAAGCAAGTTGAGGGGCGCTCCTGCGTGAGCGCAAAGTTACTGGCAGGGACGCTTCGCTGCCTGCGCCTTTGTTGACTTTTCCTTTGGAATGGTCGCCCGTGGAACAGTTGGGGCGTTGCCCCAAACCCCACAAGGGAGCTCCGCCCCTTGACCCCGCAAGGGACATTGTCCCTTGACCCTTTTTGGGCTGTCCGGCTTGGTCGCATTACCCAGACAGGTTTTTTAACCTGCTTTTTTCTCCTTCTGACCCTCCTTATGGGTCATCCGGATGATACCCACTACCGCCGCGAACAGCACACCCGCGACAGGCCAGACAATCCACGTCCGATCCCATGCCATCGTGATAAAGCTCCACGCCAGATACACCGCCGTCGCCAAGCACCAGTAAATCGGCACAATCGGCGAACGTGCCGCGCGCTTGCCTTCCCGCGTGTAGTCGCCTTCTTCCAGCAGCCGCTGGAACGACCCCTGCACCATCCCGACGCGGACAAACAGGTACACTGCCACGGCGACCATCGCCAGCAGCAGCGACACGCACGGCAGCATGATGCGCTCCGGGGCTGCGACGCTGTCCGCTGCCAGCGTGCCGAGCAACACGGGTATCGCCGACAGAATGCACAGCACAACGCCGACGATGATGCCGCGCGTGCAGGTTTCGCGGTACGCCGCCTGCTTCTCCTTCACCATGCCCGACACGCCGTAAGCCGTCTCAATGTCCTCCTGCTCCAGATATTCGTATTCCTTGCTTTCCATGCCCTGCCGCAGGAAGATGACAACCGCTGCCACAACCAGCAGCAGCAGAATCACCACGCCGATGATGCTGCCCACGCCCGCCGCAGGGCCTTCGCCCGTGCGGGAGAGAATCATCAGCAGCGGAATCGGTGAAAGCACGCACAGACTGACCGCCAAGGCGCGTGTGGGCGCCTGCTTCCGGCAGAGGGCGAGGAAGGCGCTCGCTTCTTCCATGCTGACGCGGCGAACACTGCTTTCCGACGCGCCGTCTTCCACCGCCGCAGGGGTCGGCGCTTCGTTCTCGTCGCGCAGGAGGTAATCCGTCGTCACCGAGAAGAGGTCTGCCATCGCCAGCACGCGCCCCAAATCGGGAATCGCTTGTGCGCTTTCCCACTTGCTGACCGCCTGACGCGACACGCCGAGCTTCTCCGCCAGCTCTTCCTGACTCCATCCATTCTTCTTCCGCAGGTCGATGATTTTGTCTGCTAAAATCATGGTTGTTTCTCCTTTCCGTTCCCTCTTGGGATGGCTTTATCCTATCAATTTTCCCGGTTGCGCACCACCAAGCGGCGCTGGAAATCTGTCAACCCGCGGTTGCATTTTCGCAATTGGTCGTATTTGAACCCATTTTCGCCATTCCGTTCTCGATTTTCCTGTGCTATCATCGAGGATGAGGTGAATCCCATGACCCATGAACAAAACGAACGTTTGCTGACGCTGCTCAGCGAATATCTCTGCTTTCAGGCGGATGCCATCGCCCCGGCGGATGTTGCCGCGTTCTCTGCGGACGCGCACCTGCCGCAGGAGGACGCGTATCGGATGCTGCTGAGCGCGAAATTAGGGCTTGACCCCGACCGTGCGGAGGATTGGCTGCTCATTCGCGACGCGCTGCCGAAAATCATCCGCCGCTGCGACCCCGCCGATTACGCGCAGGACGAATATCTCCGCCGCATCGCCCCCATCAGCGGGCAGCACGGTCACGCAACGCTGACGCAGGACGTGATTCTGCCGATGGAGCTGTTCGTCCGGGATGATTTTCTGCCGCTGGATGACGGAACGTGTCTCCCTCAATTAGGATGGTTCGACACATCTTTCCGTTTTCCTGCCGTAAAGGAAAATAACCTCGTCTGGATGACCGTCACGCCCAACGAAATCAACACCATTCAGCCCTGCGTCCGCCAGTCGCACGGCAAGGTGCTCACGTTCGGTTTAGGGCTGGGCTACTACGCCTTCCACTGTCTTTTGAAGCCGGATGTGCGCCGCGTGACCGTTGTCGAGCGTGACCCGGACATCATTTCGTTGTTCCGCACGCTGCTCCTGCCGCACTTTCCGCGCCCGGATGCGCTGGAAATCATTCAGGCGGATGCGTTCGACTTCGCGCCGAAGCACCTGCCGGCGTACGACGTCGTGTTCACCGATCTCTGGCACGATGTGTCGGACGGACTGCCGCTCTATCAGCAGATGAAAGCGCTGGAAGTCCCCGGCGTGAAGTACCTGTACTGGATTGAACAGACGCTGCGCTGCTATCTGCGCTGATTACGGCTGGCTTCTCCGCCTGCGCGTCCGGCAGCGGATGGTGAGGGTCATGCCGCCGTCCTCCTGCGCCTCATTGAGCTGCACGGGCAATCCAGCTTCGTTCATTTGTGCGACAACCTCCCGCAGCGCATTCAGGTATGGACGGGCATCCCGTACCGCACTGACGACTTTGCCCGAATGCTTCGCCCCCGGCAGCCGCCGATTCGCCGCTTCCACAAACAGCTCCACTTCGCGAATGTCCAGCCGCTCTTTTGCCGTGCGCAGCGCAATCCGCTGGCGGCTTTCCGCGTCCACCACGCGGGTCAGCGCTTCCGCGACGCGCTCCGGCAGTTGCTCTTGCCGCAGGATGTCCCGCGTCCTGTCATCCAGCGTGGCGATTCGCTGCAGGGACAGTACATGCGCGGCGCTGTCGCCCGTTTGCTGGGCAATGGCAGCGCGCGGCACGCCAAAATCAGCAGTCAGGCGATTCGTCGCTTCCGCCCGGTCGAGGTATCCCATCGGGCGGGCGCGCAGGGCAGCGAAGATTTCGCCCGCGCTGGTCATGTCCGATACGTCCTTGGGCTGCACCCGCGCCGGAATCTCCCGCCACCCCAGCATCCGGCACGCCATCAGCCGCCGATTGCCCTCCACGATGATATATCCCTGCGCCGCCGCGCGCACCAGAATCGGCTCGCGCAGCCCTTCGCGCGCCATTGACGCGGCAAGCGTCTCCAGCGGCATATGCGAAAGCGACTTCTGCTGCACGCTCGGTCTGAGCGCAATCTGTTCTGTCGGGAGCAGCGCGATTTCCGTCTGCGCCCACTGTGCCTGATCCATACTGGGTTTCCACCCCTTTCCCGCTGCAATGTTCGTTGATTGGTATTGTGGTTCGTGGGATGCTATTCCACATAGCAAAGTATGTTTTTCGCCTCCGCAGAGGCGAAATCCCCTGCGAAACAGCACAAAACCGTCAGAAAAACAGCATTCACTGAATACAAAAACAGTATAAAACAAAGACCCTTTGCGAAGCAAGCAGAATCGTTCGACACGATTTTGCGCCCGCAGAGGGTCTTTTTGTCATCGGATAGATGCGCCTGTCACGCCTTGTCGGTTTGACCGAGCGGTGACTTGCCCGGCGTGCCGGCTTTTCGCGGATACTGTCGTGCGGTTTTTGTCTGCTTGGCAATCGGCAGAAGCAGATGCTGCCATTCCTGCCCCGGAATGGCAACTGGAATCGGTTCTGCCAGCTTTCCGCCCAGCAGAAACGCCGCCTTTTTCCCCGCGCCGAGTTCATCCTGCACAGCAGGGCCCTTCCAGCAGACGGCTTTCCCGCCTACCTTCACATATGGCAGCAGATATTCCGCCAGCACCGGCAGCGGCGCAACCGCCCGCGCGACCGCCACGTCGTAGCACTCGCGGTGTTCCTTCATGCGCGCGCCGTCCTCCGCGCGGGCGTGAACGAGCGTCACATTCTGCACATCCAGCGCATCCAGCACCGCTTGCAGAAAGTTCAGGCGCTTCTGCTGCGCATCCATCAGCGTCACGCGCAAATCCGCCCTTGCCAGCGCGAGCGGCAGCCCCGGAAATCCCGCGCCCGTGCCGACGTCAATCAGCGACGCGCCCTGCGGAATCAGTTCCGGAATCGTCAGCGCCATCAAGCTGTCGACATAGTGGCGGTCAATCATGTCCGCCTCTTCTGTCACAGCGGTCAAATCCATCTTTGCGTTCCATTCCAGCAGCAGTTCGTGGTATTTCAGCAGCTTTCCCGGCAGGTCGGGCGAAAAGGGAATCCCGCATTCCGTCAGGCGCTGTTCCAGCATTTCTTCCGTCATTTCCTTCACTCCAGCGGCAGGTGAGTATACTTCACCGCCCAGTATTTGCACCACGCCAGCGCCTCCCGACAGTGGTTTTTGAGCCAGAAGCGCAAGCCTAACTTCGTCGGCGCACCGACGCCATAGGCGGTCAGCCCGTTGTCCTCGGCAATCGCGATTGCGCGCGGCAGGTGATAATCACTCGTGATGACCATCACCTTGGTGACGTTGCGCCCAGCAAGCAGCTGCATGGCGTTTTTGATATTCGAATGCGTGCTGGCGGATGTGGTGTCCATAAGAATCATATCCTCATCCACGCCCAGCCCAATCAGCACATCGCGCATGACGACAGCTTCCGGCGCAGGTTCATTGCCGCCCTGCCCGCCGCAGACAACAACCGGCACTTTCTTCTGGCGGTACGTTTCCGCCGCCTTTTCGAGCCGCCACTGCAATTGCAGCGACGGTGTCCCGTCTGGTTTGACCTGCGCGCCCAGCACGAGCATGGCTTCGTAGTCCTTGCCCGGCGCGGCGACGTGCGTTTCCTTCCAGCAGACCATCAGCACGATGCTGACGTAGGCAATTGCGCCCAGCAGAATCAGCACCAGCAGGATTTTCAGCAGTCGTTTTACTCCTCTTGGCATAGCATTCCTTTCTACCAGAGGCTCTGCCTCTGGACTCCGGCAGGGGCGCTGCCCCTGCACCCTGCAAGGGAGAATGAAACGGGACGAAGTCCCCTCCCTTGACCCTTCCGCGCGATTCAGTTGTACGTTCTTCCCCTGATTTCCCCGCGTGCCGCGCTTCGGAATTGTGTTTTCACCTGTTATAACGAATCAAATTTCCTTTTTCATCCCGGAATATTGGCACAGTTCCTCAAATTGCGGCACAATCTGGTCACCCAAGCGCCGCACCTCGCCCATCACCCGGGTGCGCCCGGCTTGCGTCAAGTACCAATCGTCCTGATTCACGCCTTCCTCCCGCGCGGGGCAGACCAGAAAGCGCGTTTCCGGCATGGCCGTCTGATAATACAGCAGCGCCCGCCGCGCATGAAACGGGCGGCAGCAGAGAATCGCCGTGCGCGCGGAAATCCCCTGCGCTTTCAGCACGGCCGCGGATTTGCGCGCGTTATCCCATGTAAACGTTGCTTCGTCCTCGCGCAGAATCGCGCTGTCCGGGACGCCGTGCTTAATCAGCACATCACGCAGGAACGCCCACTCCGTCGGATAATCATCCGGATACGCCGCACGGTCTTCTGGCATCACGCCGATGAACTTGTCCACCGCCGCGCCGTGCCGCCCCGACGGCAGCAGATACGGCGCATAGCCCGCGCGGTACAATTCCGCCGCGCGAATCGCGTTTGCCGGATGGCGCGAACCGGGAATCAGGATAACGTCAGCTTTCTCCGGCGCGTCCGACACGAACACGAAGTCCGTCACCGCCCGAATGAACGGGAACGCGCCCGTCTGCTTATTTTCCATACTGCTCCCACGCGGCGATTGCCTCTGCGCGCTCCGTGTCCGTCATCGGCGTGAACGCCTGCACATAAATCGCCCGAAGCTGCGCCGTCGTCAGCGCCTCCGGGTGATTGCCAAGCCGCTCCGGGTTCACCGATGCCGCCAGCATGTCCAGCGTTGCGTCATCCGGCATCGGAATCTTGTCCAGTTCCAGCACCGCCAGCAGCCCTTTGAGCAGGATTGCGCCATCCATCGGCTTCTCGCCACCGAGGAGGCGCGACAATTCCGTCAGCATCGGCTGATATTCCGCCTGCGCCGCCAAATGCGCCCACAGGTGCGGCAGCGTCAGCATACACGCATGGCCATGCGCCGCGCCGAGCTTCTTCGTGATTTGGTAGCTCATCGCGTGCGCCGCCGTCGTCCGCGTCGTCAGAATCGCCACGCCGGATTCATACGCCGCGTGCAGCATCTCGTCCTGCGCCTTGCGGTCGCCCTGCAAATACGCCGTCAGGTTGTCCAGCACGCCGCGAATCGCGCGCTCCGCGTGAATCCGGCTGTCCGGCGTCGCCTTCTTCGCCCACCACGATTCAATCCCCTGCGCCAGCGCATCCATGGCGCAGGACTTCCGGTGATACTCCGGCAGCGTATCCAGCAGCGACCCGTCCAGCAGCACCCCGTCCGGCAGCAGCGCCGGATGATCCACCGACAGCTTCTGCCCGTTCTCATACAGCACCGCAACCGCCGTCGTTTCCGCGCCCGTCCCCGCCGTTCCCGGAATCGCCAGATGCGGCACGTTTCCCTCCGACGGCAGCTGATTCGCCCGCACATGGGCAATGTCGGTCATCAGCAGCGCCTTAATACCCTTGGCAGTATCCATCGCAGACCCGCCGCCGATGGAAATCAGCCCGTCGCAGCCCTTTTCCTGATACAGCGCTGCCCCCGCGACGCAATCCTGCAAATCCGGATTGGGATGAAACGCATCGAACACGGGCAGACGCATTCCGGTTCGTGCGAAAAAGACGTTTTTGGTTCTTTCGCCCGCGACGAGGAGGGGCTTGGTGATGCCCATTTCGCGCAGGAGCAAGGATACGTTCGCGCCGCAGAGTGAACCGCGGCCTTCCTTCAGCCAGCTTGGCATGATTGATTCTCCACCTTTCCGCGCTCTATTGTAGCAAATTCGGACATTTTGCGCAAGGGGGGAAGGAGGAGAAAGGGCAAAGGGCAAAAAGCTAAACACGCGGAAACAGCAAGGAAAAGCGACCTACTCAATCGCGAGGAGGGGTCAAGGGGGGATCCCCCTTGCAGGGTCAAGGGACAGCGTCCCTTGTGGGGTTTGGGGCAACGCCCCAACTGTTCCGCGTCCGATCAATCCCAAGGAAGCCGCCAACAAAGGCGCAGGCAGCGAAGCGTCCCTGCCAGTAACTTTGCGCGTCCTCAGACGCGCCCCCAAGCTGCACATTCGACCACTCGCACATTGTCGCGCCAAATGGGCGCGACCGACCACCTACCCCTCCAATCCGACCACCTATTGAATTTCGCTTGCCGAAATCCGCTTTCTTCGTTATGATATTCTCATCAGAAAGGAAGTGACCCCGCATGGATGACCTCAAATCGGATGCCCTTCGCGACATGGACGTTGAAATCCGCTTGGATGCCACCCGCCGGAAGCCCTGCTTCATCATCGAAACCGCCGAAATGACCCCGGAATTGACCCGTCTGATTCAGCAGCTGACCGCGCGCGCCGCCGTCCCCATCATCGGCTACCAGCAGGACAAGGTGTTCCCGCTCCAGCAGGATTCCCTCGTCCGTGTCTGGGCAGCGAACGGGCATGTCTACGCCGCGACGGAAACAGGCGAGTTTCTCCTCCGCCAGCGGCTCTGGGAACTCGAAGAACGCCTCGATTCGCACCACTTCATCCGTATCAGCAACAGCGAAATCATCAACCTCCGCCGCGTGATCGCCTTTGATCTCTCACTAACCGGCACCATTTGCGTCAGCCTGCAGGGCGGACAAATCAGCTACGTCTCCCGGCGCTATGTCCGCACGATTCGGCAGGCGCTCGGATTGTAAGAAAGGAGCATCCCCATGAAAAAGCAAGTTTTCCTGCGTTCCCTGCTCGGTGCATTCGTCGGCTGCTTCATCGGCGTCGTCATTATCGTCTGCATTTCGCTCTCCATCGGCGGCGGGGACATGCACGTCGCCACCCCTGCACTGCTGGCGCAGGTCGGCAGCGAAGTCGGTGCATTCAGCCTGCAAATGGCAGCCGCCATGCTCATTGGCGCTATTTGGTCGGGCGCGTCCGTCATTTGGGAAGTGGAGCGGTGGAGCCTGCTCCGGCAGACGCTGACGCACTTTCTCCTGTGCAGCGTCGTCTGCCTGCCGATTGCGTGGGCAATGGGCTGGATGGCAGATCAGCCCGGCTGGTATCTCTTCGGCTTCGTCGCGATGTACGCCGGCATTTGGCTGATTAACTACCTGCAAATCCGGCGGCGCGTGCGGGAAATCAACGAGCGGCTGAAGCAGGTGTGAGGCTGATTCTTCGTTATCCCCAGTCAATGCACAGCCTTTTCACAAACTTATCCCCAAGGTTATCCCCGTTCTGTGGATAACTGTAATACTATTTCCGGATGAAAATGAGCCAAGATGCGCCGTGAATTTTTCGTTCTGGCTAACGCGAATGAAACGCAGCGTAGCAGCGCTACGCTAAGTGGAATGAGCGGACGCCAGAGCGGAAAAGGCGCAAGCAGATGGCTCAGGTGAATCCGGAAAGAGTATAACCCCTGCGGCAATCGGAAGCACTTCCGCCGCAGGGGCTTCTCCTTATTATCCAAACACTCTGACGCGAATCACGCCCGCAATCGAGGAAATGACGTTCAGCGCCATCTTCGACGGGCGGTCGGACAGCTCCATCACCGTCACCGCAACGTCCTTGCGGGACTTGTTGACGAGGTTGTCGATGTTGATCTGCTCCGCCGAAACGCAGGTTGTAATCGTCGCGACCATGTTCGGGACGTTCTCGTGGATGACCAGCACGCGGACGCCTTCGGGCGCGCCCAGCGGCACGTCCGGCAGGTTGACGCTGTTGCGAATCGAGCCGACTTCGAGATAGTCGCGCAGCTCCGCCGCCGCCATCCGAGCGCAGTTGTCCTCGCTTTCAGGGGTCGATGCGCCCAGATGCGGAATACACGTCACCTTCTCCACGCCGAGCAGCTCCTCGCACGGGAAGTCGGTCACATAGCCGCCGAGCTGCCCGGACGCCAGCGCCGCCTTCACGTCCGCGGTATTCGCCAGTTCGCCGCGGGAGAAGTTCAGCAGAATCGCGCCTTTCTTCATCTTCGCAATTGTCGCTGCGTTGATGCTGCCGCGCGTTTTATCATTCAGCGGGACGTGGAAGGTGATGTAATCCACCTGTGCGAATACGTCCTCATTCGTCGCAGCGCGGCGGACGCTGCTGCTCAATGCCCATGCGCTTTCAACCGAAATAAACGGGTCGCAGCCGACGACCTTCATGCCGAATCCGGCGCTGGCGGCGTTCGCGACGAGCCGCCCAATCGCGCCCAGACCAATCACGCCGAGCGTCTTTCCGCGCAGCTCCGGCCCGACGAACTGTCCCTTGCCCTTCTCAACGAGCTTCGGCACGTTCTCCTGCCCCTTGAGCGTATCCGCCCACCGGATGCCCGCGGCAACGTTGCGGCTGCCCAGCACGAGCGCGCCCAGCACGAGTTCCGCCACGGCATTGGCGTTCGCGCCGGGGGTATTGAACACGGCGATGCCCTGTTTGGTGCACTTATCCAGCGGGATATTATTGACGCCCGCCCCGGCACGCGCGATGCCCAGCAGTTCCGGGTTCAGCGGCGCATCGTGCATGACCGCCGAGCGCACGAGAATGCCCTCTGGCACAGGTTCTTCCGGGCTGATGACGTACTGTTCCGCGGACAATTCCTCGTGGATGACATCGGAAATCGCATTCAGCGTCTTGATTTTGAACATGGTTCTTCTCCTTCACAATCGGGGTTCTGCGAAATCATCAGCCCCATTGTACCAAATTAATACTATTTCCAGATAAGAATGCGCCAAGATGCGCCGCGAATTTTTCATTCTGGCTAACGTGAATGAAACGCAGCGTAGCAGCGCTACGCTAAGTGGAATGAGCGGACGCCAGAAGGGAAAAGGCGCAAGCAGATGGCGCAGGTGAATCTGGAAATAGTATAAATAGCTTGCGGAAAAAGTCAAGAAACATGGGAGTGCGCTGCGAAGGGGTGTCGGGGGCGACCGCCGACATTCGTCTGTTTTCATTGCCCCCGACTCGCCTCCGCAGAGACGAAATCCCCTGCTTGCGGGAAAAAGCAGCTATGACTGAAAGACCTGCTACTCGGTCGCGCCCATCTGGCGCGACAATATGCGAGTGGTAGATAGAGCAGCTTGGGGGGCGCATCTGCGGATGCGCAAAGTTACTGGCAGGGACGCTTCGCTGCCTGCGCCTTTGTTGAGCGTGTTTGGCGAAATGGTCGCCCGTGGAACAGTTGGGGCGTTGCCCCAAACCCCACCAGAGGCGCCGCCTCTGGACTCCGCAAGGGGCATTGCCCCTTGACCCTTCCGCGCGATTGAGTTGGCTTCTCTTCCATACGCTGCCCGCGTGTTTATCCTCTTTTTTCCCTACCTTAAGCGTTTGCCCTCTCAAATTCCTTCATGAACTCCACCAATTTTTTGACCCCTTCCATGGGCATAGCGTTATAAATCGACGCTCTCATACCGCCCACCGTCCGATGGCCCTTCAAATTCACCAATCCTTGTGCCGCCGCCGCCTTCACAAACGCCGCGTCCTTCTCCGCATCGCCCGTCACGAACGTCACGTTCATCAAGCTGCGATACTTCTTCTGCGCCGTCGCCTTGAACAGCTTGCTGTTATCAAGGAAGTCATACAGCAGCTTTGCCTTCTCCTGATTCACCTGATAAATCGCCTCCACGCCGCCGATGGACAGCAGCCAGTCGAACGTCAGCCCGGCGAGATAGATGCCCCAAGTGTTCGGCGTGTTGTACATGCTGCCCTTGTCGGCTTCGACCTTCCAGTCCATCAGCTTCGGGCAGATGGGCTTCGCGTGGCCGAGCAAGTCCTTGCGCACAATCACAACGCACAGCCCGGACGGGCCGATGTTCTTCTGCGCCCCGGCGTAAATCACCCCGTAGCGGTTCACATCCATCGGTTCGGAGAGAATCATGGAGCTTGCGTCGGCAACAAGGGGCGCTTTGACATCCGGCAGTTCCACAAACCGCGTGCCGTAGATGGTATTGTTCTGGGTGATGTGAACGTAATCCGCGTCGGGGTCGAACTTCGCCGCCGCCATGTCGGGAACGTAGGTGTAGTTGTCCGCGCGGCTGGTCGCGGCGATATTGACTTCGCCGTAGCGCTTTGCTTCTTCTGCGGCAAGGTGCGCGAAATTGCCTGAATCGACATAATCCGCCTTGCCCTTGACCATCAGGTTCAGAGGAATTGCGGAAAATTGCAGCGTCGCGCCGCCTTGCAGCAGCAGCACCTCGTAATCATCCCCGATGTGCATCAGTGCGCGCAAATCCGCGACTGTCTTGTCGAAGATATCGGTATACATCTTGCTGCGGTGGGACATTTCCATCACAGACATGCCCGTGTTTCCGTAGACCATCAAGTCCTTCTGCGCCTTCTCCAGCACCGGCTGTGCCAGCATCGACGGACCGGGGGAAAAATTATACACACGCTCCATTGCGTTTCGCCTCCTGCATCATTTAGTGGGTCATTTATTGCCCACCGGGTGAATTTCGTTCCATGTGCATATCATACGCGCTTTCCGCCCGAATTGCAACCCCTTTTGCAGGGAAAAACAGGAGAAATACAAAAACGCCCGCTGAACATGATCGTCAGCGGGTTTCCTTGTCACAGATCCAGCACATACCATTCTTTCCCAGTCTGCTGAAAGCCCAGCGACAGGAATATCTTTCTACTCTGCGTGTTGAAATCGTAGATGTTTGCCGTCACGCGCCGCGCGTGCTCAGGCAGGTATACATCGCGTTCAGCCACTCCAGCGAACACAGTTTGTCAATGTTGTCCGCCCACTTGCAGACATCGCAATCCCGATACCACGGCAGCGCCGCTTCTGGGTTCGGATAATACGGAATCAGCGCAATCTCCTCGTCCACCACTCGATTTTCCACGCTTACCCACGCAGCCCCAGGAGCGCCAGCACCGCCGTTTCCAGTGCGCCGTCCTCGTTGTACTGCCCTGCCTTCACCTTGTATTCCGTGTCAAGGCAGATTCCCACGCCGCGCCGCACCTGCGCACCGGTGTAGCCCTGCGCCTGCCGCATCGTGCGCTCCGCCGCGAACGGCGCAATGCCAAGATTCTTCACCAGCTCCTGCCGGCTCAGTTTCTCGTACTGCATGATTTTCACATGCTGCATCAGCCGGTACTGCCGCAGCAGCATTGCCAGAATGCCCAGCCGCTCCTGCCCGGCGGTCAGCATATCGCGCAGGAGCATCAGCGCCCGCGCGCGCTGCCCCGCGACGACGGCGTCCACCATCTCGAACACCGTGCATTCGATGGAGCGCGTCGCCACGGCGTGAACGTCATTCTCCGTGATGGTATCGCGGTCGCCTGCCAGCGCCGTCAGCTTCTCGATTTCCGCGCGCAGCAGCGCCGTGTCATTGCCGACCGTGAAGGACAAAAGGCTCGCCACGTCCGGTGCGCACTTCTTCCCGTTCTGCTGGAACACGCGGACAATCCACCCGTTCAGTTCCGCATCCCCCAGCGGCTCAAACGACACGATGCCGCCCTTCTTCTTCACCGCCGAATAGAGCTTCTTGCGCCCGTCCGCCTTGCCGCGCACATAAATGACCAGCACGCACGAATCCGGCACTTTCGGGATGTAGCTGACGAGCCGCTCTTCCGCCTCGCTCCGCCCGGTCGTGCCATTCAGTTCCCGCACAACAACCAGCCGCTTGTCCGACGCGAACGGCAGCGTTTCACACGCCGCAATAATCTCCCCTGCCGACGGATTCTCCATGATGCTCTCATTCAGCTCCGCCAGTCCGTCCGCCAGCACCGCCTTGCGCAGCGCGGCCAGCGTCACGCTCTTGATGTTCTCCTCCACGCCCTCAAACAGGTACGCGCCGCTGACCTTCCCGGCCTTCAGCGCCTGCACAAATTCATTGTGATTCATTGCATTTCCTCAAATTGTTCGATGGTAAAGTGTCCATCTGCCATGCGGATGATAATAGCTCCGCTTTCCACGTACTGTACACATCCGCATCGGTGATGCCGCGCAGATAGTCCGCCGCATTCTCTCGTTTGGTGGACACCAGCACGGCAGTCGGCGCGCTTTCGTCCAGAAACGCCTGCGTCGTGCCGTTCTTCGACCCGTGATGCGCCGCTTTCACCACGTCGGCGGATACGGCTGCGTACTGCCCGTACCGCGCGCTCAAATCGCCTGTCAGCAGCAGCTTCACGCCCTCCGCCTCCACCAGCAGCGCCATCGAGCCGTCATTGGCGTTCGACGCTGAAAATCCTTCCGGCGGAAAGAGCACCGTCAGCTTTCCTTCCGCCCACTGGAGAATATCGCCGCGGTGGACTGTCTCGATGACCGTGCCGTTTGCCTCCATCCGCGCCAGCAGCGGGAGTACCTCTTCGTCGAAATCCGCCGCCAGGGCGCCGGACGGCATCACGCACCGGCGAATCGGGATGCCCTCATCCAGCAGTTCCCGCACACCGCCCGCGTGGTCGCTGTGCAAATGCGTCAGCACGAGCAAATCCACCGGCAGATGCTCCGCGCGCAGGTATGATGCCAAATCGCCGCCGTATTCGCCCGCATCCACCACCAGCACATGTTTCTCCTGCCGCAGCACGGCGGCATCAGCGTCGCCCATGTCAAGCTGAATATATTCCGTCCCGGAAAACGGCGCGGGCAGCAAAATCGTCGCCATCAGCACCGCCCCTGCCGCAAGCATCGGCAGCCGCTTTTTGCGGTTCTGCCAGCGGTTCCGGCTCTTTCCGAACGGCAGCAGCGCTGCAAACACCAGCAGCCAGCCGAGTACCACCCACGCATCCGGCTGACGTGTCCACAGCGTCGGCGCGAACCGCCCCAGCGCGTTCACCAGATGCAGAAATCCCTCGCTGACTGCGCGCGTCGCCGCCCCCGGAAGCGCCGCCAGCCACGGAATCGGCGTCAGCAGCAGCGTCACCCAATCCAGCAGGAGCAGCACGTTCATCCCCGCCACCAGCAGCACATTCACCGCAATGCCCAGCAGCGGCACGCGCCCGAACCAGTACAGCTCCGGCAGCAGCACGCCAAACTGCGCCGCCGCGGAGACGGACAGCAGAGACAGCATTTTTCCCTTCCAGCCGTGCTTTTTCTGCGCGTTCGGGGCGGTCTGCGCCGTTATCCCGCAAATCGCCGCCATCACGCCGTACGTCATTTGGAACGACGCGCTGAACAGCTGTGCGGGCGCAAACATCAGCTGAATCATTGCCGATGCGCACAGCACATGCGGCATCAGCACCCGCTTGTGGCGAATTCTTCCCCAGCAGACGAGCGCCCAGAGCAGCACGGCGCGGACGGCGGGCGCATTTCCGCCTGTCAGGAACGCATACGCCAGCAGCATCGGCAATGTCAGCGCCATCCGAAGCCGCCGATGCTTCACCGGCATCATCAGCAGCGCCAGCAAGGCAACCAGCACACCCACATGGAAGCCCGAAACGGACAGAATATGCGCAATGCCGAGCCGCCGGAACTGTTCCTGTTCCTCGTCCGGCACTTCGTCGCGCATTCCCAGCAGCACCGCACTCGCCAGCTGTCCAGCTTTCTCGCCGCAAACGTCTCTCAATGTCTGCGCCATGCGGTGATTGAACCGTGCCGCCAGCCCATAAAGAGAAAGCCCGTCCGGCAGCGCTTGCAGTTTCGCCGCACCATACAGGCCTATCAGGATATTCTTCTGCCGCAGAGCCTGCCGGAAGTCATAACCATGCGGATTCCGCTGTCCCTGCGGATGATAGACTTCGGCGGTCATGCTGATTCTTGCCCCCGGCGTCAGGCAATCCGGGATTTTCTCATCCGCCTTAAGGTAGAACGTCCAGTACGCGCCAGATGCAATGCGCTCGCCGTTCAGCGTCACGTCCCGCAGGATAACGCGTACCTGCCCCTTCTCCTCGCGGAAGTCCACCTCGCCCGCAACGACGCCTGTCACCTGCGCGTTCCCTTCAGGCGGAAGCGTCGGATTCGCCGTGCGGATACCCAGCGCCGCGCCAAGCAGGAACGTCAGCAGCAAGCAGCCCGCCGCGCGTGTTCTCCGCCGTCCCAGCAGAAGCAATCCCGCCAGCGCCGCCGACAGGCAGAGCATCGGCATTGCACTCGTCGGCGCTTGGAAGCCGAGGGCGATGCCCGCCATCATCAGCAGTGCCGCGCAGGGCAGGAGGGCGGTTTGCAGCAATGCGTGCCGTGTTCGCGCGTCAGACACGATACGTTGCGCCGATATGCGCCAGCTCCGCGTCCGCACGAATCGCCCGCGCCTGTTTGAGCAGCGTTTCCGGGTCGATATTCGGATTCAGGTGGGTGATAACGAGCTTCTTCACGTGAGCATCGCGCGCCAGTTCCGCCGTCTGCGCCGCGGACAGATGCGGCAGCCCCTCCTGCCACATTTCCGTCGGGAACAGCCCATCCGCCAGCAGCAGATCCGCGTCCTGCGCGAAATCCGTCAGCCCCTCCACGGTATTGGTGTCGCCGGTGTAGCACAGCGTCTTTTCGCCGTCCGTCACGCGGTACATAACCCCCGGCACAGGGTGACGCGCGGCAAAAACGCGCACGGAAAATTCGCCAAGCTGCACCTCGTCGTCCTTTTGCACGTCATGCAGGCAGAAAGCGCCGCTTTGCTGCACCACCTTGCGCACCATCGACGATTCGTCCACCGGCGCGTAGACATCCGGCGGTTTTGCCGCGCACGCCTGCAAGCGGAACAAGAGCGGCAGCACGTCGCTGCAATGATCGAAGTGCCAGTGCGAGAGCAGCAGCGCATCCAGCTTCTCCGGCGGCATCAGCGCCGTCAGCCTTCCGAGCGTCCCGCTGCCCATATCCATCGCCACGCGCGTCTTTTCCCCGCGCATCAAATATCCCGACGTTGCGCCATTCGCCGCCGGAAACGGCCCATTCATCCCCAGCACAGTCAATTCCATTCGTATTCTCCTTACCTTCGGGGAAGCGCAAGGGGCGTTGCCCCTTGACCCCACAAGGGAGTTCCTCCCTTGACCCTTCCGCGCGATTGAGTTGGTGACTTCTTCATGCAGTGCCCGCGTGTTTATCCGTAAAAAGTCAGCCGACCGCCTCGTTGACCGTTTCTTCCTGCATCGCGTCCCACAGCTCCGTCTGTTCCTGCACGAAGTCCTCATCCGGCATCAGCGGCGTCGCGGTGTCCTGATCGTAGGAAACCGTCATCTGCACCAGCACGGCAGCATAACCCAGCCCATCGACATTGACTTTCTTGTTCAGCCCGACCTTCTTGCCATCAAAGCGCCGCGTACCCAGCGTCTGCGCGGAGAGGGCAGATTTCGCCACATACACCGCCGCGCGGTCAATCGTACCATCCACCGTCAGTTCCGCCGATACGCTCAATTGACCGTTGCGCACCGTGAACGTTACGCAGCCAAGCTGCACATCACCGGAGACCATCGGCACGACCATCGGCAGCTGATTATTCAGCGCGCTCAAATCCAGCAAAATCGCCTTTTTAGGCGACGAAACGCCGCTAATATCCGACAGCGGCAGTCCCGCCGTGGTGACGTTGGAATCCGTCAATCTTGGCGCAACGCGAACGACCGTGAAGCTGTTTTCACCGCTGTCCGTAGACAGGGTGACGCGATACGTCGTCTGTGCGCCATTCTGCGGCAGATACACTTCCTCTGACGCGAACATTCCGCTGCACACGCCGTAATCGCGCTGATAGACCGTCGATCCCCACTCGTCGCGGATGGTCATTGTAACACGGCTGTCCGTATCCAGCGGACATGACACGGACAGATACCCCTTGTCGCTCGTCACACTGCCGCCCTGCGACGCATCCGCATAGTACACATCTTCCGCCAGCGCCGGAAAAGCCGCCAGCAGCATGAGCAGCAGCGCCAGAAATACACCCTTTTTCATCAGGGGATTCACCTCTATGAGATATTACGCAGACCTTCCCGCCTGCACTGATTCAACGATTTTCCGATGGTTTTTCATCCCGCGCAAAAGGGCTTTTCTCAGTCCACCATCAATGTAACCACCGCCGGCACAATCACCTCGCGGAAGCGCAAATCTGCGCGCTCCGCCAGCACGCCGGGGGTAATGCACTGGTCGATTTTCGCAAATTCCGGCACATTGATTGTCTCGGAGGACGTTGTCGTCAGCGTATGCACGTCGTTTTGGAAGGTATCGCCGCGCTGCGGGCGGATGACCACCAGCCCCAAGCGCTTCATGGCGTATTCCAGCCGGGTCAGCTGGCTGAGCATTACCGCGCGCAGTTCCAGCAGGGGCTTGGCTTCCTCGGCGCTCATTTCCGGCTTCATCAGCTTGGCAATCGCCTGATCCACCGCGTCGCCGAGCTTCGTCGCCATGCCGACGTAGCACTGCCCCAGCATCCGCGTATCCGCCTGATAAATCGCCGTCTGCCACTGCTGCATCCGGGCGTTCTGCTCCTCCTGCATCCGCGCGAAATCCTGCCGCAGTTTGTCGTACTGCATCCCCGCGTCATCAAACAGCTGCGCCGCCCAGCGCGCTTCATCCTCCATCCGCTCGCGAACCGCCTTCTGCTGCTGTCCAAACGCCTCTTGGAATTTGGCGCGCCCTGCTTGTGCAAACTGGGCTTCCTGCGCCTTCAGTTTTTCTTCAAATTCCGCCAGCAGCTTTTCCTTTATCGGCTTGATTTCTTCCTCTGCCCTGCCGGTACGGGCTTCCTCTGCCTTCCTATTCGCTTCCTCCACCTGCCGGGCAGCGTTCTCCAGCGATTCATCCTGCATCTTCGCCATCAGCTGATACTCCTGCAGGCGCGCACGAAGCGCATCTTCCTCCGGTGCGGCACTCCGCCCGTCCCGGCGCGCCTGATAAAGCAGGCGGCTGACCGACCGCAGCACACGCACGCGGGTTGTAAACGATGCGCGCACAGGGAGTTCCGGGTCTGCCGAATAAGACGCCAGCAGCTCCCACGTCATCGGCTCGCGTTCGGCAGTGAACACATCCGGCACAGCGTTCGCGGCATCCGCCATCGGCGCATCCAGTACCAGCATCTGATAGCACTGCGTCACCGCGCTGTACACCAGCATGGCGCATTTGCCCTGATGCTTCTGCGTCAGCTGTGCATCCAGCTGATCCAGCAGCATGGACGCCCCCAAGTCGCGCAGCTCAATATACAGCCGGGAAAGCAGCTTCTGATAATAATCCCGGCGATTCTGTCGGCTGCCGCCCGCCAGCTGCTCCACCGAATCCTGCTGAAACAGCGCCAGTGCGGACAGCGTTTCACGGCGGCTCTCGTACTCATCATCATACGCCGCCTGCTGCTGTTCCGCCCGCTGATAGCGGTCATCCTCCGCCTTTTCGCGCGCTTTTTCCTGCTGCTGGTCTACCGTCTGCTCCTGCTCCGCCATGGTATTGCTCCTTCCGCGCGTTGTGCGCTTGCTGTCGCTTTTTGCTGTTTCTTAGTATACCATCACCTTGCGCGAATTGCAACCCTGCTTGACCGCGGCGGATTTCCGTTGTATAATTTCTACCAGTGCTCTATATTTTACGGGGAGGTCATTTTCCATGCAGCCTGTTTCTTCCGATGCGCCTGCATATCCAGACGAATCATCGGAAAAAATACCCAAGGCGCCGTGCGGCACGGTCAAGCGCGCGTTTCGGGCGGCTTTTCCCCACACACTGCCGATTCTGGCGGGCTTTCTCTTCCTTGGCTTCGCGTATGGTCTGCTGATGCGCACCAAGGGCTTTTCGTTCCTCTACCCGATGTGCATGGCGATGACAATTTTCGGCGGTTCGCTGGAATATGTCACCGTATCGATGCTGCTTTCACCTTTGCGCCGCTGGAGACATTTCTGATGGCGCTGCTGATTTAGACGCGCCACCTGTTCTATGGGCTGTCTCTGCTGGGCAAGTATGCCGGGACAGGCTGGAAGAAGCTGCTGCTCATCTTTGGCCTGTGCGACGAAACCTTCTCCATCACCTGCCCCGCGATGTGCCGCCGGAGGTTGACCGCGGCTGGTGCTACCTGTGGGTGACGGTGCTGGACTGGTGCTACTGGGTGGCGGGCGCGGCGGCGGTGCTGCACATCTGGCGTCGGCAGATGCTCTTGTCCATTGCCGGCGGCACGATTGTGTATATGCTGCTGGTGCAGATGATGTAATCGCTGTCACAAGCAAATCACACTATTTTCTTTACCGAATCCACTAATTGCATTGGTCAAAACTCATATCAACCCCACCGGAGGACATGCCCATGAAACAGCTTCCGCTCCCTGCGCATCCCGTATTCCCTTCCCGGCTGGACAGCTTGGCAGCACTGCCAGAACTCCTTCGCAGCCGCCAAATCGGCTGCGTTCTCGTCATCGACGATGCCCATGCCGTCGATTGCGAATCGCTCCTGCTCCCCGTGCTGGAGGACAGCCAAATCATGTACGCAGTCCACGCTGCCGTGTCACTCTCGGACAGCAAGGACGGCGCGCTGACCCGCACGGACGTTGATACTGCCCTGCAGGCCTTCACCGACAAACAGGCGCAGGCGATTCTTGTCGCCGGCGGCAATGACGCAATGGCGCTGGGTCAGGCGCTGCTGGCGCGTCTGCACACAAAAGGACATGCAGAAACATTCGAGCAGTGGCGCACGATTCCGCTGATTCTCCTGCCAGCAGCGGCGGATGCATCCGCCGTATTCGCAGAAACAGGTGACGTGTTCGACCCGGTGCGCGGAAAATCACGCCGCTTTTCGCTTCGGGCGCATACCAGCCGCTATGTGCTGATGGATGACGCGATGCTGGCGCTTCAATCGCGCGAATCGCTGCTCCGCACAGGGATTTGGACAATTGCGCACGCCATCTGCGCGGGCATGAGCCGCCTTCTGCCGCGCGAAGAGCGTCAAAAGGCAGAAAACGCCCTTCGTGCGCTGACCGGACAGCTGATTGCCGTCAGCGACGATGCTGCCGTGCCGGAAAGCGAACGCTTCTCCTCCGATTTGGCGAGCCGCCGCGCGCTGTACACCGCGTCGCTGGATGCCGCGGAAGCCTTCGCCGTGTCGCATGATGCGGTGCTGCCCGCACTGCTGAATGCCCTGACCACTGTAAAGCAGCTTTCGCCGGACGAGACGCTCCCGCTGCTGCTTGCGCCGATGATTGCGCAGTCCGAAGGTGCGCGGCGAAAGGCGTTGTCCGACATGGCAATCGGCGCGGGGCTGTGCGCCGCAGATGCGGACGGCGCGGCTGCGCTGGCGGCATGGGTGCGCGACCTCGTGTTCCATGCGGGGTATGGCTTGACCCTCCCGACGCTGTATCATCGGGATATTCCCGCCGTCGCGCGAATTGCCGCGCAGGACACGCTGCTGAACCGCTTCGCCTTGGAGGACATCCTCCGCGCCGTCATGACGCCCGATGCGCCCCACGCGGATATTGCCGCGCTGTTCGCCGCGCAAAAAGCCTGCTTTGCGTCCGGCATAACGCGCCCCGTGCCGCATCGGCTTGACCAGCTTCGCCGCCTGCGCCGCGCGATTCTGGCACACGAGCAGGATATTGAAGCTGCCCTGCAAAGCGACCTCGGCAAGTGCAGGACGGAAACGTACATGTGTGAAATCGGCATGGTGCTGTCGGAGTTGGGCTACCTGCTCCGCCGAACGCGCCGCTACTGCCGCGATACGCACGTTCTCACGCCGCTGGCGCAGTTCCCGGCGCGCAGCTTCATCCGCCACGACCCGATGGGCGTCGTACTCATCATGTCCCCGTGGAATTACCCATTTCTGCTGACCATCGAGCCGCTGCTTGGCGCGCTGGCGGGCGGCAACTGCTGCATCCTGAAGCCGTCGAAGGGTGCACCCGCGACTTCCGCCATCATCCGGCAAATCTGCGCCGAATGCTTCCCACTGGAGGAAGTTGCCGTTGTCGAGGGTGGGCGCACGGAAAATCAAGCCCTGCTTGACCAGCCGTTCGACAAGATTTTCTTCACCGGAAGCAGTCACGTCGGGCAGGAGGTGCTTCGCCGCGCAGCGGAGCATTTGACCCCCGCAACGCTGGAACTGGGCGGCAAAAGCCCGGTGATTGTCGCGAAGGATGCCGACCTGACGCTCGCCGCGCGGCGGATTGCGTTCGGCAAGCTGCTCAACGCCGGGCAGACGTGCGTCGCGCCGGATTATGTGCTGGTGGCGCGCGAAGTCGAGGACGCCTTCGTTGCGGCGCTGCAAAAGCAGTTCGATCAGCTCTGCCCTGACCCGCTGCACAGCGCGGAGTACGTCCACATCGTCAACCAGAAGCATTTCGACCGTCTGACCGGGCTGATGGCATCGGGTCAAATCGTCTACGGCGGCAGTATTGACCCCGCCGCCCTGCGCATTGCGCCGACCATCCTCCGCAATGTTTCGCCGGACAGTCCGGTCATGCAGGAGGAAATTTTCGGCCCGATTCTGCCGATTCTGCCCGTTAGCGGCATCGACGAAGCAATTGCCTTCGCTGCCGCACGGCCGCATCCGCTGGCGTGCTACCTGTTCACGAAAGACCGTGCCGTGCAGCGCCGCGTGCTGGACACGCTGCCTTTCGGCGGCGGGTGCATCAACGACACCATCATCCACTTGGCGACGAGCCGGATGCCATTCGGCGGCGTTGGACACAGCGGCATGGGCGGCTACCACGGGCGTGACAGCTTCCGCTGCTTCACGCATGACAAGAGCATCGTCAAAAAGGCGCTGTGGCTGGATTTGCCGATGCGCTACACGCCGTACAGCAAGAAGAAAGAAACGCTGATTCGCTTCTTCCTGAAATAATGCGATTCCCAGAAGAAAACGTGCCGCATAATGAATCCCCAAATAGGATAGTCCGAATGGTAAGCCGCTGTATGGATGCAATCGCGAAAGGGATACCCGCTGCAAAAGTGGGCATCCCTTTTTCGTATTTTCTCTGTTTCGGGAAAAGTCCGGATTGATTTATGCCCCAAAACGTGATAGAATTAGTTTGTCATAACAAACCGACGGGGAGGAATCCCCCCATGCTGCTGCCGAAAGGCAGTTTTTTCAGCACGGTATGTTAGCGAAAACTAACGAAAATTAGAGGAGTGCAGCGTATGGAAAGTGAGCAGCGGAAAAACGCCATTCGCGGGGCGTATCATCTGACCGGATCGAACAATTTTTACGACGGCATGATTACCTGTTCGACCTTCTCCGGCAAGGCGGTCTGCCGCGTAGTGTGGGCGATGAACCGGCAGGAGTGCGAGGACTACCTGTCCAAGGCGCTGTCCGGCATCCCGGAGGATTTCGCGGGCACGATGCTGGAAGTCCCCGTCGGCACGGGCATCCTGACCATGCCCGTCTACCAGACGCTGCCGAAAGCAGACGTGACGTGTCTGGACTACTCGCCGGACATGATGGGTCAGGCAAAGGAAAAGGCGGAAAAGCTGAACCTGACGAACGTAAAGTTCCAGCAGGGGGATGTCGGCGCGCTGCCATTCGCAGACGGGCTATTTGACCTGGTGCTGTCGCTCAACGGCTTCCATGCGTTCCCGGATAAGGAAGCGGCGTACCGCGAGACATTCCGCGTGCTGAAACCCGGCGGAACATTCTGCGGCTGCTTCTATGTATCAGGCGAACACAAGCGCACGGACTGGATGATTCGCCACGTTTACGAGCCGACGAAGTTCTTCACGCCGCCCTACGAGACGGTGGACAGCCTGCGGAAGCGCTTGCAGGGCATGTACGCGCAGGTGGACGTCGGCAGCTTGAAGAGCATTGCGTGGTTTATCTGCCGCAAGGCGGATTGATAGGGACAGGAGATGCAGGAAGAATGCGTGAAACCAGCAGCAAAGTCACTCTTTCCGGGGTTCCGGAAACCATGCTGCAAACCGTCTACGCCCGCGCGAAGGAAACCCAAACCCGCGGGGCAGTTCGCGACGAGAAAGCCGTCGAAATCATCCGCCGGCTCGACTACGATTTCTCCTTGGCGGATAAGGACAGCGCCATGTCCAGCGGCGTCATTGCCCGCACCATCGTGCTGGATAAGCTCGTAAAGACCTATCTGTCGGCACATCCGGGCGCGGTGGCGGTCAATATCGCCTGCGGGCTGGATACGCGCTCCTATCGGATGCAGGGCTATCAGCACTGGTATAACCTCGATTTGCCGGAGACCATCGCCGTGCGCGAAAAGCTGCTGCCGGAAAACGGAAAAATCTCGCAAATCGCCATGTCCGCGATGGACGACTGGGGCGGTATGATTCGCGAATCAGGCGACGCGCTGGTCATCATCGAGGGTCTGACGATGTACCTGAGCGAAGCGGACGTGCAGCGCATTTTCGACGTAATCGCTCGGCGCTTTCCGCGCGTCACCGTGCTGGTGGAAGTGATGAACCCGCTGGTCGTACGCAACTTCAAGGAAAAATCAATTGAGGGCAGCCACGCGAAGTTCACATGGGGCGTTCGCGATGGGCAGGCACTGGCGGCGCTGCTGCCGGGCTTCCAGCTGGTGGAAGAGCACAGCCTGACCGAAGGCATGGCGGAGTTCCTGCCGATTTACAAGGTGCTGGGCAAGATTCCTCTGGTGCGCAATATCTCAAACCGCATCGTCGTGCTGCAAAAATAAAGGGGATGCAATCATGGTCTGGTCGATTGTCGCGCTGGAAGCCGTCAGCTTTACGGCGCTGCTGACGCTCGGCGCAATCTGGGCGGGTGCTGACACGGGCTGATTGTGTCGCCGGTGAAATAAGGAGGACTCTATATGGCGTTTTTTGAGAACACCCGCAAGCCGACAGGCTTCGGCGGCCGCCTCATGGTCGCCATGATGAACATCGGGCATCGGGCGCTTGCGGACTGGGGGCTTCGCTTCCTGCCGCTGGCGGAGAATGCGGATGTGCTGGACTGTGGGTGCGGCGGCGGCGCGAATCTGCGTCTGATGCTGAAAAAGTGCCCGACGGGAAAAGTGTGCGGTATCGACTATTCTCCCGTCAGCGTAGAGAAGTCGCGAAAGCTCAACCAAACCGCCATAAGCGCTGGTCGCTGCGAAGTGCTGCTGGCAAGCGTGCAGGCATTGCCGTTTGATGACGCGCAGTTTGACGTGGTAACAGCATTCGAGACGGTGTATTTCTGGGTGGATTTGCCCGCGTGCTTCCGTGAAGTTGGGCGCGTGCTGAAGCCCGGCGGGACGTTCTTCCTCTGCAACGAGTCCGATGGCGATCATGCGCAGGACGAGAAGTGGACGGAGAAGATTCCCGGCATGACGATTTACAAGGACACGCAGCTCAAAGCCATGCTGGAACAGGTGGGTTTCCGCCAAGTGGAGACGCACAAGAACGGCAAAGGCTGGCTGTGCGTGACGGCACGAAAATAATGGAAAGGACAAAGCAACCATGAAAATCCTCGTTTTCGGTGCGGGTGTTCTCGGCTGCAATCTGGCACGCAATCTCTGCCGCGCGGGGAAAGACGTGACCCTGCTGGCGCGCGGCAAATGGGCGGAGGAAATCAAGCAGAACGGGCTGCGCATCAAGAATCAGCTGCTGCCGTTTCCGTCGGTGACGCACATCCCGGTAGTGACGGAGCTTTCGCCCGACGCGGCATATGACGTGATTTTCGTCGTCGTGCGCTACACCCAGCTGGAAAACCTCCTTGAACCTTTGCGGAAGAGCAGGGCGGAGAACATCGTGTTCGTCGGCAATAACCTGCGCACGGATGCGCTGGTGGCACAGCTGCCGGAGAAAAACGTCATGTTCGCGTTTTCCCTGTCCGCCGGGCATCGGGAAAGCAGCCGCGTCGTGTCGATTGACCTGAAGAAAATCACGATTGGTCAGCTGCGCACATCGCCATCCAACAAGGCGCTGATTGACGAGATTTTCGCCGGAACGAGGTACAAGGTCGTCTATCAGCCGAACATGGGCGACTATCTGCTCTGTCATGCCGCGTTCGTCACCCCGGCGGCGTTTGCGTGCTACAAAACAGACGGCAACTTGAAGAAGCTCAAGGGGAATACGGCGTACCTGCGCAAGATGGTGGACGCAAACATCGAAGCGTACCGCGCCATCCGCGACGCCGGGCACGAGATTCTGCCGGATGCCGACAAGGCGTTCGAGAGCGACAAGTACCGCAAGGTGTGCCTGCGTTTCTTCAAACTGATGGCGGCGACGAGCCTCGGCAAAGTCTGCGCATCCGACCACGCGATGAGCGCCACGGATGAAATGAGTGCGCTCAACCGGGACTTGAAGCAATTTTTTGATGCAAACGGCGCGGATTATCCCGTCTGGCGCGCGTTGGAGAAGGAATGCGGAAAGTACCTGAAATGATTGGGCAGGCGCTTCTGAAAGGCGTTGATCGGGGCATTCTGCTCATGCGATTTGCGCGGTCGGAATCGTCTGCACGGCGCTGTGGGTATCATGATGATTTTCGTGCATTGATTATGGCGTATCGAGGCGATTTGTATGCTGTTTCAAACATATGGTGAAAAGTGCAAGCCCGCCGTGCTGTTTTTCCACGCGATGGGCGTGACAGGCGCAAGCAGTGAACCGGTAGCAAAGCACCTGCAGTCCCGCTGCTTCTGCATTCTGCCGACTTCGACCGTCTACTGCGCAGGGCAGACGTACCGCGGCAAAGCGAACGAGGTGCGGCAGGTAGAAGATTTCCTAACGGCGCAGGGCATCAGCGAATTGGCGCTTGTCGTCGCGTCATCCATCGGCGCTGACCTCGCGATGGCGTTCCTGAAGCAGACGAAACGCCCCGTCGGACACGTTTTCTTCGACGGCGGGCAATTTGCGCAGATTGGGTGCGCGACGCGGCACATCTTGACGCCGTTCCTGTATCTCGCCATCAAGAGCCTATACTGGTCAAGGGGCGGGACGCTGAAGAAAATCATGTGGTGTGACGATGATGGCATCAAGCCGTACTTCATCGCGGCAGGGAAAAATCTGCGCTATGGCAATCTGCGCCGTCAAATAGCGGACAGCTTGGAGGACAAGCCGTTTCCGCCGATGCCGGAGGATTGGCAGAAGCGCGCTTTCTTCGAGTTCGGCAGCATTGAGGAGCACATGAAGTACCGTCCGGCGGTCATGCAGGCGTATCCGGCGGCGAATTTCCCGATTTTTGCGGACTTCAACCACATACAATACCAGATTCGCGACCCGAAAGGCTTTGCGGACATGCTGATAAGCATCATGGACGCGGGCAAACTGCCTGAGCTGCCGTTTATCAAGGCATAGGAGGAGCACCATGTTCTGGGACAGCGTCGCATGGGTCTACGACATTTTCGCGGATGGCATCAACCGCAAAGCGAATCGCAAGCTGTGCAAGGTGGTTGCGGGGCTGATTTCGCCGACGGACGACGTGCTGGAATGCGCGTGCGGTACAGGGCTGCTCAGCGGTGTGATTGCAAAGCGCTGCAAATCCCTGACGGCGACGGACTTCTCCGCAAAGATGCTTGCGCGCGCCCGGAAGAAGTACGGGCAGTATCCGCATGTGCGGTTTGAGCAGGCGGATATCCTGCATCTCCCCTACCCTGATGCGCGCTTTGATGCCGTTGTCGCCGCGAACGTGATTCACCTGCTGGATAATCCGCATCAGGCGCTGCGGGAGCTTGACCGCGTGTGCAAGCCGGGTGGAAAACTTATCATCCCCACCTACATGAACCGGACGGACAAGGGCAAAACAAACCGCGTTTCCGGCGTCATCGGCAAGGCAGGCGCGGACTTCAAGCGCGAATTTACGCTGGAAACGTACCGGCAGTTTTTCGCCGACGCGGGCTATTCCGACATGCGCTTCGAACTGTGCGAGGGGCGGATTCCCTGCGCGGTGGCGCTGATTCGCATGGGCGTATCTGCGGACGCAAGGAGAAAACCATCATGACGATTGTGATTCAACTGGCGCTGTACTGCTTCCTACTGTGGCTGATTGTGAAAGTCGCGGTCGGGAATAACGCCATCAATGGGCTGTACTTCTACCCGAAGGCATTTCAGGAGTGCGCGATTTCGCGGGGGCTGATTGACCGCGCAACGGTGCAGAAGAAGCGCCGGAACTGCATGATTGCGCTGTATGTGCTGCTGCTTGTTGCGCCGGTGCTGATGATTGGCATGTGGAATCGCGTCACGGACTTCTGGACGGCATACGGACAGGGCGTGCTGTTTCTGGAGGTCATGAACTGGTTTGACGGGCTGGTGATTGACATGCTCTGGGTCGGTCACAGCAAGTTCTGGGCGATTCCGAAGATGGAAGACATGCAGTATACGCAGACGTGGGGGCAGATGCTCAAAAAGCGCCTGACGCTGACGGTGATTTGGCTCGTCGGTGCGTTCATCATTGCGGGGCTGGTCATGCTGATGCCGCACTGATTCTGTTTTCAGACGGTACGAATGAATTTGAAAACAATATACAAGGAGAAAACTGACATGCGTCTAACAACCCTCGATGAAGCATCCATTCAAGCCATCGGTCATGCCTTTGGCTACTACGATTATGGCAGGGAAACCGGAATGGGGGCGGCATGTTCTTCTCCTGACAAAACAGCACTGTATATTTGCGGTTTTGTCCGTGCGATGCTCGCCGCCGGACTGCTCTACACCACCAGTGAACGCGGCGAAGCGTTCATTGCCTATCGTCTGCCGGGCGAAAGAGTGAAGCTGACAGCGTTTTCCCCACTGCTCAAAGGCGTGTTTCAGGCGATGACCTTCCGGGAACTGTGCCGGTTTGCGCGGCTGATGAAGCGCGCCGGGGCAAGCCTGAACGATCGCTACGACAAGGAGAAAAAGCCGCACATCTACGTCGGGCTGGTGTGCGTGACGGAGAAGTATCAAGGGCAGGGGTACATGCGGAAGGTGCTGGAGATGGCGTTCGCTGACGGCAACCGCCTGCAAGTGCCGGTTATTCTGGAAACGGACGCAAAGTCGAAATGCGACAAGTATGTGCATTTGGGGATGGAACTGGCTGGCACACGCGACGCGGGCGAACTCGGCACACTCTACGACCTCATCAAATATCCGGATAAATAAAATTCGCCGCAGACACGGGCTGAAAGCAGCGCGTCTGCGGCGTTTTTCGTATGATACTGTCAATGTCACCCTTCCGGCGAAATAGACCCCCAGAACCGCTCGAACGTGTACTTTTCCGCTTCCTCCGCCGTCAGCCGATGCACATACGCCGCGCGCTGACCTTGGCTGCCCGCGCCGGTGGATGCGAACTCCGCGTAGTAGCCCGTCGCGGGGAAGCAGGGCTTGTTCCAGTCGTGCCACCCCTCCGGACGGATATGCGCGCCCAGTTCGCAATGCAGCAGGACGGTTTTCGCGAACTCGCGCCACGGTCTGCCGAGGTAAATTGCGCCGTCCGGGATGCCCTCGCCCTGAAAGCGGCATTTCATGAACACATAGCCGAATTCCTGCCCTTCCGGGGTGGATGCTGCCGTGCAGAAGCCGAGTGCGGGTTCTTTTTTATCGCCGTGGTCGCGCAGGCCGTCGATGCTCACGATGTCGCAGTCCTCGAACCACGCCGCCGCGCCGCCGAAGATGAAGTCGATATCGCCCTCAATGCGGCAATGGCGGTAGACCTGCCTCTGCGGGATGCGCGGCAGGAACTGCGTCGGGCCGATGAAGCCGTCCTTCTGGATTTCGCGGGGCGGCAAGGGCGCGGTGAACAGCGTATCTTGGCAGGATTTGAGCGTGCAGTCCTCGCAATGGAAGCCGTCGCCGTCCACATAGAGGGCAAGCGCCTGACCGACCTGCTCGCGCGGATATGCGCTGTTCTCCACCGTCACGTTGCGGAGTGCACAGTCGCGGGCATTGATGAGCAGCGTTGCCGTGCGGAACGTGCCGCGTTTTTTGCCGTCAGGGAGGATTTCCGCTGCGCCGTCGTGCCAAGTGATGCGGGTCGTTTCGGCGCTTTCGCCCTCAATGCAGGTGCGCGGGCGACGAAGCGCGATTTTTTCCTCGTACACGCCGGGTGCAAGATGAATCGTCACGGGCTGATCGTCCGCCGGAAGCGCATCAATCACCGTTTGCAGGGATTGCCCTGGTGCCACCTGAATCAACATTCATTTATTCCTCCTGCTTTGCCGCGTGGATGGGCGCGCCGTGCCCCGCCATCGCCTGATGCTCGCGTGTCAGTTCCTGATACAGCTGGGCGGGCGTCCATGCGAGGTTCGTTTCGGTCATAACGCCCTTGAGCCGCACCGGGGGAACGCGCATTTGCTTCATCGTCGTCAGGAAGCGTTCCACCAGCGGCAGTTCCGAAAACGCGAAGTAGAGCATTTCGCCACCGATGGCATCCTCCGGCGCGGCTGCATCCGCTTGACGCTCCGCCTTTCCGCACAGTGCCCCCAGCGTCTGCCCGCAATCCGCCAGCGGCACGTCCATCACGCGCATCCCCATTTTCATCGCGCAGAACCGGATTTTTCCCAGTTTCTGCGGTGCCACATGAAACGCCAAAATCAGCTTACTTTCCATATCAAAAGACCTCCCCAGAGGCGCTGCCTCTGGACTCCGGCAGGGACTTTGTCCCTGCACCCTTTCGCGCGATTGAGTTGGTGACACTTTCATGCTGTTTTCGCGTGTTGATTGGGGGAGACCCAAGTGGACGTTGCCCCTTGACCCCACAAGGGAGTTCCTCCCTTGACCCTTTCGCGCGATTGAATTGGTGACTTCTTCATACAACTTCCGCGTGTTTATTTGGGGAACCCAAGGAGCGCTGCCACTTGACCCTTTCGCGCGATTGAGTTGGTGACACGCTCATACAACGCCCGCGTGTTGATTGGGGAACGTTAGACTTTCTTCGCAAAGATCATCCGTCCGGCATTGGTTTGCAGGACGCTGCTCACCTGCACATGCAGCACCTGCCCCACCGCATCGCGCCCGCCTTCAACAACGACCATCGTCCCATCCGGCGTATACCCTACGCCCTGCGTGGCTTCACGCCCTGCCTTGACGATGCGCACATCCAGCAAGTCGCCCATTTGCACCGTAGGGCGAAGCGCGCAGGCAAGGTCATTCAGGTTCAGCGCCGCCACACCCGCCTTTTCCGCCGTCCTGCTCATTGCCGCGTCGCATGTCACAATCACCATATGGTGCTTCTTCGCGTCCGCCAGCAGCACCTGCGCGAGTTCGCCGCCCGCCGCGCTGTCTACGCGCTTGACGCGCCCCAATGCTTCGAGCTGCGAAAGCGTTTCTCGTCCCTTTTCGCCGCGGATTCGGCACGTCTCCTCCTCCGATGCGCTCAGGCGCTGCAATTCCTTCTCCACCGAGCGCGAAATCAGCAGCGTCCCCTCCAGAAATCCCGCGCGGCAGACGGCAACAATGCGCCCGTCAATCAGCACGGTTTCGTCCAGCAGTTTCGGTTTCGCCGTCTTGATTTTCCTGTGCGACAAAGCGACCTGCTTGTTCCCTTTGGGGCTGAAGCGCTGGAACATCCGCTTGAAATCCGCCGCGCGGCGAATCCCCAGCGTCACACCCAAAACGCCGAATACCACGAACAGAATCGCGCACATCGCCACGGTGAACATGCTCGCGCCCATGAGCATCACCAACTGTGACAGCAGCGCGGCGATAACGAAACCGCCGACAAGCCCGCTGATGCTGCCAGCCTGCTGCTCGAACGTCATTTTGTCCATGCAGCGTTCGACCAGCGCGATGAGGCGGGTAATGCTGTCAATCGTGCGCGGCGCAATCAGGTATCCGCCCAGCCCCAGCAGCAGCGCGAACGCCGCATACAGCGCCAGCAGCGCGCCGACGCTCATTGCGGGGTTGCCCGCCATCGCGTTCAGCTGCACGATGACGAACGCCAGCACCGACCCCAGCCCGATGCCCAGCGCCGTCACCAGTGCCCGCAGCAGTTTCTTCACAAGATCCGATTTCATAGCTGTTGCAAAACTCCTTACAATAGAACAACACCATTAGGGTAACACCGCGCAAATGAGGTGGTCGGCTGGCGAATGGATTTTTCGTCAGATGCAAATGCAAATTTCGAAGGTTTACTGGATGTAAATCGAGAAATTTGCATGCCGCAGATGGCGGAAAAGGCATCGCCAGACGCGCCGCCGAATTGTGCGGTGGTGCCTTAGAATAAAACGCTGATTGCCTGCATTACCGTATCGACGCCCACCAGCTTCATGCCTTCCGGCGCTTTCAGCCGCCGCATATTCTCCTTCGGCAGCAGGATGGTCGTGAAACCCAGCCGCTGGCATTCGGAAATACGCCGATCGCACTGCGGAATCGCGCGGACTTCGCCCGCCAAGCCGACTTCGCCCATCACAGCGACTTCCGCGCCAATCGCGGCATCCTTCAGCGACGACACGACCGCCATACACAGCGCCAAATCCGCCGCCGGCTCGGACAGCTCCAACCCGCCCGCGACGTTGATATACACATCCTGATTATATGTTTTCTGATTCGCGCGCTTCTCCAGCACCGCCAGCAGCAGCGCCACGCGCCCGGTATCCGCACCGCCGACCGTCCGCCGCGGCGTGCCGAAGTAGGAGGTGCTTGCCAGCGCCTGCACGTCGCACAGCAGCGGGCGCGAACCTTCCAGTCCGCAGAACACGACCGAGCCGCTTGCGCCCTTCGCGCGATGGCTCAGCAGCTGCTCCGACGGGTTCGGCACAATCTGCATTCCGGCTTCCGTCATTTGGAAAACGCCCAGCTCATTGACCGACCCGAAGCGGTTTTTGACCGCGCGCAGCAACCGATATTCCTGCTGACGGTCGCCCTCGAAGTACAGCACGACGTCCACCATGTGTTCCAGCATTCGAGGCCCGGCAATCGCGCCGTCCTTCGTCACATGCCCGACAAGGAAAATCGCCGTGCCGCTCTCCTTGCACAGGCGCATGATTTGGCTCGTGCATTCGCGAATCTGGCTGACTGAACCCGGCGCGGACGCCATATCAGGGCGATACATTGTCTGAATGGAGTCGATGACGGCGACGTCCGGCGATAAGCCGCGCAGTTTTTCTTCCACATTGTCCAGCGCGTTTTCCGCCAGCACATAAAGCGTCTCCGACGTGATGCCGAGGCGGTTCGCGCGGAGTTTCAGCTGCTTGGCGGATTCCTCGCCGCTGACATACAGCACACGCTTGCCCGTTTTGCACAAATTCGCGCACACCTGCAGCAGCAGCGTGGATTTGCCGATGCCGGGATCGCCGCCGATGAGCATCAGCGCCCCCTCGACAATGCCGCCGCCTAACACACGGTCAAGCTCGCTGATGCCCGTGGACGAGCGAACCGCCACATCTTCCGGGATTTCGCGGAGGAGCATGGCTGAAGCGCCTGTGCCCGGCCGCTGTTTCGGGGCTTTCGCGGGCGCACCCGTCACAATAGGCGCGGACTCCACCATCGTGTTCCACGCGCCGCACCCCGGACAGCGCCCCACCCAGCGGGATGTTTCATACCCGCACGCGGTGCAGGCAAACAGGGTCTTTTCCTTCGCCATAAGCGACCTCCGAAAATCATATGTGTCTCCATTATAGCACATCTTTTCGCGGCATGGAAGCACCTTTCGCGGGGATTACCAATCTGCAAGCCACTCCGGAAGCGGTGTCGGCGTAGGCTCTTCGGCGCGCGTCATCAGCATGTTCAGCGTCCCGCCGGACAGGGAGATACTCAGCGTCAAGTCACCGCGCGCAAGCAAAACGCCGCTGGCGATATCCTCCGCCGTCCCCATCAGGCGCGTAAAGCCCTTGTCCAGCAGGGCAGTCAGGTACGCTTCCGCCGCCTCCGCTGATACGCCCTCCCATACAATCTGGTAATGCCCCGACGCGGAATAATCGCGGATGTACAAAAGGCGGCCGTCGATTTCCTCTGGCAGCTCCGCCGTGAACGCATTGTCGGGCAGCGTGCCCACCATTTCCGGCTCGGCGGAGGACAGCCACGCATCCTGCCGGTGCAGCACTGTTGGCCGCGGCGTTTGCCAAATCCGCCATACCGCTATGCCCACCATTATCAGCAAAACTGCCAGCAGCACCAATTTGCGGCGCCGGCGCATTCCTTTGCGCTTCATGCTTTGCCTCCTTATGATATTACAAAAAAAGCCAACTCCATGCGGAATCGGCAAGCGCTCCCCAGGTAGGGCTCGAACCTACAACAACTCGGTTAACAGCCGAGTGCTCTGCCATTGAGCTACTGAGGATTATGGAATCCGGCAGCGACTTATCCTCCCGGGCCGTGTCCAGCCAAGTACTTTCAGCACTGGAGAGCTTAACTTCTGTGTTCGGGATGGGAACAGGTGGAGCCTCTCCGTCATAACCACCGGAAAAGGTTGGTTTTCACCAACGACTGCATTCTATCACGATTCCATTGCGCTGTCAAGAGGCGATGACTGTATTTTTGCTGCATCTCCGCGGAAAGTGAATTCCAAAAGCAAATGCCACAGTAACAGTAAGCGCTGGTTTGCTGCTGACGGCTATCGACCGAATTTTGGGAAACTGCTATCGTCGCACTCGACATTATTCCCTTGTTTCCGGGAGGCCTGCTGAGAAGTCTATTCCTCTGAGCCGCATCTCCAGAATGATTTCCAGAACAGCTTGGCGTTGTTCCCTTTCAAACAAAAAAATCCTGCAAGCCTGTTACATGATTCAAATGCTGCCACGGGCGGCGTTCGCCGCGGTACCATCCCCAGTGCAGCAAAAACCGCTCATGCTGGAATCATCCTTCCACACATGAGCGGCTTTCTTGCGGTTGTAGATTTTCTTGCTCTCGACTTTCTTCGTCACCGGGGAAAACGCCCATGTCGTGCGCTTCTGGGCGTCCAGTTCTTTGCGGGCTTTCTTGCTGAGCTTGGGGCGGGGGACGAACTTGCTCATGCTTGACACCTTCCTTTTCTGCAGCGATATGAAAAAATCCCCGACCTTTGCAGATCGAGGATTGCGTGGTCTGTACTGGACTCGAACCAGTGACCCCATCGATGTGAACGATGTGCTCTACCAACTGAGCCAACAGACCACATGCACCAGACGATTCATCCGGCGACAGAAGATAGTATACCATACCTTTGCCCCACTGTCAAGGGGTGTTGGGCAAGTTTTTGATTTTTTCCGCGGCGCAATGTCTGTTCTCGCCACGGGAAAGCGCGCGGCTGGAAGCCCGGAAGGCGTGTGCTGCTGGTAGAGGACAATCAGCTCAATGCCGAAATTGCCGCGGAGCTGCTGAGAATGAGCGCGCTGACGGTCGATTGCGCATGGGACGGCATTGAGGCGGTGGATTGTCTGGCTAACTGCCCCGACGGATATTACGACATGGTGTTCATGGACATTCAGATGCCGCGGATGAACGGCTACGACGCGACCCGCGCCATCCGCAGCAGCGCGCGCAATTACTGCAAGCGTGTGCCGATTGTCGCCATGACCGCCAACGCCTTTGCCGAGGATGTGCAGGCCGCCAAGACGGTCGGCATGAATAAGCACATCGCCAAGCCGCTGGAGCTGGCGACGCTGGCTGCTGTCCTCCGGCGGTATCTGGGCGGCGGCGATGCCTGATGCCTTTCCCGCACTCGCTCTCCATTGCCTGGTCGGCGCTTCCGGAGTAGGTTTATACCGAAACAATGATATAACGGTGTAGTCTTTCATCGAAGTCCTCTTTTACGCCGTTCCCTTCCACACATTTCAAAAGCATAATTGTAAATTCACCCAATCATCACGCAAAAGAATGCGCGAACGATTGACATTTTCCGCCCAAATCGGTACAATGAAGCTGGGGAGTTCTGCCCCGGCTTTTTTGATGGACAAACGCAATTTGCAACCGAAATACATGCCGGAAATAGTCTTACTTTCAGGAGGAACGGGCTCATGACCAAATCTACCACACGCCGATTCCTGTGCTGCCTGCTGGCGCTCTGCTGTCTGCTGGGCAGCCTGACCGCCTTCTCGCTGGCGGCGGGGACAAGCTATCCTTACAGCGCGTCCGTGAATGCGGATACCAACCTGCGCCGCAGCCCCTCGTCGGCGGAGAGCAACATCATCGCCCGTATCCCGAAGGGAACGATTCTGACCGTCACGGGCGCAAGCGGCAATTTCCTCTGCGTCACCTATGACGGGCAAGTCGGCTATATCTTCAAGCAGTACGCCGAGCAGGTGACGACGAACACGTCCGAATCCGGCAGCGTCGCGTATGGCTTCCCGTACTACACGACGACGAAATCCTCCGTCAATCTGCGCACGACCCGCTCCACCACCAGCGCGCGCGTGACCACCATCCCCAAGGGCACGACCGTCATCATCCACGGCGTCAGCGGCGACTGGGCGCAGGTGACGTATCAGGAGAAAACGGGCTACTGCATGACGGCGTATTTGAAGCTGCTGACGGTGGTGGAACCGACCGCCGCCCCGACGGCTGTGCCGACCAGCGCGCCTATCTTAGAAGACAGCACCTACAAAGTGCTGCAAAACGGCTCGACGGGCAATCAGGTGCTGGCGCTCCAGCAGGCGCTGGCGGAACTGGGCTACCTGACCGGCACGCCCGACGGCACTTACAGTACCACCACCACGCAGGCGGTTATCGCCTTGCAGAAGATGAACGGCCTGCCCATGAACGGCATTGCGGACGCGAATCTGCAAGCGCTGATTTTCCACGGTCAGCCCAAGAATTCCTCCGGCACGAAGGTTTCCATCAAGACGCTTCCCGCCCTCTCCGGCATCACCATCCGCCTGCATGACCAGGGCGTGCTCGTCTCTACCGTGCAGACGCGGCTGACCCAGTTGGGCTACTATGACGGCGAAATCAGCGGCGTATACGATGTAGCGACGCAAGCTGCGGTCAAGGCATTCCAGAAAGCGAACGGCTTAAAGGCCGACGGCGCGTGCGGCACGGCGACGCAGGAGAAGCTGATGAGCGCTGCCGCCGCCCCCGGTACGCTGCCAACCATGGAAGTGACCGTGACCGCAACCCCCGCGCCGACCGACCTGCCCCCGCTGACCACGCCTGCCGCGACCGTCCGCAAGGGTTCAACCGGTAATGACGCGCGCCTTGTGCAGCAGCGGCTGATTGATTTAGGCTATCTCTCCGGCGTCGCGGACAGCATTTTCGGCACGGCGAGCGTGAACGCGCTGAAGGAGTTCCAAGCCAAGAACGGTTTGAGCGCTGACGGCATTGCAGGCGCAAGCACTTATCAGGTGCTGTTCAGCTATCTGGCGATTTCGGCGGATTACATCGTTACCCCCGCGCCAACCGCCACCCCGCTGGCGACAGCGACTCCGACCCCCGCGCCCATCACGAAGGACAACGTCGTTACCATCCGCCAAGGCACGAGCGGCGATGCGGTGCTGCGTTTGCAGGAGCGGCTGACGGCGCTGGGCTACTACAATTCCCGCCGCGACGGGGTCTGCATGGCGGACGACGCAGCGGCCATCCGCGCCTTCCAGCGCATGAACGGGCTGTCGGTGGACGGCGTCGCGGGCTATGACACGCAGGTGCTGCTCTACTCCGCAACCGCAATCGGCAGCGACGGCATCATGGCGGGCGCATCGGTGGATGTGAGCGTCACCCTCCGCCGCGGCATGACGGGCGAAGCCGTCCGCGCGCTCCAGCAGCGGCTGATTACCCTTGGCTACCTCTCCGGCACGGCAGACGGCATTTACGGCACAGCGACCGCCGAAGCCGTCTACAACTTCCAGAAGCGAAATGGACTCACCCGCGACGGCGTGGCGGGCAGCAAAACGCTGATTGCCCTCTACTCCGCCTCTGCCGCCACCCCGACCCCCGCGCCGACGATTGCGCCTGTGAATACGCCCTCCGCCGCATCGGTGATTGCCAGCGCCTCCGCGCTCCACCGGGGCGACAACGGCACGGCGGTCAAGGCAATGCAGCAGCGGCTGATTGACCTCGGCTACCTCGCGTCGGGTTCTGCGGACGGCATCTTCGGCGTCAAAACGTATCAGGCGCTGCGTGACTTCCAGCTGGCGAACGCCCTGTATGTGGACGGCGTTGCGGGCAAGAACACAATTGCGTCGCTCAACAGCAGCAGCGCCACCGGCAAGAACACCGTGCGCCCGAACACCACCGCAACCCCCACACCGAACATCTCTAACGACATTGGCACAACCACGAAGGTCAGCGCGGAGAACGTCGTCTACGAATACTGGTACTCGACGGTGCGCAGCGCCTGCCGCCAGTACCCCTACGCAACGGTCTACGACTACTCCACGGGCATCTCGTGGCAGGTTCACATGTTCTCCTACGGCAAGCACGCCGAAGCCGAACCGCTGACCGCGGCAGACACGGCGAAGCTGGAGCAGGCATTCGGCGGCAACACATGGACACCCAAAGCTGTCTGGGTCATCTTCGCTGACGGCACGGTTCGTATGGCGACGACCCACTCCATGCCGCACGAGGTGCAGCACATCACGGACAACAACTTCCCCGGCCATCTGTGCATCCACTTCCCGCGCACACAGGCGCAGGTAACGGCGATCGGCCCCTACGCCATGAGCCACCAGCAGACGGTGGAAAAGGGCTGGGCGGAAACACAGGCGATGATTGCGAACTAATTTGGATATATAAAACGCCGCCGGAAGGACATTTTGCATCCTCCCGGCGGCGACTTTCTATGCTATTCCGCTTCCTCCGCGCCCCACATCTCCGGCACTTTCGGACACCCCTGCCGTTTCTTCGCGGCGCGCGCTTCGACGTAGCAGCCGCAGAGCGCACACGTTCCGCTATGCAGGTCATCGCAGGTGCGGCAGATGTTCAGGCGCGCGGCGTAGGTCGCTTCGTCGGTCTTCTCGTCCGCCGAGAGCGAATCCACATAGTCCCGCACGAGCTTCGCCATATCCGCCTGACCGCTTTCCAGCAGCGTGCAGCGGCAGGGCTTTCGCGCATCAGCCACGAATCGTGACCTCCACCACCGAGCAGGCGGGCAGCGTCATCGTGAGTCCCGTTTCGGTCACGCGGACGGCGTCGAACGGCTTCACCGTCACCTTTTCCGCATCCTCGAACGTGTTCTTGTCGTGCATATCGCCCGTCAGGATGCGTGCGATCACGTTCTTTGCAGACGCGCCGGAGAGGTGCACCACCACATCCAGCGCATCGGTGCAGGAGGTGTTCGTCGCCGTCAGGGTGATGACACCTTCCTTCTCCGAGGCGGTCGCGGTCAGCTGCTTCACGCCGCTGCACTCGCCGCAGGTGATGGCGGACGGCAGATAGTTCGCATCGTGATGCGCCTTGTAGAGTTCGAAGACGTGGTACGTCGGCGTGCAGATCATCTTCGCGCCGTCGGTCAGGATAACCGCCTGCAGGACGTTGACCATCTGCGCGATATTCGCCATGACCACGCGGTCGCAGTGGCTGTTAAAGATATCCAGTGTCAGCGCCGCTACCATCGCGTCGCGCATGGTGTTCTGCTGATAGAGGAAGCCCGGATTCGTGCCGGGTTCGCAGTCGAACCACGTCCCCCATTCGTCGACAATCAGCCCGACGCGGTGCTCGTGGTCGTACTTGTCCATAATCGCCAGATGGCCGCGAATCAGCGTGTCCATATAGGCGGCATTGCGCAGGGTAAGGTAGTATTCGTCCGCATCGAAATCAGTTGCGCTGCCTTTCTTGTCCCATGCATACGGCACGGTGTAGTGGTGCAGGGTAATGGCGTCGAGGTAACGCCCAGCACGCTCCATCAGCTTGTCCGTCCAGTTCCAGTCGCCGGAGCTGGGCCCGCAGGCGATGCGGTAGAGCTTATTGTCGCCATAGTTGCGGCAGAACGTCTGGTAGCGGCGGTATTCGTCGGCATAGTATTCCGGGCGCATGTTGCCGCCGCAGCCCCAGTTTTCATTGCCCACGCCGAGGTATTTGAGGTTGAACGGCTCCTTGTGCCCGTTCGCCCAGCGCTTCTGCACAACGGTGGAATCGCCCGTGGAATTCATGTACTCCACCCATTCCGCCATTTCGCGCACCGTGCCGGAGCCGACGTTCGCGTTGACGTAGGGTTCGCAGCCGATTTGGCGGCACAGTTCCATGAACTCGTGCGTGCCGAAGGAGTTGTCCTCCACTACGCCGCCCCAGTTCGTGTTCACCATGCGCTTGCGGGTTTCTTTCGGGCCGATGCCGTCCTCCCAGTGGTATTCATCCGCAAAGCAGCCGCCCGGCCAGCGCAGCACCGGCACGCCGATTTTCTTCAGCGCCTGCACCACGTCCGTGCGCATGCCATTGACGTTGGGGATGTCGGAGTTTTCGCCCACATAGACGCCACCGTAAATGCAGCGTCCGAGGTGCTCCGAGAAATGGCCGTAGATGTTCTTGTTGATTTTCTTGCCGGATTGCCCAGCCGCGTTGATGGAAAGGATTGCCGCCATCTGCTTGTCCTCCGTCTCTTTTTTGTGCTGGTTGCGCCCATTGCGCGCATTCATAAAGTAGATATTCGCCCAATCTATCAGGATTCCTGCCGCATTTTTTCTTTTTTTACGAAATGTTTTTCGACAGTGTGATGGTCGTCACCGCGGGCGAGTTGAACAGGCGGAAGCCCATCCACCACGGGTAAATCAGCCCTTTGCCCAGTCCGGGGCTAACATACTGCCAAATTCCGCCAAAGAAGCTTAGTCCCTGCACCTGACTGTCCTCCGGAAACCAGCCCAGTTCCGGCACATACAGCGCACCCATGCCCGGAATGCGCCACTGCCCGCCGCAGTAGCCGCCCGTGACAATCAAGTCCACATTGTTCATCGCGCAGACGGCTTTCGGATCGGCGTTCTGCTTCGCGGTGGTGATGTACTCCTGCGTCAGCGGCATTCCGCTCACGCAGACCTGCATGTCCTTGTTCGTCATTTCCGCCATGGCTGCCTCGATGCGGTCAAGCCTGTCCAGCTGATAGACCGCCAGCCGCTGGAGCGCCGCCTGATCAGCCGTCAGCGTCGGCAGGGCATTCAAGCCGTCCAGCTGCTTCTGGTATGCCTTGCGCGCGCTGGGGATGTTGAGCGTATACAAATCCTCCGGTACAAACCAAATGGTGGATTTTTCCCGCGTGAATGACACGGGGACATCCAGCATCGTCACGCCCGCGTCAATGAGCGCCTGCGCCCAATCCGCATAAGGCGAAAGGGAGGCGTGCGCCGTCGTCGCGTAGGGGGACGGGTCGCCGCTGCCGGGCAGGAACAGCACCTTCGACCCCGCCGGAAGCTGCTCCAGCAGCGCCAGCGCCGGCGCCGCGTCGCCGTTCTCGCCAATCATATTGCCCGTCATGATGACGCAAGAGACTGCGCGCGTGCCGACCGCTTTGCCAATCGACGCCTGATTCAGCCCGCGGTACTCCCCATTCAAATCCGTCAGTAGAAGAATCGACCACTGATCCAGCGAATTGGGCAAATCGGGAATGGTGACCGTTTGCCGCAGCGCCTTGACGGTATTGCTGACGGCAAAATTCGCCACCGCACCCGCGCCAAACGTCAATAGCAGCACGACCAGCAGCGTCACGCCGATTTTGCGCCCCAGATGGGATTTTTCCTCAAAAATGTTCTCATTCCGTCTGGACAAGGGCGTTCCTCTCCTTTCTGACTTTCTTGGGAAATGCGGTTACTCCGCGTCTTCCCCCGGTACATACGGCATCAGGAAACAGTTCACATAGTACGCATATTTTCCCGACGTCGAGTTGCTCGGTTTTGCCGTCACGACCGTGTAATCCACGCAGTCGCTCGCCGGAATCTCGCGTTCGTCCTCCGGCACTTCGGACAGGTTTGTCGAGGTCTTTTTGTTCGTGTTCACCTCGGCGTTCATGTCGTAGTCGTGGATGTACATCTTGACGCGGCTTGCCATATTTCCCTCCAGCGTCGTGATGCGGTATTTGCCGTCGCCCAGGTCCTTCACGTCGTACACCAGCGCAACGTGAATCGTCTTGTTGAACGAGCAGCCGTACACCAGCAGGAAGCCCGGCTGCGGCACATTCGTCGTGCGGTTCATCAGCTGATAGCCGCGCAGCAGCTTGCCGACGCTGGCCTCCTTAACGTGATGGACGCCCTCCACCTGCACGAACACGCCGTCCTCGGATTCCTTCGCGGCTTTCTTGACCGCTTCCAGTTCCTCCATCTCGACGTTTGCCTGCATCATGCACCAGGTGATATAGCCGCCGCACCAGCCGAAGCCGATGCCCTTGCCGCGCCACTCAGTGTACTTATTGACGTTTTTGAGCGTCTTGCCGTCCAGCTCTTTCCATTCGTTATAGGCAATATCCAGCACCTGCTGAATCTGCTCCGGCGGCTGCACGGGCGCTTCAGTGGAAATCGCGACCGGCGGGGGCGTCGGGGTGGCTTTGGCGGCGAGCGCCGTGGGCAGGAGCAAGGTCATCAGCAAGAGGGCACACAGCCCGCGAAGCAAGCGTTTCATCAGTGAATCCTTCCTTTCGGATATTTCTTCAATTTAAGCATACCACGTTTTAGGAAGTTTGGAAAGGGGCAAGTGAAGTTTTTACAAATGAAAGCCGCCATTCGACTTTTGATAGCGGTCGAATGGCGGCTGATATTCTATTCTTCTCACGGATAAACATGCGGGCACTGTATGCAGTCGTCACTAACTGAATCGCGCGGAAGGGTCAAGGGAGGAACTCCCTTGCAGGGTGCAGGGGCAGCGCCCCTGCTGGGGTCAAGGGGCAAAGCCCCTTGGGTCACTCCTTCGTTTCCTTCGCCATGCGGGCGGCGCGCTCCTTCGCGTAAATCGCCATTGCGCATTCCAGGCGCTTCCGCTCCATCTGGCACTCCATGTCGTAGGGCTGGGAGATGTCGCCGTGGAAGGCTTCAGCGTTCGCAGCGCAGCCGCCGGAGCAGAAGAAACGCGCCCAGCAGTCACGGCACTTCTCCTTGTTCAGCACCGTGTTGTGCGCAAACTTTGCCTGAATGTCGCGGTCGAACGTGCCGTCCAGCACGCTGCCCATGCGGTAGCCGTCGCGGCCGACGAACTGGTGGCAGGGGTAAATATCGCCGTCGGGCGTTACCGCAACATACTCGTTGCCCGCGCCGCAGCCGGTCAGACGCTTGCGCAGGCACGGGCCGCCCTCCAAGTCCACCATGAAGTGGAAGAAGTTGAACCACTTGCCGTTCGCGCGGCGATCCATATAAATCTGCGCCAGGCGCTCGTATTCCTCGCGGATTTCGGGCAAATCTTCCCCGCGCAGCGCGTATTCGCACTTCGGGTCAGTCACAACCGGCTCAACGCTGATCTGGTCAAAGCCCTGATCCGCCAGATGAAGCACGTCGTTGCCGAAATCCTTGTTGAAGCCGGTGAACGTACCGCGGACGTAATATTCCTTGTCGCAGGCATTGCGGCGGCGGACGAACTCCTGCGCCTTGTTCATGATGATGTCATAGCTGCCCTTGCCGTTGATGGTCGGGCGCATCCGGTCATGCACTTCGCGGCGGCCGTCGATGGAGATGACGACGTTGCTCATTTCCTTGTTCAGGAAGTCCATGATTTCGTCGTTCATCAGCACACAGTTCGTCGTCATCGTGAACTTGAAGTGCTTGTTCTTCTCCTTCTCGATGGAGCGGCCGTATTCCACCAGCCGCTTGACGACGGGGAAGTTCATCAGCGGTTCGCCGCCGAAGAAGTCCAGCTCCAGATTGACACGCTTGCCGGAGTGCGCCACCAGCCAGTCAATCGCCGCCTTGCCGACCTCGTAGGGCAGCAGCTTGCGCTCGCCCATGCAGAAGTCGCCCGTCGCCGCGAAGCAGTACTTGCAGCGCAGGTTGCAGTCATGCGCCGCGTGCAGGCACATGGATTTCACCACGCCCGGCTCGGTCACCTGCTTCACGTCATCATAATTATCCGGGGCGTTGAGCGCGCCGAGTTCTTCGAGCTGCTTCAGTTCACCGATAACTTCGTCCAGCTCCTGCGCCGTGTACTTCTCTTTCAGCGCATCCCGAATCTCTTCCGGCGTGTGGTCATTCCACATTTCCAGCACGTCAAACGCCATGTCGTCGATGGCGTGAACAGCGCCGCTGCCTACGTCCAGCAGCATCGGCTGACCAACCGCCTTGAAGGTATGAATCATTGCTATTATTCCTCCTGAGTAAGGCACCACCGCACAATTCGGCGGCGCGTCTGGCGATGTCTTTTCCGCCATCTGCGGCATGCAAATTTCTCGATTTACCGCCAGTAAACCTTCGAAATTTGCATTTGCATCTGACGAAAAATCCATTCGCCAGCCGACCACCTCATTTGTGCGGTGTTACCTTAGATAAACCGCAAGGATACTTTTTGCACCCTTGCACCCGAAAAAAGCGAAGGCGCATGATGCCGCCTCCGCCTTTGTCTGTTCCGAACCGGATACGATTGCCAGACGAATCTGGGAAGCGTATCATTACTTCCGGTTGTACAGACGGTTGAGCTTGCCCTCGTTGCCCGCGAGCACGTCGCTGTTTTCCTTGTTGGCGCAGGACTGGTTGGCGACGGTGCAGCTGGTCTTGCAAGCGGACTGGCAGGATGCCTGGCATTCGCCGCAGCCGCCGTGGGCCAGAGAGTTCTTCAGGCAGGGCTTCTGGATGGTTTCGATATGCTTCATAGTTGTAATCCTCCATTTCTTAAAAAGGGGTATATGGGCATTATACACGATTCGGGTTCTAATTGCAATCACTTTCCGGAAATATTCGACACAATCGCGCCGATTATCCCGCCGGTCGCCGTTCCCATAGCAAGATCAGCCAAATATGCCGTCCACGGCGCGCCCTGACCGCTCAGCAGCGCATAGGCCGCCACGCCCAGCGCCATGTACAGCAGCCCAATCAGCGCGCCGCGCAGCAGTCCGCCTTCCTGACCGCGCCCGACGGCGATGTACGTCCCGATAGCGACGGAAACGACCTTCAGCAGCTGGTTGAAGATGCGCACAGTGTCCTCCGTCGGCTTCACCCACTGCATCAGCAGCGCAAAAACCGCCACGACGATGATGGTCGTCAGCATCGCCGCGCCCAGCCCGCGCAGCAGCTGCATCGAGCCGCCACGGCGTGCGCGCGTTGTCGTCCGGCGCACAGTCTGTGTTCCTGTCATAGGGCAATTCCCCTCCTTCCGATTCGGTAAGGAGGATATGCCCCGCATCCGGGCGTTATTCCTCTATCCGCTCCACGCGGAAGATGTTCAGCGTGTCCGCATCCGGGCAGGAGAACACCGCTGTGCCGTCCGGCTGACCGGGGATGCTGCCGCCATAGCGGAGGATGTCCGCATACAGGAACGCAACGTGCATCGCCATCGGGCAGAGCTGACCGCGCTCGGTGTCAAAATCCCACGAATCGCCGATTTTATGCCCATGATGGCAGGGGCAGCTGCCCTTGCGGTCAATCAGCGTGATGCGCAGGCGCGGGCGCTTCATTCGTCCAGCACCTCCAAACACGTTTCAATCGGGATGCCGAGGTACTTGTCCTCCTTGTCGCGGTTGCGGTCAATCATCGTGCGCACGGCATCCATTGCGCGGTGCGTCGATTCTTGGAGCGGCACGCCGTCCACCAGCCGCCCCAGCATCACTGCGGCGAAAATATCGCCCGTGCCGACGAAGCGCACCGGAATGAGGTCGAACGGGATGCGGAAAAATTCGCCCTCCGTGCCGTCATATCCGACGACGCAGTTCTCGCCGTCCACCTTCGCGCTCGTCACGACGACGGATTTCGCGCCCATTTCGTGCAGGCGAATCGTCAGCGCGCGTGCTTCTTCCTCGGTCATGTCCTCGTGATAGGGCACATCCGCCAGATACGCCGCCTCGGTGTAGTTCGGCACGATGCAGTCCGCCACCGCGACCATCTTGCGCATATGGGCGACGGTTTCCTCCCCTACGCCGTTGTACAGCTTGCCCTCGTCGCCCATGATGGGGTCAACAAAGACCAGCGCGCCTTTCTTCGCGGACTGCTCACAGAAATCGGACACCAGCGCCGCCTGTTCTGCTGACAGAATCATGCCTGTGGACACCACATCAAACGAGAATCCCAGTTCCGCCCAGACTTTCAGCGACTGGCGCATGTATTCCGTCGTTTCCTGAATGTAGAATTTCCCGTAATCCAGCGTGTTGCTCACCAGCGCCGTCGGCAGCGTGTACAGGTGATGTCCCATATGCGACAGCACCGGCATCATTGCGCTCAGCGACACCTTCCCATACCCCGCCAGATCATGCACCAGCAGTATATGCTTACTCATCTATCTTCTCCTTATTTTTGGGGAACGCCAAAGGCTCTGCCTCTGGACTCCGGCAGGGGCGCTGCCCCTGCACCCTGCAAGGGACTTCGTCCCTTGACCCTTTCGCGCGATTGGATTGGTAACACTCTCATGCAGTTTTCGCGTGGTTATCCGTAGAAAGTAGCGGAACAACTCAAAGAGCAAATCCCCTGTGATATTCTTGTCCGCTTACACCGTTTTCTCTGCCATAAACTCTCGAATATAGTCAATGTCCGAAAGCTCTGGATTCTCTCGAATCGCCGCAGACAGAAAAATCCGTGCGAGTTCGCGATTCAGTTCATACAAGTAGCCCATATTCCCATTACCAGCCTTATCAAATGGACTGTACTTCGCTTTGCAGTATCGCAAAATATCGCTAAGGAAATCCGACGTTTTAATCGGCATTGCAAAACGGGTATATCTGAGGTCTACGCGGCGACCCTGGTTATTCCATGCGTTCTCAAAAGCCCGTTCTGCCGGCCTATCGCAGTCATAGCAGTCCGAAACGGCACTGCTCACCGCTACAACGCGCCCGTTGCATCCGTGAAGCACAATGTCGCCTGTTTTAACATGCGCCATGTTTTCCCAGTGAAAAATTTTGCTTCCGTTTTGGCTATGCTGCGGTGCCCAAATAAAGCCGCCGCGATACTCAATATCGAAAGTTTCACCTTGAAAAACATAAAACGTCATAGGCTTACCGGGAATCCGCTCAGATTTTTCCTGTACAGGTTCGCTTTCTGCAATTTCAGGGACAGCTGCTGCCATTTTTACTGCATTACGTTGCTGATCTGCAAGACGTGTCTCTTCGACTTCATGAACCACGGCATTGTGAAGATCTTCATCCACCAATGTCAAGAATTTCCCAAATGTGTCCGGATTGGTATACACAAAGTTGCTCGTTTTTGAAGCAAATGCTACCGTGATGTACTTGTCATCCTGCGCAACAATTGTTCCTCTTCCCAACATTTTGTGCTTTACCAATTGATTCTTAAGGTCCATGTCGTTTCTCCTTCTTGCCTCCGCAGCGGTGAAATCCCCTACTCCACAGCAGTCAGCTGCCCCAAAGGCACTTACCCCTTGACGGCAATCGCCTCAATCTCCACCTTCGCATCCCGCGGCAGCTTCGCCACCTGCACACACGCACGCGCCGGCGGATTCTGCGGGAAGAACTTCCCGTAGGCTTCGTTCACCGCGGCAAAGTCGTTCAAATCCTTCAGGAAAATCGTCGTTTTCACGATGTCCGCCAACGTGCAGTCCGCTTCCGCCAGAATCGCGGCAATGTTCTTCATGCACTGCTCAGTCATCTCACCAATCGTGCCTTCCAGCAGCTCGCCCGTTTCCGGCACGAAATACAGCTGTCCGGACACATACACCGTATTGCCCGCCTGAACGCCCTGCGAATACGGGCCAATCGCGGCGGGTGCATTTTTCGTCGAAAGAATCTTGTTCATGGAAGAGAATCCCCCTTCATCTTAGTGCGTCAGAAACGCTGTCTGCATTATACCATGATTATGCGTCGAAAACAACACCGGAGGAAGAGAAAAACCGCCCCCGATTTCTCGAAGGCGGTTCGTATTAAATCCCGTAGTAGTAGAAGGCAAGGCACACACCGGCCAGCAGGATGAACACCAGCCCGACCACCAGCGGCGCATGCGTACCCTTGCCGCGGTTGGCTTCCTTCGCCATCTTATAGTCGTAGTAGTGCTGATGCTTATGCTTTCCGGGCGCGAAAAGCACCAGCAGGTTTCGGAAACCGTAGGAAATGATGTCCAGCACCCCTTCGCGCGCCGTGAACGTCAGCAGACCCACACAGGTCAGCAGCGCCCCCGGCACAAAAAGCGCGTCGCACAAACCGCTCAGGATTTCCTCCCGCTCGCTCAGCGTCCAGATACTGCGCATCGACGCAACGCCAACAAATATCAGCGCGCCGATGGCAATGCAAATCCAGTAGGGCATCGCCCGCTTTGATTTTTTCAAAGCCCAAGCTCCTTCTTATACCGTTCAAACTCTTCGTCGTTGCAGTTGATGAAGTGTCCGGGTTTGATTTCCCGCAGGGACGGCTTGTTCACCGAGTAGTCATGCTCCTTCAGGGGCTTGTACTCAATGCGCTGACGATGCTTCTCGTGATGCGGATCCGGGTACGGAATCGCGGACAGCAGCGACTTGGTGTACGGATGCAGCGGATGCTCGAACAGCTCGTCGGAATCCGCCAGCTCCACCAGCTTGCCGTAGTACATGACACCGATGCGGTCGGAGAAGTACTTGACGACGGACAGGTTGTGCGCAATAAACATGATGGTCAAGCCCATCTTGTTGCGCAGGTCGTTCAGCAGGTTGATAACCTGTGCCTGAATCGACACGTCCAGCGCGGAAATGGGTTCGTCGGCGATGATGAGGTCAGGCTCCAGCACGATGGCGCGGGCAATGCCGATACGCTGGCGCTGGCCGCCGGAGAACTCATGCGGATAGCGGTCGGCGTGCTCGCGCACCAGACCAACCAGATCCAGCACCTCGTAGACCTTTTCGTCGATGTACTTTTCGTCCTTGATGCCGCGGATTTTCAGGCCTTCCGCGATAATCTCACGCACAGTCATGCGCGGGTTAATCGAGGCAATCGGGTCTTGGAAAATCATCTGCATCTTGGTCATGATGTTGTCCTTCGCGGCAACCTTCATGTCCTGCTCGTAGCGTGCCTTCCGTTCCTCCAGCGCCTGACCGGACAGCGTCTTGCTGTCTGCCTCAAACGCCGCGGTCAGCTCTGCCTTGCGCTTCTCGCGGTACTTCTCGACGCACTTGCTCTTTTCCACAGAAGATTCCAATGCGTTCGTGCGGGCCTGACGGATTTTCTCCTTCAGTTCCTTGCGCATTTCCTTAATCTTCTGGTCGTATTCCGCCTTCAGCGCCGCCGCCTGCGCCGGATTCTTCTCCGTTTTTTCCTTCAGCGCGGCCTTCATCTGGCGCTGCTTTTCCTCGAAGTCGTTTTTCAGGCTGCGAATCAGCACCGGCAGACCGTTCTGCGTGGACGAAATGCGCAGACCCTGGAAGTACACGTCACCCTCGGTCGGGTCGTACAGGTTGATGATGGTGCGGCCCGTCGTGGTCTTGCCGCAGCCAGACTCGCCCACCAGACCAAAGACTTCGCCCTTCTTGATGTAGAAGCTGACGTCATCAACGGCCTTGTTGATATAGTCGCCGCTGCGGAAATACTGCTTCAGGTGATTGACACGCAGGAGGACGTCACTTTCTTCCTCGATGCCCGCGTGCTCCAGACGAGCCAGCGTCACCTTGTCCGTGATGGCGTTCATCACACGCGCGATTACCAGCAGCACAATGCCAACCAGCCACAGCCACACCCAGTGCGCCGCCAGCCACCACAGCGCAATCACCAGCGAAATGGCGTTGCTGTCATCAGACTTCTTGACGGTCGTTTCTGCCAGAGACTTCAGTGCGGTCTGGTAAGTCGGCGCTGCCGCCACGGACACCTGAACCGCCTTCAGCAGGCTGCTGAGCGAGCCGTCAAAGTCTTCGCTCTGCATCCGCTCCAACAGCGTCGTCGCGAACACATCCAGCGTGCCGAGGTTTTCGCTCGGATAGCGTGCCTGAAGCGCCTCGTACTTGCTCTGCACGAACGCTTCCAAGTCAATCGCTTCGCCCTGCTTCTTCTGCTCCACCAGCGCGGCAAACTCGTCGCGGATATCCTCCGTGTCGACGCGCTCCAGCGTGCGCTGCTCCGCCAGTGCAGCGGCGTAGTCCTCAAAGCTCAGTGCATTCAGATATTTCTTCATGGAAGCCGGCTTGTTGCCTGCATCCACCGACGCACGAACCATCGTCGTCAGCGTTTCCACGAATTCCAGATAGCTGCCAGCTTCTTCGCCGTGCTCCTGCGCAAACGTTTCGTAGAACGCTGCAACATCCGGTTCGGTATTGGCGGTGGCAATCTTAATCGGCTTGCCCTTGGGCGCCGCCGGCGTCATGACTTCGTTGAGGTAGTCAAACGATTCCGCCAGCAGGCGGCTGTCGCTGCCGCTTTCCTGCTGCTCATAGAGCGTCAGATACGCATCCACGTCGAAATTCTGATCGAAATCAGCGCAGAAAGTATCCAGCTTCTGCTTGGACAGCGCGTCCTGCCCCGCTGCCAGTTCATTCACCCACGTCGTATAGAACGTCAGCGCGCGATTCTGGCGCACGTCCCCGCCCAGCGTCTTGGTGGACGCGGCATCAATCATGGCGGAGAAATACTGCTTGTCGAACCAAGCGCGCGTAACCACGGAAGCGTTCTGCTGATAAGAGCGCAGCGCCCCCGATAGCGTAGACCATCCCGCACCGTCATTCGCCACAACATAGATGCTCATTACGATGGCGATGGCCATAACCACCAGCCCAATCGTTTTCAGCACCGAGGCGATTCCCTTTGCGATTTTCATGCTTCGGCGGCTCCTTTCTTCGCGTTCTGCAAGGCTTCTGCTGCCTCTCGTTCGGCCTGCTCCTTCTTCATGCGTTCAATGCGTTCCACCACAATCGCCGGCGGATTTACCTTCGGCGCATTCGGATGCAACAGCCACGTCGCCGCCATATGCGTCTCGCTGACATGGAACATCGGCGGCTGTTCCTCAAAGTCGATTTCCATTGCGTACTTGTTGCGCGCGGCGAAAGCATCGCCCTTCGGCGGCAGAATCATATCCGGCGGCGTACCGGGGATAGCTTCCAGTTTCTCGCGCGTCTCCAAGTCCGGCATGGAGGACAGCAGCGCCCATGTATACGGGTGGCGCGGGTCGTAGAACACATCATCCGCCGTGCCATACTCGACAATCTTGCCGGCGTACATGATGGCAATGCGGTCCGCCATGTTCGCCACAACGCCAAGGTCGTGCGTGATGAAGATGACCGACAGGCGGCGTTCCTTCTTCAGGCGGTTAATCAGTTCCAGAATCTGCGCCTGAATGGTCACGTCCAATGCGGTTGTCGGTTCATCGCAGATGAGGATATCCGGGTTCGCGGACAGCGCAATAGCGATAACAATGCGCTGACGCATACCGCCGGAGAACTCAAAGGGATACTGATAGAAGCGCTTGTGCGGCTCCGGAATACCGACTTCCTTCATCAATTCGATGGCACGGTGGCGTGCCATACCCTTGGTGAGCTTGAAGGCGTAATCCTGCGCGCGCGCCTTCATGTAGTCCACCATTTCCACCGCCAGCACGTCAAAGTCCTTCGTTTCGCTCGCCGCGATGAGTTCCTCAAAGTGCTTCAGCAGGCTCCGGGTCATTTCGCAGAGGTTGTGCTGCGCCATATCCGCGTCAATCAGGTTCTTCGGGATGACGGACGGCGGATTCTTGCCCTTCGCCTTCTGCGCCTCAAACTTCTTCTGCTCGCGGGCGTAGCGCTTTTCTTCCTTCGGATTGTGCGTCTTGGAGCGGGCATAGCGGTCGATGTAGGACTGTGCGCCCGAACGGTAGACGTACGCCTGATTGTCCTTATCCAGCTGCAGCTTGTCGATGGCTGCTTCAACCGCCGCAGCCGATTTGTGCAGCGCTTCCTTGCATTCGCCCTCGTTCAGCGGCTTTTGCTGATAGACCTTCAAGGCGCTGCGGAGCGCATCCACCGCCGCCTGCTGCGATTTCGCCGCCTGCTGGCTGGAGTACTGGAGCGCGTGAGCAATGTCCTGCAAGAAGTCAATCATGAACTCGCGGTCGAGCGTTTCGCGCGCCATCTGGTTCAGCTCGGTGATGGACTGCTTTTTCGGGTCGGGCGTTTTGCCACTCGCCGCCAGATAGCCGATGCAGAAGAAGTTCGGCTCCTGCGCATTCACCATCGCGCCCAGCTTAGCGGTCATGTCCGCCATCAGCGCGCGCATTTCGCTTTCGCGGCGGCGCGTGTAGTTCTTCTGGAAGCCTTCCAGCGCCGTATGCCACTTCGCGATTTCCGGGTCATTCTCATCGAAGGTGTACGGGTCGAAGATATGCTTCAGGGACTTGCGGATGCGGCCGCAGATTTCGCGGACATCCTTGTCCTTGCTCGTCAGGATGGCATTGTCGATTTCGTCCATGCCGTCCATGCACTCAACGATGGATTCCATCGCTTCCTTATAGGTATATTCCATCTTCAGCCCAACGGAAGCAAAGTGGTCGAACTGCTTCGTTTTGGCGTGGATGGCTTCGCGCGCCTGTGCGCCCTGTCCGCGCGCCTCGGCATCCGCCACCATCGTCTTTTCGAGCTGCGCCAGCAGGCTGTTGAAGCGTTCCTTGCCATCGCGGCGGCGTTCCTTGTTGTTCAGCAGCATGGCTTCCGTCAGCTGCTTGCCGATGCGCATGATAGGGTTCAGGGCACTCAGCGGGTCTTGGAACACCATGGCCAGCTTGTGGCCGCGCAGGGTGTGGAACTCTTCTTCCGGAATTTTCAGCAAATCCTTGCCGTCGTAGATGATTTCGCCCGCATCCACCATGGCGTTGCCCGCCAGAATGCCCATGATAGCACGGGTGGTGACGGACTTGCCGGAACCGGATTCACCGGCGATGGCGAGCGTTTCGCCTTCCTCCAGATTGAAGGAAATATCGCGCACTGCGCGAACCGCACCGTTGTTTGTGCGGAAGGAGATGGTCAAGTTTCGGACTTCCAGCTTTGCCATATCAGTCGTCCGCTCCTCTCAACGAAGGATTCAGCGCGTCGCGCAGGCCATTACCAAACAGGTTGAAGGCAATTTCCAAAATGGCGATGAAGATTGCCGGGAACATGATGATGTGGGGATAGGTGCTCAAGTACGCCTGACCGCCGGAAAGCAGCGTGCCGATGGAGGTCAGCGACGACGTTTCCAGATTGATGATGTGCAGGTAGCTGAGCATGGATTCGGAGAAAATGACGCCGGGGATGGTCATGACCGCGCCGGTCACGATGGTGCCCAGGCTGTTCGGGAAGATGTGCTTGAAAATCAAGCGAGCGTCGGATGCGCCCAGCGTGCGCGCCGCCAAGACGTATTCCTGACCCTTGAAGCGGTAGAACTGCGTACGCACGCGCGCCGCCGTACCAACCCAGCCGGTCAAGACGAAAGCGAACAGCAGGGATGGCAGCACGCCCACCTTTTCCGCCAAGTGCAGCTGGAACAGGGTCGCGACGACCATGAACGGCACGCTGTTCAGCACGTCGGAGATACGCTCCATCACCATGTCAACCGCGCCGCCGTAGTAACCCTCGATGGAGCCGTACAGCACGCCGAGGATGAAGTTGATGCTCGCCACAACGATGGAGAGCAGGAAGCTCAGGCGCGCGCCGACTGCCAAGCAGGTGAAAATATCCTGCCCGTAGTTGTTCGTGCCGAAAATGAACGTGGGTTCATAGCCGTTGACATAGCGGAAGTACTCCAGATAGTGCACACGCACGCGGTAGCCCGTCTGGTTCTTCTGGGCGTAGGTGTACCACTGCCCATCCGCGCCGTCGTCGCCGGCAATGCGCTTGCTGTTGTAGTTCGCCTTGTTCGGGTTGTCGGACGTGAGGTAGTTCGGAATCAGGCTGCCGTTTTCATCCAGCGCCGGATCACCGTTGGTGTTCACGCTCTCGTCCTTGAGCTGGTACCAGAAGTTCGCGCCGCCGTTGCCCATCATGTACTGCGAATTGTGGGTCTTCTGCAGCGGGTAGATGACCTGAATGTCATTCTCGTTCTGATACGCCATCAGGTTGTTGTATTCCGTTTCGCTCAGGTTGACATACGCGAAGCCGACCAGCGCGTAGGAATCCACGCGCAGGTTGTAGTACTTCACGCCATTGGCATCGGTGTAGTGGTCGTATTCCTTCTTCACGACCGGCACACCCGTTTCCTGACCGATGGCGTTATAGTAATGGTAGCCGATTTCGCTGACCTTTTCCTTGCGCGCGCCATCCCAGAAACCCGCGTTTTCAAACAGCGTGTTCTTCGGCAGCACCGACTTGTAGTAGCCGTCGCGGAACTGCACCGTGTACGGCGAGACAAACGGCGTGATGATGGCAAACAGCAGCAGGAACACAATCAGGCAGAACGCCACAACGGAGGACTTGTTCTTGCGGAAGCGCAGCCACGCGTCGCCCAGATAGCTGATGGACTTGGTCTGCAGCTTTTCGTCATGGATGCGCTCATCCTTGTGAATAAACGCAAACTTTTCCTTCGGGATTTCCGGATACAGATTCTTTTCCATCATTTCTTCGACCCCATTCTGATGCGCGGGTCAATAAACCCGTAGCTGATGTCAATGACAATGCCCGAAACCAGGCCGATTGCCGTATAGAACACGTTCAGCGCCATGAAGAAATTATAATCGCGGACATTGATGGAGTTGATGTACAGGTTGCCGATGCCAGGAATGCCGAAGATGTTTTCGATAATCATCGAGCCGCCCAGAATACCGATGAATTCACCAATAATCATCGGCAGGATGACGACCATTGCGTTGCGCAGCGCGTGACGGGAAATTGCCTGTGCCTTGGTCAGACCTTTCGTGCGCGCCAGCAGCATGTAGTCACCGGTCAGCACCTCGCTCAGCTCCGCACGGGTGTAGCGCGTCAGGCCTGCCACAACGCCGAAGCCCAGCGACAGCACTGCCGGAATCAGCGATACGAACATTGTCCAGCTGAACAGTGACCCGCCCGCCTGTGACAAACTTGCCGCCTGCAAGGGGAACCAGCCGAGCTTGAAGCACAGGAAGTACTGCACCAGGAAGGCGTACACATAGCTTGGCACCGAGATGAAGACCATGACCATGGTGGAAATGAAGTTATCCTGCCACTTGTTCTTCTTCAGCGCCGCATAGATGCCGAAAGCCAGGCCCAGCGGGATCGCAATCAGGATAGAATACAGGTTGACAAGCACCGTGTAGGGCAGCTTCTGCATCATGACGTTCCAAACGCCCATGCCTTCATACATCTGCTCGCCGACGCCCCAGTCCCATTCGGTCAGGATGCTCTTCAGGTACAGGAAGTACTGCACCATAATCGGCTTGTTGTAGCCCATCTTTTCGCGCTTGGCGAGCACGAGGTTGATGTCGCGGCCCATTTCGCGGACGGCGGGCAGCGGCAGCAGCTTAATCAGGATGAAGCACATGGTCATGATGATGAACAGCACCAGGAACATGTACAGGACACGCTTGATGATGTATCGTGTCATACCATTTTTGGACATTCCACGTTACCTCCGTTTTTCATATTGAGCGGAAGGGGCGGGAAACCCTGCTGCCCCCCTGCTTCCGGCCGTCAGAGTGCGTCGCCCCACCCGTGACGGGGTCGCGGAGGATGCGGCTGGAGATGCGCATCACCGCGGACTGGGCTTGCCTGACTGGATTGAATCCCTATTGGGCATTTCTTAAGGAATCACTATTTTGTACCATTTTTCTTTGGAATCACAGCGTCCCCTTAAGAAACGCCCGAAAATCAACCGTTTTTTAACACGCACATCGGGCATGGGGGTCAAAAGGCCCCCATGCCCGTGCCGAGTTTCAGAGAATCACGGCAAATGTGCGCCTTGAATTAGTATTCCAGGGTGTTGTTGGCGATGTAGTCCGCCCACTCAGCGTCATCGTAGTTGTACGTCATGTACTGAATACCGCCGAAGCCGATCAGCGTGACGTAGGTATCAACAACGGTGTTCACCTTCTGGGAGTTCATGCTCGCGCTGTTGCGGTAGTAGATGGAGGAGCAGGGATGCCAGTTCATGAACGCGCCTTCGACAGCGGTCGCAAACTGCAGACGAGTGTCGTAGGTGTAATCAGCGAACTTGCCCAGCTTTTCCTCGATGGACGGAACGTTCTGGCTGTTGCACCAGTTCGCCCAGTTCTGCAGGTTGTCGGTGATTTCGCCAACGCCTTCCACATTGTAAACAACGTCGATGGTGGTGGTGTCATAGCCGTATTCGTTCTGGTTGCCGTTGCCGTACGCATCGTCGGTGTAGCAGTTGCCGAACACGCCGAAGGGAGCCATCGTCGCGCCGCCCCAAGTGGTGAAGATCATGTCCGCGTTGCCGGACTGCATGGTTTCGTAGTAGTCGGTGTCCACGGTCATGGTCATTTCGACCTTGCCTTCAAACGGCGTGCCAACGCAAGCGTTCTTCAGCGCGGCGTTCAGGTAGTTGAACATGTTGACGTAGATAGCGTCGCTCTGGTACACGCGCAGGTCAATCTTGATGTCGCTGGTGCCATCGTAGATGCCGGCAGCGACAGCCTTGTCATACGCAACCGCCATCAGCGCGCGCGCCTTTTCGACCTCGTAGCCGGTCATGGCTTCGTACGCTTCGTCGAGGGTGTCGTAGTCGCCGCCCTCGCCCCAGGTCAGGTCGAACAGACGGCAGAGGACTGCCTTCGCGGGTTCGCTGTCACGATACAGCGCGCCGGTGAAGGGGTCATAGCAGTACAGTTCGTTGATCAGGCCAAAGCCAGCCGTGCCAGCCGCGGTGAAGGAGGAAGCAAATTCCTTACGGTCATAGGAGTAAGAAATCGCCTGACGGAATTCCGGGATCACCAGAACCTGACTATTGGTGCCGTGAGACAGCAGCTTCTCATAGTCGGTGTTCATGGTCAGCTTGGTGGTGTAGCCGTTGTTCGGGCCGTACTTGATGTACTTGCTGTTGCCGTACTTCTTCAGGTCGTCCGCCTGCAGAGCGATGTCATCAATCTCGCCCTTTTCGAACGCCAGCACCTGGGTCGCGTGGTCGGCAATGCAGGTCACCTTGTAGATGTCCGTCTGATACTGGCCGACGTGGTTGCCGTCATGATAGCCATACCAGTTGTCATTGCGGGTCAGGGTGTATTCCTTGTCCAGTTCGAAGGAAGACAGCTTGTACGGGCCGTAGGAAACCGTGTTCTCCACGGAACGGCCGTACTTGGTCTTCACTTCGTCCGCTTCTTCCTCGGTGGCAACTTCCTTGCCGTCCTTGTAGAAGGTCTTGCAGGCTTCGTAAACGGGCTTGTAGACCAGGTAGGAGGAAGACAGGTTGTAGGGCACATAGAAGTTCGCTTCGTTCACGGGGTTGGCCAGGATGAAGTCAACGGTGTAATCGTCAACCTTCTTGAAGCCAACTTCGTCCCACGTTGCGGCATCCGCAACGCTGGCGGTGTACAGGTACTGAGCCTGCATGGACTCATACTGCTGACCCGCGGCAAAGTAGTTGTCAAACAGGTACTTTGCGGAGACCCACGCTTCGGCAGCGGTTTCGTCTTCAACAGAAGCATCGCGGTACATCGTGTCGTCCGCAATGTTCACATACTGCGGCGCGGGATTGCCCTCCGCGTCCAGCGCGCCAACCATGCCCCAAGCGCTCATGTCGAGGTACACATCGGTGCCGGCGGCAATGAGGTTCTCGGCAGTGTCTGCAATCAGGTCATAGGTCGTCTTGCCCGCGTAGAGGTAGTTCTTCGCGTTGTAGATGACGAACTCGCCAGCATAGTAGCTGTCAGCGCGGCGATTCAGCATCTTCGGGTTGAGCAGCTGCTGCATAGAGTACACATAGTCATCAGCGGTGATGGGGGTGCCATCTTCCCACTTGGCGAGCTTGTTCAGCGCGATACGCCAAGCCTTGGCGGTCTCGCCTTCCTTCACGCCGTACTGACCGACATACTCAGCGGTCACGTCCACCGGCATTTCAGCAGCCAGTTCGGGCATGACAGAGTAGCCATTCTTTTCGGAATTCAGAACGAAGGTGTAGAAACCAGAGCTGACATTGTTCAAAATATCAGTGTCTTCGTTCGTTTCCCAGGAGAGCGGGTCCCAGTTCAGAGAAGAGTTAATGCCGGGGGTGTAGCTGTTGTAGGTGTACACCTTTTCATCGGTGTAGTCCTTGCCAGCTTCGCCGACATACTGATCGGTAGAAACCGTCTGCGCGCTCCCCTCGCTCTTTTCCAGCGTGACAGTGCCCGCGTTGTACACGCGCTCACCGACATCGTAGGAATCAGCAGGCGTGAACGTGCCTTCTGCCAGCGCAGCCGCACTCAGCATCATGCACGCAGACAGGACCAGAGAGAGAATCTTCTTCATGGTCTAACCCCTCCAATTCATTTCGTACCAGATGACACGATGCAAATGATACGTTGATATTCATTATAGAGGAATTGACGCAGGGTTGTCAAGGGCTTGCCGCTTGCAATTTTTGACCAATCTTCCTGCAAATTTCCCCACTTTCACAGCAATCCCTTGATTCGACGATGTGAAATCGTTTTCGCGCAAAATTGTTTTTTTTTTGTTTTTTTCGTTCTTTGCCTTGATTTCTCTGCCTTTGCGCCATACTTGACGTTTCCCGTTTTTTCACCTATACTATCCTGTGCAGTGAAAGGAGAATTCCTTTATTATGAATGTTGACTTGACCCATGGTTCGATTTTCCGCGGACTGCTCCGTTTTTCTCTGCCGCTGATGGCGGGCAATCTGCTCCAGCAGCTTTATAACCTTGTGGACACCTTCGTCGTCGGGCGATACTGCGGTGAAATCGCCCTTGCCGCCGTCGGCAGCGCGTTTTCCGTCATGATTCTGCTCACGAGCATCGTCACCGGGCTGTGCATGGGCAGCGGCGTAGTTGTCAGCCAGCTTTTCGGGCAGAAAGACGATGCCGGCGTGCGCAAAGCGGTCGGCAATGCGTTTGTGCTGATTGCGGGCGTATCAGCGCTGCTGACCATCCTTTCCTACGCGCTCCTGCCCGTCATGATGACGCTCCTGCGCATTCCGTCTGAAGCGCAGGGCGTTCTCTCCTGCTACCTCTTGATTGTGTTCATCGGCATCATCCCGACGTTCCTGTATAACTTCGGAGCGTGTATGCTCCGCGCCGTTGGCAATTCAACCGCGCCGCTGGTTTTCCTGCTGATTTCGTCGCTGACGAACGTCGCGCTGGACTTTCTGTTCGTGGCGGTGCTGCCGTGGGGCGTGGCGGGCGCTGCCGTCGCGACGCTTATTTCGCAAGTACTGTCCGGTTTCCTGTGCTTAGGTTATGTGCTCTTCCGCGTTCCGGCGCTGACGCCCTCGCAGCACGACCTGCACCCCGACCGTGCGCTGTTCAGGCGCATCTTCTCCGTCTCTGCCATGACCAGCATTCAGCAGTCCATCATGAATTTCGGCATCCTGTGTGTGCAGAGTCTCGTGAACAGCTTCGGTCTGGCAGCGATGGCGGCATTCACCGCCGGCGTGAAGATTGACTCGCTGGCGTACAGCCCCGCGCAGGACTTCGGCAACGGCTTCGCGACCTTCGTCGCCCAGAATCAGGGGGCGAATCAGCCGCAGCGCCTCCGTCACGGCATCCGCACAGCATTCCTGCTTTCCGGCGGCTTCTGCCTGATTGTTTCCACGCTCGTGGCGATTTTCGCCGAGCCGCTGCTGCTCGTGTTCCTCGAGAATGCATCGGCGGAGTCTCTTTCCATCGGCGTAACGTACCTGCGCACCGAGGGGCTGTGCTACATCGGCATCGGCTTCCTGTTCCTGCTTTATGCCATTTTCCGCGGTTTGGAGCAGGCGGGCATGAGCATCGTCCTGACGGTGCTTTCGCTTGGGCTGCGCGTTGTGCTGTCCTATGCCTTCGCGCCGCATTTCGGCATGATGGCGATTTGGCTGGCAATTCCGGCGGGCTGGCTGATTGCGGATATTGTCGGTTTCGTTGCCATGGAGCGGCGCGGACTAATGCGTTCCGCTTCCAATAAAACGGGCAAAAGCGCCTGCTGACATCGGGATGGATTCGCCGCTTTGTGACAAGTTTGTAACACCTGCGCGCGCGCCCCTTGACGAATCCGACTCGGCGTTGTATGATGGGGATACTCAATAACGAAAGGATTGTGCGGAACGGGTATGAAGAAGGAAACGAATCCTAAGGCGAAGCGGAATGGCCTGTGGTGCAATGTGCTGATTGTGGCAGCGCTGCTGCTGATTGTGGCGGTGCTGATGGTTGTGCTGCGGAGGAACGCGCCTGCGAATGTAGACGCCAATGCGCCTTTGCTGCCCCTGACCGCAACAGATGCGCCGACCGAAGCGCCGACCGAGGCGCCGACAGAGCTTGCGACCAGCACACCGGAGGCAGCGGCGACCCCCGAAATCACCGCGGCACCAGAAGCGGCTGCCGCGTCGGAAGTCACGGACGTCCCCGAAGCCACCGCCACCCCCGACCTGTCGCAGGTGAAAGCATTCCTCGTCGTCACCGTCGGTGACAAAACGTATCAGCCGATTCCGCTGACCGAAGAGGGCTATTATCGCTTCCGCCACGGCGACTGCATCAACATCGTCCATGTCACCCCGACAAGCATCGACATGCACGAGGCGAACTGCGACAATCAGGATTGCGTGGAGCAGGGTGAAGTGACGCTGGAAAACAAGGACACACGCATTTTGGGCAACAGGATTATCTGTCTGCCGAATCAGGTGACGCTCCAGCTGTACAGCCGCGACGAATTGATGGACTGGCTGACGACCGTGCAGGAGGACGCAGCAAATGAATAAGCAGCGAATCACCACAAAACAGCTTGCGCTGTGCAGTGTGCTGCTGACGCTGATGCTGGTGCTGGGCTGGGTGGAGAGCCTGTTTCCGCCGCTGATGGGCGTGCCGGGCATCAAGCTGGGCTTAAGCAACGGCGTGCTGATTTTCGCGGTCTACATGCTGTCCCTGCCGACGGCGTGGGTGCTGATGCTGCTGAAAGTGGTGCTGTCCTCGCTGTTTTTGGGCGGCGTGGCGGCGCTGCCGTACGCACTGGCAGGCGGTGTGCTGTCGCTGGCAAGCATGTGTCTCCTTTCGCGCATGAAGTGGATGCACCCGGTCACGGTCAGCATTGTCGGCGGCGTGATGCACAACATCGGGCAAATCGTGATGGCGATGATTATCCTCCACACGTCGCAATTGGCGTACTACATGGCTGTCCTGATGCTCAGCGGCATTCTCTTCGGCGCGCTGACCGGCGTGAGCGCCACGCTGGTGATGAAGCACATGAAGCATATCAAGTGGGGGAAATAGCGAGGGGGGCAGGGGGGCGACCGCAGACTTCATCTGTTTTCATGCCTTCTTGTCGCCTCCACAGAGGTGAAGCCCCCTGCACGACAAAAATCAACTAACACAGAAAACAAAAAGCAGGACTACCTCCACGCCGGAGACAGCCCTGCTTTTTGTTGTGCGAATGAAACCATCAGAAGAAAAGGAAACGCTTCTTCTGATACGGCTCGCTTGACATGCCCTTGAAATCATAGCCCGTCGCGGCAATCGCAGCTTTCACCTGCGCTTCGTCCAGCGGATCTTCGGAAATGACCACCGTTTCACCCTTGCCATGGGAGGAAGTCACCTTCTTGACCGCCGGGAAAGCCTTGCGGATTGCGTCATTGACATGGCTCTCGCACATGCCGCACATCATGCCATCAATTTTCAGCGTCGTTTTTGTCATCAGCCCTCATCCTTTCGATGAATGCAATATACCCCATCGGGGTATCTGAATGATAGCACCAGCGCGGCGGATTGTCAAGCGGTTTCGTTCGATGTGACTAACTTTTTTAAGGTAACACCGCACAAATGAGGTGGTCGGCTGGCGAATGGATTTTTCGTCAGATGCAAATGCAAATTTCGAAGGTTTACTGGATGTAAATCGAGAAATTTGCATGCCGCAGATGGCGGAAAAGACATCGCCAGCCGCGCCGCCGAATTGTGCGGTGGTGCCTTAGCGGATGCCCGACCAGAGCGCGTCATTTTCCGCTTGAAACGCTTCCCTCAGCGCATTTTCATCTTCAGTAGATACATCCTGCTCAAAAATCAGGATGCCGTCCATATCCGGGTCATACTCCCAGACCTGCAGGGTCAGCACATCATTGTAGTGCCGGACGGTATAACCATCCGCGTCGAACGTCCAGTCCTCTTTCTCCTCGCCAACCGCCCAGCGCAGCAGTACCGCCTCCGTCCCATCAAAACGGTACAGCGTTTCTCTGTGAATGCCGCCCGCCAAGCCGCCGTTCACAGAACTCCTTACAATTTTGTGTTCTGCATCAAGGTCATAATTCGTGAACGTCAGCGGACAGAGAACATACTGTTCGCCATCAGAAATGAAAAACTGGTAGACAAAATTGCTCGCGCCGCGCTGTGTCAGTATCACCGCATCGTTGATGCCGTCGAAGTTGACATCCGCATAGGAAAGGTACGGGTCTTTCTCGCCGGACACGAAGCAGAGTTCCTGCCCGTTGTCCGCAATCAGGCGGTGGATGTACTCGTTCTCCGTCGTCTGCCCGATAATTTCCGCGCGGACAGGGGCGATGGTCATCAGGAGAAGCAAGGCAAGCAGGCAGAAACGGGAAATACAGTTCTTCATAAAGAATACTCCTTTCGCATGGGTGTGCTAATGAAAGAACGAATACGGGGCGGCAATTCATCCGCAGAAAAAAAGGAAATTTCTTCATCGTCTGAAATGGAAATGCTTGCAAATTACTGATGTTTGCGTTATAATGAAAATGGTGATTTATGATTCATACTATTTCCAGATAAGAATGCGCCAAGATGCGCGGCGAATTTTTCATTCTGGCTAACGTGAATGGAACGCAGCGTAGCAGCGCTACGCTAAGTGGAATGAGCGGACGCCAGAAGGGAAAAGGCGCAAGCAGATGGCGCAGATGAATCTGGAAATAGTATCAAGGTTTCTTGCTGGGGAAGCGGGGAAAGGGGTGTTTGCCACGGCGCACGAAGGAGCAGCGCAATACTGCCGCAAAGTGAACAAGCGTGAAATTCCGGTCTGTCCGATTTTAGGGGTCAATATTGCTGTCATCAACATGAATTGGCTGCTGAAATATTTGGCGCAGAATATTCATCAATTGCAGGGAGATTACATCTGCGTATCGAATGTACATACAACCGTCGTCAGTTACGAGGATGCGGACTACCGTGCCGTGCAGAACGGCGGTTTGATGGCGATTCCGGATGGCAATCCGCTGGCGCAGGAGGCGCGGCGGCGCGGGTATCCGCAGATTCAGCGGACAACCGGGCCTGACCTGATGATGGAGGTCTTTCGGCAGTCCACGGCACACGGCTGGCGGCATTATTTCTACGGCAGCACGCAGGAAGTGCAGGAGAAAATGATTGCGCGCCTGCAGAAGGAGTATCCGGGGCTGATAATTGCGGGCACAGACGTGCCGCCCTTCCGCGAACTGACACCGGAGGAAGATGCGCTTGCCGTGGCGCGCATCAATCAGGCGCAGCCGGATTTTGTGTGGGTCGGGCTGGGAGCGCCGAAGCAGGAGCGCTGGATGGCGGCACACCAAGGGCGTGTGCATGGGCTGATGATTGGCGTCGGCGCGGGCTTTGATTTCTTTTCGGGCAACGTGAGGCGCGCCCCGTTATGGATGCAGAAGCACAGCCTGGAATGGCTCTATCGCCTGATGCAAGACCCGAAGCGGCTATTCCAGCGCTACTGGAGCACGAATCTGAAATTCATCTGGAACGCGACCATCAGGAGAAAGTAAATGCAGCAAGCGACAAAACAGCCCGCTGTACTGCTGGTACACGATTATTATCAGGTTCCCGGCGGCGAGGATGTCGTTGTGGCGAACGAGAAGCACCTGCTGGAAACGCACGGTCACGCTGCGGCGCTGTATGTGCGGCGGAACGAGGAGATTTCGCGCATGGGAGCGCTGGAGAAAATCCGCAGTGCGCTGGGGATGTTTTTCAGCATCCGTACATGCCGCGAGGTTCGACGGAGCATCCGCGAAAACCGGATTTCGCTGGTGCATGTGCACAACACGCTGCCGCTGATTGGCCCGGCAGTGTATTACGCGGCATTGCGCGAGGGCGTTCCCGTGGTGCAGACGGTGCACAACTTCCGTCTGCTCTGCCCGAACGCGCTTTTCTACCGCGACGGCCATATCTGCGAGGACTGCGTGAAAAAGGGACTGCACTGCGCGGTGAAGCACCGCTGCTACCGCGGCAGCCGTCTGCAGACGGTGCTCTGCGTGCTCAGCACACGTTTGCACCGCGCCCTCAAAACGTACAGCCGCCTGCATTACATCACCCTGACGGACTTCAACCGACAGAAGCTGCTGGCGCTTGAGCAGATTCCGCCGGAAAACGTGTCCGTAAAGCCGAACTTTGTGGAACCGCCGGAGACGATTGTGCCATACGCGGCGCGCGAAAATCAGGTGGTGTACATCGGGCGGCTGGATGCGCTCAAGGGCATTCGGCTGCTGCTGGAAGCGTGGGCGCGCTACGAGCGTTCAGGCGGGGGCATGAAGCTAATCATCTGCGGTACAGGGCCGGAGGAAACATGGTGCCGCGAATATCTGACGCGGGAAAAACTGAAGCAGGTAGAACTGCGCGGCTTTGTGCCAAATTCGGCGGCACGGGCGCTGATGGGGCAGTCCAAGGCGCTGATTCTGCCGACACAGTGGTACGAAGGCTTCCCGATGACAATTGTGGAAGCCTTCAGCGCCGCCACGCCGGTGATTTGCTCGGATTTAGGCAACGCGGGTTCCCTGATTTCGGACGGCGTGACGGGCTTCAAGTTTCCGGCGGACTCGGCGGAGCAGCTGGCGCAGACGCTCAACCGGCTGCAGCACGCGGAATCCGTCAGCGAGGGCGCGCTGAAAACGTATCAGGAGAATTTCACGGCGGAAGCAAATTATCGTCAGCTGATGGCGATTTACAGCAAGGCGATGCAGAAAAGCGGCGAAAGGAACGAACCATCATGCGGCTGATTGTGGCAGATGTACGAAGCACCAGCACAGACGGCATTGCCGCTGGGCATTATTTCACCGTCGCGCAGAATTATCTTGACCTGTTCGGCGCGGAGATGGATGTGCGCATTGCGGGCGGGCCGGTGTACGGCGACCGCTTCGGGGACAAGCTGATTCGTCTGCCGCATGATTACATCGTGGGCAGTTCGGCGGTGCGCAACAAACGCGCCGTGTTCCAGAACGTGCGCGCGCTGCTGCGGGAAGCGCAGGATGACGTGATTGTCCTCCAGTGCAGCGCCGTCGCAACAGCGTATCTGGGGCTTGCACTGTTCAAGAAGAAAGAAACGCGGGTCTACACCATCCAGTACAGCACCGACGGCGTCAATTCAGCCTTGAAACGTGGCTTATATGCGCTGTGCAGGCGGAAAATCAGCGGCGTTATCTGCCCCAATGCAGCCATTGGCGCGGCGTATAGGCGGCCGATGTGCGTCGTGTCCGATTACATCAGCACAGGAACGATGCAGCCGCCTGTGCCGTATGCGCAGAAGTGCTATGATTTCGGCATGGTCGGGCTGATTACGTCGGACAAGGGCGTCGTTGAGGCGGCAAAGCAGCTGCGGAACACGCCGTATCGGGTGCTGATTGCGGGTCGGGTGCAGGAAGCGCCGCTGGAGGCGGAGCTGCGGGCAGTCTGCGCGGGGGCGAAGAACATCGAGCTGCGGCTGGAATACCTGTCCGAAGCGGCGTATGACGAGGCGATTCGCCAATGCCGTTACTGCATCCTAAACTATTCGGAGAATTACTCCCTGCACAGCAGCGGCGTTGTATTCGATATTCTCTTCCGGGGCGTGCCGATTGTGGGCAGCCGCTGCGGAACACTGCAAATGGTGGAAGCAAACGAATTGGGCAAAACGGTATCCCGCATGGCGGATTTTGCGCCTGGAAAGCTGCTGGATGAAGCCGTGCATGACCGCTATGTGCGCAACATTGCGCGCTACTGCCAATCGCAGGCGCAGGAGCGGGAAAAGCTGCGGGATTTTCTGACGCGGGGCGCGGTGGAATAACCATGCCGCACAGCGCAAAGTGAAAGGAGGGGTTGAAGCGTGAAGGTCATGTGGATGGGGAATATTATCCTCCCTGCCATTGCGGAAAAAGAATCGCTTCCCCCGGTGTATATCGTGGGCTGGCTGGTCGGGCTGTCGCGGCGGCTGACGCAGCTGCCGGATGTGGCGCTGACGTATGTGTTTGACGCGCCAAAAGCGCTGACGGGCGAAGTGGACGGCTACCGCTATTACGGGCTTGTCAACCCCACACGCCCTACGCAGCGGTGCGGCGAAGCCTACACCCGGCAGCTGGAGGATATTCTGCGCAAAGAGCAGCCGGATGTCATTCACCTCTGGGGCACGGAAAATCAGCACACGCTGGCCATGGTTGACGCGGCGGAACACCTGGGGATGCGCGAGCGGATTGTAATTTCCATTCAGGGGCTTCTGTCCATATACGCGGAGCATTATCGCGCTTATCTGCCGGAACACGTCTGCCACGGGCACACGCTGAAGGACTTGGTGAAGGGCAATATCGTCCGGCAGGAAGCAATCTACCGCCGCGTCGGGCAGTATGAACAGGAAGCCCTGCGCATGGTGCAACACGTTATCGGGCGCACCGACTGGGATGCTGCCTGCATGGCGGAGCTTGCCCCGCAGGCGGCCTATCATTTCAACAACGAAACGCTGCGGGACGAGTTCTACACCGGCGAATGGTCGCTGGACAGCTGCGAGCCGCACAGTCTCTTCTGCAGTCAGGCGCATGTGCCACTCAAGGGGCTGCATCTGCTATTGCAGGCGCTGGCGATTGTCCGCAAGCGCCATCCCGATGTCAAGCTCTATGTAGGGCGCAAGGACTATGGACGCATTCCGCCGCCTGCGCGCAATGCCTATGAACGGTACATCCACCGTCTGCTGCGCGAAAATGACCTCTACGACCATGTTGTTTTTACCGGAAGCCTGAATGCACAGCAAATGAAGGAGCGGTATCTAAAAAGTCAGGTGTTTGTGCTGCCGTCGAGCATTGAAAACTCCCCCAATTCGCTGGGCGAGGCGATGCTGCTTGGCGTGCCGTGCATTGCGTCGGATGTCGGCGGCGTGCGCTGTCTGATGACGCACAGCGTGGAAGGGCTGCTTTATCCGGCAGACGACCCGCATTTGCTGGCATATGATATCTGCGAGATGTTCGCGCATCCGGAAAAAGCGGCGCAGATGGCGCGCGCCGGACGAGAACACGCTGGAAAAACGCATGATGCGCAGAAGAATCTGGAGATACTGCATCAGATTTATACGGAGATTGCACGATGAAAATCCGAATCACAAAGAACCATGTGGATGCACTCTGTGTGCTGATTGGCGTGCTGGGCATGGGCTCGCTGTATTTTCAGGTGCTGCGGATGCCGCTGATGGCAGCCATGCTGATTGCGTCGATTCTGCTGCTGACGCGGGCGCATCATCCGAAAATCAGCGTCCAGAATGTACGCCTGACGCTGCTGCTGACGGCGGCGCTGCTGCTGACGAGCTTCGTCAACCCGCAGAACGGCATCCACACCAACGATATTGTCATTTGGCTGTGCAACATCGGCTATGTGCTGGTTCTGCAAAGCTGCATCGGGTATCGGACGTATATGCGGCTGTATACCAAAGTCATGCTGGCAGAGGCGGCCATCAGCCTGATTTCCTTCGTCATCGGCGATTTGCTGTCGCTGCCGCTGCCGCTGCTGCACTACGAAGTTTCCAGCGTCAACGGATTTTATCTGACGCCTTATTTTACCTTAGGCTGGCTGAACATCCCGGTTTTCCACCGCAATGCGGGTATGTTCAACGAGCCGGGCAGCCACCAGATTTTCCTGAACTTCGCGCTGCTGTTCCTGATGAGCGACGAAACGCGCATGGGCATGAGCAAGAAGAAATACTGCTGGGCAATTGCGCTGCTGATCGTCACCATCCTCAGCACGCTGTCCACAACAGGCTTTATTTGTCTGGGCGTTGTGCTGCTGACGGTGGCATTCCGCAAAAAGGGCGGGAAAATGGCGCGCAGCATCAAGATGGCGGCGTTCATTGGGCTGATTTTGCTGTTTGTCATCGAGTCTGCCACGGGCGTGGTGGAACGCAAGATTGTCGGACGAAATTCCGGCGGTTCGTTCTACACGCGCTGGAACGACACCTTCAGCGGCTTTGAAATCGGGCTGGAATCCCCCATTGCGGGACAGGGCGTTTTCTCGGAGCGAAAGGCGGAAATCCTGCTGGAACACAGGGTGCAGAACATTTCCAACGGCTTTGCCGCCTTCGTCATGGATACAGGGTTGATTCTCCCGGCAGTTTGGCTGTGGCTGACGTACCGCGGTATCCGCACCAAATTTGCCAAGGCGCGTCTGCTGTATGTGCTGGGCGTTTTCCTGCTGTATTTCCTGTGCATCAACACGGAGGGCGTTTTCCTGAACATACTGTTTTTGGGACTGCTGGGCAAGTGGCAGCCGGACGCGGAGGAAGCGCCTGATCAGCAGGCAAATGCGCGCAGCCAGAAGAAGCGCAGGAGGCGCTGCACTGTGCCGCCGGAAAAACTGCGCCTGACGTTTAACACGCAGCCGGAGGACGCGGCGCAGGAGCAGACAGGCGAAACGGGCGGAGAGGAATCATGAACACAGCATCAAGGAGCGAAAACACAGCACGCAACATCGGTGTAGGCGCAGTACGGCAGGTGGTTACGCTGCTGTTGGCTTTTGCCGTGCGAACGGTGTTTGTGCGCCGGCTGGGCGCGGATTATACGGGTGTCAACGGGCTGTACAGCAACATTCTGGCCATGCTGTCACTGGCGGAGCTGGGTGTGGGCAACGTGCTGGTGTACAGCCTGTACGCACCGCTGCACCGGGGCGATGCGGGCGAAATCCAGCACCTGCTGGGCTATTATCGTCGCATTTACCGCCTGATTGCGCTGGCGGTAGCGCTGCTGGGCGCGGCGGTAATCCCCTTCCTGCCGCTCATCATCAGCAGCGAGCTGCCGATGGCGCAGCTGACCATCTACTATGTGCTGTACCTGGCGAACTCCGTGGCATCCTATCTGGTCATCTACAAAACGACGCTGATTCAGGCCGACCAGAAGGCATATTTGCAGAACATGGTTTCCGCCGCGGCGCTGGTGTTGCAGTATGCGGCGCAGATCGCGTGCCTGCTGATTTGGGGCAGCTATCTTGGCTATTTGCTGATTCAGATTGCCTGCACCCTCCTGCAGAACGCGGTACTGAGCCATTTAGCGGATAAGATGTACCCCTTCCTGCGGAAAAAGCAGAAACACGAGCCGATGCACCGCAAGCAGGAGCTGAACGACAACATCCGCTCTATGTTTCTCTACAAGCTGGCAACGATTCTTATCAACAACACGGACAACATCCTGATTTCCGTCATGCTGGGCACAGTGTTCGTCGGTTACTACTCCAACTACGCGTCGCTGACGACGTATGTGACGACATTCGTCTCCATCGTGATTACCGGCATTTCCGCCAGCTTGGGAAATCTGAATGCCGAGAAGAATTCGGAAAAGTCGTACACCATGTTCCGCAACCTGATTGTCCTCTTCGGGGCGATTACAGGCTTCTGCGTCGCCGCATACGGCGCGGTTGTGCAGGACTTCATCCCCATCTGGGTGGGCGAAGAATACCTGATGGATACAGGGACAGTGGCGGCGGTGCTGTTCACATTCTACCTGAGCACCATCGTCGCGCCCGTGTGGATGTACCGCGAAACGCTGGGGCTTTTTCGGCAAATGAAGTATGTTATGTTTATGACGGCGCTGGTCAACATCCTGCTGTCCATCCTGCTGGGGCACTTCTTCGGCGTGGCGGGCATCATCGGCGCAACAGGGCTGGCGCGGCTCTGCACCATCTTCTGGTATGAGCCGAAAGTGCTGTTCCATCGCACCTTCGGGCGCAGTGCTGCCGCGTATTTCAAGGCGCAGGGCGGCTTGCTGCTGCTCAACGGCGCGGTGATGGCGCTGTCGCTGCTGCTGTGCGCGCAGATGGGGCATACGCTGATGTGGATTATCATCAAGGGCATCACCTGCGCGGCGGTGACAGCGCTCCTGTACACGCTGGCGCTGGGGCGGACGGCAGAATATCGCTGGATCCTTGAAAAAGGGCGGAGTTTCTTGCGCAAATGGAGGAAGAAGGCATGATCGATCAGGAAATGCAGCACTGCCGCAAAATTGTGCGTTTTGACCCTACCATTTCAACAGCGAATCAGGGAGATTTCATCATCCGCAACGCCTGCGAGCATGTGCTGCACGACTGCTTTCCTGTGCAGCTGTCCGTCGCCGTGCCGGTTCGGGACAGGCTGTCAAAAGTGTCGATGAAGCACGTCGGCAGTGCGGATTACGCATTTGTCTGCGGGACGAATCTGCTTTCCTCGGACATGCGCCGCCAAAGGATGTGGAATATCCGCCTGCGGGACGCGGTGATGATGCGCTGCGGCGATTTGCACAAGCGGGAGCTGCTGAATTTCCGCCTGATTCGTGAAAAATTTCAGCGCACGCATATCATTTTGCTGGGTGCGGGGTGGTATCAATACCAGGACAAGCCGACAGGATACACGAAGCGGATTCTAAAAACGCTGCTGGATGGGCAGTACCTGCACGCGGTGCGCGACGAATACACGCGCCAGCGCCTGCTGAAGCTGGGCATCACGAACGTGCTGAATACGGCGTGCCCGACAATGTGGGGGTTGACAGACGACAAATGCGCGCAGATTCCGACGCACAAGGCGGAGCGCGTCGTGACAACGCTGACGGACTACCGCAGCAGCCCGGAGCAGGATGCGCAGATGCTGACCATGCTGCAAAAGCACTACCGCGAGGTGTATGTGTGGCTGCAAGCAGTTGAGGACTACGCCTGCCTGCGCCAAATGGATGCGCGCGTGACGCAGAATTTGCACCTGATTCAGCCGAATCTGCGAGATTACACAGCGCTTTTGGCGTCAGGCGGGATTGACTACGTTGGCACGCGGCTGCACGGCGGCATCCACGCAATGAATATGGGCTGCCGAAGCCTGATTCTGGCGGTAGACAACCGCGCAAGTGAAATCGCGAAGGACACGAATCTGCCCGTCCTGCCCCGCGGCGGGAATTTGGATGTGCTGGAGGAGCGAATCTGCTCCGCATGGGAGACGCAAATTGATTTGCCGACCACGGCAATTCGGCAATGGAAAAATCAGTTCCGCGAGACAGATGCAGAGAAAGTGCCTTGATTTTCGTATAAAATGCGGCTTTCTGCGCGGTAAGTATTGACAGCCGACTTGTAATTTGTTACAATATAGCTGGAATTGGGAAAGAGATTGCTATATCCACCGGGAGCACTGCAGCTCGCCGCGAAAAGAAAGATGGAAAGCAGCAATCGCTTGCCATTGGCACAACCATACGTCGTGCCGGAAGATTGCACAGAACAAGGAGTGAGGACGATGAAGGACAAAAAGTGGATGCGAAAGGCATTGTCTTTCCTGCTGGCTGTATTCATGGTAACGGGCAGTATGGGAACAGTGCTGACGGCGGCTGCAGAAGAGCCGGAAACTCCGCCGACGGAAACGGTTGAGGTCGTGCCGACGGAAGCACCGGAAGCGACGGATGTTCCCGAAGCAACGGAAATCCCCGAAGCAACGGAAGCGCCCGAAGCGACGGATGTTCCCGAAGCAACGGAAATCCCCGAAGCGACGGATGTTCCTGAAGCAACGGAAGCACCCGAAATCGTGGACGAAGCAGCCGTAGATTACAGCCGCTCCGTGCTGGATAACGAGTTCTTTGACTCCGGCTTTGCCGCGACGTTCAGCAGCGCACAGCTGTACCTGAATCCGACGGGCGATGAGCTGGTTGGCCGGGTAACTGGCGTAGTGTATGTGACGCATCGTCCGCAGAAGGGTCAGCTGAATGAACGGATTTCCGTCTGCGTGTATGACCAGACGGCTGGCGTTGCATATGGCTATCTGGCGGCGGATGCAGTGCATCCTGTGCCGGAAGAGGGCATTGAGAATCAGCGTCACACCGGTGTTTTCGCGAGCGGCGTGGAAATGCCCTGTGCCCTGCTGGTGCTTGCGGCTGCGACGGAAGAACCCGTGCCGACCCCTGCACCCACGCCCGTGCCGCCGGAAGAGCCCGTTGTCGTGCCGACCGAAGAACCTGTTGTCGTGCCGACGGAAGAGCCTGTAGTTGAGCCGACTGAGGAACCCGTTGTCGTCCCAACCGAGGAACCCGCTGTCGTGCCGACCGAAGAACCCGTTGTCGTGCCGACCGAGGAACCCGTTGTTGAGCCGACCGAAGAGCCCGCTGTCGTGCCGACGGAGGAACCCGTTGTTGAGCCGACCGAAGAGCCCGCTGTCGTGCCGACTGAAGAGCCCGCTGTCGTGCCGACTGAAGAGCCTGTTGTCGTGCCGACCGAGGAACCCGCGTCGACCCCCGTACCTACGGACGTGCCGGATGACCTCGAAAACATCGACCGCGCGGATGTGATTATTCCGGGCAAACCGACGTTCGAAATGGACAAGGCGACGGCGGAGCTGGGCGAGAATATCACCTTCACCATCCACACGAAGAACGCCACCAAGATTTTGATGTACATTGACGGCAGCGTCAACCGCTACATCTACGACGTACCCACCGACACGTCGACGCTTACCATGTCCTTCTCCTCGATGGGGAGCAACGGGGGCAAGCGCACCATCGCGTTCCAAGCCTACAACGGCAATACACCCGGCGAAAAGTCCGCTGAACAAACGATTACGCTGACAAAGCCGTCTGTCAAGCCGCAGGTAACGGTAAAGAATATCGACAAGACGACCGTGGGTCTGGGCGAGAACATCACCTTCACCCTGAGCGTCAAGAACGCCACGAAGGTGCTGATGTATATCGACGGCAGTGTCAACCGCCGCTTCGAGGACATCACCCCCGACATGACGGAATACACCTTCACCATGTCGTTCTCGTCGCTGGGAAGCAATGGGGGCAAGCGCGCCATTGCGTTCCAAGCCTATAACGGCACGACGGCGGGTGAAAAGACCTCCGAACGTGTTGTGACTGTCGCAAACGAAAGCCCGAACAAGCCGACCGTGACCAGCTGGAGTTTGAACAAATCCACGGTTGATTTGAACGAAACCATCACCTTCACCATCAACACCAAGAACGCAACGAAGATGCGTGTCTACATTGATGGCAAGCTGAACCGCTACATCTACGACGTGAAGGACGGCGCAACGACGTTCCAGATGTCCTTCTCGACGCTCGGTTCAAACGGCGGCGTGCGCACGGTGGCGTTCCAGCCCTACAATGGCAACACGCCCGGCGCTATGTCCGACACCAAGACGATTACCATCAGCGTGGCGAACAAGCCGCGGGTTGAGCTGCTGAAAATCAGCAATCCGAACGCGACGCTGGGCGAAAATATCACCTTCACCCTGCGCATCAAGAACGCCACGAAGGTGCTGATGTACATCGACGGCAGTGTCAACCGCCGCTTCGAGAACATCACCCCTGATATGACGGAATACACCTTCACCATGGCGTTCTCTTCGCTGGGGAACAACGGGGGCAAGCGTACCATTGCGTTCCAAGCTTACAACGGCGCAGTCGGCGGCGACAAGACCACCGCAACCACCATTTCCCTGATGAGCGGTTCGTCTGCTGCCCCCGTGATTGCGAATGTCAAGATTGACAAGACGACCGCGGTGCTGGGCGAGCAGATTAAATTCACTGTTTATCTGGACAACGCAACGAAGCTGCTGATGTATGTCGATGGGCAGGTGAACCGCCGCTTTGAGGACGTAACGACCAGCATGTCGAAGTACGAGTTCACGATGTCGTTCTCGTCGCTGGGGAATAATGGCGGCGTCCGTACGATTCAGTTCCAGCCTTACAACGGCACGACCGCGGGCGAAAAGTTTAAGGCGTACACGATTACACTGACGACGACCGTGGTCAACAAGCCGGAAGTCGTCAACTTCACCATGAATCCCAGCCGCGTGAAGCTGAATGTGCCGGTGACGTTCACGGTCAACACCAAGAACGCGACAAAGGTCGTCCTGTATGTGGACAGCAAGGCAAATACCAGCTACCCGACAACTGGCGATGTGACGGTTATCGAGCGCGCCTTCGCTTCGCTGGGCAGCGGCAACGGTGTCCGCACGATTCAGTTCAAGCCTTACTACGGAACGACCGCTGGCGAACTTTCCCCGGCACAGTCCCTGACGCTGTATATGACCGACGATCCGCTGACTGTGACCGTTCCTGCCGCGAAGCAGGGCGACGACCTGACGGTGACGTGGACGGCTGCTGGCGGCGCAACGAAGTATCAGCTGCTGCTGACCACGCCGGATGGCACGGCTGCGCTGCTGGGCGAAACGGCGGCGCTGAACTACACGGTGCCGGGTCTGAAGCTGCTGCAGCCGGGCGACTACACCATCACGATTAAGGCGCTGTCCGGCAATACGGAGTTGGAATCTGTCAACAAGGCATTCACCGTGACGGGCGACTTCGTGTTCGCGGTTCGTGACGACTCGACGGGCATTGTGGTCGTCAAGTACAACGGCACGGCATCGACGCTGACCGTTCCGAACACGGTGGCGGGTCTGCCGGTGGTGGAAATCGGCGCGCAGGCGTTCGAGGGCAACACGAAGCTCAAGAGCGTAACCCTGCCCGCGACGATTGAAATCATTGGCCGCCGCGCGTTCGCGGAATGCAAGAACCTGCTGGAAGTCAAGTAAGGGTTCATTGGGATTACGAAAGCCGGGGATTGCTGGAAAAGCAGTCCCCGGCTGTTTTGCTGCGAAAAAAACATACTTGCGATTGACGTTTCCCTGCCTATCTGCTATCATAAGATAAGCGCCCGCTATATGCCGCACACAAAAGGAGGTATGCCCTATGGAGCAGCTTGAAGTTCTGACCGAAGTGCAGGATTTGCGGAAGGTTTGGCCGCATGAAGCACTGGATTTTACGCCGTGGCTGGCGAAGGATGAGAACATCGCGATTCTGGGCAATGAAATCGGCATGGAAATTGCAGTTGACGGAACAGAATCTGCTGTGGGCGATTTCAGCGTGGATATTATCGCGACCGATATTGCAACAGGGCAGAAGGTTATCATCGAAAACCAGCTGGAAGATACCAACCACGACCATCTGGGCAAACTTATCACCTACGCTGCCGGGAAAGATGCGCAGACGATTATCTGGGTGGTAAAGCACGCACGCGAGGAACACCGCGCGGCGATTGAGTGGCTGAATAACCACACGGATGATGACATCGGCTTCTTCCTGTGCGAAATCCACCTGTATAAAGTCGGCAGCTCCAATCCTGCGGTGAAGTTCAGCGTGATTGAGAAGCCGAATGACTGGATTAAGAGCGTCAAGAAAAATCAGCAGCAGACAGAAAGCCAGCAGTTCCGCTTGGATTACTGGACAGCCTTCAATGAATATGCGTATGCAAACGCGCAGTTCGCAAGGCAATTTGGCAAGCGAAAAGCATCAAACAAAATGTGGATGAACCTGAGCATTGGCTCATCTGTTTATGATATTTGCTTACGCGCGGTTAAAACAGAAAATCTGCTTGTTGTTGAACTGTATATTCGCGGCGACAAGGATCTTTATCATCAGTTATTTGAAAAACAGAATGCCATTGAGCAGGAATTGGGCGTTACGCTTGACTGGCGGGAACTTCCAGAAAAGAAAGCAAGCCGCATTATGCTGACACGACAGGTCAATTTCGACGACCGCAGCGCGTGGAATGCACAGTTTGACTGGATGATGGAAATGGCGCTGAAATTCAAGAAAGTATTCAAGAAGTACCTATAATATGAAAATGCCCCCGGAAGCCATGCCTCCGGGGGCATTTTTCAATTTTCCTGCGTTATCTGCTTGCCCTTTTTCCCTTCTCCATTTTCCACAATTCTTCCACCGAAAACTCCGCATGGCAGTTCGGGCAGGCAAAATACGGATTGCGGAAGTCAACTGTGCCAATCATCCTGCCGTCTTCCGTGGAAAAATCGTAGTTCTTCGCTTCTTCGGAACGGGAGTTCACCAAATGATGCGCCGTTTCCACTGTGAGTGCTGCCTTGCAATGCGGGCAGAAATGCTTCTTCATGAACACAAAGATAGGATGCGTGACGGTGTACTTGATATTTTTCATCAGGACAGTCTCCTTCCCCCTTGATTGTAGCAAAAGCAGCAGATTTTCGCAAGCCTCTCTATTCCCCCTGAAATAATAACGCCAAAATCCCCCGGAAGCCCATACTTCCGGGGGACAAACTATCTTATTCCGCCTTTGCGCTCTCTCTTGTATAATTCAGCAGTCCGCCATAGAGGATGCAGCCCTGCTGGCGCGCGGTCAGCGGCATCAGCACAATGTAATCCTCGTCCTTTGTGTCGTTGTGCAGCACGAACGTGTCGCTGCCGCTTTCCACCGTCTCGCGGACGTTCGGCAGGCTCAGCGTGTCGCCCTGCGCGATGCGGTCGTAATCCGCCTCATTCTGGAACGTCAGCGGAAGAATGCCATTGTTGATGAGGTTCGCCTGATGAATACGGGCGAACGACTTCGCGACGACAGCGCGGATACCCAGATACAGCGGGACAAGCGCGGCGTGTTCGCGGCTCGACCCTTGCCCGTAGTTCATGCCCGCAACGAGGATGCCGCCGCCTTCCTTCTTCGCGCGCGCCGGGAACGTCGCGTCCACGGGCGTCAGGCAGAAGTCCGACAAGTACGGCACGTTCGAGCGGAACGGCAGAAGCTTCGCGTCCGACGGCGCAATGTGGTCGGTGGTGATGTTGTCCTCCATCTTCAGCAGCACCTTGCCGGAAATCGCATCCGCCAGCGGCTTTCCCAGCGGGAAGGGCTGAATGTTCGGGCCGCGGACAACCTCCACCGTGTCCTCTTCGCCCGGCGCGACCGGAGGGATGACCAGATTGTCGTTGACGGTGTACGTTTCCGGCATCGGGATGTCGAGGTCAATGTCAAGGCAGCGCGGATCCGTCAGCACGCCAGTCAGCGCCGTGACAGCCGCCGTCTCGCAGGAGACCAGGTAAATACCGGCGGACTTTGTGCCGCTGCGGCCGTAGAAATTGCGGTTGTTCGTGCGAACGGAGACGGCGTTCGTGCGCGGCGACTGCCCCATGCCGATGCACGGCCCGCAGGCGGATTCCAGAATGCGCGCGCCCGCCGCAATCATGTCCGCCAAAGCGCCGTTGCGTGCCAGCATCGTCAGCACCTGCTTCGATCCGGGGCCGATGACCAGGCTCACGTCCGGGTGCACAGTCTTGCCCTTCAAAATGCGGGCAACACGCATCATATCCGTATAGGAGGAGTTGGTGCAGGAACCGATAAACACCTGATCGACCTTAATTGGGCCGCACTGCTTGACGGTTTCCACGATGTCAGGCATATGGGGCTTCGCGACGAGCGGTTCAAGCGCGGTCAAATCAATGTCAAGGATTTCGTCATACGCCGCATCCGGGTCTGCGGACAGCGGCACGAAGTCCTGCTCGCGCTGCTGCGCTTTGAGGAACGCATGGGTCACTTCATCCGACGGGAAGATGGAGGTCGTCGCGCCGAGTTCCGCGCCCATGTTCGTAATCGTCGCGCGCTCCGGGACACTCAACGTTTTCACGCCGTCGCCGATGTACTCCATCACCTTGCCGACGCCGCCCTTGACGGTCAGCCGGCGCAGGACTTCCAGAATAATATCCTTCGCCGCAACGCCGTAGGACAGCTTGCCATGCAGGCGCACGCCGACGACACGCGGGCACGCCAGATAATACGCGCCGCCGCCCATCGCGACCGCAACGTCCAGTCCGCCCGCGCCGATGGCAAGCATCCCAATACCGCCACCCGTGGGCGTATGGCTGTCCGAGCCGAGCAGCGTGTAGCCCGGCACGCCGAAGCGCTCCAGCTGTACCTGATGGCAGATACCGTTGCCGGGCTTAGAGCAGTAAATGCCATGCTTTTTCGTCACCGTTTGGATGTAATAGTGGTCATCCGCGTTTTCAAAGCCAGTTTGCAGCGTGTTATGGTCAATGTACGCCACGGACTTCTTTGTCTTGACACGCTTGACGCCCATCGCCTCGAACTGCAGGTACGCCATCGTGCCGGTGGAATCCTGCGTCAGCGTCTGGTCAATGCGGATGGAGATTTCCGAGCCGGGAATCAGTTCACCGCTGAGCAGGTGCGCGGACAGGATTTTCTGGGTCAGATTCATCGCCATGAGGAAAGGACTCCTTTCATAATAAGAAAAAGCAGTTGCACAATGCCCAAACGGGCAGAAACAGCCGAATGAACAGCTTCATGATACAGGATTCGGCGCGGTGCGTCAATGCTTTCGGGCGGAAAGAACACAAAAAGCGCAGGCTATGAAAAACTCTCCGGATGTTTTAGACATACAGCCTCTTGACAGCAAAGCTCCTATATGGTATTATTTGAAGCAAACTACTATATAGGAGCATTTGCATGAAAATGAACGGCGGATTTCTTGTTACCAAAATAAAACAGCTTGGAGACCGAATCTTTGAGAAGATTCTCAGCGAAAAGAATATTGATGCGTTCAATGGAGCCCAGGGGCGCATTCTTTATGTGCTGTGGCAGGAGGATGGAATCTCGATCAGGTCACTCTCGGTCAAATGCGGATTAGCGATAACATCTCTTACGACGATGCTGGAAAGAATGGAAAATCAAGGGCTGATAAGCCGTGTTCAGTCTGAAACGGACAAAAGGAAAACACTCCTGTTTCTGACTGAGAAAGCACATGCCTTAAAGGGCGAGTACGATTCTGTATCTGATGAGATGGGCAGTATTTACTACAAAGGTTTTTCAGAGGAAGAAATTACCCGGTTTGAGGAATGCCTCGACCGCATCAGAAAGAATCTTGAGGAGTGGCAGAAGTCATGAGTATTTGTATCAAAGATCAGATTCAGAACATGAATATCGTCATCGGCTGCACAGTGGGGTGTGCATATTGCTATGCCCGCAACAATGTGAAGCGCTGGCATATGATCGATGACTTTGCTGATCCTGAATTCTTTCCGGGCAAGCTCAGGATGATGGAAAAGAAACGTCCGCAGAACTTTCTTCTTACCGGCATGAGCGATCTCTCCGGATGGAAGCCGGAATGGAGAGACGAGGTATTTGCAAAGATCCGTGAAAATCCACAGCATCAGTTCCTGTTCCTTACCAAGCGCCCCGATCTGCTGGATTTTGATACCGATCTGGAAAACGCATGGTTTGGCGTTACGGTGACGAGGAAAGCAGAACTGTGGCGTATCGACGCCCTTCGGAAAAACGTCAGAGCAAAACATTACCATGTTACCTTTGAGCCGTTATTCGACGATCCCGGCACAGTTGACCTTTCCGGAATCAATTGGATCGTTGTCGGCACCATGACCGGAGCTCAGAGCAGGAAGATTCATACGGAGCCGGAATGGGCATGGTCTCTGACGGATCAGGCACACGCACTCGGCATTCCGGTGTTTATGAAGGAAGACCTTGTCCCTATCATAGGGGATGAAAATATGATTCAGGAAATGCCGGAAGAATTTAATAAAGTGTTAGAGGTACAGAAATCATGGAAGAAGTAATAAATGGAATCCTCATTCGTGAGGTGGAAACAAAGAACATCATGACTAAGTCTAGTCTGCCGGTAGGCGGTTACTCGGTCAATCCCTATGTGGGCTGTACACATGCCTGCAAGTATTGCTATGCTTCTTTTATGAAGCGCTTTACCGGGCACAAGGAGGAATGGGGCACTTTCCTTGATGTGAAGCATTGGCCGGAAATTAAAAATCCGAAGAAATATGCCGGACAGCGTGTGGTCATCGGTTCTGTGACAGATGGCTACAATCCACAGGAGGAGCAATTCGGGAATACCAGAAAACTTCTGGAGCAGCTGATCGGCAGTGACGCAGATATTTTGATCTGCACAAAGTCTGATCTTGTGGTACGGGATATTGATCTGCTGAAGAACCTTGGACGAGTGACCGTTTCATGGTCGATCAACACACTGGATGAAAATTTTAAGAACGATATGGACTCTGCTTCGAGCATTGAGCGGCGTATCGCTGCTATGAAGCAGGTATATGAAGCAGGTATCCGTACAGTCTGTTTCGTATCCCCGGTATTCCCCGGTATCACGGATTTTGAAGCAATCTTTGAGCGGGTAAAGGATCAGTGCGATCTGTTCTGGCTCGAAAATCTCAATCTTCGAGGCGGTTTCAAAAAGACAATTATGGATTATATCGCCGGAAAATATCCTGATCTTGTACCACTTTACGACGAGATCTATAACAAGCATAACCGCAGCTACTTTGAAGCACTTGAAGTAAAAGCTGAGGAAATGGCTAAGAAGTATGATTGTCCCTTTGTGGATAATGAAATGCCTTATGGAAGAGTCCCGCAGGGACATCCGGTAATCGTGGATTATTTCTATCATGAGGAAATCCGAGGGACAGAGAATACCGGAAAAAGAAATCGTTAACAGTAATTTTGCGGAGAGGAACAGAATGGACACAACGCTACAAGATACTCTTTTTTTCTTTGACCGGCATCAAGCTGTCTATCCGCTGTATGAGTGCTTTCAGGAAAAGCTGCTTGCCAGATTCCCTGAAAGCCGAATCAAAGTGCAAAAATCCCAAATTTCATACTGCAATCGCCACCATTATGCCTGTGTGTCCTTCTTGAAGGTAAAAAAGAAATCAGAACTGCCCGAAGACTATTTTGTGCTGACGCTGGGGCTGTCCGCACCGCTGGAATCTGACCGGGTGGCGGCAAAAACCGAGCCGTATCCGGGACGGTGGACAACACATTTTGTCATCAGCAGTCCATCTGATTTGGACGAGAAATTATTTGATTGGATCGAACAGGCATACAGTTTTGCTCAGGAAAAATGATGCAGTACAATTCTAAGGCAATACCGCACGAATGAGTTGGTGCGATGGCGAATGCATTTTTTGTCAGATGCGATTGCAGAAATCGAAGGTTTACTGGAGGTAAATCGAGATTTCTGCAAGAAGCAGATGGCAGAAAAGGCATCGCCAGCGCTGCCGACGAATTGTGCGGTAGTGCCCTAAGGTAACACCTCACAAATGAGGTGGTCGGCTAACGTATGGATTTTTCGTCAGATGCAAATGCAAATTTCGAAGGTTTACTGGCGGTACATCGAGGAATTTGCATGCCGCAGATGGCGGAAAAGACATCGCCAGACGCGCCGCCGAATTGCACGGTGGCGCCTTTATCAAACTGCCGTTTGTGTCAGGTTTTTTTACACCGGCTGCGGTTTGTTTATTGTATTCCGGGGAAAATCGGGGTATCATACAGGCACGAAGCGAGATGAAGAGCGCTTCGGATGAACAATAATTTTTCTCCACTGCGTCTGATTGAAGGAGGACGAACTTATGTATTATTCCAGCGGTAACTATGAAGCCTTTGCCCATCCCAAGAAACCGGAAGGCGTTGACCACAAGAGCGCCTATATTGTCGGCGCAGGCCTGGCATCCCTGACGGCGGCGTGCTATCTGGTGCGCGACGGTCAGATGAAGGGCGAACACATCCACATTTTCGAGAAAGACCCGGTGTCCGGTGGCGCGTGCGACGGCCGGAAGTATGATGTCGGCTACATGATGCGCGGCGGCCGCGAAATGGACAACCACTTCGAGGTCATGTGGGATTTGCTCCGCTCCATCCCGTCCATTGAGACCGAAGGCGCAAGCGTGCTGGACGAGTATTACTGGCTGAACAAGGAAGACCCGAACTTCTCCCTGTGCCGCGCGACCGAAAAGCAGGGGCAGGATGCCCACACGGACGGCAAGTTCGCCATCTCCGACAAGGGCGCGATGGAAATCATGCACCTTTTCTTCACGCCGGATGAGCAGCTGTATGACAAGCGTATCACCGATGTGTTCGACGACGAGGTGTTCTCCTCCAACTTCTGGATGTACTGGCGCACGATGTTCGCCTTCGAGAACTGGCACAGCGCGCTGGAAATGAAGCTCTACATCAAACGCTTCATCCACCACATCGGCGGTCTGCCGGACTTCAAGGCATTGCGCTTCACCCGCTATAACCAGTACGAATCCATCATCCTGCCGATGGAGAAGTACCTGAAGGAGCATGGCGTGCAGTTCCACTACGCCACGAAGGTGACCGACGTCCGCTTTGACGTTACCGCCACGCGCAAACAGGCGTCCTCCATCACCGTGGAGCATGATGGGCAGACCGACGTGATCGACCTGACCGAAAACGACCTGCTGTTCATCACCAACGGCGGCTGCGTCGAAAGCAGCACCTACGGCAGCCAGAACACCCCCGCGCCCTTTGACCCGGAGCTGAAGCCCGGCAACGGCTGGGATCTGTGGAAGAAGATTGCCGCGCAGGACGCTTCGTTCGGCCGTCCGGAAAAGTTCTGCTACGATCCGGAGCAGAGCAACTGGATGAGCGCGACCGTCACCACGCTGGACGACAAGATTCCGCAGTATATCCAGAAGATCTGCAAGCGCGACCCCTTCTCCGGCCATACCGTCACCGGCGGCATCGTGACCGTGAAGGACTCCAGCTGGCTGATGTCCTGGACGCTGAACCGTCAGCAGCAGTTCCGCGATCAGCCGAAGGATCAGCTGTGCGTGTGGGTGTACGGTCTGTTCTCCGATAAGCCCGGCGACTATGTGAAGAAGCCCATGCGTGACTGCACCGGCAAGGAAATCTGCATGGAGTGGCTGTATCACATGGGCGTGCCGGAAAGCGAAATCGAGGAGCTGGCGGAGCACAGTGCGAATACGGTGCCGGTCATGATGCCCTACATCACGGCGTTCTTCATGCCGCGCGCCGCGGGCGACCGTCCGGACGTTGTGCCGGAAGGGGCTGTGAACTTCGCGTTCCTCGGTCAGTTCGCGGAGGTGCCGCGTGACACCATCTTCACCACGGAGTACTCCATGCGTACCGCGATGGTTGCCGTGTACACGCTGCTGAACGTTGACCGCGGCGTTCCGGAGGTCTGGGGCAGCACCTACGACATCCGCGACCTGCTGAACGCGACGGTGCAGCTGCGCGACGGCAAGAAGATTACCGACTTGGATCTGCCGCTGATGGAGCGCTTGGCGCTGAAGGAAGTGCTGAAGAAGATTTCCGGCACGGACATCGAGAAGCTGCTCAAGGAATATCACTGCATCTAAGGGATTTGCCCCCGCTGTCTGGATTGGCAGCGGGGGATTTTTGTATTACAGGGGCGTGACTCCCCCTGCATGATAAGCATAAATCTATGCGAAAATCAGATTCCCGAAAAAATCCGCAAAAAAATAAATTTTTTTTGAAAAGCAAGCAGGAAAATTGCAAAATACGTCGAATATAAATACTGTCAGAGTTTTTGACGCTGACCCAATGCGGGAATGGCGGAATTGGCAGACGCGCTAGATTCAGGTTCTAGTGAGGGCTAACTTCATGCAGGTTCAAGTCCTGTTTCCCGCACGAAAGAAAGACATCCGGGCTGGTTGCTCCATAGGCGGGCAAACGGCTCGGATGTTTTTTTGTAATCGGATGTAACGTTTGGCGTTTTCGCGCGACTAACTTCATGAAGGGAGGTGCTGGAGATGCTTGACGCAGAAGAAGCATATCAGCAGTACCGAGACATGGTGTACGGCTACCTGATTCGCCTGTGCCGCGATCGTGACCTTGCGGAGGAGCTCACGCAGGAAACGTTCTATCAGGCGATGAAAAATTGGAAGCGGTACGAAGGAAAAAGTTCGGTCGGCACATGGCTCTGCGCGATTGCACGGAATCAGTTTCTGCGCATCATGCGCAGGCAGTCGCCGCTGCCGCTCGACAACGTGCCGGAGGCGTCCGTCCCGGATTTCACGGAGATGGTCGCGGAACACAGTTTTGCCCTGAGTGCGCATCAAGCTCTCCACCGTCTGCCGGAACCGTATCGCGAGGTGTTCACCCTGAAAACCTTCTGCGAATTGTCCAGTAAGGAGATTGCGGCGCTGTTCGGGAAATCCGAAAGCTGGGCGCGCGTAACGGCGTACCGGGCGAAGCAAATGCTGCTGGACGCAATGAAAGGAGACGAAACGCATGAAGAAAGACTGTGAGGTCGTCCGCGACCTGATGCCGCTGGTGCTGGATGATGTCGCCAGCGACGGGAGCAAGCACATGGTGTCGGCGCATGTGCAGACGTGCGCGGAATGTGCCGCATACATGAATCAGCTCAAAGCTGACCTGCCCGCCGGAAAGAAAAGCGAGTTGGATTCGCGCGCCGCGTTCGACGCCGCCGCCCAGACGCTGCGGAAGCAGAAGCGCCGCCGCACCCTCCGCAATATCCTGCTGGGTGCGCTGATTGTGTGCATCCTTGGGCTGGCAAATCTATACTGCTTCGATTGGCTGATGAACGAAACGCGCCCGATTCCGACGAGCGAATACGGGATTCAGCTGTCCAAGCTGGCGGACGGCAGACTTGTCGCTTCGTTCGACTATCACGAAAGCATGACCCCACTCTACGTCAAGCGGCAGCAGGTGACGGAGACGGCAGCTGACGGAAGCCGCGTCGAAATCCTCTATCTCTGCGCCGAAAAGCATATCGTGCCGCAGACGGCAAGCACGCCTATGCAAAACGACGGCTTCACGCTTGACACCAACTGGCAGACGGCGAATGCGGAAATCCGGCAGGGAACGCCGGAGGAGTATCAGGTTCTGTGGCGACAGGAGGATGAGGATGCGGCGATTCCGGCAGCGTCGCCGGAGATGGAAGCATATTACGCATGGGAAGCGGTGCTGACACAGCTTTGGGCGCAGCACTCGGAAAGCGCGGATGGAAAAGCGGGCTTCCCCGGCGTGAATGGAGAACGCTACACCTTGGCAATCCACCATGCGGACGCGCTGGCGGCGTGCGTCCCGGAGTGGCAGCCGCGGGTCACGCCGCAGTATCTGCTGCTGGATGATGAGACGATTCAGTGGATTTTAGCGGGAGTGGCGGAGGAGGTCGAACCAAATGACCCGTGAGCAGTTTCTCTCCCAATACACCGGGGAATGGTCGCCATCCGACGGGCATTGGTTTGGCTTGGATTTTGGCTGGCGAGGGCAGGAATATCGTTTTCAGACGGATTCGATGTATCACCCGGCAAATACAGTACTGCCTGACGGGCGTGAAGCGCGATTCGGCGTGTACAAAAAAGAAGGTTCGGCGTATGCGCTGATTGGCGAATATGCCACACCGCAGGAAGCGCTGGCGCAATGCCGCATTCAGGGAATGCCTTTGGGCGACATTCTCGAAGATGAATCGACAGAATTACTTGGGCAGGACTAAAGTGGAAAATGATAGCAGCTTTCCCGAAAGGGAAAGCTGTTTTTTGCAGCAGATAAATGCTTAATGATGGAAAATATGAATCTTTTTCTCGCATTGCAAAACCCGCGCATCTGTGCTATCATGTCGATACAGGCTGAAAATCAGCCAGCAAGGAGGAAAAGTGCAATGTATACGCATCAGGGTGACAAGGTCGCGGGGTTGACCGTAGCTTATATCGGCGGCGGCTCGCGCGGATGGGCGTGGGGGTTCATGCGCGACATTATTTCCGACGGACAAATCAGCGGCACGGTACGGCTGTACGACATTGACCGCGAGGCGGCGGAGCGCAATCAGAAAATCGGCACGATGCTGGCGGCGCATCCCGACGCGGCATCCAAGTGGGCGTTTGAAGTCAGCAGTTCCTTGCAGGAGGCGCTCACGGGCGCGGATTTCGTCGTCATCAGCATTCTGCCGGGAACGTTTGCGCACATGCGCGGCGATGTACACCTGCCGGAGCGGGTCGGCGTATATCAGTCCGTGGGCGACACGGTGGGCGCGGGCGGCTTCATGCGGGCAATGCGCACAATTCCGATGTTCGTTGAGATTGCCGAAGCGATTCGCGACTTCGCGCCGAACGCATTTGTCATCAACTATACGAACCCTATGACGCTTTGCGTGCGGACGCTGTACGAGGTATTCCCGCAGGTAAAGGCGTTCGGCTGCTGCCACGAGGTGTTCGGCACGCAGAAGGTGCTATGCGCGATGCTGGATGAGCAGGAGCACATTCCCGGCGTGAAGCGGCAGGACTTGTACACCACTGTCACCGGCATTAACCACTTCACTTGGATTACCTCTGCCAGCTATCAGGGCATGGATTTGATGCCGCTGTATGCCCGTTTTGTGGACGAGCATCCCGAAGGCATTCAGCTGGGGTCGGACAACTGGATGAACAGCCATTTCGCGTGCGCGCACAAGGTCAAGTTCGACCTGTTCCAGCGCTACGGGGCGATTGCGGCGGCGGGCGACCGCCATCTGGTGGAGTTCCTGCCGCAGTGGTATCTGCACAGCCCGGAGACGGCGCACCAGTGGAAATTCGACCTGACGCCCGTGTCATGGCGCGAGGACGACCTGAAGAAGCGGATGCAGCGCTCGGACGACCTGCTCAGCGGAAAAGAGCCGCTTGACCTTACGCCGTCGGGTGAGGAAGGGCATTTGCTGCTCAAGGCGCTGCTGGGGCTGGGGAACATAGTCAGCAACGTGAACGTGCCGAATCAGGGGCAGATTCCGAACCTGCCAATTGGCGCGGTGGTGGAGACGAACGCGCTGTTCTCGCGCGGGCGCATCGACCCGATCTGCGCGGGCGACATGCCGGCGAACATCCTGCCGCTGGTGGCGCGCCACGTCTACAATCAGGAAAACACCTTGCAGGCTGCGCTGCATTGCGACCGCAAGCTCGGCTTCTCCACGTTCATGAACGACCCGCAATTGGGCGGCGTGACGCTGGAGGACGGGCAGAAGCTCTTCGACGACATGCTGCTGCATCAGCGGGATGTGCTGCCAAAGGGATGGTTTGAATAAATGAAAATCAAGCGCTGGCATGTTGTTGTACTGGCACTTTTCGTGCTGCTCTGCGGCGCGCTCTTCTACCATTTCTACACGGAACGCATCTCGAACGAGGCACTTCAAGCGGTTGATTTCCAAGCGCTGCGGGCGCACACCGCCGAACTGTTGGAAAACGGCTTTCGGGCGAATGACCAGCTGTTTTCGTCGGATTATTACGATGTGCGCCCGGACAGCACCTGCTACATTTGGCTGAATGGATCAGAGAATGATGCGGATACCCCCGTGTCTGTGGCGACGGGCTATCTCAATATCCGCAAATCGAGTCCGGATGCGGAAAATAAATGGATGCTGCGGGTTGATCTCTGGCAGGAGGGCGGCGCGCGGGTGCGCATGGATGTGGATGCCAAAACGAGATGGGAGTGCGTCAAGCTGATGAATCAGCGTATTGTGACGCTGTTTACAGAATTCCGCATTCCGTAAACGGAGGATTTGCATGAAGCTCAGGCGAATGTTGGCACTCACACTGGTGCTGATGACGCTGACGACCGCGGCGCTGGCGGAGAATCATTCGGGCTTCTATCAGCCGCAGGAAAACGCGGCGATGGACTACGACGATTCCGAAAGCCGCTGGAGCTTTGCCCGGAGCGCCGAAAGCGAGCACTTTTTGCTGTTCTGGGAGGCGGAGTTCGGCGAGAATCCGCTGAACGCCGCGCCGGAGATGCGGGTGGATACAGCGGATTTGCTGGAAAAGGCGGAACTGTTCTACACGGAGAACGTGGAGCGGCTGCACATGGCGGATGAACCCCTGCCCGGCGGCAGCAAGCTGCAAATCTACCTGCTGTATACGACGGATTGGGTCGCGACGGGGTCGGGGTACGACAACCGCATCGGGGCGCTATGGGTTTCGCCCGCGACGTGCCAGCCGGTCGGGTCGGTGATTGCGCACGAAATCGGGCATTGCTTCCAGTATCTGACGTACTGTCAGGCGCTGGAAAGCGGTTCGCCGGACGACAGCCGCGCCGGATTCCGCTACGGCTACGCGGAGAACGCGGGCAATGCGCTGTGGGAAATCGGCGCGCAGTGGCAGTCGTGGCAGAGTTATCCGGAAGAAATGTTCACCGATTACGAGATGGAAACGTGGTTCCAGCAGTACCACCGCGCGCTGGAAAACGAGTACACCCGCTATCAGAACTACTGGTGGTTCTACGCGCTGACCGAACAGTACGGCTTGGATGCGTACAGCCGGATTTGGCGGGAAAGCGTCTACCCGGAGGATGCATATCAGACGTTCATGCGCCTGTACCTTGATAACGACCTGAACGGGTTCTACGACACGCTGTACCGCTATGCGTCCCATGCGGTCACGTTCAACTTTGCGGCGGCTGCACCATACAGCGCGGCGTGGCAGGGGCGCTATAACGCGACACTGTACGATGTCGGGGACGGCTGGCAGCGAATCGCTTATGCGTCCTGCCCGGAAGCGAACGGCTTCAGTGCAATTCCGCTCGACCATCAAGGCGCAAGCCGGGTGACGGTGTCGTTCCGCGGCTTGCAGCCCGGTTCAGCGCTGGCGGCGGACGACCCCGGTCTGTACTACATCGGGGACGAAGCCACCCCGGAGAACCTGACGGGGCACACACGCGTTTACAACGCGGTGGATGCCGCGCCGGGCTGGCGCTACGGTTTTGTGGCGTACTTGACGGACGGCACACGCGCGTACAGCGATTCCTCTGCGGCGCAGGAGGGCGCGGTGTCCTTCGATATCCCGGAGGGGACGCAATATCTGTATTTCGTCGTGCTGGGTGCGCCGGAAAGCTATCAGGTGCACGTTTGGGACAACGACGAATCGACGGATGCGCAGATGCCGTTTGAGATTCGGGTGGAATGGGGAAATTGAAAATAGTATAGCATACGAGAACCCGCTGCCCATCCCTGCATTGGGGGTGAACAGCGGGTCTTTACGTTATATCCCTTACAGAACCGTCAAATCTTCCTTCTCGCAGGCAGCAATCGCGCCGTCATGTCCGACGACGCACACGCCGCCGTCCTTTGCCATCTGGTCAAGCACGCCGCACCACGTCAGCAGCGCGTCCTTGGTGGTGGAGAGCATTTCCGCGCGCTCACGGCAGAGATCCTCCGGCGTGATGCCGCACAGCAGATTTTCGTCGCTGACAAGAATCTGATTCTCCGAACCCAGCGGCGGTTCGCTCTCGCCGACGGTGGAAATGATGTACTTGTCAATCCGTTCGTCGCCCGCCACGAAGTCACGCAGACCCTTCGACATGCTGCGGTTGATGCCCAGCGTACGCGCCGGGGAGGGGTCGCGGTAGGAGTAAGTGACCATGCGCCCCGTCTCGCTGGTGTTCAGCCCTGCGCCGTATGCACCGCCCTGCACGCGGACTTCGTTCCACAGGTAGCTTAGGGACAAGATGTTGCTCATCACGCGCGCAATACCGCTGTACACCTTGCCCGCACGGCGGTAATCATAGCCCAGCGACGCAAAGCTGATCTGCGACGGGATGCGGTAGGCGCACTTGGCAGGCAGGTCGCTGACATACGGCGCGGCATCCGGGATGGGCGTGCCGACCGGGTAGGCGGAGAGAATCGCGGCGGGGTCAAGCGCCTTATTCGTGGACAGGCTGAACGTGACGCGGGACTGCACCGCGCTGTCCTTGCTGAACCGCTCGCAGAGGGCAAGGAAATCCGCGTACTGCGCGTCGAAATTCTCCGCCAGCGCCTTCTGCACCATGCAGGCGCTCAAGCCGCTCAAGGCTTCCCGCGCTGCCGAGGCCGCGCTCATCGTCGCCGATGCGGCGTACATTGCCATCCTGTGGCCGTCGCTGATGACCTTTTGCTTCGCCATCTCACTCAACTGGAGAATCAGCGTCTGCACACGCGCCCTGTCGTCAAAGCACGTTTCGGTCAGAATTTCCCGCACGAGCGCGGCTGCCTTGTCCACGTTCGCATCCAGCACGGAGCAGCTCACGTCCAGCACGGGCGTCGCCATTTCCGCACAGCGGGACATGACGCGCAGCTGGAACGTCAGCTTGCCGATATCGCGCTTGATGGCTTGGAAGAGGGATAGCGAATCGTGACGCTTCGTCGGCAGCTTGCCCAGCAGTTCGGGCAGTATCGACAGGCGTTTGAGTTCATCCAGGGTGAAATCGGTCAAGGAGATATACCAGTGCATGATGGTGATGCCATTCATGGGCAGATCATGCGTGATGACCTTCGCCGCGCCGCACTGCGCCTCCGCCGCGGGAATCAGCAGCGGGTCTGCGCTGATTTCGCTCAAGGACAGCACAGGCAGGGTCGCCAGCTGCTCGGCGGTATCGGGGGTCTGCTGCCACGCGGTCAGCTTCTCGTTCTGCACACGCAGCGCTTCCTTGTCCGCGTCCGTCCACGATGCCTGAATCGCCTGCAGGCGCACCGTTTCCTCCGCGCGGAGTTCGTCGCCTTGCGTGTGGGACGGCACGGTGCGGATGATGCTCATCGTGCTTTCATCCAGCAGAAGTTCTGCCATCAGGCGGTCAAAGCCGTCGCCCGCCGCCATTTCCCGCAGCTTCTGATAGCGCTCTTCGGACAGGAGCGGCTGCATCGGGTCGCCGCCGTAAAGCCACGCATCAAGCGCATGGATGCAGCGGAGCAGCCCCGACGGTTCGCCCGGCTGGCGGGCAGAAAACTCGCTGCTGTTGATGGAGGCAGTCAGCGCGTCCTTGTCCAGCCCGGTTTTAACCAGCTGCTGCACGGTGTCGCGGATTATCTGGCGCAGTTCCTGCTCACTGCCATCGGCAATGTTGCGCAGGGTCAGCATCATGTACGGCTGCGCCATCGCGTTGTCCAGAGACATGCCTACATCCTGACACTTGCCCGTCGCCAGCAGCGCCTTCTTCAGCGGCGCGTCGTTGCTGCCCGTCAGCACATCAAAGAGGATTTCCGTCGCCGTGACGCGCACCGTATCCGACCACGGCGCGACAATCTTCGCCAGCGTCAGCATGGTCTTGTCGGCAGTATCCTCCTCGGCGCCGATTTCATACGCCTGTTCCGCTTCGGCGGCGAAGGGCTTCTGCATGGGGATTTCGTGCTTCTCGTCCAGGCGGTCAAAGCAGCTCAGGTACTCCTCCGCCAGCGTCAGCACCTTGTCCAGCGGCACAGCGCCATCCAGATAAATGCGCGCATTCGACGGGTGATAATAGCGGCGGTACATGCGCAGGAACTGCTCATAGGTCAAGTCGGGAATATGCTTCGGGTCGCCGCCGGAATTCCAGCCATAGCAGTTATCCGGGAAGAGGACGTCCAGCGTCTTCTGATAAATCAGCTCATCCACGTCGCTCATGGCGCCCTTCATCTCGTTGAACACAACGCCCTTGTACAGCGGCGCGCCGTTTTCGTCCAGCTCGATGTGCCAGCCTTCCTGATAGAAGATGTTCGGGTCTTGCAGGATGCGCGGCGCGAACACAGCGTCCAGATACACCTCCGTCAGGTTCAGGAAATCCTGCTCGTTGCGGCTGGACACGGGGTAAATCGTCTTGTCGGGGAAGGTCATCGCGTTCAGGAACGTCGCCATGCTGCTCTTCATCAGCTCGACGAACGGTTCACGGACAGGATACTTGGCACTGCCGCAGAGGACGGAATGCTCCAGAATGTGGAATACACCGGTCGAATCCTCCGGCAGGGTCTTAAACGCGACGCAGAACGTCTTGTTGTCCTCGCCGTTATCCACCCAAACCAGCTGTGCGCCGGTCTTTTTGTGGTGCATTTCCACCATCTGCCCGTGCAGTTCTTCGCTTTCGCGCACGCGGTCAACACAAAAGCCGTGACGCGCCGCAGTTTCGTTCAGATTCATCATGGGGAACTCCTTTCCCTGTGACCCAATCAGATAGGCGGGTCATTCATCTCCTTTATCATAGCACAACGGGCAGTTGAGTACAAGCGAGAATTGGCTGATTTTTGTCAAACGGTTATCGAATGCGCAGAAGTTCCGAAACATCCTTGCGCTTGGGGGCGGCAGGAGATTCCGCAGGCACGCCGATCGGGATCAGCGCCGACACGCTCTCCGTTTCCGGCAGATTCAGCACGGCCTTGACCTTCCCTTCGTCATAAATGCCGAGGATGACCGTGCCAAGCCCCGCTTCATGCGCGGCGACGCAGAAAGCTTCCGCCGCCAGACCCGCATCGAAGGACTGCCAGTGCGTCCCTTTGCTGGTGCTAAACGAGCCGTCGCGTTCGTAGCCGCTGCGGTCGTTCACGGTCGTGAGGACAACCAGCGCGGGCGCGCCGTGCAGGGTATCGATGTTCTTTTGAAAGCCCATCGTGCATTCGTCCGCTACGCGGTCAATTTCCTCGCGCTTGGTCAGCAGGGTGTAGCGGGTGGTCTGGGAGTTCTTCCAGCTGGGCGCATACGCGGCAACGGCGACGATAGCGCGGATGGTGTCGGGCGACACGGGCGTTGGCTGGAACTTGCGAATGGAACGGCGGGCGGTAAGAGCGTTGCTCATGAGGGGTGTCCTCCTTATCAGCACATAAATGGATTTTGTGGATTTCGAGACGTGATTTATCGGGTTTTGTGATGCTTCCATGCTGATTATACGATTTCCAGATAAGAATGCGCCAAGATGCGCCGCGAATTTTTCATTCTGGCTAACGTGAATGAAACGCAGCGTAGCAGCGCTACGCTAAGTGGAATGAGCGGATGCCAGAAGGGAAAAGGCGCAAGCAGATGGCGCAGATGAATCTGGAAATAGTATTATACTATTTCCAAATGAGAATGCGCCAAGATGCGCCGCGAATTTTTCGCTCTGGCTAACGGGAGTGGAATGCAGCGTAGCAGCGCTACGCTAAATGGAACGACCGGACGACAGAACGGAAAAGGCGCAAGCAGATGGCGCAGGTGAATTTGGAAATAGTATTATACCACATCCGCCGCGCGCTGCATAGGATGGCGACAGGAAAAGAACAGCGGAACACATCCACCTATCAAAAACGCGCCTCCCGAAGTTTCCGGGAAGCGCGCTTTTGTCTGACAAGTTTTGAGAAAAATCAGTGGCAGCCCTTGCATTTGCCGCAGTCGCCGCCGCAGCTGCAAGCAGAATTGCCGCTCTTTTTGTCCTTGATCATCTTCCAAATGACTGCGCCAACAATCACCAGAAGTACACCGCCAACAATCCACGTTGCCATGATTCGTTCCTTTCTGCGCCTGTGCGGATGGAGGAAAACCGCTTTTGCGCGATAGAACATATGCCGGAGGGGAAGCGCGGATGATGCAGAACCCGCGCCAGCCCTCCGGCGTTCACAAGAGGGGTCTCAGAAAGCACCGGATGCAGCGGCGCTTTCCTCGGTTAAGCCCGATGGAAAATCAGGCAGAAACCTTCTGGGTGAGGTGGTTGTCGTTGTAAGGATTCTTACGAACGACCAGATACACCAGGCCAGCCAGCAGCAGGATGGCAATCGCCGTCGCAACGGTGAAGCCAGCGCCGCTGAAGAGCAGGCCAAGCTGATAGACGATCAGGGCGACGACGTAAGCGAACGCGCACTGATAGCCAACCGCAGCCAGCGTCCACTTGGCATTGTTGAACTCACGCTTCATCGCGCCGATGGCCGCGAAGCAGGGAGCGCACAGGAGGTTGAAAATCATGAAGGCATACGCCGCCAGACGGCCGTGACCGTTGGAGGACTCGTTAAACGCCGTCGCAATCGGGCTGAGGGCTTCCGCCTTCTCTTCCTCGGTCATGTCCTCGTCGTCAACAACATCCGCCGCGTCATCCGCGCCATACAGCACGCCCAGAACGCCAACGACTTCTTCCTTCGCAACCAGACCCATGACTGTAGCGACCGTGGACGGCATATTGCCGAAGCCCAGCGGCTTGAACACCACGCTGACCGGGTTGCCGATCTTGCCAAGGATGGAGTTGTCCATATCCGCCACAGCGCCCCAGGAGCCAGCCGCGCGATCCATTTCAGGCGCGAGTTCCGGCGCTTCCTCGTCTTCTTCCAGCGTTCCAGCTTCCGCCTTCGCGTTGTAATCAGCCAGTTCCGTCTGGTAGGTCTGCTGCGCTTCCAGCTGCACGTCCGCCGCGGGCGCCCAGCCGTAGGTCTTCGCAAACCAAATCACGATAGAGGACAGGAGGATGACCGTGCCAGCGCGCTTGATGAAGCTCCAGCCGCGCTCCCACACACTGTGGAACACGTTGCGGCCAGACGGGAAGTGATACGCCGGCAGCTCCATGACGAAGGGAGCCGGGTCGCCCGCGAACATCTTCGTCTTCTTCAGCATGATGCCGGAGATGACAATCGCCGCCACGCCGATGAAGTATGCGGACGTCGCAACCCACGCGCTGCCGCCGAAGACCGCCGCGGCAATCAGACCGATAATCGGCATCTTCGCGCCGCAGGGGATGAAGGTCGTGGTCATGATGGTCATCTTGCGGTCACGGTCGCTCTCGATGGTACGAGAAGCCATGATGCCGGGAACGCCGCAGCCAGAACCAATCAGCATCGGGATGAAGCTCTTGCCGGACAGACCGAATTTCCGGAAGATACGGTCCATGATGAAGGCGATACGAGCCATGTAGCCAACGTCTTCAAGGATAGCCAGCAGGAGGAACAGCACCAGCATCTGCGGCACGAAGCCCAGCACTGCGCCGCAGCCGCCGACGATACCATCCACAATCAGACCGCTCAGCCAGCCCGCGCAGCCAACGCCATCCAGCCACGTCTGGAGGTTGCCCTGCACGATTTCCGCAACGAACACATCATTCGTCCAGTCCGTCAGCAGCGTACCAATCGTCGTCACGGAAATGTAATACACGAGGAACATGATGAGCGCGAAAATCGGCAGCGCCAGCACGCGGTTGGTCACCACGCGGTCAATCTTGTCCGAAACGCTCAGGCTGCCCTTTGCCTTGCCCTTCTTCACCGCGTTCTGCATCAAGGTGTTGATGTAGGCGTAACGCTGGTTGGTGATGATGGACTCGGCGTCGTCATCCATTTCCTTTTCGCAGGAGGAGACAGCTTCCTCAATGCCCTTCTTGACATCTTCGGACAGCTTCAGTTCCGCAACGACCTTCTCGTCGCGTTCGAACAGTTTCACGGCGTACCAGCGCAGGAAGCGAGGTTCAACCTTGCCGCCGATGAGGTCTTCGATATGCGCCAGCGCGTGTTCCACCGAGCCGGTGAATACGTGCGGATGTTCGCCCGTCGTGCGGTTCTTGGCAGCAGCGGCAGCCTTTTCAGCTGCCTTCACGCTGCCTTCGCCCTTCAGCGCGGAAGTCTCGACGATTTCCACACCCAGCGCTGCGCTCAGCTTCTTCATGTCGATTTTGTCGCCGTTCTTGCGGGACACGTCGATCATGTTCATCGCGATGACCATCGGCGTGCCGAGTTCGAGCAGCTGCGTGGTCAGGTAAAGGTTGCGTTCGATGGAGGTGGAGTCCACAATATTCAGGATGGCATCAGGCTTGTCGTTCACCAGGTAGTTGCGGGCGACGACCTCCTCCAGCGTGTAGGGAGACAGGGAGTAAATGCCGGGCAAGTCCTGAATGACCACATCGTCATTGCCCTTGAGCTTGCCTTCCTTCTTTTCAACCGTAACACCCGGCCAGTTGCCGACGAACTGACGAGAACCCGTCAGCGCGTTGAACATGGTCGTTTTGCCGCAGTTCGGGTTGCCTGCGAGCGCAATCGTAATCGCCATTTTCGGCGCCTCCTTATGCGAATTTGTCTTAACTAACCCCACCAGAGGCTCCGCCTCTGGACTCCGCAAGGGACTCTGTCCCTTGACCCTTTCGCGCGATTGCGTTGATGACTTCTTCATACCTATATGCGCGTGCTGATGCAGGGTTTCGCGTCTGCGGACGCGAACAGAGGGCTTTCCGATCGCCCTCTGGACTGCTTCGGTTGCACCTATGTTAGTAGGTTTGAAACGTATAAGGTAGGAAAAAGCCTGCGCGAAATCAGGTTTTATCGTAAGGGAAACAGAATTACTGAACCTCGATCATTTCCGCATCCGCCTTGCGCACGCTCAGCTCATAGCCGCGCACGGTCAGCTCCATCGGATCGCCCAGCGGCGCAACCTTGCGCACATGGACTTCCGTCCCGCGGGTCAGTCCCATGTCCATGATGCGGCGCTTGACGGCACCTTCACCATGCAGGCGGACAACCACCGCGGTTTCCCCGACCTTGACATCCTTCAGGGTTTTCATGCCTTCTGCCTCCTTTTCCTCAGTTCACCAGCACACGCATAGCCATGGATTGGCTCAACGCAACACGGCTATCCTTGACAGCGCAAATCAGATTGCCGCCCATTTTGCTGACGACCGTCACTCTTTCGCCCATCACGAAGCCCAGCTCCGCCAGATGCTGACGCACCTCATCCTGTCCGGTGATTTTGCCAATCACGCCAGACTCGCCAATTTCCACCATGCCCAACGGCATCATGTTCCATGACCTCCTTGTGTCAGTCCTTTCGCGGATAGTTTATTCCAACTAATCCGGCGATTCGCAAGCGTTAGTTTAGCATAACTAATAGGCTATGTCAAGCGTTTTTCGCGTGTTTTTTTGTTTTTTGTCCACCTTTTTTCTGGTCTTTGCATCGTTTGCCCAATTCGGGGGAATGCTGACCAGCAAAAACAAAGGGCAGCTCTGCTTTGCAGGGAAATCAGATACTTTTCCGAACAAAATCGAACCACACCCTATCAAAAACTTCTGATTATCACCACTATGGCTTAAAGTGCCGAAGGGAGCAAGCAGAAAGCCCCTTTGTCACCTCCACAGAGGCGAAATCCCCTGCATGATCATGCGATTCTATCAGAAAATGAAAACCGCAAAAAAGAGGTGCGAGAATGAAGGAATGGGCGGTCTGGATGGCGAACAAGATGGAGGAGCAATTGCTGCGGATGGAGCAGCTGCGGCTCAGTGAATTTGTTGCATATGAGAAGAACTGGAAGAAGCGTCTTCTGATGCAGTTTGTGGGCGGAATTGCAAGAGGATTAGGGACAGCGGTTGGGTTTACGCTTCTGGGTGCGCTGGTGGTGTGGCTGCTGCAAGGACTGGTGCAAAGGAATCTGCCGATTATCGGGGATTTCCTGACCCAGCTGCTGAACCTCGTGGAAGGCAAGGGCAGCGGCAGCTAAAGCGTCCCTGCCCGTAACTTCGCGCTTCCGCAGAAGCGCCCCAAGCTGCTCTATCCGCCATTTCCACATTGTCGCGTCAATGGGCGCGACCTGATTCCGCCGCTTCCCAAATCATCATCACCAGAAAGGGCTATCATCACCATGCGCAAACCCGTTTCCCAAAGGCTGCTGCCTCTCCTGCTCATCCTCCTGACCCTCGCGCTTGACCGCTTCACCAAAGCCCTCGCCGTCGCGCTGCCGGATGAGCGCACCCTCATTCCCGGCGTTCTCCGCTGGATTTATGCCGAAAACACCGGCATGGCGTTCAGCCTGTTCAGCGGACAGTCGTGGATGCTGGGCGTGGTGTCCGTCATCGCGGTTATCGCCGGATGGCTCGTCCTCCGCCGCTATCAGCTCAGCGGATGGAGCAGAACCGCGGCGGCGCTGATGATTGGCGGCGCGCTTGGCAACGCCTACGACCGCTTGGCGCTGGGCTATGTCGTCGATATGCTGGATATCACCCTGTTCCCCTTCGCAGTGTTCAATATTGCGGACGCTGCGCTCGTCGTCGGCACGGTGCTGATGGCGTACTGCATCGTGTTCCGCACGGAAGATTGGAGGAAAATCAATCATGACGCAAATGATGCCTGACGCACTCGAATCGCGCACTATCTCCATCCCCGGCGACGGGCGGCGGCTGGATGTTGCCCTGTCCGAAGCTGCTGGGCTGACTCGCTCGCGGGTGGCGGCGCTGATGGCGGACGGAAACGTCACGGTGGACGGGAAAGTCGAGACGAAATCCGGCGCAAAGGCAAAGCAGGGTCAGATTGTTATCCTGACGATTCCCGCGCCGAAGCCCGCCGTGCCCGTCGCGCAGGAAATCCCGCTCACAATTCTCTATCAGGATGACGACCTCGCCGTCGTCCTGAAGCCCTGCGGCATGGTCGTTCACCCCGCCGCCGGCAACGAGGACGGCACGCTCGTCAACGCGCTCCTGCACCACCTTGACCACTTGAGCGGCATCGGCGGCGAACTGCGCCCCGGCATCGTCCACCGGCTGGACAAGGACACCAGCGGTCTGCTGCTCGTGGCAAAGAACGACCAGAGCCAACTCGCCCTCAGCCGCCAATTGCAGGAGCGGCAGATGGAGAAGCACTACCGCGCGCTGGTTGAAGGAAATCTGCGGGAGGACAGCGGGCGCATCGACCAGCCCATCGCGCGGAGCAAGAAAGACCGCAAGAAAATGGCGATTGACCCCGAAGGCCGCCCGTCGATTACGGACTGGACGGTGCTTGCGCGCGGGCGGAACGTGACGCTGCTGGACGTCCACATTCTGACCGGGCGGACGCACCAAATCCGCGTGCACATGAAGTCCATCGGGCATCCGGTCTGCGGCGACCCGATTTACGGGTCAGGAAGAGGCGCGAAAGTCCCCCGCTTGATGCTCCACGCGTACACGCTTTCGTTCACGCACCCACGGACGGGGGAAAGGATGACGTTCACCGCGCCGCTGCCGGAGGAGTTTGTGCAGGGGCTACGGGGGAACGGGGTGGAATGGGAGAAATAACGTTTCCTCACGGAAAGCCGGGGACGTTACAGCGTGCGATAATACTATTTCCATCATGAGAATGCGCCAGAATGGAAAAGCACGGACAGATGGCACGGATGAATTTAGAAAGAGCACAACTGGATAATTGCATAGAAAAGCGCCCTGCTCCGGAGATGTTCCAGAGTAGGGCGCGGTTTTTTGATTCATCACGAAAATCCGGGGAGCGTAATACTATTTCCAAATAAGAATGCGCCAAGATGTGAAGCGAATTTTTTATTCTGGCGAACGGGCGCGAAACGCGGCGCAGCAGCACTACGCTCAGTAGAACGACCGAAAGTCAGAAGGGAAAAGGCGCAAGCAGCTGGCGCAGGTGAATTTGGAAAGCGTATTATTCCACAACCTTCGCGCCGGCAGCGATCGCGTCTTCCTTGGTTCTGAAGAACTGCCAAGTGCTTTCCACGGTGGGGGTGATTTCCTTCTGGTCGCGGATGTACTGCGCCAGAATGTTACGCACCTGACCGTTATCGTTGCCCAGCGTATCGCCGGTGTACATATCCGTGAGGCTGTAATCCTCAGGGGTCAGACCAGCCGCCTGCATGAAGCCGGCGCCACCGGTGAAGCGGTAGTTGTTCATCACCACGGAGAACACCTGATCAGGCGCCACGGGCTGACCCTGATACTGCATGTTCTGGATGCGCTTTCCTTCAGGCGCATAGTAGTGGATTTCGTAGTACAAACCGTAGATTTCATCGGTGTAGTAGCCACCGCCAAGGTAATCGGGGTCCCACGCACTGGTGTAGTTGGTGGTAGCATGCTCCAGCCACAGCCGCAGCTGTTCGCCGGTCATGTTCACGCGATAGAGCCAGTTTTCAAACACGTACAGCTGATACAGCAAACGCATCGGAATGTCGCCCGCAGGAATCAGGTCGCGAACCTCGGCGCCGCTGGTCAGAGGCGCGCAGATGGACAGCTGCGCAGGAACTGCAGACAGCTGCGCCTTGTTCAGCAGATCCATCAGCGCGGTGGGCTGCAGGGAGATGTTCTTATTGGAGAAAGCGCCGGTAGCAGTGCCCAGAGGCTGATCCAGATAAGCCTGCAGCTCCTCGTTGTAGGGAGCCAGCGCCGTGGCAACCTTCTGATTTTCCACCAGGCCTTCCTGATCCGCCAGGAAACGGTAGCCGTTTTCAGCCGTCACAGGGGTCACAGTCTTGGTCGCCGGGTCGTAGGCGAGCTTCATGAAGCCCAGGCCTTCGCCGCCGCCGCCCGCCAGCACGGGCACAACCTTGCCCTCGGCATTGAGGATGTCCTCACGGTAGTCGGTGTTATGGAAGTGACCATACACAACCGCGTCAATCCCGGTGGTCAGGTTAATCATTGCGCGAACCTGGTTTTCGTAGTCCGCGGGGTTGTTGCCATCGGTAGAAACAGCGTCTTCCACGCCGGAGTGCGCCACGACGATCACCACGTCGCAGCCCTCCTGCTCGCGCAGGATCGGCACGAAGTGCTCAACCGTGGGGACCAGATTGCGGAAGTCGATGCCCTCATAGTGGGACTCAACCTCCCAAGCGGGGATGTTGGGCGTATCCATGCCGATGACGCCAACCTTCACGCCCTCAAATTCCTTGACGATGTAGGGGACGCCCATCCAGGAATCCCACTCGGTGCCCTTCGCCACAAAGTTGGCGGCGGACATGGGCACGGAATGCTCCTCGCCGTTGTCGGGGCTCATCACATACTCAATCTGACGCTTGAGAATCGGCAGATCGTTGTTGAACTCGTGATTGCCCAAGCACCACATGTCGTAGTCCATCAGGCGCAGCGCCTTCATCATGGGATCGTCCTTTTCAGGCGCGAAGTAGGAGTAGTAATAGGTCATGGCAGAGCCCTGCACGGTATCGCCGCCATCCACCAGAACGACGTTCTCTTCCGTAGCACGAACCTGCTCGATCATGGAAGCGATCATGGACAGACCCACGTTCGGGGAAGGTTCGCCAGTGGCGTAGTTGATGGGCAGCACTTTGCCGTGCACGTCGCTGGTCGCGATGACGGTAATCATGATGGGATCCGCATTCTCTGCGAACGCCGCGCAGCCCACCAGGGGGAGAATCATGGTCAGCGCCAACAGAAGGGATAGGAGCTTCTTCATGATGGGCACCTCTTTTCCTTATTTCCCGCTCGAAGCAGGATTAAAATAATTATATTCCATATTCTTTCGTTTGTAAACAGTGCCGCCGGATGCAGACTTCGCCGCGCCAAGGGGTTGGTTTGTCGGCGAATGAATCCTCCGTCGATTCCAATTGCAAATACGGCGGAGGAAGCGATTGAAAGTCAAGTTTTTTGCAAGCCGCAGACAGTACGAACGCCATTGTAGGCAGCGAGGCAAATTGCGCCGGTGTTGTGACAATAATATATTTTGTATCCTGTAATTTGTAGGTGGCTGACAGAAGTCAAGGGTTGTCTCGGAATCTTCTTCGGTTCATCACAAAAAGCCGGGGGACAGCGAAAAAAAGTGCAGCACAGAAACGCATAGGAAAGGTACGCAGCAAGGGTAAAAAACAGGAAAGCAGCGATGTCCGACAAGAAAGAGGATCGGCGGGGGGATTCCAAGGGGAGCGGAAGTCCCCTCACACCCCTTCTTCAGCCCTTTGGGCGTTCTTTGGCAACTTTCCGTGAAGAACCAAAAAACCTGCTCCCCGCCGTTGCCAGCAGAGAGCAGGAAACTTTCGTTTTTGGGAACGCTTACGCCTTCAATTACTTCAGTTCCGCGAAGTACTTGATGGTGCGGACCATCTGAGAGGTGTAGGAGTTCTCGTTGTCGTACCAAGACACGACCTGCACCTGATAGGTGTCGTCGTCGATCTTCGCGACCATGGTCTGGGTAGCGTCGAACAGGGAGCCATAGCGCATACCGATGACGTCGGAAGACACGATCGGCTCGGTGTTGTAGCCGAAGGACTCGGAGGACTGCGCCTTCATGGCGGCGTTCACGGAGTCAACGGTCACGTCGCTGCCCTTGACAACAGCAACCAGAATGGTGGTAGAGCCGGTGCAGACCGGGACGCGCTGAGCAGAGCCGATCAGCTTCTTGTTCAGTTCCGGGATAACCAGACCGATCGCCTTCGCAGCGCCGGTGGAGTTCGGAACGATGTTCTGCGCGCCAGCGCGGGCACGACGCAGGTCGCCCTTGCGATGCGGGCCGTCCAGAATCATCTGGTCGCCGGTGTACGCATGAACGGTGGTCATGATGCCGGACACGATCGGATACTTGTCGTTCAGAGCCTTCGCCATGGGCGCGAGGCAGTTGGTGGTGCAGGAAGCAGCAGAGATGATCTGGTCTTCCGCGGTCAGGGTGTCGTTGTTGACGTTGTAGACGATGGTCTTCAGGTCATTGCCAGCGGGGGCAGAGATGACGACCTTCTTCGCGCCAGCCGCGATGTGCGCCATGGACTTTTCCTTGGAGCAGTAGAAGCCGGTGCACTCCAGCACGACGTCCACGCCCAGCTTGCCCCACGGAGCATCCGCCGCGTTCTTTTCGGCATAGATCTTGATTTCTTTGCCGTCCACGATGATGGAATCTTCGGTCGCTTCCACGGTGTGCAGGTTTTCACCGATCTTGCCGCAGTAGGAACCCTGAGCGGTGTCATACTTGAGCAGGTGAGCCAGCATCGCGGGAGAGGTCAGGTCGTTAATCGCGACCACCTCGTAGCCCTCAGCGCCGAACATCTGACGGAACGCCAGACGGCCAATACGGCCAAAGCCATTGATAGCAACTTTCACTGCCATTGGAATATACCTCCTTTAGTCGTTCAAGCGGGGTTATACTATTTCCAAATAAGAATGTGCCAAGATGCGCCGCGAATTTTTCACTCTGGCTAACGGGAGCGCAACGCAGCGTAGCAGCGCTACGCTAAGTGGAACGACCGGACGCCAGAGGGGAAAAGACGCAAGCAGCTGGCACAGGCGAATCTGGAAAGAGTATCATTTCCCACCTCATATTCTACCCAATTTGCCGCCATTTTGCAAGAGGTTGCGCAGGATTTCCATCACTTTTGACACTTTTTTGACGCTTTTTTTGAGAATTTCTCATCCATTCCCCTCTTCTTCCCAGTATTCGCCCCAATTCAGCTCGTCCGTCACATCGAGTTCCTTCAAAATCAGCTTGCCGTTCTCGTCCGTGATGACACTGCCGCCTTCATCATACACCCCATAGGAGACATACCCCGTGCCGCCCTCGCAAGTGATGAAGCTCATGCTGCGGCAATAGTCACCCTCTGTTACCTCGTAATCAGCGGATTCCGACACGCCGACGCCGTAGCGGTACACTGTGCCGTTGACGCAGCGGAAGACGATTGTCGGAATGTCTCCCCTCCAGTAGAGGTTGCTGTCCGCGGGCGTCTGCACAACGCTCCATGTGCCGTGATACGGCTGCGCACCGTCGCAGTCCGAGCCGTAGAATTTTCCGTCCGCGTCCAGTCGGAGATAATTGTCCCAGAACTCGCCGCCCGCCTCCATCTGCCAGCTGCCGACTAACTTCGCCTCTTCATCTGGCAATTCCACATCATCAAACACCACGTCACGCTGTGGCACGAAGCCGCGGGTGATTTTGCCGTCTACCGTCGCTTCGACGTACACATACGCCCACTGGTTATCCGGATGGGACAGTGCCGTCAGCTTCGTCCCGGCAGGCAGTTCCACCTGATGATATTCGCTGACGTTCGGGTCGTCGGTCAGATAAGTGTCAAACGCTGTCAGCATCGGCACATGCACGATTTCGTTCGTCGTCGCGTCGCCGTGCTTGCCCAACTGCGCCCAGCCGAATCGGCTCGTCCGCAGGCTGACGCGGTACTCAATCAGCGACCAGTCGCCCACGGTGAGGTACAGCTTATAATCGTCGCCCGTGCTGACGGATGCTTTCCCCTTCGCCGCGCGGTAAGAGGACGTGTCCGGCGCGGAATACACGGCATAGGACTTCTTGCCGCTCTTCTGGCCTGAAACCACCTCCGGATACAAACAGGCGAAGTATTGCAGTCCTTCGCTCGCTTCGTTGATTCGGCGCACGTCGTCCGGCCCGCGTTTCGGCATGTTGTGGATGTTGAAGTCTTCCAGCGTGATTTTGGTCATCCACATGGCGCTGTCCTCGCCCAGCGTCACCCGATAGCCGTAAGATGCTATCCGCTCCACCTTCACATCGCCCATCTGCGCTTCCATCAGCGTGTAAAAGGTTCTCCCCTCATTGTTGTGCGACAGCTCAAAATAGTACCGTTCATCAATATCCGGGTACGCCAATTCAAAGCCGTTCTTCGTGCGTGTGATTTTGGGATAACCCGTTTCTTCCAATTCCGACGGCTGATAGACCGCGGTCGTCGAGAAAATAGCGTCCTTCCAGCCGTCTTTCACCTCATCCACCGCGACCAGCTGATTGTGATAGCGACTGCCCAAAATGACGCGGGTTGCGTTGGTTTGGGACTTGTAGTCATCCGCCACGCAGGAATATTCGTCGTAATCATGCGTGTGTTCCACGATGTTCAGCGCCTGCCCTCGCAGTCCCCATTGGTTCGCGGACGCGGCATTCATCATCAGCGCCATCATCAGTGGCAAAATCAGCAGAATCCACCGTTTCTTCATCGCTCTCAGCTCCTTTGCATTATTGAATCGGCAGCGTCATTTGGCGCACGCTTCCGTCCGCCGTTGCCACCCAATTGCCGTATCTGTCCACCGCGCCATAGGGGACGTAGGTGCATCCGCCCTCCCCGTAGGCAAGATTCATCAGCGGCAGGGTCAGCCCCTCGCCGTCCTCCTCTGTCGTGGACACGATATAGTCCACGCCGAAGCGCATCGTCATGCTGTCGCTGTAATTCAGCACAAGGATGCTTTCCGCCGAAATCCAGAAGTTGTCCTCCCCAGCCATCGGATTCTGCACCACGCACCATGTGCCGCCGTAGGGCTGCGCGCCGTCGGTGTCTGAGCAGTAGAAGCGCCCGTCCGCGTCCAGCCGAAGGTACAGATAGCCGATTTCACTGCCGGAATACAGATACCAGCTGCCGACATATTTCGCTGCTTCGTCCGGCAGTTCCACTTCGTCAATCACCACGTCACGCCGCGGCACGAACCCGCACATCGGCTTGCCGTCCACCGTCGCTTCGACGTAGGCATACGCCCAGTCGTCGCGCACGCTCAGCAAGTACCACATCGTCAGCTTCGTCCCGGCGGGCAGCTCCGCCTGATGGTATTCGCTGACGTGCGGGTCGTCGGTCAGGTAAGTGTCATACGCCGTCAGCATCGGGATATGCAAGCGCAGGCTCTGGGGCGGCTGCCCAATCTGCGCCCACCCGAAGCGGCTCGTCCGCTGGCTGACGCGGTATTCAATCAGCGACCAGTCCCCCTCGGTGCAGTAGATGCGGTAATCATCCCCCGTGCTGAACGACGCTTTGCCCTTCGCCGCGCGGGATGCCTCCGTACTCGGCGCGGTATAGACCGGGTACGACTGCTTGCCGCTTTTCTGCCCCGGAACGGTCTGTGCGCCAATCCATCCCACGTTGTCGTAACTGTAATACAGCGCTATGCTGCTGTGTACATTGCGCATCCGGCGCACGTCGCCAACGCCGCGTCGGGGCATATTGTGAATGTTGAAGTTCTCCAGCGTGACCTCCACCGACCACATGGCGCTGTCTGTGCCCTGCGTCACCAGATAGCGATAGGATTCTTTCCGCTCTATCTCCACGCTACCCATCTTCGCATACATCAGCGTATACGCCATTTCACCCCAGTCATTGCTGATGTACTCAAAGCGGTACAGTTCCTTCACCTTCGGATACGCCAGCTCGAAGCCATTTTTGATGCGCGTGAGTTTCGGCTTCCCGGATGTGCTCTGCTCCGACGGCTGATAAACGGCGGTCGTCGAGACAATAACACTCTTCCAACCGTCTGCGCCCTTTTCCGCCGCAATCAGCTGATTGTGATAGCGGCTCTGCATGATGATGCGCGCGCTATTCTCCTTCCGCGCATAATCATCCGCCAAATGATAATAGTCGTCATAATCATTCGTGTTCGACACAAGCGGCACCAAGGCCTCGGGCAAGCCCCAGCCGTTCGCGGAGGCAACAGGCATTACCATCATCATCAAGGGCAAAATCAGCAGAATCCACCGTTTCTTCATCGTTCGCATCTCCTTTGGAGGTATTTCCCTACTTATATAAACGCATCAAGGCGCAATTTCCCTGCGAAGTGCCAAAAATCTTGAAAAATGTTCTGCCAGTTCATTCTGAATCCATCTTTCTATGGTATGATGGCGGACGCAAACGGAAAAGGAGGGATTGAAACCCATGCTACGGATTTTGAAACACCTCAGGTGGAAAGAGTGGCTGCTCGTCGCCGCCTGTGTAGTGCTGATTGTGGGGCAGGTGCAGCTTGACTTAGCCCTGCCTGATTATATGTCGGAAATCACCCGTCTGGTGCAGACGGAAGGCAGCCAGATGAGCGATATCCTGCTCGCAGGGGGCAAGATGCTGCTGTGCGCGCTGGGGTCAATGCTGCTGACGGTCTGCACGACATTCTTTACCGCACAGATTGCATCACGCTTCTCCGCTCGGCTGCGCGGCGAAATGTACCGCAAGGTGGTCGGCTTCTCAAACGAGGAAATCAACCGTTTCTCCACCGCCAGCCTGATTACCCGCACAACCAACGACATTTCGCAATTGCAGATGTTCTTTTCCTTCGGGATGCAGTCGCTGATTAAAGCGCCGATTATGGCGTTCATTGCCGTGGGCAAAATTAGCACGAAGAGCTGGGAATGGTCGCTGCTGACAGGCGGCGTGATTGCGTTCGTGTGCGTGCTGCTGGTGTTCATCATGCTCTACGCCGTGCCGCGCATGAAGAAGATGCAGACGCTGACGGACAACCTGAACCGCATCACGCGTGAGAACCTGACGGGCTTGCAGGTCGTCCGCGCCTACAACGCGGAAAACTATCAGGAGGGCAAATTCGCCAAGGCAAACGAGGAAATGACCCGCAACAGCCAGCAGGCGAACATCGCCATGTCCGTCATGAACCCGGGCATGAATCTGGCAATGAACGGCTTGACGCTGGGCATCTACTGGATCGGTGCGGCGCTCATCAGCGCGATTGCGGTCACGTCGCCCGCCGCGATGATGGAGCGCATCGGGCTGTTCTCGGACATGGTGGTCTTTATGCAGTACGCGATGCAGGTCATCATGGCGTTCCTGATGCTGGTGATGATTTTCGTCATGCTGCCGCGCGTGACCGTTTCCGCTGGCCGCGTCAATGAGGTGCTGGACACGAAGGCGCGCATTGTGGACGGCAAGGAAACGCAGGGCAAGCCCGGAATGAAGGGCGAAATTGAGTTCCGCGACGTCTCCTTCCGCTATCCCGATGCCGACGGCGACGCCATCCACCACATCTCCTTCACCGCGCATCACGGCCAGACGGTTGCCCTCATCGGCGCGACGGGCTGCGGCAAGAGCAGTATCATCAACCTGATTCCGCGCCTGTACGACGCGACGAGCGGGCAGGTGCTGGTAGACGGCGTGGACGTGCGTGACTACACGCAGGACGCCCTGCGCAGCAAGATTGGCTTTGTGCCGCAAAAGGCGTTCCTGTTCTCCGGCACGGTCAGCAGCAACGTCGGCTACGGCGAGGACAATGCGTCGGGCGCTGCCATCCGCAAGGCGGTTGCTATCGCGCAGGCGGCGGAATTTGTCGAATCCCCGGAGGTCGGGTATTCCGGCACAGTCGCGCAGGGCGGCTCGAACTTCTCCGGCGGACAGAAGCAGCGTTTGTCTATTGCCCGCGCAGTGGCGCGCGACCCGGAAATCCTCGTCTTTGACGACTCCTTCTCCGCGCTGGACTACAAGACCGACCGCACATTGCGTCAGGCGCTTCGCCAGCAGACCAGCGGCACGACGAACATCATCGTCGCCCAGCGCATCGGCACGATTCGCGACGCGGACTGCATCCTCGTCATCGAGGACGGCGCGATTGTCGGCAAGGGCACGCACCGTGAGCTGATGGAAAGCTGCAAGGTCTATCAGGAAATCGCGTATTCTCAGCTGTCAAAGGAGGAACTTGCGTCATGAGTGAAACGAAACGCCGTCCGGGCGGTCATCCCGGAATGCGCGGGCTGGGCGTACCGGGCGAAAAGGCGAAGGACTTCCGCGGTTCGCTGGGGAAGCTCATCCGCCACTGCAAGCCCTTCTATCCGGTCATTTGCATCGCGATTCTGGGCGACTTGGCGGGCGTCATTATCCGCCTGATCGGCCCGAACAAAATCAGCGAAATCACCAACCTGATTACCGCCGGCCTGCGCGGCGAGATTGACATGCCCGCCATCCAGAAAATCTGCATCACGCTGATAATTCTCTACGCCGTCGGCGCGCTGCTGAGCTTCATGACGGGGCTGGTGATGACCGTCGTCACGCAGAAGGTCAACCGGGGTTTGCGCGACGGCATTTCCCACAAAATCAACCGCCTGCCGGTCAGCTACTTCCAGTCCACCTCCACCGGCGACGTGCTCTCCCGTGTTACCAACGATGTGGACACCATCGGGCAGACGCTGCAGAACAGCCTGACCAGCCTTGTCTCCGCCGTGACGATGTTCATCGGCAGTGTCGTAATGATGCTCTCGACGAACTGGGTCATGGCGCTGACGGCGATTGTGTCGTCGATGCTGGGCTTCGGGCTGATGCTTGGCATCATGAGCCGCTCGCAGAAGTACTTCGTCGCGCGCCAGCGGTGGCTGGGCGACCTGAACGGCCACATTGAAGAAATCTACACAGGGCACAATGTCGTCCGCCTCTTCGGCGCGGAGCAGCGCGAACAGCAGACGTTCGACCGCATCAACGGCAAGATGCAGGAGACGGACTGGAAGAGCCAGTTCATGTCCGGCCTGATGATGCCGCTGATGGGCTTCATCGGCAATTTCGCGTATGTGGCGGTGTGCGTCGTCGGCGCGGTGCTGGCGATGAACGGCTCGATTACCTTCGGCGTGATTGTCGCCTTCATGATGTATGTGCGCCTGTTCACCTCGCCCATGAGCCAGCTTGCACAGGCGGCGACGAACCTGCAATCCGCGGCGGCGGCGGCAGAGCGCGTCTTTGAGTTCCTCGAAGCGAAGGAAATGCCCGACGAATCCCACCTGCCCGCGCAGACCACAGCCGTTCGCGGCGAGGTGACGTTCGACCACGTCCGCTTCGGCTACACGCCGGACAAAATCATCATCCATGACTTTTCCGAGCATGTGCAGCCGGGTCAGAAGGTCGCCATCGTCGGTCCGACCGGCGCGGGCAAAACCACGATGGTCAATCTGCTGATGAAGTTCTATCCGCTGGGCGGCGGCGAAATCCGCATTGACGGCGTACCGCTGTCGCAGATGACGCGCGAGCATGTGCACGACCTCTTCGGCATGGTCTTGCAGGACACTTGGCTCTTCGAGGGCAGCATCCGCGACAACCTCTGCTACGGCAAGGAGGGTATTACGGACGAGCAGCTTGACCAAGTGACCCGCGCGACGGGGCTGTACCACCTCATCTACACCCTGCCGGAGGGTTACGATACCCTGCTTTCCGACAAACTGAACCTCTCCGCCGGACAGAAGCAGCTGATGACGATTGCCCGCGCGATGATTGAAAACGCGCCGATGCTGATTCTCGACGAAGCGACGTCCTCCGTCGATACACGCACAGAAATGCTGATTCAGCAGGCAATGGACACGCTGACAAAGGGGCGTACCTCGTTCGTCATTGCACACCGCCTTTCCACCATCAAGAACGCGGACAAGATTCTGGTCATGCGCCACGGCGACATCATCGAATCCGGCACGCACGAAGAACTGCTGCAAAAAGGCGGCTTCTACGCGGAACTGTATAATTCGCAGTTCGAGCAGGCGTAATCTTTGGGCAATCAAAAACCCCGGCAACAATGTGGACGATTTGTCCGATGGCTGCCGGAGTTTTTCTATTATGGCAGGGAAGGCAATCCGTTCTTTCCGTCATCTATGGCATGCAAACTCCTCGATTTACATCCAGCAAACCTTCGAAATTTGCATTTGCATCTGACGAAAAATCCATTCGCCAACCGACTACCTCATTTGTGCGGTGTTATCTTTATAATGCTCAGCCATTTCCCCCACGGAACGATACGGTCTATCTTTGCTAAAAATTCCCGTTTCTTTGTCTGCACCTGCGATAATTCATCGCTCCGGGCAGACAGACTCAGTTGCTTATCCATACCTATGTTATACCACCTTTTGCGCCTGTTTGCATTATGCGGTATTGCCTTAATACTAAAGAGGCTATCTCCATTTTTATCTCTCTTTTGTCATTTTTGCCCAGAAACAACAAATTCGTAAAGCTGTTTATTGCAATTTCTTTTGCGAACAATGTGATACTCAACATCGACAAAACCAATTGCAGTCATCATATCAACATATATTTTTTCGGCCGGAACAGTAATGTTATAAAAATTCGAATTTCCGATAATGTAGAACACTCTGCCTTTTGCGGCTAATCCGGCATATACGGAAGAAAGGTGTTTTTGCATATCTTCGAAATATTTTAATACATAGTTTGCCATTAACCCTGCAGACTTGTTATCTGCATTAGATATTTTTTCTGAAATATCATAAACATATTGAGGAAGAGAATGATCGCTTTTCCATGTACCCAATAGACTTGTCGCTCGTCCCCATGTTCCACCTATTGCCTGCCAATCAAGATCGCTGGCCTGATCAGATGTCTCAAGATAATCCAGCCAATACATATATGGACGTAATTCACGAATATACGAAATTCTATTTGGATATGGTGGCGAAGTAATAACCGTATCATATGCCCCATAACATTCCGCAGGGATGGATCTTGAGTCGTGCAATAACACTTTTGATGTTGCACGAGGTTGTAATAGTGCTCCTTTAGCAACCATTTCACAAACTGAAATAAAAGCTTCTTTTGCAATATCTATTGAAAAGAAACATTCATTATCATCTTTGAATGATGTAGAAACATGGTTAAACGCAGCATTAGAAAGTTCAATTACTATTCGGCAAAAAGAAACGGTAAGTAGTTGTACAACAGCATCATCTTCAACAGTTTTAATCGCAGATTTTAGTTTTGCTAAAAACTCGGCTTGAGGCAGATTCCACCAACGATAAATATTGTAGATCGGAGGAAACTCGGTAGGCACGTATTCTTCTATGTGCTGCATTAATGTGTTTGCAATAGACAAAAACTCTTCGACCTTATCTCGCTGATAAATGTCTAATTTTGCATTTCCCAACCAAACTAAAAAAGGATTGATTTCTAATGCAAATGATGAAATGCCTTTATTGGCACACACTAATTCCGTTGTTCCGGTTCCTGAAAAAGGTTCCAAAACACAACGAGGGGTGTAATCCAACTCAGCAAGTATTTCTTCCACCAAGCGAACAGAGTATGCTGGAGTAAGCCGTAGCCATCCATGTCTACCCAAAGACGAATTGTATTTGAATGTGTATTGTGCGTTTTGCGTTATTGCTTCTTTATGCATTTACTCTGCCCTCATCAGCTGTTCGAGAACGTGCTGAATCTTTCCTTTAAAGTATTCTTTGTTACTGTTCATGAATTCGACAAAGTCAAACCCAACAACCTGTTTAAAAAAGCTAAAGGTTGAAACGTAAGGGGATGTCTCAACAAAACCTTGGAGAATTGCCCATTTTGCGACATTATATCGAGCTACAATATCATCGTCTATTTGTGCAGACATAACCATTAGACAAGGAATATATCCATTGGCATACGCATTTGCTGCGTTGGCAATATCTGCGTTCTGACGTTTCGAGTCTTTGCTTTTGTATCCTTGCCTTACTTCGAAAACGATACCAGTTATTGCTTCCCGGATTGGAGTAGCAAGTTCCAGATTATCTGCTACTTGCATCATCCATGCTGTACAACGTTTTTTAATTTCTTCGTCTGGGATTTTATCAATTATAATTCGCCCATCCAAAGAAAGTGTACGTTCTTTTCCGTTAGTTCCAGTAACTTTGTAAGACCATGTGACATCGTCAGCATTGAGGCCAAGATAATCCATAAAAATAGCCCTGACAAGGCGTTCGCAGCCAATGCCAATTTGCCGATAAACGCCGGTTATGCCACCAGCTGCTTTATGGGCAGAATACATAAGAGGATTGTCCAATCCAAGCCATTTATAAAACGTATCTGTTCCGTATAATGTTTGGAATTCTGCAAGCGAAAATCCACCATTTTGTCCATGCCCAAATTTGGGTGAATAGTGTGCACATTCATTAATTGGCTCTATAAGTATATTTCTATATCGAATGTTTTGCTCGGTTGTCATTATCTTTGTCTCCTCACTTTTCGTTCGAAACGGATATTACTTCTGAAATATCACATTTTAATGCAGCACATATTCTACTTTCCATAGAAACGTATTCACCTTTTCCAAGTTTTGCAAGTGTGCTACTGCTGATACCCGCAATTTCTTTTAAGGCAATACCGCATAATGCAAATATGCGCAAAAGGTGGTATAATAATAACATAGGAAAGCTCTGAATAAATGAGGTAGTGCGATAACGAACGGAATTTCTGTAAGAAGCAGATGGCTGAAATTCAGTCGTTAGCGTGCTGCCGAATTATTCAGAGATTCCATAGGTATGGATAAACAACTGAGTCTGCCCGCCCTGAGCGACGAATTATCACAGGTGCGGACAAAGAAACGAGAGTTTTTAGCAGAGATAGACCGTATCGTTCCGTGGGGGAAATGGCTGAGCATTATAAAGCCGTACTACTACAAAGGAGAGCGCAGCAACAAGCCCTACGATTTGGAACAGATGCTGAGAATCTATTTGGTACAGAATTTATGGCATCAACGCACAATTCGGCGGCGCGGCGGGCGATGTCTTTTCCGCCATCTGCGGCATGCAGATTCCTCGATTTACGTCCAGCAAACCTTCGAAATTTGCATTTGCATCTGACGAAAAATCCATTCGCCAGCCGACCACCTCATTTGTGCGGTGTTACCCTAAATTTTTCCGCGCAGCGGAAAGCATCAGCTTCACACGATTGAGCTGATTTACCTCACTCGCGCCGGGGTCAAAGTCCACCGCGCAGATATTCGCCTGCGGATACTTCTTCCGCAGCTGCTTGATAACCCCCTTGCCCACCACATGGTTCGGCAAGCACGCAAACGGCTGAATACACACAATATTCGGCACGCCCGTCAGCAGCAGTTCCGCCATTTCACCCGTCAGGAACCACCCTTCGCCGTACTGGTTGCCCTGCGAAAGGAACGGGTCGGACAGCTCCGCAATCTGCTCAATATGCATCGGCGGTTCAAAGCGTTTGGACTTTTCCAGCGCTTTGAGTGCGGGACGCCGCAGCGCGCGAATGCCCTTCACGCCCAGTACCGCGCTCGCCTCGCTTGTCCAGCCCTTGCCCAGATACTCGTGCTTGAACTTGCCGTTGTAGACGGAGTAGTTCATGAAGTCCATCAGGTCGGGCACAACGGCTTCCGCGCCCTCTTCTTCCAGCAAATCGACCAGATGGTTATTCGCCACGGGCATATACTTCACCAGAATTTCGCCGACGATGCCCACGCGCGGCTTCCTCATGTCCTCGTGAATCGGCAGATGGTCAAAGTCGTCCACTAACTGCTGGCAGATGTCGCCGTAGCGGCCCGTGCCGTTCACCAGATGGTCGATGATCTTCTGCGACCATGTCTCCGCCAGCCGGTTGGCGCTGCCCGCCTCGATTTCGTAGGGGCGCACCCGATACAGGCAGCGCATCAGCAAATCGCCGAAAACAATCGCCTGTGCCGCGCCGATGAGCATCGGCAGGGTGAAGTGGAAGCCCTCGTTCGTTTCCATGCCGTTGGCGTTAATGGAGATAACCGGGATATGCCCCAGTCCGGCTTTCGCCAGCGCGCGGCGGATGAAGCCGACGTAGTTGCTTGCGCGGCAGCAGCCGCCCGTCTGCGTCATGGCGAGGGCAAGGCGATCGGTGTCATACTTGCCGGACAGCACTGCCTCCATCATCTGCCCGACGGTGATGATGGACGGATAGCAGGCGTCGTTGTTGACGAACTTCAGTCCGGTGTCAATGGCGGAACGGGTATCGTTTTCCAGCATGACGATATGATACCCATGCTTCTCCAGCACCGGCTGAAGCAGACGGAAGTGAATCGGCGACATGTTCGGCGCAAGAATGGTGTAGCCCTTCTTCTGCATGTCGCGGGTATACTCCACGCGATGATACGTCGCGGGCACAGGATGTGCCACGATGCCGCGCTTTTCACGCTGCGCCATCGCCGCCAGCAGCGACCGCACGCGGATGCGCGCCGCGCCCAGCGAGTTCACCTCGTCAATCTTGATCAGCGTATACAGCTTGCCGCAGCGTTCCAGAATTTCCGCGACCTGATCGGTCGTCACGGCGTCCAGCCCGCAGCCGAAGGAGTTGAGCTGAATCAGCTCCAAATCATCCCGCTGGCTGACAAACTGCGCCGCCACATACAGGCGGGAATGGTACACCCACTGGTCGCTCACGCGCAGGGGATGCTCGCCATGGAAGGAAGCAGGGATGCTGTCCTCGGTCAGCACCGCCAGACCATAGGACGCAATCAGCTCCGGCATTCCGTGGTTAATTTCCGGGTCAACGTGATACGGGCGACCCGCCAGCACGATGCCCTTCTTGTGGTTTTCCTCCATCCATTGCAGCACCTTCAGACCTTCGGCGCGCACGTCGGTCTTGGCGCACTGCTGCTCGTCCCAGCCCGCGTGAACCGCGTCACGAACTTCCTGCTCCGGGATATTGAAGGTCTTGCGGAAGAAGCGCACAAGCGTGTCCGCCGCCGTTTTTTCGCTGGTCAGCGCGAGGAACGGTTTAAGCATCCGCACGCGCCCTTCGGTCACATCCTCGACGTTGTTGGCGATATTCTCCGGATTTGCCACAACCATCGGGCAGTTAAAGTGGTTTTGGGTCTTCATATCCTCCTGCCGCTCGTAAAACACGCTCGGATAGAAGATTGTCCCGACGCCCTGATCAATCAGCCACTGCACATGTCCGTGCGCCATCTTCGCCGGATAGCACTCGCTTTCCGACGGGATGGACTCCATGCCCTTTTCGTAGATTGCGCGGCTGGACGCGGGGGACAGCACCACCCGGAAACCCAGTTTCGTCAGCAGCGTCATCCAGAACGGGAAGTTCTCATACATGTTCAGCACGCGGGGAATGCCCAGTTCGCCGCGCGTGGCTTGTTCGGCGGTCAGCGGCTGATAGTCGAACATGCGCTTGAGCTTGTACGCCATCACGTTCGGGCCTTTTTCGCCCGTTGCGGTTTTGCCCAGCCCCTTTTCGCAGCGGTTGCCCGTGATGTGCCGCCGTCCGCCGGGGAAGAGGCTGACCGTCAGCATACAATGGTTCGTGCAGCCTTGACAGCGCGCCGTCCGCGTCTGCCACTGCAAGCCCAAAATGTCCTGAATCGGCAGGGTAGAGGAGGGTGTATCGCTGCCCGACGCCCGGTCGCGCGCAATCAGCGCCGCACCGAACGCGCCCATCATGCCGGAAATATCCGGGCAGACGGCCTCCACGCCCGCAAGCTGCTCGAACGCGCGCAGCACCGCCTTGTTGTGGAACGTGCCGCCCTGCACGACGATATGCTGCCCCAGTTCCTTCGGATCAGCGAGCTTGATGACCTTGAACAGCGCGTTCTTAATGACCGAGCACGCCAGACCCGCACTGATGTCCTGTATCGTCGCGCCCTGCTTCTGCGCCTGCTTGACGTTGGAGTTCATGAACACGGTGCAGCGTGTTCCCAAATCAACCGGGGCGGGCGCAAAGAGGGCTTCCGCCGCGAATCCTTCCGCCGTGTAACCCATCGAGTTTGCGAAGTTCTCCAAGAAGCTGCCGCAGCCGGACGAACACGCTTCATTCAGCAGAATCGTGTCCACCGAGCCGTTTTTCAGCTTGATGCACTTCATGTCCTGCCCGCCGATATCCAGCACACAGTCCACTTTCGGGTCAAAGAACGCCGCCGCGGTGCAGTGCGCAATCGTCTCCACCTCGCCGTCATCAAGCCGGAACGCCGATTTCAGCAGGCTTTCGCCGTAGCCGGTAGAGCAGGAGCGCGCAATCACCGCCGTGTCGGGCATCTTCTCCATCAGCTCGCGCATCGCCGTGCGCGCCGTCTCAATCGGGCTGCCGGAATTGCCCGCGTAGTAGCTGTACAGCAATTCACCCTTTTCGCCAATCAGCGCGACCTTTGTCGTCGTCGAACCGGCGTCAATGCCCAGATAGCACTTGCCGGAATACGTTTCCAAATCGCCGCGCTGCACCTTCGCCTGTGCGTGGCGGCGGTTGAACGCCGCATATTCCTCCTGATTGCGGAACAGCGGCGGCAGTTGCTTCAAGCCGAAGGTCAGCATCACGCCGTGCTCAAGGCGTTCGAGCAGGCTGTCCATCGGCACAGCTTCGTCCTCGCCGCCCGAAAACGCCGCCATCGCCGCGCCCGTCGCCGCAAAAAGGTGCGAATTTTCCGGCACAATCGCGGTTTCCTCCGTCAGGTGCAGGGTGCGGACAAACGCCTGCCGCAATTCGGACAGGAAGTGCAGCGGCCCACCCAAGAACGCCACATGCCCGCGAATCGGCTTGCCGCACGCCAGCCCGGAAATCGTCTGGTTCACAACCGCCTGAAAAATCGACGCCGCCAGATCCTCACGCGCCGCGCCCTCGTTAATCAGCGGCTGAATGTCGCTCTTGGCAAACACGCCGCAGCGCGCCGCAATGGGGTACAGCTCATGATAGAGCTTTGCCAGTTCGTTCAAGCCGGGCGCATCAGTTTTCAGCAGCGCCGCCATCTGGTCGATAAAAGACCCCGTGCCGCCCGCGCACACGCCGTTCATGCGTTCTTCCAGTCCGCCGGTGAAATAGATAATCTTCGCGTCCTCGCCACCCAATTCGATGGCGACGTCGGTCTGCGGCGCGGCCTTCTGCAGCGCTTCCGCCACCGCGACGACCTCCTGTACGAACCCGACGCGCAGTGCTTCCGCCAGCGAAATTGCGCCCGATCCGGTCATGCGCACCTTCACGCGGCACGCGCCGAGCTTCTTCCGCGCTTCCCGCATCATCTCCGCCAGTGTCTCCTGCGTGTGTGCGCAGTGACGGCGATATTCGCCCCAGACCATTTCTCCCGCTTCGTTCAGCAGCACCAGCTTAACGGTGGTAGAACCGATGTCAATGCCCGCATAGTAATAGGTGTTTGTTTCCATTCCAGTACCTCATCCGTCGGGTTTTTCGCCGCCACCACCAGCGAAAATGCCCGGAAAATAATTGGTTTTCGTTCTGCGCGCTTCTGCCGTTTCTCCCGCAGCGAGGTGCAGTCCGAATCGTTTTAATTCGCCATCAACAGCGAAAAATCCTCTTGATTTTGCAGGAAAAGTCGTGGGTTTTTGTTCAATCGGACGCGATTGCTTAAAGACATGATTTTCATACTATTTCCAGTGCGGAAAAGGCGCAGGTGAATTCGGAAATAGTAATTATAGTAAAAGAATCCCCGTCAGCCCACGAATCGGGTAGACGGGGAAGCATGGAAGAGAGAAATCTACGGCGTTGTGCAGGAGCCGCATAAGGCGTATTGCTGTATGCTTTTGTATTTCAGGCATCTGCCTTCGGGCGTTGCGTGCAAGGCATTGTGCCCTGCACGTCCTTCATCATACCGCGCCTTTCCCATAAAATCAACCCGGTTTGCACACACCAAAATGTGTACTTCCATATTTCTCCCTTGAAATCCACAAAAAATACACTTTGTGCTGATTATTCGCCATTCTCCAGCTCTGCCAGAATTGTCGGAACTTTCGCGGCTTCCGCCGGATCAAGCGGCGGATAATCCGGGTTCACATCCATCAGCACATCCAGCAGAATTTCGCTCATCAGGTAGCGCGTGAACCACTTGTCATCCGCCGGAAGGACGTACCATGGGGATTCCTTCGTCGCGGTCGCATTGATGGCATCCTCGAACGCTTCGTCATACTGCTTCCACAGGCAGCGTTCGCGCATGTCATCCACCGAGAGCTTCCAGTGCTTATCTTCGCGTTCCAGCCTGTCCAGGAAGCGGCGCTTCTGCTCGTCACGGCTGACGTTCAGGTACACCTTGACGACGCGGTATCCGTTCTCGTAAAGGTACTGTTCCCAATTGCAAATCTGCCGATAACGCTTAGGGTAGAAATTCGAATCATCCGTCACGCGCGGCGGCATGGCATAGCCCTTCTCCATGTGGTGCACGCGCGTCACAAGCACATCCTCGTAGTGGCTGCGGTTCATCACGCCGATTTTCCCGCGCGGCGGAACGGTGCGGATGATGCGCCAGAGATAATCATGGCTGAGTTCTTCCTTGCTGGGCGCTTTGAATGCCGCGACTTCCAGCGCCGCCGGGTTCAGCTGCCCAAACACCTTCTTGATGAGGCTGTCCTTGCCCGCCGCGTCACGCGCCTGAATGGCAATCAGGATGCCCTCACGCCCCTGCGCATAGAGTTTATCCTGCAGTGCCGCCGCTTCCGCAAGGTTCTCCAGTGTCTGCGCCTTGAGCGTCTTTTTATCCACGAACTCCGGCGCGCCCGTCTCCGCGTCCTTCAATTCGAGCTTCTTGCTGCCATCCCAGCGGTAGTCTTTCAGCGACACGATACCCATTTCTTTTCTCCTTGCGCGATTTAAGTTGTGCGCATTTTCCTGCTGTATGCGCGTGTTGATGCAGGGATTTCGCCTCCGCAGAGGCGACAGGGGGGCAATGAAAACAGACAAATGTCTGCGGTCGCCCCCTTGACCCCTTCGCCTTCGCTTCCGAATGTTATTATATGGTAGTGTTTATTGAGGGAACGAAAGGCACACTAACTAAAAACTTTCGGTCAAAACCAATAAACAGGAATGTGCGCACCGAAGGTTTCCAAAGGGCGATCGAAAAGCCCTTTGGTCGCCTCCGCAGAGGCGATTTCCCCTGCGACATGACCATAATGTCACAAAAGCGTACACCGCGAAGCCATGCAAGAGAGCAATCGCCATGCCCCTCTTAAATCTGCATCGAGGGGAACACGCTCGTGTGTTCCACCAATTCCGCACGGAACCGCTGCACCAAGCGCACCTGCGGCTCGCTGTCGCTCATCACCCGCATCGTCAAATCCGTCACGCCCGTGCTCGCCAGCGCCTGTTTCGTCTGCTGGAGCAAACGCGTGCCCAAGCCCTTGCGCTGGAACTCCGGCACGATATACAGCCCCATAACCTCCGCCGACGTGTACTGCCCCGCGGCGACGCACGCACCAACCAGATTCGACCCATACAGGATGCCCAGCGCGGCGAAATTCTGCCGATTCATCTGCTGAAGCAGGAAGCCGTGGTCAAAGTAGCTGAACCCGGCGCCGCGCATCCGCGACACCAAATCCATCTGCTCCTGCACGGTGTTGAGCGGAAGCGTGATGCACGAGCAGTTGAACAACTGCGGCACTTCGTCAGGATCGTTCAGGCGCACCAAATCCTCGGTGTAATCCATCTTGAAGCCGTTGTGCTCATAAAACGCCAATTGGCGCTCGTCCTGCACATCCACGGCTGTGTACAGCCGTGCCGCCGCACCGGGCGCTTGATTGCGCAGCTGCCGCGCGCGCGCCGCAAGCGACCCCAGCAGCCAGTATTCACCTTCCGGCTTGCTGGTCATGCTGAAATAGATGTTGACCGGGCGCGAAGGGAAAATCGTCGGCTGATACTGATAAATCAGGAATCCCTCGCCGACGGGGTTGTTCTGGTCGTCCTTGACGAAGAATACGTCCTCTTTCGGCAGACCCTTGTAAAATTCGTTCGGTTGCGTCACCTGCATGGCTTATTTCCTTTCTTCGGCGGTCTGAATGCGGCCGTCATCCAGCAGCACGGCGATGAACATCGGCACAAGCGCGAGCATCATCACCCCATAAAGTATTCCGTTGTTGATGGCAGACTTGTCCAGCGCAAATTCCACGGCGATGCACACGCCCGCGCCGGCCAGCAGCATCACGATGCGCGCAATGCTGATTCTTTTCAGCCCATCCCGGCGGATGCAGCGGGTCAGGCGTGATGCCAGCAGCACCGCCAGCGTCAGCGCCGCCATGAGCATATTCAGGCGGACGAAGCCGAAGCGAATAAGCTCATCCGCGCGCCACGAATCGAGCAGCACCTGCATCACGCTGATGATGGTCAGCCCGGTTTCCAGCGTCCGCCCGGCAATTTTCTGCCTGCGCCCTTGCACCAGCACAATCACGAGTGCGACTGCCGCAACGATGGCTTCATATGCCCAAACCAGCATCTGCCCGTCCTCATTCTGGAAAGGCAGGAAGTACCAGCAGATATCGTCCATCTGTTTGCTGAAGCCCTGCCCCGTGAAACCCTCCGCAAGGCGCAGACCGCACAGCGCCAGCAGCGCGCCGGGCGTCACCGCGTCCAGCAGAGGCAGCGCCTTCTGCTTCGTCAGTTTCGCATACAGCGCAATCGCGCCCATGCCGCCGAGGATGCCGCCATAGAGCGTATAACCGCCCTGCCAGAACTGCCAGAAGAACGAGCTGCCGCCCAAATCAACCATGATGTACGAATACCGGGCAAGCATATACAGCACGCGCGCGCCCACCAGCGCGCCAAAGCCACCAACCGTGCAAATCGCCGCGCGGGTGTCCAGCGGGAGGCGCTTGCGCGAGCACAGCAGCGTCAGCGCCAAACCGCACAGAGCGCTGACAGCAGCGGTCAAGCCGTATTTCGTCAGGAAGAAGATATCGGGATTCCAATAATCAATCTCTTCTGACTCCATCAGCGGCTGCACCACGTCCACAATCCGTGCGGAAGGCGACGGCACAAGCAGCAGCACTGCAATGGGCAAGGCAATCAGCAGCAGGGCGCACCAAATCGCTGCATTTTGTTTTTTCATTTTTTCTGGGCACTCCTTCAATTCCGCCGAAGCCGACGGGTTTCTTTTTTTGCTGATGCGGAGAATTTCGCAGAACTCCGCAGAATATATTATACTTGCTTTTTCCCCGGTTGACAAGCTGTAATCCGGATTCTTTCAGCTATCCATCACAAATTTTCTGTTACAAATTTCCGCCCGCGCTCAGCACCAGCAGCGCGATTCCCAGCGCCAATGCCCCCGAAATCACGCCGTGCAGCGCCTGCCACGCCAGCTGTTCACCCAGCCGCATCAGCCCTTGCGGGTACAGCGCGCGGTTCTGCATGATGACCGCGCAGCCGCCGAAACCCGTCGCTGCGGACAGGAGCGCAATCCGCAAAGGCAGTGGCGTCGGCAGGTTCGCGATCGTCACCGCGCCCGTCGTGACTTCCAGCAGCGTCGTCAGCGGGAGACGCATCGCATCAGGCAGGAAGTCCGTCAGCGTCGCAAAGACGCGAAGCATCATCATCGTGCCGCAGACAAGGAGCATGGTTCGGGCGCTGTCCTCCACCGCGCGGGCGAAGGAGACAGGGGACAGTGCTGCCTCTGGCACTTTTTCAGCGGATGTGACCCTCGTCCACCGTTTTGCCAGTCGCCCCGCGCAGCAGCCGCCCGCCAGCACGCTCAGCAGCACAATTGCCCCCGCGATTCGGCTGTTCAGCCAGCTTCCGATTGTCCCCAGCAGGAACATCGGGCTCATCGTCGCGCAGGAGACCGCCAGCGCCTTCTGTTCCCGTTGCGGACGGCTGCCCTGCATCGCCAGCAGCCGCGCACCCGTCGGCGACCCGCCGCACCAGCCCAGCAGCATCAGCATACCGGGCTGCATGTCGCGTCCGCATCGGCTCACCAGCATCTGCGACAGCGTCAAGTACGGGAACAGCCCCGGCATCACGCTGCGCACGAACAGCGCACATGCCGCTTCCGCCGCCGCCATCGTCTCCGGCGCGCGCAGGAGCAGCAGCGCCATCATCCCTGCCAGCAAAATCCGCATTTTCGTCCCTGCCTTTCTGGGGAAAGGATATGCGGCGGTTGACAAGTTTCATTCGGGAAGGTACAATTGAAGGAGATAGGAGGAGAATCCCCATGAAAGACACCTTCCTCATGATTGACGGCAACAGCCTGCTGCACCGGGCTTTCCACGCCCTACCGCTGATGGACGCGGGCGGCGTTTACACCAATGCGATTTACGGCTTCCTGACCATGATGCTCAAAGCGATTTCAGACGAAAACGCCCGCTATCTCGCGGTCTGCTTCGATGAGCACGCGCCGACGTTCCGTCACACGGCATATCCTGACTACAAAGCGGGACGCGCCGCAACGCCGGATGAATTGCGCCAGCAGTTCGCTACCATTCGGACGCTGCTGCCGGAAATGGGCATCCAGGTTTTCTCCCTGCAAGGCTGGGAGGCGGACGATCTGCTCGGCACGCTGTCCAAACTGGGTGAGGACGCCGGGGTCAGCCCCGTCATCCTGACCGGCGACCGCGACGCGCTCCAACTGGTGTCCGATACAACGCAGGTGCTGTTCACCCGCAAGGGCATCAGCGAAACGACGCACTTTACACCCGCCATGGTGTACGAAGTGTATGGCTTCTCGCCGGAGCAGGTGGTGGACTGGAAGGGGCTGGCGGGAGACAGCAGCGACAACATCCCCGGCATCCCCGGCGTCGGCGACAAAACCGCCGTGCGCCTGCTGCACCAGTATGGGACGCTGGACAATATCCTCGCTCATGCGGGCGAAGTGAAGGGCAAACTCGGCGAAAAGCTCGTCACATGGGCGAATCAGGCGAAAATGTGCCGCGAACTGGCGACGATTCGCCGCGACGCACCGATTGCGTTTTCCCTCAAGGCGTGCGCCATGCCAGACTTCCGGCATGGCATTCCTGCGCTGGAAAAGCTGAAGCTGAACAGCATCATCCGCCGCCTGCAAGCGCCTGACGATGCGCCCGCGCCGGATACCGCGGCAGAGGAAACGCCCCTGACGCTCCTGCCGTTTGCGGACGCTGCCCCGATTTCCTCCGGCGCTGATCTGACCGCATGGCTCACCGCCCTGCCGGACAGCGCCCGCCCGATTGCCGTCGCGCTGGATGACACGGTGCTGACGTGCGCGGCGCAGGATTTGTCCTGCTGTCAGGCGGCACTCGGCGGCGATCTGCTCACCCCCGGCGCTGACCCGGAGGATTTGCTCCGCGCCCTCGCACCCGACCTCGCCGCGCACCCCGCCGTCATCCACGACGGCAAAACGCTGTGGCACCGGCTGAACCGCGCGAAGCTCCCCATGCCGGAGGGCTATGCGTGGGACGTGCAGCTTGGCGCGTACCTGCTTGACCCGCAGCGCAAGAGTTACAGTCTGGACGCACTGTGCGGCGATTTGCCCGCGGATGCGCGCGGAATGCTCTCGCTGTGCCGGTGGCAGCAGGCGAACATTGACCGCATGGGCATGAGTCACCTCATGCGCGACGTGGAAATGCCGCTTTCCGGCGTGCTGTACCGCATGGAGGACATCGGCTTCACCGTCGATACGGCGTTCCTGCGGCAATTGGGCGAGCGCTACACGCAGGAAATTGAGCAGAGCAAGCAGCAGGTATTCGCCGCCTGCGGAACAACCTTCAACCTCAACAGCACCCAGCAGCTCGGCGATGTGCTGTTTGATAAATTGCAGCTGCCGCACGGCAAGAAGACAGCGCGCGGCTACTCCACCTCCGCCGAAGTGCTGGAAGGTTTGCAGGACATCGCGCCGGAAGTCATTACGCCGCTATTACGCTATCGGCAGCTGACGAAGCTCAATTCGACCTACGTCGAGGGTCTGCTGCGCCTGACGGACGCGACCGGACGCGTACACTCCACCTTCGACCAAGTCGCCACCGCCACCGGGCGCATTTCGTCCAGCGAGCCGAATTTGCAGAACATCCCCGTCCGCACGGAGGAGGGCAAGGAAATCCGTCAGGCGTTCCTGCCGCGCGCGGGCTGGGTACTGCTGGACGCGGATTACAGCCAGATTGAGCTTCGCCTGATGGCGCACTTCTCCGGCGACCACGCACTGGTGGAAGCCTTCCGCACGGGGCAGGACGTTCACGCGCGTACTGCCAGTGAAATCTTCGACGTGCCGCTGGATGAGGTGGATTCTACGCTCCGTTCCCGCGCAAAAGCGGTCAATTTCGGCTTGATTTACGGCATCAGCGGATTTGGTCTTGCGAAAAACACGGGCGTAAGCCGTCAGGAGGCGCAGGAGTTCATCAACCGCTATTTCGCGAAATATCCGGGCGTGAAGCGCTTCATGGACAGCGCCGCCGAGGACGGACAGCACAACGGCTACGCGCTGACGCTGATGGGGCGCAGGCGGTATCTGCCGGAGCTGAAGAGCGACAAGGCGGTTGTGCGCGAGTTCGGCAAGCGCGCCGCCATGAATACGCCCGTGCAGGGGACGGCGGCGGATATTATCAAGCTGGCGATGGTACGGGTGGACGAAGCCTTGCGCCGGGAGGGGCTGAAGAGTCGGCTGATTTTGCAGGTGCATGACGAACTGCTGCTGGAATGCCCGCCGGAGGAAGTGGAAAAAGCGGGGAAGCTGCTGAAAGATGCGATGGAGCATGTGATTGAACTGCGTGTGCCGCTGCTGGCGGAGGTGCATCAGGGGATGAACTGGGCGGAAGCAAAATAAGGATAGGGGAAAAAGAGGATAAACACGCGGGTAGAGCATGGTAGTGAGACCAACTCAATCGCGCGGAGGGGTCAAGGGGGAGACTTCGACTCTTTTCCTTTTCCCCTTGCGGAGTCCAGAGGCAGCGCCTCTGGTGGGGCTTGGGGCAACGCCCCAACTGTTCCTCGTCAAATCAATTCAAAGAGAAAAGTCAACAAAAGGCGCAGGCAGCGAAGCGTCCCTGCCAGTAACTTTGCGCATCCGCAGATGCGCCCCCAAGCTGCTTTATCCATCAACTCAACATTGTCGCGCCAGATGGGCGCGACCGACCTTCCGCCCAAAACGCCAAACGCGGAACATAGCATACACAGCTGCATTCCGGCGCTTTTTGTCAAGCAGACTTATTCCATCACAATCCAAACATACGTCGTGCCGTCCGCCATCGTGTATTCGCGAATGTTGCTGGCGGGGTAGTTTTCAGGTTCGCGCAGATACGTCAGGCTGAGCCGCACATCCGCCGAAGTCACATTCATTTCGAGGAAGACGGGCGTTCCTTCGTCACTGGTGTCGCGGGAGCAGAATGCCGCCCAGTTTTCCTCCGCCATTTCATGGTAGGTGTCCTTAAATGATGCGTCTCTGGCCGAAATCATCAGCCTTATCGCAGCGAATACAGAGAAGATGCGTTTAACGTCTCTGTACAGCGTTTCGCCATCGTCGGGTTCTTGATACGTCAGCAGCGAATATGTGCCGTCGTGGTTGTCCAGCAGCTGCAAGCGCACCCAGCTTTCGCAGCCTGCCATCATGTGATGCGGGTCATATTTTTCTGTCGGGACTTCATTGGGGCTGAAAACACCATGCAGAGCGGCAATCTCCATCGTGATGATATCATCGTCGGATGTGACGCTAATGGGGATTACCATGCACGTTTCCATCACTGCGCCTTCTCGTTTGGAACCCGCATTGAAAAGCAGAATCATCGACTGCGCCGCCGCAAGCGCGGACGATGCTTTGATGACGGCTAATGGTGCATCTGCTGTAGTGGACAGGTTCATGGCTGTATCAACGGATGTATCTGCAAAAGCAGACGCAGTGCTGAAACAGAGGATAAATGCGGTTAGCAATGCTATGATACGATGTTTCAATCGGACGCACCTCGTTTTATTTCTTGATGGTCTCGAAGCAAAATCCCCCGTCAGCCGGACATCATCATCCGCTGGCGGGGGATTCGTATCCCTATCAGTACTCGTAAATCGTAATCAGCCCGCCCATGTTGTCCAGCGACATGGTGTAGTTGCTGGTCTTGCGGCTGATGCTGACGGAGAAGGTGCTGCTGTCGTCGCCCACCTGCTGGCGGACGATTTCGTACTTCAGCTGACCGTCCTCAAACACGGCGATGTGCGGGTGCGCCATCAGGTACTCGATGTACTCTTCCAAGCACATGTCCAGATGGTGCATCACCGTCGCGTTCGGAATGCCCACGAAGCGGAACAGATTCATCTCCACGTTCACGCCCGTCTTGTAGGCGCGGCTGACGGTGCCCTTCGTCGGGAAGTCCTGCAGCGGGAAACGGAACACAAGCCCGTACTTCCAGCTGTTTTCGTACATCCACTTGCCCTGCTCACTCTCGGAGAACACCATCTTGTTCAATTCGTCATTGCCGTTCTCATAGAGGTACAGCGTGAAGGCCAAGCCGGAGTTATATTCGCTCGTGCCGGGCAGGTTGATGCTCTTCTTTGTGGCGGCAATCAGCTCATCATCCGTCCACGCGCTGTGGCGGCCTTTCAAGCGGTTGTATTCCGCGTCCCAGAGCGTCTGCTGGTCGGAAATGCTGCGGTATGCCTCGCGGACGACATAGCCCTCCAGCCCCGCTTCTTTTGCGGCATTGAGCGCATCCAGCAGGGCATTCGCCGCCACCGGGAACAGCCGCTGGTCGGAATTGCGCCATATGCTCTTCGTCACGCCCATGCTCCGCGCGTAGGTCATGATGGACACCAGCGATGATTCGTCAAAATCCGACGGGCGGGAATGCCACTCGTTGACCAGCAGCAGTCCGCCCAGCATCACGTCCTGACGCGACACCGTAACCGTGCCGGGGTTATCCAGCGGATAATTCGTCAGGTCGACAATAGAGATGCCTTCCTGCGTGTCCGGCGTAGGCCAGTCGGCACTGATGTTGTTGTTCGCCGTCAGACGGTCTTGCAGTTCCTGCACTTCCTGCCGATACGCTTCGTAGCGCTCCGTGTTGCGCTTCTCCACCTCGGCGCGCTGCTCATTGACGTTGCGCACACGCATGGCGTAGAGCAGATTGCTGCCGAACAGGCACAGCACCGCCACCGCCGCCAGCACCGCCGTCGTCGCAATCAGGAACGTCAGCGAACTGACGCGCTTCTTCCCGGATGACTTCTTCATATACGAAAAACACCTGCCTTTTCGGGTGAAACCCTTTCATCAGGATGCCCGCGCGGCGGAAAATCAGTCAGCACAGGCATATTCTCTATCTCTATTCGCCGCGCAAGGGCGATTTTCCTGCTTGCGGAAAAAATCTGCATCAAAAAGCGTGTTGATTGAATGACTTTTCCCGCGCGGGACACAATAACAACGTCGCAGGGAGCGATTTCCCTGCAATCTGGAAGATTGAAAGGGGATTTTTTAATGCAAACCAGTTGGATAACGCGGAAGCGCCTGTTGATGGCGCTGTCACTGTGTTCCTGCGCCGTTCTGCTTGCGTCCTGCCGCGCCAGCGCCGACACGCGCACGGGTCAGGCGGATGGCTACGGCGGCATCCTGCGCGTGCAGGTGATGATGGAGGACGGCGCCATCAGCGCCGTGAACATTCTGGAGCAGCATGAGACAGACGGCATCGGCAGCCGCGCGCTGGATATTCTGCCGGACGAGATGATTCGCATGAACACATGGGATGTGGATGTCGTGACGGGCGCAACGATGACGAGCAATGCCCTGCGTGAAGCCGTCCGCGTCGCCCTGAACGCATCGGGCACAATGGACGAGGCAACGGGCAATCCGGCACACCGCGCGGGTCAGGCGGTTCGCGAGGGCATCGGCATGGCAGCAACCGGGCGCGTCGGGCCGGGCAAGGATGACGAAGACGGGCAGGTTTACTCCTTCAACGTCGTGTTTGCGCACGGGACGTTCGACGAGGACGGACGCATCGTGTCGATGGCGGTTGACCAGCTCGAAGTAGCGACGCCGAATTACAGTGGCGCGTCCATGCCGCAGTTCAGCGGCTTTCCGGGGCAGGGCGGCTATTCGCTCTGGGATGACAGCGCTGGAAAGGTTGTCGGCTACACCGAGGACAGCGAGGACAACTACATGCAGGAAATTGCCGCATGGACGAGCAAGCGCGCCCGCGGGGAAGATTACCAGCTGACAAGCGGTTCATGGCGCGAGCAGATGGACGCCTATCAGAACATGATGGTCGGCATGACGGTGGACGAGGTGGAAACGTGGTTTGGGCGGTACTTTTCCGCCGAGAACGGCCGCCCCTTGACGGAAAATTCCTCTTCCGACGCTGATCGCGCCCGCTGGGAAGCCTTCTCCGACGACGACCGCGCCCGCGCCGCCGACATTGTCTCCGGCGCCACCATGTCCCTGCGTGACGCCCACGGCGACATCCTCACCGCCATCCGCCGCGCGTGGGAAGATGCGCAGAAGCGTGAGTGAGGGGGGAGACCCAAGGGGCGCTGCCCCTGCACCCTGCAAGGGAGAATGAAACGGGACGAAGTCCCCTCCCTTGACCCTTCCGCGCGATTGGGTCGGTGACTTCTGCATGCAGTGCCCGCGTGTTTGTCCAATGGATCTTCGGTTCAAATCAATAAGCATGGGTGTGCACTGCGAAGGGGTCAAGGGGGCGACCGCAGACATTCGTCTGTTTTCATTGCCCCCTTGTCGCCGCCGCAGCGGCGAAACCCCTGCCGCACGAATCAGCTTTCGATTCGTGCGGCTTTTTCTTCGATGGCCTTCATCAAAGCATCAAGCTCCGGCATTTTCTCTCGCACTGGCGCAAGCGTGTTCCGCACAACTTCCGCTTCCCGCGCTTCATGTGTCACCAGCGTCGCCACCGCATAGGCAGGAAGCGCATAGTCCACCATGCGAAACATCACCTGCCGTATTGCTGCGCCGGCTTTTCCACGATAGAGCGCCGTAAATTCACCCGGTTCACCTGCCAGAAGTTCCGCAACCACCCCATCGCTCAGCAGAAGTTTCCATGCAGTATATGACAGCCGCGCCTCGCTTTCCAGCACCTGTTTCATCAGCCCATACGCCTTCTGTGCATCACACTGAACCATCAGCGCAATCTGCGCTCGCTGAAAGACGCAGATTGCATCCTGACATGTCTTCACTGTTGCAGGCTGCGGAATGTTTTCAATCGAAACATCTGTCACCTCCACCCCGCCATTCGCCTTCATACGCGCGAAATACAGCCACTCCGCCAATTGTTCCGGATCTTGAAGCATCCGTGCGATTGCCATCGGCGATGCGATAAACCGCTCATCCATCGGCAGAATGCACGTCATCACCAGCACCACGCCACCCATCGCCAGTTCGCACAGCACCAGTGACACCGGCTGCCCCAGCGTCAGCAGTGTCAGCACACCGAACACCACCGCCAGCGCCCCGCCATACAGCAGGGGACAGAGCGTGTACAGCGTCACGTCGTGCCGAGAGGCATCCTCCGGCGGAAGCAGATACGGCTGATAGCGCAGACGACTTTGCGCCGGTACTGGAACACGCACGAACGCCCCTGTGCCGTCCGCCTGATAGACCCGCCCGAACGCCTCGTAGCGCACGAGCTTCCAGCCAAAGTGCCTGCCGACCAGCATTTTCGGCACATCTTGCAGCAGATACGTCACGACCGCCGTCAGTGCCAGCCCCAGATACGTCGCCAGATTCCGCTCTTCATTCGTCCCGACAGTCAGCTGTGCGTTCACGCCGATTAGTGCCGCGCAGAACAGTACCGCCGCCAGCAGGATGCTGCCCATCCGCAGGAGCGGAAACAGGCGCTGAAATGTCCGATTCTTCATTCTTGCGCTTCCTTTGCCTTTCTTGATTCGTAGATTGCCTTTTCCTGCGCCATTCTGTCTATCGTCCACTGATAGCAGCGCGGCATGGTCGTATGGCGGATGCGGCGCAGGAACTGCTTGCGGCACTGCTCCGCCTTCTGCTCATCGCCGTCGCGCAGCAGATGCACCGCATACGCCGTGCGCCAGACAAGCGGCTGCTTTTCATGCTTGCGCAATTCCTTCTGCATGTACAGCGTGTCATACTCTTTCAGGAAGTAGCCCGGCTTGTCCAGCGCCAGTTCGCACAGAACGCCGCGCGGAATCAGCTGCCACCAAAGGCGCTTCGTCTGCTCCCGATGCTCCTGCGCCAGCATAGTCAGGATGTCCAGCGCCTCACCATAGCGGTTCTGCATCATCAGCCGCGCGGAACAATTAATCATAAGAGCCGCATCATTCTGATTCTGAATTTTGTCCGGCGGAGCGAAGTATTCTTCCGGCATTTCCGTGAACAGGTGATCCGTCAGGTTCTCCGCCAGCAGGCACTGCATCTGCCACATTTTGCGCCGCTTTTCGGGCTGGAATACTTTCCGAATTTCGCTTGGCGGCATGATGATGCTGAGAAACGCATAACCCCACGCCAGCACAAGGCAGGCAATGGCGGATGCTGTCCCATACAAATTGACTGCCAGCGCATAGAACAGTATTGCCAGTACGCTCTGCACATAGTACAGGACAATCTGCGCCCGCTGCTGCAAGTCGCCGGTTTCCTGCTCCCACGGAACAGCCGCCAGCAGTATGCCCACCTTGCGCTCCGCCGCCGGAAGGTACTGCACGCGCCAGCCGACGGTTTTCCTGCGGATATGAAGAAAGTACAAAGCCACCAGCTGTATTCTGCAGCCGTACAGCACCAGAAGCAGCGTATACAGCAGCATATGCAGTGCCAATGCTATGAACAATCCGCAGATAAGCGGCGGCACAGCAAACACCATCAGCAGCAGCGCATCATCCGTTATCTCGATGAGCGGCAGAAGCAGGCATAAAAGCGATACAATACCCATGATGAATATTCCCAGTGCCAAGTATCCCCGTAGTTTCTGCATCATTCTTCTCCTTTTCGCGGTCATCCGCGGAAATTTCCGCTTCCAGTATACGCCTTTGGCAGGATTGCGTCAAGGGAAGGGAAAACTTCCGGCATCATTCACGGGTTCATCATGTGTTCGTCACTTGACGGGGAGATAATAGCCATGGAAAGGAGTGAAGCTCCATGAAGCGGCATTTCGCAAACATGGTGTTTGCTTTGATTTTGGCGGCATACACGGTTTATGCGGCGCTGGACACGTTCGTGATTGTCCGTGTGCTGACGCCGGACACGCTGCCGACGGCAACCGCCGAAGCCTCCACCGCGCCGACGGAAGCTCCGACCGCCGTGCCGACTGCGACGGAATCCCCCGCGGAACAGGCGACCACCGCGCCCATTTCCACCGACACGGAATACCACGATGACCAAATCGACATTGTGCTGACAACGATGCGCGTAGAGAACACGACGGTGTACGTCGCGGACGTGCAGATTGCGGACATTTCCCTGCTCAAAACGGCGCTGGCGGGGAACACCTACGCCCGCAACCTGACCGAGACGACCTCCGTGCAGGCGGCGAACGCAGGGGCGATTCTCGCCATCAACGGCGACTATTACGGCGCACAGGAACGCGGATATGTGCTGCGCAACGGCGTGCTGTACCGCGCATCGGCGCAAAGCGGCACGGACGCACTGGTCATCGGTGCGGACGGCAATTTCCGCATCATCACCGAGGGCGAAACGAGTGCCGACACGCTGGTGCGTGAGGGCGCATGGCAGGTGCTGACGTTCGGCCCGGCGCTGATCAACGGCGGACAAGTGACCGTCAGCAGCAGCGACGAGGTCGGGCGCGCCATGACCTCCAACCCGCGCACCGCCATCGGGCAAATCAGCGAAGGGCATTACCTGCTGGTCGTGTCCGACGGGCGGACGAAGGAGAGCACCGGGCTTTCCTTGCGGCAATTGGCAGAGCTGATGCAGTCGCTGGGCGCACAAATTGCCTACAACCTCGACGGCGGCGGCTCTTCGACGATGGTATTTCAGGGGCGCGTCGTCAACAACCCGACCACGAACGGGCGCAGCATCCGCGAAAGGAGCGTGAGCGACATTGTCTACATCGGCTATTGACCGCAAATGCGTGAAACTTGCGTTCTATCATCTGCTTTTTGCCGCCGTGACCGCGCTGGGCGGATTCGTGTATGAGCAGTTCAGCCACGGGGTCTATTCGGACTTCATGGTGTATGCGTTCCTGCCGCCGCTGGTGCTGGGAGCGTGTCCGCTGCTGATTCGCGCCCTGCGCGGGAAAGCGCTGCCGGGGCGCTGGTGCGTGCGGCTGTACCACTGGGGCATCATTGCGCTGACAGTCGGCTGTCTGTTTCAAGGAGCGCTGGAGATTTACGGCACGACGAGTCGCCTCGTAATGGGGTACTGGATTGCGGGCGGCGCGTGCTTTGCAGGAAGCCTTGTGGCGGGCGGGAAAAAATGAGCCGCATACCCCTTTGACAAATCCGCCCCGATGCGGTAAAATAGCGGTACAGAGTGCTGCCTTTGCTGCGTAAGTCCATCTGTCGGACGCGCGGTAGGGGCAGCCTTTTTTGCCTTGACACTGCGCTCCAATCAACGAAAAGGAGTGCTTTTTTTCATGCAGACAGAATCCGAAACCTCCATAGCGCAGAACGCGCGCCCGCTGGCAACACAGCCGCTGGGGCGCCTCATGCGGCGCTACGCCGTGCCGTGCATGACCTCTCTGGTCGTGGCGGCGCTGTACAACATGGTCGATCAGGTGTTCATTGCGAACGCGCCCGACTTGGGCAGCGTCGGCAACGCAGCAACGACGGTCGTCTTTCCGCTGACGGTCGCGGCGCTGGCGATTGCGGTCATGCTCGGCGACGGCTGCTGCGCGTTCGTCAGCCTGATGCTTGGTGCAGGGAAGCAGGAGGAGGCCCACCGCGCCGTCGGCGGAACGGTAACGGTCAGCGTCGTCGCGGGGCTTGTCCTGATGGCGGCATACCTGCTGTTCCCGGACACGCTGCTGACGTGGTTCGGCGGGCGCGTCAATGCCGGGACATTCGAGAAGGCGCAGGAATATTTCTTCTGGATTGCCTTGGGCGTGCCGCTGTACGTCTTTGGGCAGGCAATGAACCCGGTCATCCGCTCTGACGGCAGCCCGACATTCGCGATGGTTGCCACGCTGGCGGGTGCGGCGGCAAACCTCGTGCTTGACCCGCTGCTGATTTTCGTCTGCCACTTTGGTATGGCGGGCGCGGCGATTGCAACGGTTGCCGGGCAGGCGCTGACCGCTGGACTGTCCATCTGGTATCTGACGCGGATGAAGCAGATTCACCTGCAAAAGGACAGCTTCCGCCCGCGCGCGCATTTACTGGGGAAATGCGCCAAGCTCGGCATGACATCCTTCCTGGCGCAAATCAGCCTGGTCGCGGCAATGGCGGCGACGAACACGATGCTGCGCATTTGCAGCGCGCAGGACGCTGTTTTCTCGCAGGAGGAATTTTCCGCGATTCCGATGGCGGTTTTCGGCATTGTCATGAAAGTGTTCCAAATCGTCATCAGCTGTGCGATTGGGCTGGCGGCGGGATGCATTCCCGTGGCGGGGTACAACATGGGCGCAGGACGGCATGACCGCGTGAAAGGGCTTTTGACGCGGCTGCTGGCGGCGGAGGCGGTTGTCGGGCTGATTGCGCTGCTTGTGGTGGAGCTGCTGCCCGATCAGGTGATGCTGCTCTTCGGCGCGCAGAACGAGTCCATCCACTACACGCTCTTTGCCCGACGCTGCTTCCGGGTGTACCTGAGCATGATTGTGCTGGCGTGCATCAACAAAGGGACGTTCATCTTCCTGCAATCGCTGGGGAAAGCGGCTGCCTCGACGCTTTTGTCGATGGCACGGGAGATTGTGTTCGGCGTGGGGCTGGTGCTGCTCCTGCCGCAGTTTTTCCAACTGGACGGGGTGATGTACTCCATGCCTGCCGCCGATGTGCTGACGGCAATTCTCTCAGCGGTCGTGCTGGTACGGACATACCGCTCACTGGAAACGGAGAAGTAAGTAATACAGAAAAGCCGGGGCGAATCCTCCGAAACAGGGAAGGTTCGACCCGGCTTTGTTTTGTTAAATCAGTTGTTTTGCTGTTGACGTGCTTCCTTTAAATCTATTTTTGCTTTATATCCATGTCGTTCTAACAAATAAAGCAAATTTGCCCCATTCATAAGCGTCAATGGCTTACCTTGCGCAAACTTATACGCATCATTTCCGTAGTTCGATGTTGTCACCAGAATCCCCTTTGTTGCACCTTCATTCATGACAGTGCCATAAAGGTCACGAACTGCTGATACACCGACTACATTCGTATAGCGCTTCGCCTGTATGACGATTTTTCCGCCCCGAATCGGATCAGGGTCAAATGCCACAGCATCAACGCCGCCATCTCGACTTGCTTGCGTGATTTTGACTTCACCGCCATTGCTGCTGAATTCCTTTTCAAAGATTTCGCGAATCAAATTCTCGAAATCTTTCCAGTCGATTGCTGCCAAATTGACGCTATCATCAAGCTGGTCTGCCACTTCATAGGCATCAATAAATCGGCTGTCTTCACGCGAAACCGTAATAATTGGCGCAACCGGTGTCGTATTCGCAATTGCCGCAGCAGACACGCCCTTAGCGCTCTTAAACCACGCACGCGGGTCAATTGCTTCAAGATTTAAATCCTCAAAAGCATTGCGGTCAACGCTAATCGACAGCACGCACGGCTCGATGTCCTTCCCTGTTGCCTTATCTACTGTGCTGACTTTCCCATTAACTACCACATTATTGATGTAGTCATACTCTTTTCCTACCGTAAAAACATAATTCAGCGTTTGCACCACTATTTGATAAATCACCTGATCATATTTCTTGGTAAGGTAGGCATCTGTATAGTAAGATTCCTTGAATTCCTTTCTGGTCTTAATATAACTTACACCTTTTAATTTTGGCAAATCATCAACAATCGGAAGCTGCTGTTCGACAATGAGCCGCTTTGCCTCTGGCTGATATTCCGTCTCTACCGCCTTGCTGTAACTAAACGGCAACTCAATCTGTTCCAGCAGTGTCGCATAGTATTCTTCGATCGCTTCTTTGTTGCCATTTCGATAGTTTGCAAGCATCTCTTCTATTTTTTGATTATCCACGCTTTGCTCGCGTTCATATTCCTCCTTTTTTTGCTGCCATTCCGCTAATTTTCTATTATATTCTTCAATTAGCGCATCATTTTTTCTGTCTACTTCTTCCTTTCTTTTTTTCCATTCATTGTAATCAGCTTCATAGCGCAGTTCAGCCGCTGCAATGAACTTTTCCATCTTTTTCCGCGATATTTTGGTGAAAAAAGATGGTTTTTCATGATATGTTTCATCACTGAAAAGCGGTTCGCGTGCTGCTTCCCATAACTGCGGATATATAGGTTGCGGTGTTTCAAATGGCGACGTATTTTTCAGAATATTAGCTTGCAACGGTTGCGGGTACAGACTTCTTTTCAAAATACTATCCAGCATTTCTTGCAGTCGCTCTGCCTGAGCTGTCATGGACTGTGCATAGCTTTCCGCTTCCGCGAGGTCTCTTTGTTTATCCGCACGTTCTTGCGCAAGATTTCGCTGTTTTGCTTCACGCTCTTGGATTTTTCGCCATTGTTCATCCCACTGCGCTTGCAAAGCAGAAACTTTACGTTCCAATTCATGCCGTGTTGGTGCTTTTACAACACGATATTTGTTTAGCCCCTGATGCGATACTTCTTTCGCATACATGTATCTTGCAGCCATAATATTCCTCCAGCACATCGTGTTTCAAGTAAATTAAGCACAGTAAATTGGAGGCAGCAGTTTATCCTTTCTGTTCCTGCTCCCGCTCCTGCATCAGCTTCCGAATCGCGGTAAACGATTCCTCGGAAATATCATGCTCAATTTTGCAGGCGTCCTCGCGGGCAACATCGGAGTCAACGCCCAAACTCTCCAGAAAGCTCGACAGCGTCTTATGGCGGTCATAAATGCTTCTCGCAATCTCCATCCCGGCGGGTGTGAGCGTAATCAAGTTGTCAGCATCCATCGTCAGATAACCGTTTTCGCGCAGACGCTTCATCGCCACGCTGACCGATGGCTTCGTGACCCCCAGCAGCAGAGAAATATCCACAGAGCGTGCATAGCCTTTTGCTTCTTTCAGGCGGAGGATTGCTTCCAAATAGTCCTCAGCGGATTCGTGAATGTTCATTCGATACTCCTTTCCGGATATAATGCGTTTCCTTTTCTTCTTATTTTACCATGCGCGGCGAAAAAATGCAACCTTCATTTTTCTGCCTGTGCCAAGCGGAAATACTCCGCCGCGCCATCTGCAATCGCTTCGCCCAGCTTCTCCTGATAGGCAGGCGAGAGCAGCAGCGCTTCCTCCGTCGGATTGGAAATGAAGCCGCATTCCACCAGCACCGATGGCGTATCCAGCTGGAGAATGAAGTAGTCGCCCGGCATGGCGGCGCGCTCCTTTTGGGGCGAAAGGGCGGTAATGAGCGCTTCCTGCATCGTTCCGGCGAGCAGGCGCCCCGCGCCGCTGCCCGCGCGGTAGAACACTTGCGGCCCGGATTCCGACCGCACGCGGTATTCGTTCATGTGGATGGACAGCACCATGTCCGCCTGCCCTTGAACCGCCATATCCACGCGGCACTGCATGTCCTGCCGCTTCTTCGTCACATTTGCCGGGCGGGTTGTGTCGTCGCAGAGATCGGTGTCTGTCCGGCGGGTCATCAGCACCGTTGCGCCGCGCTGCGTCAGACTCTTTTCCACAGCCAGCGCTACGGCGAGGTTGACCTCTTTCTCCCACACGCCGGAATCTCGGCAGCGCGCGCCGCCGTCATAGCCGCCGTGGCCGGGGTCAACGAGGATCGTCCGCCCCGTCAGGCTGCCCGCGGCGATATATGTCGTTTCCGGCGTGGGAGACGGGGGTGCTGCGTCCGTCGGTCTTTGGGGAATTCGAGTCAGCGCAACACCTACCAGCGCCGTACCGACAAGCAGCGTTGCAAAAGTCAGCACCGGCAGGATGTGCGATGCGAAATTGCGGAAAAAGGGCGATTTTTCTGCCAAGAAACCCACCTCCTCTCTCCAGTCTATGTCGGATACGGTATAGGCATGTCCGAAGCACACCAAATTGACGCATGATTATGCTTTTGTTGATGTATCCAAGTCTGCTATCCATCCGCTGTATATGTATCCCGTCCTTCAAATCGTTTCAAATTGGGCGAAAGCATCCACAGTTTCCACAGGATTATCCACAGTGTTTTTTGCCGATTTTGCCTTGACAAACCGCGTATGACCGCAAATTATCCACATTGTCCACAGGGTTATCCACAGAAGTTGTCCACCCCCTGCGCGGCTTGTGGATTCTTTTGCAGATAACCAGAAAATGGTGTCGGATGTTCGCATTTTGCGGATAATTATTCATTTCTGTGCATAAACGTTCTTTGGTGCTTGTCCCAAATGGCATGGGCATTCCCCGCGGAGGACAATGTGACGAAACGTGCCTTTTCACCGCGTTTTTCGTCGGACGGGGCTGGGGATAAAGTGGTGTATTTGTGAATGATTTGGGGATGAAAAGTGGATAAATTGGGGATAACTCCAATGGCAGTGGGGTTGTCCCCCATGAAGCCCCTTCACGCTGCACCTATGCGGCTTGACTTTTTCGCTGCAGGGGGAAACCCCTACGCCGCACGCGAACACTGCACAAAAGTGTCGTACCATCGCGCAGAAAGGTCAATCAAAAAGCTGCTTGAAACTTTTTTTGCCGTTTGCTGAAAAATCGGAAAAAATAGCACCATGAACGCCATGAAGGCGCGGAAAATGGCTTGACAAGGCACGTTCTTGGCGGTAAAATATCTTTTCGGACATTCTTGTCTTTTTCGTGCATTTTGCACGTTTTGAGTTGGAAGAAATATCCACTTTCAAGGAGCGACAGACACTTTACGAGGAGGACGATTCATGCTGCCAGCCCACGACACGCCGGCTTTCCGGGAGCTGCTCCACCAGCAGGTGGAAAAACGGCGAACCTTTGCCATCATCTCGCACCCGGACGCGGGCAAAACCACGCTGACCGAAAAGCTGCTGCTGTACGGCGGCGCAATCCGCTCGGCGGGCAGCGTCAAGGCGCGCAAAAGCGATAAGCACGCCACGTCCGACTGGATGGACATCGAGAAGCAGCGCGGCATCTCGGTCACATCCTCCGCAATGCAGTTTGAGTTTGACGGCTTCCGCATCAACATTCTGGACACACCGGGCCATCAGGACTTCTCCGAGGACACCTACCGCGTGCTGGTCGCGGCGGACGCAGCCGTCATGCTGATTGACGCGGCAAAGGGCGTTGAGGCGCAGACCATCAAGCTGTTCAAGGTCTGCCGGATGCGCAACATCCCGATTTTCACATTCGTGAACAAAATGGACCGCGCGGCGAAAGATCCCTTCGCGCTGATGGAGGAGCTGGAACAGGTGCTTGGCATCCGCTCCTGCCCCATCAACTGGCCTATCGGCACGGACGGCGATTTCCAAGGCGTTTACCACCGCGACACGAAAATGGTCGAGCTGTACACGGGCGGCGACCACGGCAAATCGATGGTGCAGAAGACTGACATCGCCATTGACGACCCCGCACTGGAGCATGTGCTGGCAAAGCACTACCGCGAGCGGCTGGCGGAGGAAATCGACCTGCTGGACGAAGCGGGCGACGCTTTCGACCTCGACAAGGTGCGCCGCGGTGAGCTGACGCCGATGTTCTTCGGTTCCGCCGTCACCAACTTCGGCGTTGAGCCGTTCCTTGAGCGCTTCCTGCAATACACGCCGCCGCCCCTGCCCCGCAAGAGCGACATCGGTGACATTCAGCCCGAAGAGCCGTACTTCTCCGGTTTCATCTTCAAGATTCAGGCGAACATGAACCCCGCGCACCGCGACCGGCTGGCATTCATGCGCATCGTCTCCGGCGCGTTCGAGAAAGGCATGGAGGTCTGGCACTCCGGGACGAACAAGACCGTCGCGCTCAAGCAGCCCCAGCAGTTCATGGCGGACGAACGCGAAGCCGTGGAGGAAGCATGGGCGGGCGACATCATCGGTCTGTTCGACCCCGGCATCTATCAGCTTGGCGATACGCTCTCCGGCGGCCCGAAGCTGCACTACGAGAACATCCCGGTCTTTGCGCCGGAATTCTTCTCCCGCGTGCGTCCGGCGGATTCCATGAAGCGCAAGCAGTTCCAGAAGGGCATCACCCAGCTGGCGGAAGAGGGCGCCATTCAGACCTTCATCCGCACAGAGACGGGGCGCGAAGAATTCATGGTCGGCGTCGTTGGCGTGCTGCAGTTTGAAGTGCTGGAGCACCGGCTGAAAACTGAGTATCAGGTGGACATTGTGATGGAGTCCATGCCCTTCCGCTTCGTGCGGTGGGTGGTGAGCACGCCCAAGCCCATCGACCAGCTGAAGCTGACATCCACGTCCGGGCGCGCAAAGGACAGCCGCGACCGCGATGTGCTGCTGTTTGAGAACGAGTGGAGCATCCGCCTTGCCTGCGAGAACAACGCAGGGCTGGAACTGGCGGAAACCGCCAATCGCAAGTAAACCGCGCAGAACTTAACACGCGCATGCAGTATGCAGTTGCGCTCAACTCAATCGCGAAAAGGGGAGTCCAGAGGGTCGAAGACCCTTTGGCGGGGTCAAGGGGCAGCGCCCCTTGGTTTCCCCCAATAAACACGCGGAAGAAGTAAGGAGAAGTCACCTGCTCAATCGCGAAAAAGGGTCAAGGGTCGAAGACCCTTGCAGGGTGCAGGGACAGCGTCCCTGCCGGAGTCCAGAGGCAGCGCCTCTGGTGCCTCTCGATTATATAGAAGGAGAGAACACGTTATGGTTCGTGAAGATATTCGTAACATTGCAATTATCGCCCACGTTGACCACGGCAAGACGACGCTGGTTGACCAGATGCTCAAGCAGGGCGGCGTTTACCATGAGAATCAGCAGACGGTTGACCGCGTGATGGACTCCGGTGCCATCGAGCGCGAGCGCGGCATCACGATTCTGGCGAAGAACACCGCTGTGCATTACGGCAAGACGAAAATCAACATCGTCGATACCCCCGGTCACGCGGACTTCGGCGGCGAAGTGGAACGCGTGCTGAAAATGGTGGACGGCGTGCTGCTGCTGGTGGACAGCTTTGAAGGCCCGATGCCGCAGACCCGCTTCGTGCTGAAAAAGGCACTGGAGCTGAAGCTGAAGGTGCTGATTGTCATCAACAAGATTGACCGCCCCGACGCGCGCTGCGAAGAGGTGGTGGGCGAAATCCTCGACCTGCTGATTGACTTGGAAGCCGACGAAAGCACCATCGAAAACCCGATTCTCTACGTTTCCGCCCGCAAGGGTACGGCGACGCTGGATCTGGACACCCCCGGCACGGATCTGCGCCCGCTGTTCGATGCCATCCTGAAGTACATCCCCGCGCCTGAAGGCGATCCCGACGGCCCGGCGCAGGTGCTGATTTCCACCATCGACTACTCCGAGTATGTCGGGCGCATCGGCGTCGGCCGCATCACCCGCGGCGTGTTCAAGGCGGGCATGAACGTCGTCCACACGAATGTACAGACCGGTGTGACGAGCCAGCCGTGGCGTCTGGGCAACCTGTATCAGTACGACGGCTTGAAGCGTGTGGACGCGGAAGAAGTCCGCATGGGCGACATCGTGGCGCTGTCCGGCGCGGCGGATTTGTCCATCGGTGACACCGTCTGCGCGCCGGAGTGCATCGAGGGTCTGCCGTTCGTCAAAATCAGCGAGCCGACCGTCACGATGACGTTCCAAGTCAACGATTCCCCCTTCGCGGGCCGTGAGGGCACTTATGTCACGAGCCGTCACCTGCGCGCGCGCCTGATGCGCGAATTGCAGACGGACGTTTCTCTGCGCGTCAGCGACACCGACAGCACGGATGCGTTCGAGGTCTGCGGCCGCGGCGAGCTGCACCTGTCCATCCTGATTGAAAACATGCGCCGTCAGGGCTACGAATTCGCCGTCTCCAAGCCGCGCGTTATCTACCGCGAAATCGACGGCGTGAAGTGCGAACCGATTGAACGCCTTGTCGTGGACACGCCGCAGGCTTCCGCAGGCGCGGTCATCGAGAAAATCGGCCGCCGCCGCGGTACACTGGAGCACATGTCTGGTCAGGATCGCGTTCGTCTGGAGTTCCTTGTGCCGTCGCGCGGGCTGTTCGGCTATCGCAGTGAGTTCATGACTGACACGCGCGGCGAAGGCATCATGTCCGCCGTGTTCGAGCGCTACGAGCCGGTCAAGGGCGATATTCCGCACCGCAGCGTCGGCGCGCTGGTGGCGCACGAAAGCGGCGTTTCCACCCCCTATGCGCTGTTCTACGCGCAGGAACGCGGCACGCTGTTCATCGGCGCGCAGCAGAACGTTTACGAGGGCATGATCGTCGGTCAGAACTCCCGCCCGGATGACCTTGTCGTCAACGTCTGCAAACAGAAGCACGTCACCAACATGCGCAACGCTTCCGCTTCCGAAGACGCAATGCGCCTGATTTCCGTCCATCCGATGACGCTGGAAGAGTGCCTCGAGTTCATCGATGATGACGAGCTGCTGGAAATCACCCCGAAGAACCTGCGTATGCGCAAGCGCATCCTGAACGCGGGCGACCGCGCGCGCCAGTGGCGGTACAAGCAGGACTAATTGAGTTCTCTGCATTCGCATTTTTGAGCATATAGAATCCCCCGGCAGGTCTGATTGAAGGACTGCCGGGGGATTTTTTTGCGTGCGCCTCCGGGCGCACGCAAAAACAGCACCGAGAGAAACGTTTCTCCCGATGCTGTCTGGCCGCGCCCATCTGGCGCAACAATGTGCAAGCAGTGAATAAAGCAGCTTGAGGGGGCGCTCCTGCGGGTGCACAAATTTCCCTTACTCCCTTATCAGCCCCAGCAATACCGACCCCTCCGGGTTCTCTGCAACCCGAATATCAACCTGACCCCACGGTGTCCACACGTTCTCCCTCACATATCTCCGAATCCTCCGCATCAACATTTCCGAATGGCATGGCCCACCGCTGAGCAGCAGCACTTCCGGGTCATACGCATGAATCAAATTCACCGCGCCCATCCCCAGCGCCGTCGCGACCGTCTCAAACACCCGCAGGCTGACCGCATCCCCCTGCGCCACGCCGTCCAACAGCGCGCGGTAATCTACCTTTCTCGCATTCGCCAAGGCACTTTCCGCAAACCCATCCTCCTGACGGGCAATCTCATCCAGCGCCCAAGTTCCCGCCCATGCTTCCAAACAGCCCGTCGCGCCGCAGGTGCAGCGGCGGGGGTGCAGCATCTCAATCGCCATGTGACCGCCGAGCATCCCCATTGTGCCGTGCCGACCTGTCAGAATGCGCCTGTCCTGGGCGGCGGCACTGCCGATGCCTGTACCAATCATGAGGATGGCGGCGGCGTCCGTGTCTTTCGCCGCACCGCAGCGCATTTCGCCCAGCAGTGCAGCAGCAGCATCGTTCATCAGGAAAACGGGCGCGCCGAATGTCTTCTGTGACCAGCGCATCCAGTCAAAACCGACTGCATCCGTGTATTTTCCGTTGCAGGCAATGACCGTTCCACGGCAGACCACGCAGGGCAGTGCAATCGACACGGCATCGGGCTGTCCCCATGCGGCGGCATGCTGCGCGACGAGCGAGAGCGTCTGCGCAAGCGGCGCACGCGAATCCACCTCGAACACGTCCGGCTGTGGGTGACTGTCCGCCATCATCAGCGCCAGTTTCACCCACGAGCCGCCTAAATCAACGCACAGCGTCTTCATACCGTTTCCCCCTTGTGCCGACGAACGAAATCCATATAGAACAGCCAGTCCTGGCGGCTCAGATAGTGCAGCCCGCCGCGCAGATGGTACGCGACATGCCCCTCCGGGTACGCCGCACCGACCGCGGCGGGTGATTCTGTACCCACAAAGCCGCGCAGTCCGTGCAGCTCCCACGCAGGCGACGCGGCGGCACAGCAAAGCTACTGCGAATACGGGTCAGCCCAGCGGTCGAGCGACGCGCTGCTGACGGCGGCGAAGCGCGGGGCGATGGCGCCGAGCAGAAAGTGCTGATCGTAGGGGCGCTCTTCCGGGTGGTCGATATAACGGCTGCGATTGCCGCAGAACCAGTACGGGAAGCTGCGCGCCATCGCCGCGTAATCCTCCGCGCCGGGGTGCTTGGTCTGTTCCAGCGCGTCGCCGCCGCATCCGGCATCGTTGGCGCAGGTGAAGCGGATTCGGGTGTCCTGCGCGCCGCAGAGCAGCGCCGCTTTGCCCAGCCGCGAATGCCCAATCACGGCGATATTCCGCGCGTCCACCTCCGGGCGAAGCGTCAGCACATCCAGCGCGCGGCTGGCAGCGTATGCCCAGAAAACAAGCTTACCGGGGTCGGTGTCGGGATGCTTCCGCGGATAATGCCCGCACAGCCCGCTGCCCCAGTCGCCGTCGTCCGCCGTAATGTCTGTGTAGCACACGACCGCCAGTGCAAAACCGTTGTCGAGGATTTCCTCCGCCGGACAGTAGATGTCCGGAATGAGCGGACGGAAATTCAGCAGCAAAAACAGCGGATGCGCCTGACCGTCCGCCGGATAGAGAAACCGCAGCGGAAAGGCAAATTCCCCTGCCGGGGTATCAAAGCGGACTTCGAGCGTCTCCTGCAAGGCGTGTCCGGCGCAGGCGGGCGTTGACGGCGCCATTACCCGCGCGGATGCGGTGGACGGCGGCAGAAACGTGCCGTACTGCTCCCGCGCGAGGATGTTCAGCAGTTCCCCCCGGCGCGCCTCCCACTGCGCGGATGACGTGACGGGCGTGCCGTCGGTCATGGTGAGCAAATCGGGCGTGTACATGCGGGTGTCCTCCGTTATAATTGTGGTACGATGGCATCCAAGAGCGTTTCCAGCAGCTGCTTCTGATTCCGGTTTTCCGCCGTGCAGGTGATGACTGCCTCCTGCGCCGGCAGAATGACGCTGTACTGCCCATACAGCCCGTCCGCGCGGTACGAATCGTACTTTCCGCGCCAGAACAGGTAGCCGTAGCCGTCTTCCTCGTTTTCGACCTGCTTGCTGCCGCTTTCGCGCACCCAATTGGGGTCAAGCAGCTGTTTTCCCTGCCATTGCCCGCCCTGCTGATAGAGCAGTCCCAGCTTGTGCAGCTCTGGCAGCGCCAGCAGCAGCCCCGCTGCGCCGAACGTCCGCCCCAGCGGGTCAACCTCCCAGACCGTGCACTGAATCCCCAGCGGCGTAAACAGCCGCGGCATCAGGTAATCCACAAGGTCGCACCCGGCGCGCTTCTGCACCGCCAGCCCCGCCAGATACGGCCCGACGTTGCTGTACACAAAGTGCGTCCCCGGCGCTTCGTCAAACGGCAGCGCCAGCACTGCTTTCGCCCAGTCTTCTTCCGCCATGCCGACGCGCTGGGCGCCCATCAAGTACCCGCGCGACTGCCCGATGCACATCGTTAACGCATCACGAATCGTGGCGCGGCAAAGGTTCTCCGAGGGATTTTCCGGCGCTTCGTCCGGGAACAGTTCAATCAGGCGGTCGTCAAGGCGCAATAACCCCTCCTGAACCGCGAAACCGACTGCTGCCCCGGTGAAGCTCTTGCTGGCAGAGAACAGCAGTCGGCGGCACGGGCTGTCCCAATTGTGCTGATAGAGCGTTTCGCCGCGCTGGGCGACAATCAGCCCCAGTAGCCGCAGGTTTTCGGCATTCTGTTCGATGTTCATCAGGTTCATGAGATGTGACCTCCCTGTTCTGTTTCTGTCTGCACCAGCACCATCGGCAGGTGCAGCGTGACGCGCGTTCCGCCCTCCGGGGGACAGACGATGTCCAGCCCGTAGTTTGCGCCGTAGAGATTGCGCAGGCGGTTGTGGATGTTCACCAGCGCCAGACTGTTCCCCGCCGGGACGTTCAGCACGTTCTGCATACTCTTGTCGGACAGCTTCCGGTGAATTTCCGCCAGCCGCTCCGGGGGAATCCCCACGCCATCGTCCGTTACGCACAGCGCGCAGCCTCCCGTCTCCGTCGTGTGGCAGGAAATCGTCAGCGTCCCTTTCTCTAGGCGCGATTCCAGCCCGTGATAAATCGCGTTTTCCACCACGGGCTGGATGATGAAACGCGGAATCGCGAGATCTTCAAGCGCCGGATCTACGTCGAAAACGTAGTTGAAGCGGTTCGGGAAGCGGATGCGGATGATGTCCAGATAGTAGTTGACAATGGTCATTTCCTTGCGCAGCGCGACGATGTCCGCGCCCTTGATGCAGTAGCGCATGATGGAGGATAGGGCGTTAGTAATCGACACGATTTCGCTGCTGTTCAGCATGTACCCGTACCCGCGGATGCAGTCCAGCGTGTTGTAGAGGAAATGCGGGTTAATCTGGCTTTGCAGGGCGGACAGCTCCGCACGCTTCTTCGCCAGATTCAGCTCATAGAGCCGCGTCTGATCTTGCAGCCGCTCCGCCGTCATTTCAGACACCTTGTCCAGCAGTGTGTTGATTTCCTGACAGAACAGTTCCATTTCGCTGCTGGTGCTGATGTGGATGCGGTTCTGCAGCTTGTCGTCCAAGTCATTTTCGATGAAGGCGGTCAGCTGTTTTACCGGCGCCATGATGCTGCGCTGGATGTGCAGGTTCCACACACCGATGCAGATGGCGAACACGACGCATATCAGCATCCCCAGCCAGAGCAGAGGCATCAGGTCTGCCGCGATTTCGTCCTCCGGCACGAGGCTGACCAGCCGCCAGCCCATCGATGAGAGCAGCAGCGAATCCGTCAGGTATGTCGTCTTGTTGAGCGTCAGACTGTGCTGCAAGCCATCCGCCATATCGCTGCAGAACGATTCGGGCAGCAGGGACAGCGTGTTCCCGTCTGCGTCGCAGCAGAGGATAATCTGCTCGTCCTGTTCGATGAGCATCAGCGCTGCACCGGGCGTCGGCAGTGCGCTGCGCAGCGTGGATTGCAGCAGGTCAAGGCGGGCGAAGATGACGCAGGTGCCTAATTTCTGCCGGAAGCGTGCGCCCTGCCGGGTGTTGTAGACCGGCTGAACGTATGCAAAAAAGTTGATGTTCGTGAAGGTATCGAATGCTGGCCCGTAAAAACCGGAAGACAGATTGTCGCTTTCAAACAGGTGATACTTGGAATCCAGCGTGTCCAGCGCAATGATGTTCCGCTCCGTCGGGCTGAGGATACTCTGGTCGTTGTTGACGATGACGATGTGGCTGACCGTGGTGCTGTGGTTGAGCAGGCTGGAAGTAAAATCAATGAAACTTTTGCCGTACTGCATTCGTTGTATCGCTGTCGGCGCGTGATAATACTGCTGCAAGACCTCGTTGGAATGGAGGGCGTTGCCCAAGTAGGACATTTCGTTGCCGATGCGGTCAAGGCTGTCGCCCAGCTGCACGAGCATCGAATGCACGAACGTCGCCGCTTTCTTCTCAGACATCCGCTGGGCGCTGCTGTAAAACACCGTCGCCAGAATCACCACCGCCAGCACCGTGCCGGTCGTCAGCAGCGTCATCTGGCTGCGCAGAGAACTGAAATGCTTGCGCATATGTCAGCGCCCACTCCCTTCCTGATGCGCTGTGCGGTACGCGCCCGGCGTCTGCCCGAAATATGTTTTGAAGGTGGCGGAAAAGTGATTGTAGTTGCTGTACCCTGTCTGCCGCGCGATTTCGGAGATGCTCATGGGCGTCGTGATAATCAGCGTCTGCGCGCGCTCCATGCGGTGGCTGGATAGGTACTTAGTGAACGTCGCGCCCGTGATGGCGCGAAACAGCTCACTACAATAGGTGTAGTTCAGGTGGAACTGCGCCGAAAGCCTTTGGAGGGACAATTCGTCACTCAAATGCTCATCGACGTAGTTCAGCATGTCGAAAAACGTCGGACTGCAGTCGTTGACGTAGATGGATACCGGCGCCTGACCGGGCTGCACCTCCGCCATCGTCTGCCGAAGCAGCTGCAATTGCCGAACGGGATTGAGGATGTCCTGCGATACAGGCACAGTGTAGCACACACGCACGTCAGGCGACTTTGGCAGGGTAGATAACAGCGACTGTTCTGTCATTGGCGTGAACAGCAGGACTTCGTTCGCGTCCGCCCAGAAGGACAGAGACGCCTGAAACCCGTTCAGCAGCGGTGGAAGCGTCTCTGGCTTCTGCGCGGACAAAAGCACCATGGACAACATCCCTTCCGGCACGGGCAGTCCGCGCTGCGTAAAAAGCGGTTTGAGCGGCGCCGTGCTGCTCAGCGTCGCCAGAAACGCCGGGTCGCTCCCCACACGAATGTCGTGGATGCGGCCCGACAAGCGCTCCAGTGCAGTCTGCGCCGCGTCGGGCAGAATTGGCTTCAGGCAGTAGTCGAATGCGGACAGCCGCAGCGCTGTCTGCACATAGCTGAAATCGGAATACCCGCTCAGGACGATGAACACCGTCTGCAAGCCCGCTTCCCCGGACAGGCGAATCAGGTCAATGCCCGTCATCTGCGGCATCCGAATGTCCACAATCGCGGCGTCGAAGCGTTCCGTGCGCAGCTTGTCCAGCGCAGCGGGCGCTTCCGTCATCAGCACGGGCGGGTCAAAGCCCCAGTCCGCCCACGGGAAGGTGTGCGCGGTGGAATACAGCGCCATCGGCTCGTCATCAACAATCAGAATGCGGTACATCTTCGTCCTCCTTCCTCCCGAACGGCTTCATCGGGAGTACGACCAGAAACTTATGAAAGCAATCCTATTTAGCAGGAAGGTGTTCTTATTATAGCAGGGATGATTTCGCTTGTCCACTGCTAAGGATGTAGAATCCGGTCTAAATACAGCCAAACCGAAAATATTGAGGGTGCAAACCGAAAACAGTGCATTCCTTTTCGGGCAAAAAGCGATAAAATAAAGCCATGAACAAAAACGAGAAAGCGGGTGGCTGATGGCATGGCGAAAGAACATGCGATGATTGAATCAGGGCGTCGGCAGTCCCTGGGCAAGCGGATCTGGAAAAACCGCTGGGTGTATCTTTTCCTGCTGCCGGGCATTGCGTTCGTCCTGCTGTTCTGCTACGGCCCGATGTATGGTCTGGTGGTCGCCTTCAAGGACTACAAGATCAGCAAGGGCATTCTGGGCAGTCCGTGGGCGAATCCGTGGTATAATAACTTCGCGATGATGTTCAAGGACAAGAAGTTCACCGCGGCGTTCTTCAACACCATCCGCATGGGACTGGCGTACATCATTACCGGCTTCCCCGGCCCGATCATTCTGGCGCTGCTGCTCAACGAACTGCGGAGTCGGCACTACAAGAATACCTTGCAGGTGATTTACACCTTCCCGAACTTCCTAAGCTGGGTTATCGTCGGTGGCTTGATGACGACGATTTTCGCAGGCGAGGGCGTCATCAACAGCCTGATTCGCGCATCCGGAGGACAGACATACGGCTTCTTGACAGACAAGAGTCTGATTCGTCCTCTGCTGTATGCGACAAGTATCTGGAAGGGAACTGGCTGGTCAGCCATCCTGTATCTGGCGGGCATCGCGGGCATCAGCCCGGAACTCTACGAAGCCGCCGAGGTGGACGGCGCAAACCGCTTCCACAAGATGTGGTACATCACATGGCCGGAAATCCGCTCGACGGCGGTGATTCTGCTCATTCTGGCGTTCGGCGGCATCATGAGCAAGGGCTATGACCAAATTCTGAACATGACCAATGCGGTTGTGCGCGACGCGGCGGAGACGATTGACACCTACATCTACCGCATCACCTTCCAGGAAAAACCGAAATACGGCTTCTCCACCGCGATCGGCTTGTCGAAATCCGTCATCAACTTCGCTTTCCTGCTGCTGGCAAACAAGCTGGCGAAAGCACTTGGGGAAGGAGGCATCATGTAATGACAGCAATTTCCTCGAATAGAGCCGATAAAAAGGCAGAAAAGCTGCTTGAACGGGAAATCGCGCGGAAGAAACGCAAGCTCCAAAAAACGACGGCGTTCGATGTCTTCAACATCATCTTCCTGCTGATTCTGGCGTTCATCGTCATCGTCCCCTTCTACTACACCATCGTCCGTTCCTTCCTCACACAGCAGGAATTCATCATGAACGGCACGACGCTCTGGCCGCAGAGCCCGACTACAGGCAACTACCGCGACATCTTCGTCGGCACGGGACTGCTGCGCTCGTTCTTCAACTCCGTGCTGTACACGGTGACAGGTACGATTTTCAGCATGTTCCTCGCCACGACCTTGGCGTATGGGCTGAGCAAGAAGAACTACCCCGGACGCGCGCTGTTCCAGAACATGATTGTCTTCACCATGTACTTCGGCGGCGGCGTTGTCCCCTTCTTCCTGCTGATTAAGGACTTGGGGCTGTACGGCAACCGCTTCGCCGTGGTCATTGCGCTGGCGTTCAATGCGTTCAACATGATTATCCTGCGCAACTTCTTCGAGTCTCTGCCGCCGGATTTGGAAGAAGCGGCAATGCTCGACGGCGCAAGCCCCTTCCGCATCTTCTGGCAGATTGACCTGCCGCTGATGAAGCCCGCACTGGCAACGGTGACGCTGTACTTCATCGTTGACCGCTGGAACGAATGGTTCTGGAGCAACCTGCTGTTTCTCGACAGCAAGATGTGGCCGATGCAGCTGGAACTGCGGCAGATTCTGTGGACGAGCAGTGCGCTGGCGGCGGATGTTCCAGCGGAGCTGGGGCGCCGCACATACGCCGACGGCATGAAGGCGGCGGCGGTGATTGTGACGATGCTGCCCATCATGTGCGTGTATCCTTTCCTGCAAAAGTATTTTGCAAAGGGCGTTATGATTGGGGCGATTAAGTCTTAAGGCTTAGCTTCTCTTTCCGTTGATTTCTATTCATCCGGCAAGGATGATAGGACATAAAAAGGAGGTATTCCTACATGAAACGGTTTCTGTCTCTGGTTCTGTCTCTGGCAATGATTCTCCCCATCATGCTGGCTGCGACGCCCGCATTGGCGGAAGAGAATCCCTACGCCGAACACCTGACCTTCAAGGTCTTCACCATCGACGGCTCGGACGACATGTTCAACTGGCCGCTGGTGAAGCAGGCGATGGAGAAGTTCAACTTCGACTTTGAAATCCAGCTTGTCGCGTGGGATTCTTGGGATGAATCCACCCGCACGCTGGCATACACCCAGAGTCTGCCGGAAGTCATCGCGTGGTACAACCTGAATAAGGATGAGTACCTCGAATGGGTGGAAGAGGGCGTGTTCAAGGCGCTGCCGGACGACATGTCTGCGTACCCGAATCTGGAAAAGCTCATCAACAGCTACACCTGCTTCGACCAGTTCCGCGTCGATGGCAAGCTGTACACCTTCCCCAAGATTAAGAACAGCAACCCCGTCAACCTCTACACCACCTACATGTTCGCGTATCGCCGCGACTGGGCGAAGGCGATGGGCTATGACTGGGCGCCTGTTCAGACCTTGACCTACGACGAATTCGTGGCATACCTGCGCGACGTGAAGGAAAAGGATCCGGGCCACATGGGCGATAAGCTCGTTCCGCTTGATCTGGACAACGGCGGCAAGCACTGGGCGATGCTGGCGCAGCTGTGGAATCAGCGCATCGGTTCCTTCGACATCGTGGATGGCCAGTATCGCTGGAGCGCGGAAGACCCCTCCTCTCTGGAAGCCATCAAGCAGATTAAGACCCTCTACGACGACGGTCTGCTGGCGATGGACAGCTACAACGACTCCAACAACGCGGGTCGTGAACGCTTCCTCGCGGGCCGCTCTGCTGTCCTGTACGGCAACCTCGGCGCGACCATCCTGCAGACGACTGCCCGTACCCTCGCGACCAACGTCGAAGGCTTCACCGAAGAAGACCTCGGCATCATCTGCCTCGAAGCGCCCGACGGCACGTTCCATGTCAGCCAGATCGACGAGTGGTGGGCTGCGTTCGCCTTCTCCGCGAACTGCCGCGACGAAGTCATGGATCGCTGGCTGGCGGTCGGCAACTGGCTGCTCGAACAGGAACAGATTGAAACCTACGCTTACGGCGTGAAGGGTGAAGACTGGGACTACGACGCGGACGGCAACGTCGTTCTGAACTACACCGATGCAGACATCGCCGCCACCGGCAGCAAGTACTACATCGTGCAGGAGCGCGCCTTCCAGAAGTACTTCGTCCTCGAAGGCTTGGACGTCTACCTCCCCGGCAACCCCGCATACTCTTCCTACATCATCAATGACCTGTTCACCACGAACATGAAGACGTGGGAATCCAACGCAACATTCGCTCCGACGGACTATAACCTGACCAACACCAAGAATGAAGCGTATTACTCCTTCCGTTCTGCCGTCATCAACAACATCCGCGATATCATCATTCAGGCGGTCATCTCTGACGATCCGGAAACGGTTTGGAACGACTTCGTGAATGAACATCGCGAAGAAGGCGACAAGCTGGCTGCGGAACTGACGGAAGAATTCCTGAAGTAATCCATCCACGGGTCAGTGCTTGACCCGCAATCACCCGTCTGCATTTTCAGGCAGCAGGGAGCTTTCTGAGAATGGAAGCTCCCTGCTTTTCGATTTTAGCGTACGCCAAATCTAAAAGGCTACAGCAAAAACAAGCTGCTTATTTCCCGCAAATACCGCGCACTTCTGCGAATGTTTCCGTCCAGCACCGGACGTTCCTTCCGACGCTGCACCGAGGCATTCCCAACCCCATCAACGGGAGGCAAAACACATGATTCACCCCATCGCCATCACCATGTGGGATTTTTCATGGATTGAACGCCGCTGGGACGGCGCAGGCTTTGAGGACTGGAACGCTGTCCTCGACGACGTCAAAGAACGCGGCTATGATGCCGTCCGCATCGACGCATTCCCCCACCTGCTGTCCCAAGCCCCTGAAAAAGAATGGCTGCTCCTGCCTGTCTGGTATTCCAATGACTGGGGCAGCCCCTATAAAGTCCGCGTTCGGCTCTTTCCTGCACTCATCGACTTTCTGAAAGCCTGCCGCGCGCGCCGCATCAAGGTCGCCCTCAGCAGCTGGTTCCGCGAAGATGCCGATAACGTCCGCATGGCGCTCAGCACCCCGCAGGCGATGGCGAAATGCTGGATTGATACCCTTCGTCTGATTGCGGACGCTGGGCTGATGGACACCATCCTCTATGTTGACCTCTGCAATGAGTTCCCCGGCGACTTCTGGGCACCGTACTTCCGCAATGACCCGCCGTGGATGACGTGGAGCTGCTGGCATACCGACGCCGCGATGGACTATATGCGCACAACGATTGCGCTCGTCCGTCAAGAATACCCTGATTTGCCGTACTGCTTCTCCTTCGACGGCGAGAATACGCACCTCTACCGCGAACGCGACCTCTCCTTCTTCGATTTGGCGGAGCACCATATCTGGATGACGAAGCTGAACAAGCAGCAGTTCTATCGCGAGATCGGTCAGGCAAAGGACGGGCGATTCACCGAGGAAGCGTATCACCTGCTGGCTGACCATGCGCTGGATGTGTACCACAACAAGGAAAAATATTGGAAGCAGCTGCTTGTGGACGGCATTCAGACGCTCGCGGCGGACGCGAAAGCCGCAGGGCTTCCGCTGGCGACAACCGAGTGCTGGGGCATCACGGACTACAAGGATTTCCCGATGCTCCCGTGGGACTGGGTGAAAGACCTGTGCGCGCTGGGCGTAGAGACGGCGTGTCAGACAGGGCAGTGGGCGCTGATGGCGACGAGCAACTTCGCCGCGCCGCAGTTCAGCGGCATGTGGCGGGATGTTGCGTGGCATCAGCGTCTGACGACGATGATTCACGAAGCGCCCCTGCCGCCGGAAGCGGAAAAGACCGCGCTTGGGCGCACGATGCGGTGGGAATGAAATATCACTTCCAAATAAGTCGAGCTGCGGTATGAGCAGATATTTCTGGCGTTAACCGATGGGGGTAAACCCTAAAAGTGGCGGCGCCTCCGCAGAGGCGAAATCCCTGTGTATCAATTCTGGATAATCAGATAAGACGGGAAAAAGGAGAACGAACACATGCGTGAGCAGATTTCCCTAAACGGCACTTGGCAGCTCAAAGGCACAGCATCCTATGTGCCGCTGCGCGATAAGAGCATGGAAACCGGCAAGCCGCTGGAAGGCGTGACCGGCTGGATGGACGCGCAAGTTCCCGGCGGCGTGGCGCGCGCGCTGTATCAGGCAGGCTATATCGACCACCCTTATGTGGACATGAACAGCTTGAAATGCGAGTGGATAGAAAACCGCTGGTGGATTTACCGCCGCGAGTTCGACCGCCGGGACATCCCCGCGCACCGCAAGACCCTCCTGCACTTCGAGGGTGTCGATTACGCCTGCATGGTCTACCTGAACGGGCATCTGCTGGGCGAACACGAGGGCATGTATGAGGATTTCGCCTTTGACGTGACCGACCTTCTGCAGACGGCGGAGCATTTCGTGCTGGATGTGCTGATTCTCCATGCGCCGGACGAAATGGGGCAGATTGGGCGCACAAGCCAGACTTCGACGCAGAAGAGCCGCTTCGGGTATAAGTGGGATTTCAGCACCCGGCTGGTCAATCTGGGCATCTGGCAGGATGTGTCGCTGATTTTGGAGGACGAAGCCGCGCTGGACGACCTTTATGTGCATTCAGACGCAGCGGACGGCACGGGGCTGCTGCATATTTCCGGCACGACCCATGCGGATGGCAATCTGCCGCTGGCGGTGACGGTACGCTGCGCAAAGGACGGCACAGAGAAAGCCGCTGCGACACTGCCTGTGCAGGACGGCGCATTCGCTGGAACGCTGACCATCCCGGCACCGGAACTGTGGTATCCCAACGGGCTGGGCGAACAGCCGCTCTATGACGTGACGCTGACGCTCCGAAACGGCGAAACCATGCTGGACGAGCGGACGATGCGCCAAGGCATCCGCCACTTCGAGATGATTCAGAATGAGGACGCCCCGACGGGTGCGCTCCCCTATACCATTATCATGAACGGCGAGCGCGTCTATATGAAGGGCGTCAATATCACGCCGATGGATCATATCTACGGCGATATTCCGGCGGAACAGGTCGCATATCAACTGCATCAAGCGAAGCGGCTGAATGTGAACATCGTGCGCGTCTGGGGCGGGGGCGTGATTGAGACGGAAACGTTCTACCGCCTCTGCGATGAGCTGGGTCTGCTGGTCTGGCAGGAATTCATTCAGTCCTCCTCCGGCGTGGACAACATTCCGTCGGAACTGCCGCATTTCCTCACACTCCTGCGGCAGTCAGCGGTTCACGCGCTGAAAGTCAAGCGCAATCACACATCTCTGGTCATTTGGAGCGGCGGCAACGAGCTGATGGACGAGAACCGCAAGCCCGTGACGCTGGAAAACAAGAACATCGCGATGTTGGCAGACTTGGTTAGGACGCTTGACCCGGCGCGGATGTTCGTGCCGACATCGCCCTCCGGCCCGGAAGCGCACATTTCTCGCACACCGGGCAGAAGCCATGATGTGCACGGCTGGTGGCAGTATCAGGGCAACGGGCGACAGTACAGCTATTTCGGCGATACGGACAGTCTGCTGCACAGCGAATTCGGCTGCGACGGCATGAGCAGTATGCAAGCCGTTGCGCGGACGCTGTCAAAATGCCCAACGAAGCCGGAGCGCATGAAGGACAACGACCTCTGGCGCTTCCACGGCGACTGGTGGTGCACCTACGACCGCGAGGAAACCATGTTCGGGCATGTGGAGGACATCCGGCGCTATATCCGCCTCAGCCAGTGGATGCAGGCGGAAGGGCTGCGCTTCATTCTGGAGAGCAACCAGCGCCGCAAGTGGCATAACAGCGGCAGCATCATCTGGCAGCTCAGCGAGCCGTGGCCGAATCTCTCCTGCACGTCCATTGTCGATTATTACGGGCATGAGAAACAGGCGTATTACTGGACGAAGGACGCCTTTGCGCCCCTGCATCCAACGCTGGATTACCGCCGCTTGGACTACGCAGCAGGAACGGCGGTGGAACTTCCCCTGACAGTGCTGACGGACAGCGGCATTGCGGGCGACGCGGAAGTCGCGTGGTCTGTGCGTGGTCTGGATGGCGCGACCTATGCCAAAGAAACCCGCACAGCGCACTTGGCGGCTGCTGCGGTCAACCGCGTGGGCGACGTCGCGTTCGTCATGCCGCAGACGGCGGATGGACTGGTGCTGGTGCGCCTGACAGTGCGGTTGGGCGAAAGAACCGCCGCCAATGAATACTACTTCTCCTGCGAGAACAATCGCCCCTACCGCGCGGCGGCATCCCTGCATGGCGGACACCTGACCGCGCGGGCGCTGGAAACGTCCCCGGACAGCGCCGTCATTGAGGTGCGCAACACGGGCGACACGGCCGTGCTGTTTGCGGACATCACGGATGCGTCGGACGAATGGAATCTGGTGCGCGACGACAACTTCCGCACGCTCCTCCCCGGCGAGCGCTGGCAGACGCGGGTACAGTGGTCTCGCCGCTTCCGCATCGGCTTCGACGACTTCACCGCGCACACGACCGAGCGCCCGATTTTGACCGTGGACGGCATTGGGCTGGATGCGCCGGTATTGATTTAAGGCACCTTGCCGCCTCCGCAGAGGCGAAATTCCCTGCTGCGGAAAAAATCAATAAACATAGATGTGCATCCGAAGCAGTCCAGAGGACGATCGGAAAGCCCTCTGGTCGCCTCCGCAGAGGCGAAACCCTCTGCATGACAACGCAATACTATGCAGAAACAGTACAAACAAAGGAGAAAAAGCTCACCATGAACGGAACGATGGTTGACCTGCTCAGCGGCTACCTGAGCGGTGACAATATCAGCGAATCCAAACGGACACTCGGCGACCTCAAAAACGTATTTCAGGACGAAGCCGCCCGCGCCCAAATGAACCCTGCAACCATCGTCTATGAAGTTCAGAGCCATATGGCAGTCAAAGACGGCACGCCCGGCGGTCTGTTCTTCGGCACGAGCAACGTCATGCCCGGTCAGGTCGGCGGCGAATACTTCATGACCAAGGGACATTATCACGCGCGGCGGGAATGCGGCGAATATTACTGGTGCATTCAGGGCACGGGCGCGCTCATCCTCATGGATGAAAGCGGCAAGTGCTGGTTCGAGCCGATGCAGCCCGGCAGCCTCCACTATATCCCCGGCTATATTGCGCACCGCCTCGCCAATACGGGCGATACGCCCCTGCGCGTCGGCGCGTGCTGGCCGTCCGACGCGGGACATGACTATGCGTCCATCGCCGAACATGGCTTCACCGCGCGGCTGATGAACGTCGGCGGCGTCCCGACGCTGGTTCAGGAGGGGCAGGCATGAGAAAGAGCAATTACGATAAGCGTCCTGTCCTCCATGTGCGGACAAAGGGCGTCAGCGCATGGCAGGGCTGGGAAGCTATCGGTGCACAGCTGCGCAAAGCCATTGCGAGCAAGCCTGACGCCGTCGTTTGCGTAGACTGCTATCACGGCGTGTGGGAGGCGGATGTGCTGAGTGCGCTGACAGAGCAGCTGAACCCGTCGCGCGTCTTCTGCACGGCACAGGCGACGCTCCCCAAAGAGCAGGTCAATGCCATGCTGAAAGACCACCTGACCGATGACCGTGTGTTCGGCATCATGGCGCACTACCGCATCGAGCAGTTCTTTGACATGGAACGGGTAGCGGTGCTTCGGCAGGAAATCGCATTGGTGCACGGTGTCCGGCTGGTGTTCGGCGTCGGCGCGGCGCTGCTGTGCGAGCATCCCGATGTACTGGTGTATGCGGACATGGCGCGCTGGGAAATCCAGCTCCGCTTCCGCTCCGACAAACTGGCAAACTGGCTCAATGACAACTACGGCGAAGACCCGCTGCGCAAATATAAGCGCGGCTACTTCATCGAATGGCGCGTCCTCGACCGCCATAAGCGGACGCTGCATTCGCATATTGACTACCTGCTGGACACCAACGACGCCGAGATGCCCCGCATGATGACCGGCGACTGCTACCGCGATGCGCTCAAACAGGCGGTCACGCAGCCCTTCCGCGTTGCGCCGTATTTCGACCCCGGCGTTTGGGGCGGGCAGTGGATGAAGTCCGTCTGCGGGCTTGACCCGGAAAAGCCCAATTACGCATGGAGCTTCGATGGCGTGCCAGAGGAAAACAGCCTCCTGCTGGATGTGGATGGCATCGTCGTGGAAACGCCCGCCATCAATCTGGTGCATGAGGAAGCTAAAGCGCTCTTGGGTGACAAGGTTCACGCGCGCTTCGGCACGGAATTCCCGATTCGCTTTGACTTTCTGGACACCATCGGCGGCGGAAATCTGAGCTTGCAGGTGCATCCGCTGACCGAGTACATTCAGGACACGTTCGGGATGCACTACACGCAGGACGAAAGCTACTACATCCTCGACGCGGTGGAAAACGCCGATACGCATGTCTATCTGGGCTGCAAGACGGGCATTCAGCCGGAAGAATTCCAGAAAGCGCTGGAAGACAGTCAGCAGACCGGGCAGTTCGACGCGGAACGCTTCGTCAACATTATTCCGGCGAAAAAGCATGACCACTTCCTGATTCCCGCCGGAACAATACACTGCTCCGGCAAGGACTGCATGGTACTGGAAATCAGCGCGACGCCCTATATCTTCACCTTCAAGCTCTGGGATTGGGGGCGCCTTGGGCTGGATGGACGCCCGCGCCCGATTCACCTTGCGCATGGCATGAAGAACATTCAGTTCGACCGCAATACAGACTGGGTGCAGAAGAATCTTGTCAACCGCGTGGAGGTGATTCACGAGGAAGACGGCATCCGCGAGGAACGCACCGGGCTGCACGAACGGGAGTTCATTGAGACGCGGCGGCACTGGTTTGGCCGGAAGGTGGAGCATGAGACGGGCGGAAGCGTGAATGTGCTGAATCTGGTGGAAGGTGAAGAAGCGGTGGTAGAGAGCCCGGAGGGGAAATTTGCGCCGTTTGTGGTGCACTATGCGGAGACGTTTATTGTTCCGGCGGCGGTGGGAAGGTATACGGTTGCACCGTATGGGAAGAGTATCGGAAAGGTCCTGGCGACGGTGAAAGCATTTGTGAGGGTGTAGCGATCGGGAAGCCCTCTGGAACTATGCCAAAGACCACTTTGAAAAAAGGAAAAACAACTACATTTATCAAGCAGGGGATTTCGCGCCTGCGGAGGCGACAAGGGGGCAATGAAAACAAACGAAGTTTGCGATTGCCCCCTTGCCCCCCTCGCAGCGGACACTGCCATGCTGCTTGGTTTTCGCCGCGAGTAAGGATTCTGTGTCCAATATGACACACACACTCATCATCAGAAGAGGAAAAACACCATGAAACTTGATTTTGACCCCGGATTCGATATTACGCCGCTGTCGGTGGATGAGGGCTTCCGGCTGGGGGCGGACTGCTTCGATAAAGGCACGGAGTTCCGCAAGCTCGACAGCGTCCGCAAGAGCCTTCGCGACCCGAATTGCGATGGGCCGGAAAACGTCTATGCCATCATGATGGACGTCGGGCGCAAGACGGACTTGCCCGCCATGCAGCAGCGGATGCTCCTCTATGGCGTCGTGACGTATGCCGCCGGGCAGTTGGGCGATGAACCCATCCGCAGTCAGGGGCATATTCATAAGGTTTCCGCACATTGCGGGTGGTCTACGCCTGAGGTCTATGAGATTTGGACGGGCAAAGCTGTGATTTATATGCAGGAATCGGGGCAGGATGACCCCGGACGTTGCTTCGCGGTTAAGGCAGGCGCGGGCGATGTGGTGATTGTGCCGCCGGGGTGGGTTCATGCCACCATCAGTGCTGACCCCAAGCAGCCGCTGACTTTCGGCGCATGGTGCGACCGCGATTATGGCTTTGAGTACGCCGACGTCCGCCGTCATGGGGGCATTGCGTGGTTTCCGCTGCTGACGGCGGAGGGCAAACTTCGCTGGACACCCAATCCCGCTTATCATACCAGTCAGTTGACCATCAAGCCCCCGCGCGATTACAGCGATTTGGGGCTGGAAAAGGGCAAGTCGATTTACCGCCAGTTCGAGGAAGACCCGGATCGGTTCCTGTTTGTGTCCGACCCGGCGCGCGCGGCGAATATCTGGAAGAATTACACCCCGTAAGGGAGAAAGGGCGAAAGTATGCAGTTTCCGAAAGACTTCCTGTGGGGAACAGCGACATCCTCCTATCAGATTGAGGGCGCAGCGAATGAAGACGGCAAGGGCAAATCCATCTGGGACGTGTTCACGCGCGCGCCGGGCACGGTAAAAGACCGCTCGAACGGCGATGTGGCGATTGACCACTACCATCGCTTCCGCGAGGACATCCGCCTGATGGCAAAGATGGGGATTCGCAATTACCGCTTCTCCATTTCATGGGGAAGAATCCTCCCCGACGGCACGGGCGCGGTCAATGAAAAGGGACTTGCGTTCTATTCCGAGCTGGTGGATTGCCTGCTGGAAAACGGCATCCGCCCCTTCTGCACGCTCTATCACTGGGATTTACCCTATGCGCTACACCTGCGCGGCGGATGGCTGAGTCCTGATATGCCGGAATGGTTCGCAAACTATACGACCATCGTCGCGGATGCGCTGGGCGACCGCGTGAAGGACTTCATCACCATCAATGAGCCGCAGTGCATCATTGGTTCAGGGTACGCGCTGGGCGTTCACGCGCCGGGGCTGAAATGCTGCGCGGCGGATATCGTTCGCGCAGCGCATCACCTGATGCTGGCGCACGGGCGCGCGGTTCAGGTGCTTCGGGCGCACGTTCCCGGCGTTCGCGTCGGCTATGCCCCCTGCGGCGACCCGTGCGTGCCGTATACGAATTCGCCGGAGGACATCGCCGCCGCCCGCAAGGAGTATTTCACCGTCCATATTGACGAGAAAGTCGGGCCTGCGTGGAATATTGCGTGGTTCTCTGACCCGGTGATGCTGGGACAGTACCCGGCGGATGGGCTGGTCGGCTACGAGCAGTACCTTCCTGACGGCTGGCAGGAGGACTTGAAGACCATCCAGCAGCCGCTGGACTTCTACGGGCAGAACATCTATCAAGGGCAGTGGTGGCGCAGGGGAGCGGACGGCAAGCCGAAGCATGTGCGCTACCCGGCGGGTCATCCGCATAACGCCTTGGAATGGCCCATCAATGAAGACGGGCTGTACTGGGGGCCGCGCTTCCTCTATGAGCGCTATCATACGCCGATTCTGATTACCGAAAACGGCATGGATGCCCACGATGCGGTCAGTCTGGACGGCAAAGTGCATGACCCGAATCGGCAGGACTACATGCACCGCTATCTGCGCGCGCTGGGTCAGGCGGTAGCGGACGGTGTGCCGGTGCTGGGCTACTTCTATTGGAGCTTCTTCGATAATTTCGAGTGGGCGCATGGGTATCAGGAGCGCTTCGGTCTGGTTTATGTGAATTATCAGACGCAGGAGCGCATTTTGAAGGACAGCGCATACTGGTATCAGCAGGTTATGGCGACGAACGGAGAAAATTTGTAAAAAACGCGAAATTAAGCAGGAAGGACGATCCTTATGAGCGAAATTAAGATAATTAATGGACAATCCCTGCCGAATATCCCGTGGCAGGAGCGCCCGGCTGACCTTGAAGAAGGTGCGGTGCTGTGGCGCTACACCGAAAACCCCGTCATGGGGCGCAATCCCACGCCGAAAATCGGGCGCATTTTCAACAGCGCGGTCGTCCCGTGGCAGGATGGGTATATCGCCGTGCTGCGCGGCGAGCAGGTCAATGGCGTGCCGCATGTGTATCTGGGACGCTCCAAGGACGGCATTCACTGGAATGTAGACCGCGAGCGCGTGCAGTTCGTGGACGAAAACGGCGAGCCGTGGATGCCTAACTACGCCTATGACCCGCGGCTGGTGAAGGTGGAGGATACTTACTATATCATCTGGTGTACGGACTTCCACGGCGCGGCTATCGGCATGGCGAAGACGAAGGACTTTAAGCATTTCACGCGCATGGAGAACCCGTTTATCCCCTATAACCGCAATGCCGTGCTCCTCCCGCGGAAAATCGGCGGCATGTACAAGATGCTGTCGCGCCCGTCGGACTCCGCGCATACGCCGTTCGGGGACATCTTCCTCTCCGAAAGCCCCGACCTGATTTACTGGGGACGCCACCGGCATGTGATGAGCCGCGGCCCGATGTGGTGGGAAGCGGTGAAAATCGGCGCGGGCGCCTGTCCGATTGAGACGACGGAAGGCTGGCTGATGTTCTTCCACGGCGTCGCCAGCACCTGCAACGGTTTTGTGTACTCCATGGGCGGCGCGATTCTTGACCGGGACGAGCCGTCGAAGGTGCTGTACCGGTGCGAGAATTATCTGCTGACGCCGGAAATGCCCTATGAAGTCAGCGGCTTCGTGCCGAATGTCGTCTTCCCCTGCGCGACGGTTCAGGATGCGGACACCGGGCGTATTGCCATCTATTACGGCTCGGCGGATACCTGCGTCGGGCTGGCGTTCGGGTATGTGGACGAGATTGTACAGTACATCAAGGACAACAGCGTCCTGAATCCCGACGACGGCGTGGCATTTGAGAAATTCTGATACCGCGAAGGAAGAACCTATGAATCCCTTTCGCCGCCCCAACGTGCTGCTGATTTATACCGACCAGCAGCGCGGCGAACGGCTTCGGGCACTATCCCGGCGGGTCTATCAGCAATGAAAAAGGAGAATCAGTCATGAAGGACGCATGGTGGAAGGAAGCCGTCGTCTATCAAGTCTATCCACGCAGCTTCATGGATGCAAACGGCGACGGCATCGGCGATTTGCAGGGCGTGACGTCGCGGCTGGACTACTTGCAGGAGCTGGGCATTGATGTGATTTGGCTGTCGCCTGTGTACCAGTCCCCGAACGTCGATAACGGCTATGACATCAGCGATTATCAGGCGATTCAGCCGGAATTCGGCACGATGGCGGACTTCGATGAGCTGCTTAAACAGGCGCATCGGCGTGGCATTCGCATCGTGATGGACTTGGTTGTCAACCACTCGTCCGACCAGCATCCGTGGTTCGTGGAGAGTCGGAAGAGCAAGGATAACCCTTATCGCGACTACTACATCTGGCGCGAACCGAAAGCGGACGGCAGCGCGCCGAACAACTGGGGTTCGTGCTTCGGCGGATCGGCGTGGCAGCTTGACCCGGAAACGAACATGTACTATCTGCACCTGTTCGCGCCGCAGCAGCCCGATTTGAACTGGAAGAATCCGAAACTGCGCGACGACGTGTACCGCATGATGACATGGTGGTGCGACAAGGGCGTGGACGGCTTCCGCATGGATCAAATCAGCGCGATTTCCAAGATGGACGACATGCCGGACGGGCCTGTGTCCCCCGGTCAGCAGTACGGCAATTACGGCCCGTACTGCATCAACGGTCCGCATGTACATGAGTATTTGAAGGAAATGAACGCGCGGGTGTTGTCCCGCTATGACCTGATGACCGTGGGCGAAACGGCGGGCGTGACCATCGAGGAAGCACAGAAGTACGCCGGAGAGGATTCGCATGAGCTGAGCATGGTCTTCCAGTTCGAGCATGTGGACGTCGCCGGAAAATACGGGGCGTGGCGCACGGAACAGATTCCGATGCTGTTCCTGAAAAAGGTGCTGAGCAAATGGCAGACGGAGCTGCACGGCAAGGCGTGGAACAGCCTTTTCCTCGGCAACCACGACCAGCCGCGCACCGTGTCCGCGTTCGGCGATGACCGCCCGCAGTGGCGCGTCCGCAGCGCGAAAATGCTGGCAACCTGCCTGCACATGATGGAGGGCACACCCTACATTTATCAGGGCGAAGAGCTGGGCATGACGAACTGCCCGTTCCAGTCGCTGGACGAGTTCCGGGATATTGACAGCCTGAACGGGTATCGCCGCTGGGTGACGGACGGGCCGCTCACGCACGACGAGTTCTTCCCCTACCTGCTGTTCAAGAGCCGCGACAATGCCCGCACGCCCATGCAGTGGGACGACAGCACGAATGCCGGATTCACCTGCGGCACGCCGTGGATTCGCGTCAATCCGAACTACACGGAGGTCAACGCGGCGGCGGCGATGGCTGACCCGGATTCAACGTTCTACTACTTCCAGAAGCTCATCCGCCTGCGCAAGGCGCACCCTGTGATTGTGCATGGGCGCTATGAACTGCTGGAAAAGGACGACCCGGCACTGTTCATTTATACGCGCACGCTGGATGATGCGCAACTGCTCGTGATGTGCAACTTCAAGGAGCAGACGCGAGAATGGACAATGCCGGCGGGCTTCGCGGGCGCGCAGGTGCTGATTTCCAACACCGGGCGGACACAGCAGACGGAGCAGACCATCACCTTGCAGCCTTATGAAGCATTGGTGCTTCTGAAATAACATTGACGGGATAGAAAGGAGAATTTCAGATGAAAATGGAACTGGGTGCGCAGACATTTACCGTGCGGGACTATATGCAGACGACGTGGGACTTCCGGGAGGCGATGAAGCGCATTGCGGAAATCGGCTATACCTGCGTGCAGCTGTCGGCGGTGGGCAATGTGCCGGTTCAGGCGCAGCGGGACATCTGCGATGAATTCGGGCTGAAAATCGTCCTGACGCATACGAACCCGGATCGCATGATTGCCGACCCGGAGGGCGTCATCCGCGACCATGACATCCTCGGCTGCGACTACATCGGCATCGGCATGATGAACCCGAAGTACCAGCGTGCGGAGTGGATTGACCAGTTCGCGAAAGACTTCACGACGCCCGCGAAGAAGATGCGCGATGCGGGCAAACTGCTGATGTACCACAATCACAATCTGGAATGGACGCGCCTGCGCGACGGCCGCCGGATTATGGACGTGCTGCTGGAACAGATGCCGGCGGACTTGATGGGCGTGACGCTGGATACCTACTGGGTGCAGGCGGCGGGTGCGGATGTGCTGGAATGGATTGACATCCTGCAAGACCGCATCCCCTGCGTCCACCTGAAAGACATGTCCGTGAATGGCTTCGACCAGCGCAAGGCGGTCGTCGGCGAGGGCAATCTGAACTTCCCGAAGATTCTGGAAAAGCTGCAAACGCTGGGCAAGACGAAGTACATGCTCGTCGAGCAGGACGACTGCTACGGCGAAAGCGCGTTTGACTGCTTAAAGCGCAGCTATGACAATGTGAGAAAGATGGGGTATTGAGCGATGGCAAAGGTGAAATTGGGTATTATCGGCGTCGGCAATATGGGCACGGGTCACAGCAAGAACTATCTGGACGGCTTGATGCCAGAAATCGAAATCACGGCGGTGGCTGACCGTAATCCGGCGCGCCGCGAGTGGGCGAAGGAAAACCTCCCCGGCGTGAAGGTTTTTGAGGAGGGCGTAGATCTCATCCACAGCGGCGCGTGTGAAGCCGTGCTGATTGCCACGCCGCACTATCAGCATCCGCCGCTGGCGATTGAAGCATTCAAAAACGGGCTGCACGTCATGGTGGAGAAGCCCGCCGGCGTTTACACCCTGCAAGTGCGCGAGATGAACGCCGAGGCGGACCGTCACCCGGAGCTGACCTTCGGCATGATGTTCAACCAGCGCACGAATTGCACCTACCGCAAGATGCACGAGCTGATTCACAGCGGCGCAATCGGTGACTTAAAGCGTGTCAATTGGATTATCACCGACTGGTACCGCACGCAGTTCTACTACGATTCCGGCGCATGGCGCGCGACGTGGGCGGGTGAAGGCGGCGGTGTGCTGCTGAACCAGTGCCCGCATCAGCTGGATTTGGTGCAGTGGCTGGTGGGACTGCCGTGCAAGGTGCAGGGTTTCTGTCACGAGGGCAAGTGGCACAGCATCGAGGTCGAGGATGACGTAACCGCCTATTTCGAGTACCCGAACGGCGCAACGGGCGTTTTCATCACCACGACCGCCGACGCCCCCGGCACGAACCGTTTGGAGATTACAGGCACGAAGGCGACGCTCATCTGTCAGGACGGCAAGCTCATCATGAAGAAGCTGGAAATGGACGAGCGTGAATGGTGCGCGACGTGTCAGGAAGGCTTCCGTGCGCCGTCCTACGAAACGATCGAGGTCGAGACGGACGGGCAGAACGGGCAGCATCCGGCGGTGCTGAACGCGTTTGCGGCGCATATCCTGCGCGGCGAACCGCTGGTCGCGGACGGACGTGAGGGCATCAACGGACTGATGCTGTCCAATGCGATTCATCTGTCCTCGTGGCTGGGGCATCCGGTGACTTTGCCGATTGACGAGAAGCTGTTTTTGGAGAAGCTCAATGAACGTCGGGCAACGTCGCGGGTAAAGACAGGGGAAAGCGTTTTCAGTGATACAAATGGGACATATGGGTCAAAGTAAAGAGGAGCTCCAAACACGAGGATAAACACGCAGGCAAAGCAAGATAACGCGACCAACTCAATTGCGCCAGACAGGCGCGAACGGGTTGTATGCTTTCCTCCACAAAACCACATAAAGATGCGCCCTGCCCCGGCAAACTCATCCGCCGGAGCAGGGCGCTTTTCGATGCAGTTGTTCTGTTATACTATTTCCAGATAAAAATGCACCAAGATGCGCCGCGAATTTTTCATTCTGGCTAACGTGAATGAAACGCAGCGTAGCAGCGCTACGCTAAGTGGAATGAGCGGACGCCAGAAAGGAAAAGGCGCAAGCAGATGGTGCAGTTGAATCTGGAAATAGTATTACACGCTGACCGTTTCCCCTGCTTTAATCGTCATGACCTCGCCTTTGTTCTCCACCCAAATGTCGGTGGCGGTCGGGTTAAAGACGATGTGCCCGTCGGCGCTGGTACGCAGCTGGCGGCTGGCGTTCAGGTAGTCCACAATCTCGATATTTGTCGCGTACCAAATATCCTTCTTGCCGCTCATTTTCTCGCAGAAGGCGCGGATGACCTCCCAGTTGTTATGCTGCTCAAACTCGTAGCTATGTCCCCACAGGTAGAACAGCTTCAGCCCGAATGGCAATTTCCCCGTAAGGAAGCGGTCGCACAGCTCGTCCAGCTTCGGGTCATCGTGATGGCAAGTTGGGTTGAGGCGCAGCCATTCGTTGGGAATCTCAAAGTTGTGGGTGCTGACGACAGTGCGGGCATAAGCAATGCCGCAGGTGCGCAGGGTGTCGACGGCTTCGTCGCTGTATGTGCCGTAAGGGTACGCAAAGCCGCGGACGATTTTGCCAAACAGCTTTTCCAGATTATCGCGGTCAGCAAGAACCTCATAGGCAATGCTCGGCGCGGGAATCGCGGACAGCGACGCATGGGTCAGCGCGTGGGATGCGACTTCGTGGCGGCCGCCGGCATAGAGCGCTTTAATGGCGGATTCACTCATGCGGCGGTAAATCGTGCCGGCAGGGTAAACCGTGCCTTCTGGGGCAAACCAGCCGCTGTTGAGGTTGAAGGTGGCGAGAATACCGTATTCATCGAGGATGCGGATGAGTTCGATGTCGGTTTCCACGCCATCGTCGTAGGAGAGGGTCAGCGCCTTGCGCAGACCGTAGGGGTAGAGAACCATCATGGGAAAAGACTCCTTTCTTTGTGGGTAAGAAATGATTGGCAAAAGAATCTCTTTTGCCTTGGTTACGCGAGTTTATTGGGAAAGTGCTTTTTGTTGCAGGGGTGCACCTGCGGGCGCACAAAAAGGTCAAGCCTTTTGCTTCCGAGTAAACAGCTTTTTCAGTGCCCACGCGCAGGGCTTTTCAATCAGCAGGGTGATGAGAATCGCGCCGAGGAGGGATAGACCGAAGCAGAGCGCCATGTACTGCCATTGCCACGGCTGTTCTCCGACGCGGTTCGGTTCATTGCTCACGGACGGCGGGATGTGCAGCCGCTTCAGGTGGACGGCGAGGTTCTGATGCAGCAGGTAGTAGTTCATCGAGATGGCGGCAAGCCAGCCCATGACGCGGTTGCCCATCAGGAAGCGCAGGGGGCGCACGGCGAAGGGGAGCGAAAGCATCAGCCCCGCAATCGTCAGGCAGAGCAGGGGACGGCGCATCATCTGCGCGGCCTGCATGGCAGCTTGTCCGGACGTGTACGCCTGTGCGCGGATGACGCGGAGCATCCCGTAGAGAGAGACGCAGAACACAAGCGTCGCCGCGCCCTGCCAGAGCCACTTGCGGCGGCTTTCCGCCGGGTACAGCTGCGTCAGGCGCACATACAAGATGGACGCGCCCATGCCCATTGCGTAAACATCAAGGAAATTCGCCAGCTGATTGACAACCATGTTGTACTCATCCAGCCGCCATAAACACCAGCCGCGGAACGCAAACGCGACCGCCGCCATGCTCATCAGCGTACCGAGCGGATTCTTCATCGCGCCCTTCGCCAGCAAGGGGAAAATCAGGTACGCCTGCATCTCGATGGCGATTGTCCACGATGCAACGCCAATAGGCGTGGCAATGTAGGTGGCGTAATTGAACGTCTGCGTGAACGTCAGGTGCATGAGAACGTCGCGGACGGCTTCTGATGTGCGCCCGTAGAGGTTGTACGGAATCGCGACGACAACAAGCATCAGCAGCGTCAGAAAATAATAGCTGGGCACAATGCGCATGATGCGCCGCTGATAGAACGCCTTCGTGTCCGGTACGCGCTCGCCCAGCATCATCGTCCGCGCATACGGCAGGAACAGCAGAAAGCCCGACAGCAGAATTGTGCCGTCAACCGGCATATATCCAGCGCGCAGCAGATAGTCCAGCGAGTAACGGCCAATCGACGGCGTTAGCCACGACTGCTGCCAGAAGTGGTACCAGCTGACGATGAACACCAGCAGCACGCGCAGCCCGTTCAGCTCCGGGATTCTGCGGCAGTTCGGGCGATAGGCGGTCATGAATCCGCCTCCAGCAGGGCACGCATTCCCATCACATAGCCGTAGAAGCCGAAGCCGACAATCTGCCCCCGGCAGGCGCTGGCAGTGACGGACTTGTGGCGGAATTCCTCCCGCGCGTGGACGTTGCTCATGTGGCACTCGATGACCGGCATCGGCACGGACGCAATCGCGTCATGCAGCGCAACGGACGTGTGCGTGTACCCACCTGGATTGAACACCGCGCCGCAGAAGCCGTCGAAGTACGCCTTTTGCAGCGCATCAATCAGGTCTCCCTCGTGGTTGGACTGCACACAGCGCACCTCCACGCCGAGCTTTTCCGCTTCCGCATGGCACAGCGCAAGCAGATCGTCATACGTCTTTGCGCCATAAACTGCCTTTTCACGCAGCCCAGTCAGGTTGATGTTCGGGCCGTTGAGAATGAGAATCTTTTTCGGTTCGCTCACAGCAAATGCAGCTCCTTCATCAGCGTTTCCGCAAGGTTCGGCGGCATGGAACACCCCTGCCAGATGCTTTCGGCTTCCACCGCCTGCGCAATGAGCATATACAGCCCTGTGCAGGCGGGCGTTCCAGCACGTTTTGCGGCGGCGGTCAGTACCGTTTCCGCCGGGTTGAAAATAATGTCCGCTACGCCGTCGGCGCGGGCGACGATGCTGGTCAAGTGCGCCGTATCTATCGGACAGCCCTCGACGCGCGGGTACATTCCGGCAGGGGTCGTGTTGACAATCAGCCCGCCCATATCGGGGAAGCGCGCATAGAAATCGTCGTAGCTGATTTCATCCGCGTGCTTCGGATTTCGGGATACCACCCACGTTTCGCGCGCGCCCATACGCCTCACGGCGTTTCGGCAGGCGTGCATCGCTCCGCCTGAACCGAGGATGAACACCGGGCGTCCGTCCGGATTCATGCCGAAATAGCGCAGCATCTGCTCAAAGCCGGGGTCGTCCGTGTTGTAGCCGCGGCTTTTTTCGCCCGTCAGCACCGTGTTGACCGCCCCTACTTCCCGCGCAAAAGGGGTAATCTCATCCAGCAGGGGCATCACGTCCGTCTTGTACGGCACGGTGATATTGAAGCCGTCCAGCGTGCGCAGCAGTTCCGGTACAACCGCCGCCAATTCACCGCGCGGAATCTCAATCAGCCGGTAGCTCGCCGCCAGAGAGATTTTCTTCCAAATCGCCTCATGAATGGGGACGGACAGGCTATGCCCCAGCTTCTCCCCAATCAGGCCGTACTGCTTCATGAACATGCACCTCCGGGCGCTTTGTTCCCATTATAGCATGATTTAGGCAAGGGGGCAATGCTTGTACAGTTTTTTTCTGTTTTTGCATTTTGGGTGCAACGAATGGCATTTCTGATTCGTCTAATAGGTAACAGGCTGGAAAAGGAGGGAGCGTATGGGCAGACGCGGAACACTGCTGCTGATGATTTTTCTGCTGCTGGGATGCGCGCTGGCAGAGGACGAATTGGACATCACTTATCGCTTCGGCAGCCGCGAGGAGCAGAAAATTGCGGTGACGATTGACGACTGCTATCACGCAGAGGACGTTCGGGCGGTGCTGGATATTTTGCAGGCAAACGACGTCCGCGCGACGTTCTTCCCCATCGGCAAGGCGCTCAAGTACGAGGATGCGGCGCTTTGGCAGGAGGTTGTAGCGTCTGGGTGCGAAATCGGCAATCACTCATGGGGACACACTTACCTGACGAAGCTGAGCCGGCAGAAAATCAAGTTCCAGATGCTTCGGACGCAGGAAAAAGTGGATGCGCTGCTGGACTGCCATTATCCCATGCAGGTCATGCGCCCGCCGATGGGCAAGACGAACCAGAAGGTGGAGGAAAGCGTTGCGGCGGTTGGCTATCTGGCAGTGGTCAAGTGGGATGTCAGCGAAACCGACCCGGTAAAGGCGCTGGCGGCCGTGCAGAACGGCAGCATCCTGCTCTTTCATGCGCGGAAGAAGGATGCGAAATGTCTGTCCGTGCTGATTCCGCAGCTGGTGGCGGAAGGCTATCAGCTGGTCACGGTGTCGGAACTGCTGGGACTGCCGGAAATTGTATGCAGTGCGGAAAAGTACGTCTATCACCGCCGTGATACGGAGGAAAATATCCGCCCCGATGCTGTTCCCCAGAATTGACAACCCTTCCCCATTCCGGTATAATGAAAGACGGGAAAAGGACGTTTTGCTGTGGCAAAATCAAGCATGAAGAGGAGTGAACCCTGATGAAGAAACGACTGTTGGCGCTGCTGAGCGCCATCGTGCTGATGGGTAGTGTATCGCTGGCGGAAAACACGGAAGAATCGGCGGAAACCCCGGCGACGGCGGAACCGATGGTTTCCCTGCCCATCGATTTCTCTCCCGGTATGCCCGCTGATCCGGACGGCTTTACCCTCGGCGACGGCACTTGGAGCTATGAGGATCCCACCATCAGCGTGCAGGTGACGCAAAAGCGCAAGGCGGAGTGCGACTATTGGATTGCGCATATCAAGATAGCGGATGCTTCCCAGCTGCGCACCATGTCCGCCGGCGGCTTTGACTCCACCCGCACGGTCAAGGGCACGATTATGGCCAAGCGCAGCAACGCCATCCTTGCCATTGACGGCGATTATTTCTGCTATACCGGCATCGGTTATATCGTCCGGCAGGGCACGGAGTATCTTGACCACCTGCGCGGCGATCGCGACGTTCTCCTGATTGATGAGGACGGCGATTTCCACTATGTCCTCCGCCCCAAGCGCAATTCGCTTGATGGCACGGTGGACGGCAAGAAGGTCATCAACAGCTTCTTCTTCGGCCCGGTGCTGGTGCGCGAGGGCAAAGCCGTGCTGAACCCGATGGCGGAAGGCATGGCGTTCGATGAGCCGCGGCAGCGCATGGCGATTGCGCAGGTTGGCCCGCTGGAATATATGGCGATTTGCTGTGCGTCGCAGGCTCGCGGCTCGATGGGCATGACGCTCCAGCAGTTTGCGCGGCTGTGCGCTGACGAAGGCGCGTATATCGCCTATAACCTCGATGGCGGCGACTCCACCATGATGATTTTCAACGGCGAGAAAATCAACGACGTACTGAATGAAAACACCCGCGCCATCTCCGACATCGTGTACTTCGCGTCGGCATGGACGGGTGAGGAGGCGGAGGAGTGAATACCGTCTATTGGGTACTCGTCGCGTTCGGCATCGTTGTGCTGGAGGCGCGTCTGCGCGCCCGGAACGTACGCTATCTGCCGATTCTGCCCGCTATTGTGCTGGGCGCGGTGCTGTCCAAGGTCACTTATGTGGTGCTGCAATGGCACTATGCGTTCCCGCACTGGGGATGGGCTGCGTTCACTGTCCTTCGGCCGGATACGTTCTGCTTCTTCGGCGGCGCGGTCGGCGTGGTGCTGGGCGTCATCATCAGCGCAAAGCTGACGCATCAGCGCGTCCTGCCCGTGCTGGATGCGTTTGCCCCGGCGGGTGCGCTGCTGGTCGCCATTGCCCGGTTCGGCGAAAAGTATCTGGGAGAAATCGGCACAGCGGGCTTTGAGATGCCCGAACAGCTTGCGTTCTTCCCCTTTGCCCTGACGAACGAGTGGGGCGAAAGCTATCCCGCCATCTTCATGCTGTCTTGCCTTGCGGCGCTCATTGTGGCGATTGTCGGTCTAACCCGCAAGTCCGGTGGACGCGATGGTCAGCTTTTCCTGCGCACGGCGTTTTATCTGGCGCTGCCGCAAATCATGTGCGAGAGCCTGCTGGCGGAGTGCATGAAGTGGGGCTTCGTGCGGGTGCAGCAGCTCCTGTGTGCGCTGACGCTGCTGGTAATCCTGATTGTGGAGTGCCGCCGTGCAGCGGGTTCGTTGTCCTTTGTGAAGCGCTGGTGGCCGGTCGGCGCGCTGCTCCTGTGCGCGGCGGGGCTGGTCGGCGTGGAATTTGCGCTGGATAAGTCCGGTTTGCCCGCGTTCGTGGGGTACGGCGCGATGGTGGTGCTGCTGGCGCTGATTGCGGCAGCGGAATGCGGGGCGGCGAAAAGGGCGAAATAAGCACCAATTATTTGGAGCTTCGACAATAACTTTTTTCTTGAAATATTATTGACAGGGACAAAGTCCCCATATGCTATTATGTTTCTTGAAAGGAGGTGCTGCAGATATGCGGACAAAGGATGTACTTGAAGCTCTTAATATTTCGAGAGAGCGAATAAAATACTATAAAAAGGAGAAGGTATTTGCTCCGGAAAAAGGGTCAGTGAATGGAAGAGCTGACTATACCAACAATGACTTAGAAAATCTAAAAAGACTTGTGATTCTCTCTAAGGCGGGCTTGTCTTGCGCCGATATAAGGAAAATGCAAGAAAAAGCAGGGCGTCCCTTAAAAGAAATCGCAGAAACCCGGAAGGAATCCATTTTTAAAGAAATGGAACGGATGAAGGCTTCGCTGCTGCTGTTAGATGAGTTGCTGTCTGCGAATGTCCAATATGATACTATGCCCATAGAAGAACTTTGGGAATATGTACAGCAGAAAGAGCAGGCTGGCGAAGATTTCATGGATGCTGGAGAGGAAAGCTGCACTATTTCAAAGGTCAGAAATATACGCTGTCCGCATTGCCATAAGAAATTGTGCATTGACCTTGAAGAGTTTCAGAGTGGACAGACCAGCGATGATTATGATTCTGGAATGGGGGAAGATATAGTATATTACTTCGATTCGGAAGATGTATATGAATGCCCTAAATGTGGAACAATAATACAAATTAAAGGATGGATTCGGGAATATCCGCTGGGGGCATATGATTCGGAAGAAATTAACGTAAGCCAATGGAGGACATAAATAATATGACGGACGAAGAACAAAAATTATTAAGGCGATTAGCAGCTGGCGAATTAGAGGGGCTTGTAGGTAATGTATTAACAACGGATGGCGGATCAAGCGTGTGGAGCTGCATAGAAGATGGTATTCCGATTCAATATAAGCAAGGGCCCGGCAGCAAATATTTTAATGGCAAAGAAAATGAACATGTCCCCGGAGCGCTGCGCAAAAGGAAAACATGGAAATCGGATGATGAAAAACTGGAGTTTTTACAAAAATTCGGGTGGCTTATCAAGGACGATGAAGTGCAAGCGTATAGTGCAAAGTATAAGCCTTGAGGCACAATCAAGACAATCAGGGGCAATAATTCAGTCAACAAAATAGCACAAAAATCAGGGGCGTCCCTCTCCTTTTTCCGAGAGAGACGCCCCATTATATTACCCCTTATTTCTCCACCTTCGTCAGCCGAATCCGCACATTCGCCCCATTGCGCTGATCAAAGAGCCATGCGCTGGTGGCGCTGATGCCGGTCAGCTGGTGCGTAGCGGTCAACGCATCCGCGGATGTGCCCGTACGGATGGTCAGCCCGTCCACCGCGAAATACAGCGATTCGCCCGCAAGTGTGCAGGTGCCATCGAGATTGAACGTGTAGGCGTTTCCTTCCGTATCCTGCCATGTGCCGAGCACCAGATAGCACGCTTCCTTCAGGCGCTCCTTCACGCGGCGCTCGTCGCTGATTTCCTGATAGTACGGGTACGCCTGATACACCTGTCCGGCGGCATAATAGCTTTCGCCCGCCTGATAGCAGCTTTCGCGGAAAATGTCGCGCAAATCGGCGTAATCCGCGGGCAAATTCTCCATGTCCAGATTCATCAGCAAATCAGCCACCGCCGTGTACTCCTGCTGATTGTACTGTGCACGGGCGCTGTCGGCAATCGGGCCGTAGTAGGCGGCATACTGCGCCGCGGCGCGATCGGCAGCATCGGAATAGTCGCCCGCCTGCGTGAAGAACTGCGCTGCCGCCAGCGAAAGCGAATCCGCCACGGCTTTTTCGCCCTGCGCATAGCGCACGATTTTAAGCTGTTCATCCGCGTCGGAATAGCCGGAAATGCTTTCCAGCAGCGTCGCCGCTTCGTCTAACTGTCCGGCTTCTTTCTTTTGCAGCGCAATGGCGTAGTCGCACGCCTTCAACTGCGTCGCGGCATCCTCATACGTCCCCAGCGCGGCGAAAATCTCCCGCGCCTCGGTGTACTGCTGATTTTGCAGCAGCAGCGCCGCCTGCTGATACTGCGTCGCGGCAAGGCTCGTTTCGTCGCCCAATTCGGCGTAGATGACGGCGGCAGACTGCAGGTTGTCCAGTGCGCCGGTCGATGCAAGCGCCTGCGCCTTCATCGTGCGCACTTCGCTGATTTTCTGCGCGCTGTCCTTGTAGTCGCCCAAGGCTTCATACAGCGCGATTGCGCCGTCGTAATCGCCATCCTGCGCCTTCTTCGCCGCCCAATCGTAGTTGCACAGACGAATCATGTCCGCCGCTTCGGAGTAGTCCGAAACAGCCGTAAACCCGGCAATCGCAGCTTCATACTCGCCGCGCGAATACGCAATCTGCGCCGGCTGATACACGCAGTCTTTCAGCAGTGTCGCGACATCATTGTAATCTGCCGGCAGCTGATTCAGCAGCGCCGTCGCCGCATCGAAATCCAGCGCTTTCATTTCCACCAGCGCCTGCTGATAGATGGCTTGCTTCCACAGGTCGTCCGCGTCGCTGTAATCGCGGATGTTCTGCAGCAGCCGCGCTGCTTCCTTGAATTTTCCAGCCTCCAGCGCCTTCACCGCCGGAGCGTAATAGCTGACGTTTGCCTGTTCATCGGCATCCTCATAGCCCTTCGCAAGGTAGAACTGCTCGGCGGCGGTTGCGGTTTCTCCTGCCGCTTGCAGCTGCTTGCCATAAGCGTAATGCGCCTGACGCGCCAGTTCCGCCGCGCCCTCGTAATCCGGTATTTCCTCCAGACAGGCAATGGCGGATACCGGGTCAGGATTGTCGCCCTCCAGCAGGCTCTTCGCCTCCAGATACCACGTTTTTTCGACGAGCGCTGCGCTGTCCTGATACCCGTTCAGCGCGGTCAGCCCTTCGCGGATGGCATCGTAGTCGCTCGCCGTCTCCATTTCGGCGGATAGGCGGCGATACGCGATTTCCTGCAGCTGCGTCCGCGAATTTTCGTAATCACCCAGCGCCGTGAACAGCTTTTCGGCATCATCCAGCTTGCCCTCGTTCAGCAGCAGCAGACCCTCCTGATAGTCGGCAGACTTGCGCAGGTCGTCCGTGCGCGTCTGGTCCGTCAGCGTGTCCAGCAGCGTGCGCGCCTGTGCAATATCCTCCGCTGTCACGTTGTCGCTGTCCAGCAGGGCTTCCGCATGGCGGTAATTACTTTCCTCCACCATGTCCGCCGCATCTTTGTAGCTGCTGATTTCCGCGAATTTTTCCGCCGCGGCGGTATATTCACCATTGGTGAGCGCCGTCTGCGCGTCGTTGTACTTCATTTGCGGCAGGAGGTGGAACATGATGCCGTAGCCGCCGCCAAGAATCAGCACAATCAGCGCAACCGCCCCCGCCACAACGCGGCGGTGCCGACGGCGCTTGGTCACTTCCTGCTCACGCTGGGCTTGCAGCTTTGATGTTTCCTCCACGGCGACGCGGTTCTGGTCATCCGTCGCCTTTTCGCGCGCGGCAATCACGGCGTCCACCGCTTCTTTGCTGAAGTGGGTGAACACATCGCGCTTATCGCGTCCGCAGCGGGCGCACGTCGCGACAGACACGGGATTCGGACGGCCGCAGACACACAGCCATAGGTCGCCCTGCATTTCGGGATATCCCGCCGCCATGTTGCCTGCCACCTCGCGCAGCTCACTCAGCGCGGTGCTGCGGTGCAGGTTGTTCGGCGTGTACTCCGTCAGTGGCTCTTTGCCGCGGCGCCAGATGCTGCTGTTATCGTACCAAACCTTCTCGATAATCGCTTCGCAGCCGCCGACGTTCGCGGGCTCTTCCACCGGCACGGTCATGGAGAATGTACGCATGGGTGCGCCGGTCAGCCCGTGCGCACGGTGAGTGATGCGGGTGATTTCCTGTCCGTCTGGATCAAGCAGGGTGAGGGTGACTTCCACGGAGACGACCTGCTGTCCGGAGAGATTGAACAGGGTCAGCTCGCAGGAGGGGAAGCCGGTATTGGGCGCATCAATGCGCCAGACCTCGACGGGGCTATTCAAATCAATCTTCAAGGGCAAATGCCTCCTTTGCAGCGTGCATTTTTGTTACTTGATTTTTCTTGTTGCAGGGGGAATCGCCTCCGCAGAGGCGAGGAGGGGGGCGTTCCATTCGCCACTTCCATGCTTTGGGGTATTGTAGCTTCTATATCCCGTTCCCAGATAAACACGCGGAAGAAATATGCAGAAGTCACCAACTCAATCGCGCGGAAGGGTCAAGGGAGGGGACTTCGTCCCGTTTCATTCTCCCTTGCGGAGTCCAGAGGCAGAACCTCTGGCGCCTCTCCTCACTCAATATACACCATGATTTCAGAGAGGACGGAGGCGGTGAATTCAAGGCGCAGAACAACGCGCACGCCGTCATCAAGGACAAGACCAAAGCGCATGACCGTGCCGTCCACGGTGTACTCCACCACGCCGTACTGACCGCTTTCTTCGTCGCCGTAAAGGTGCTCAGTGTCGTTCTCATCAATCGCGGTGTTGTCATTGCGGAAACGGTTGTATACCTGCGCGAAAGTGTCGCCGATGCGGCTCGCGCGCGGGCCTTCCATGCCATCGGCAGCAATCAGCAGCATTTCCACCTGCGGGTTCTGCTTCTGCGCATCGTAGAGGAACGTGATGTCGCACGCCGCGAACGTCATCGTGCGCACATAGCCATCTGTGCCGTTCTCCACCCACACGTCGTCAATCACGTCTCCCAGCACGTCCGCAGCGGATTCCGGCGTCAGGCTCATGAAGTCAATGCCGGAGAACTGCAAGTCCGTCCCGTCAAACATGGGCAGCTCCGCGCCATTGTAGCTCGACGGAACCTGCACATAGTCGTCAAAGAGCGCATCGAAGCGGAGATTGTCGCGCACAGTGCTGATTTCCGCCTCGGTCGTGCGCGCGGACAGACCGTAAACGCGAATCGCGCTGACGATATTGTCCTCCATCGTAAAGATGACGCCCGTGTCCGTGTAGCCCTCGCCATCGGTTTCCACGCGCTCATGCACGGCGTATTCCACTGTCTGCACGCGCTGACCGTCGCGCTTCACTTCGCCCCATCTCATGCTTTCCGGCAGCAAGTCCAGCACATACAGCACGGCGGATTCGCGGCTGCCGCGCAGAGACGGGTTCTCACTGTAATTCGCTTCCAGCACGATGGACAGTTCGTCGCCTACCTGAATGTCACGCGGGCCCTGCTCTTCGGCGCTCGTCAGGACGATGGAAAGCAGCTGCGTGTCAATGCTCATCGCGGGCGAATCGGCATAAATCGTGCCGAAGGAATACTCGAAGGCATAGCCGTCCTCGGTCTTGGCATCCGCCGGATCGTTCAGGGGCGTAGAGGCCATTGCCAGCGTCTGCATCCGCGCGGCGAAGGCTTGCAGTTCCGCCAGCGTCAGGGCATCCGCGCTGTTGTCCTGCGCATCTTCCGCCGATGCGAAGATGCAGCTTACCCCCATCAAGACCGTCAGCAGCAGACAGAACATCCGTTTCATCATCGTCAAGCGCTCCTTTTTTCGGAAACGATATGATTTACCAATGCTATTGTACCGCAAAAATCCGCCCTTGTACACCCTCGAAATGTGTGGAAAATGTAAACTTTGCGCAGAAAATCGCGGAAAAAGACGGTTTGCAGAAAAATATTCCACCTATTCCGCGGGAAATTCTCGATTTGCGCCACAAGGATAAGGAAGAATCCGACGCTGTTTCCAGCGCATCCGCCAAATCTCCCAAAATGCGCCAGCAACGAACATCCGTCTCCTGTCGTTGGATGGGTGAAGCGGAAAGAAACGCCGCTTCAAAAGCACAACCTTTCTTCCATGGAAAGCAAAAGGAGGCAACAATCCATGAACAAGAAGAATCTGACTCGTGCGGCTGGTCTGAGCGCGGCGGCGATGCTCGCGCTGAGCGGCATGGCGATGGCGGAAACGACCGAGAGCGCGCTCGTCAAGGGCGGCGCGCTGAACCTGCGCGAAACCGCGTCGCTGGACGCGAAGGTGCTGGGACAGTACCCCACCGGGACGCTGGTGGAAATCATCAAGGCGGGCAGCGAATGGCATCGTGTCAGCGTGAACGGCAAAACCGGCTACATGTTGGCAAAGTACCTGAATAGCGCTGACAGCGCTATCTCCGCGACCGTCCGCACAAACACCGGCACGGGGCTGAACCTGCGCGAGCAGCCGAACATGAACGGCACGATTATCATGGCGGTCAAGAACGGTCAGTCCGTCAGCGTCCTGCAGAAGAGCAGCCCTTGGAGCCGCGTCAAGGTCGGCAACCGCGAGGGCTATGTGGCAACGAAGTACCTGAACTTCGGTTCTTCTTCCGGCAGCGTGTCTGGCACGGCGGCTGTCGTTCATAACCCGAAAAGCACGCAGGTGCTGAATCTGCGCCGCGAACCGAACCTCGACGCGCAGGTGCTGGCATATTATCACAACGGCACAAAGGTGACGATCCTGGGCAATGTGGACAGCAAGTGGGTCAAAGTACAGGTGACGGACGGCAAGATTGGCTACATGATGAAGCAGTATTTGAAGGTGAGCGGGGGAGCGGGCGAAGTGAAGCCGTTCACGGCAAAGCTGTGGAATGTCAACGGCGGCAGCTATGTGAATTTCCGGAAGGGTGCGTCGCTGAATGCGGAAGTACTTGCGCGCGTGCCGGTGGGTACGGAAGTGAAGGTGCTGGAGCACGGCACGGATTGGTGCAAGGTTGAGGTTGATGGCAAGACCGGGTATATTTCGACTTGGTTCATGAAGTGGTAAGGAATAGGGATACCGCCCAAAAGAGCAACACACGGAAGAAGTAAGGGAAGAGAAAACAACTCAATCGCGCGAAAGGGGCGCGACCGCGAAGCACGAACGCCCATCCTCCAATAACAATTCCATAAAAACAGGCTCATGCCCCCAAAGCCACCGGGACATGAGCCTGCTTTATTATCTTGCCTTTTCAATCAGCGTGTGCAGCGCGTGCTTCATTGCCAGCGTGCGGATGCGATCGCGGTTGCCGGAGAGCGCCAGTTGAACCGCGCTTGTGCCGCCCGCCGTCGATACGCCGACGCACACCGTCCCCACCGGACAGTCCTCCGTCCCGCCGTCCGGCCCCGCGACGCCCGTCGTACTCACCGCAATGTCCACGCCCAGCCGCTTCCGCGTGCCTTCCGCCATTGCGCACGCCGTCTCCACGCTCACCACGCCGAAACGCTTGATGACCTCCGCAGGCACGTCCGCCAGAATCGTCTTCGTGTCCGTCTGGTACGTCACCAGACCCGCGCGGACAACCGCTGATGCGCCCGGAATATCCACCAGCGCTGCAACCACCTTGCCGCCCGTCAAGCTTTCGCACGTCGCGCACGTCATGCCCCGCGCCCGCAGCGTCTCAATCGCCGTTTTCGCCAGTGAACCGCCGTCTGTTTCCTCCATCGCGTACACAACATTGCCCAGACGCGCCTTGACTTCCGCCAGCAGCGGCGTCAGCAGCGCCAGCGCCTTCTCCGCCGTATCAGCGCTCGCCGTTGCGCGCAGCTGCACCTCGCCTAAGGAGCAGTAGGGCGATAACGTCGGATTTTCGCCGTTCTCCAAGTCGCGCAGGCGCGTGTCCACCTCGGATTCACCCATGCCGAAGATGCGCACATACCGGCTCACCAGCGCGCGCCCTGACCGCGCCATCAGGTACGGCTCGACCGATGCGGTGAACATCGGCTCCAGCTCGCAGGGCGGGCCGGGCAGGTGGATAACGACTTTTCCATCACCCATCGGGACAATCGCGCCGGGGGCTGTGCCGTTCGGGTTCATCAGCAGTGTAGAATCCGCCGTGAACATAGCCTGCGAAAGGTTGTTGAGGGTCATGTTGCGGTGATACTGCTGGAAGCGGGTGCGAACCATCTCCTCCGCTTCCGGGAAGAGGACAAGCTCCTTGCCCGCAACCTTTGCCGCCACGCGCTTGGTGATATCATCGACCGTCGGGCCGAGACCGCCGGAGGTAATGACGATATCCGCGCGGCTGAGCGCAAGGCGGTAGGCGTCCTCCAAGCGCTGCGCATTATCACCCACGACGGTTTGGTGCTGCTGCGTGATGCCCAGCGCGGACAGGCGGCGCGAGAGGAACTGCGCGTTGGTGTTGAGGACTTGCCCCATCAGGAGTTCCGTGCCGACACATAGAATTTCTGCAATCATGGTGTTTTCTCCGAAAGAAGGTGCTTCTTTCAATCACAGGGAATTTTGCGCCTGTGGACGCGACCAAAGGGCTTTCTGATTGTCCTTTGGGAACCTTCGTTGTCGCCACTTTTGGGGTTATTCAAACAAAATGTAGGGTGTATTCTGCCTGAATACTGCCGAGAGTGCTGCGACGTAAAAACATTTATTTCCCCAATTTGCTGATGCCGGATGCTTTCGCGCAGTCCATGACCGCCTTCGCGACGGCAGGAGCGACGCGCTTGTCGAACGCGCCGGGGATGATGTAGTCCTCTTTCAGCTCATCGTCCGAAACGATGGACGCAATCGCGCGGGCGGCGGAGAGCTTCATTTCCTCCGTAATATCTGTCGCCTGTGCGTCCAGCGCGCCGCGGAAAATGCCGGGGAAAACCAGCACGTTGTTGATTTGGTTCGGATAGTCGCTGCGCCCGGTCGCAATGACGCGCGCGCCGCCCTTCGCGGCTTCTTCCGGCATGATTTCCGGCGTGGGATTCGCCATTGCGAACACAATCGCGTCCTTCGCCATCGTCGAAACCATTTCCGCCGTGACGATTTTCGGGGCGGAAACGCCGATGAACACGTCCTTGCCCTTCATCACGTCCGCCAGCGAACCGCGCTCGTTGTGCCGGTTCGTGATTTCCGCCATCTTGCGCTGCGCCGGATTCAGCCAGTCTTCGTCCACGCTGACCGCGCCCGCCCGGTCAACCAGCACGATATTGCCCGCGCCGAACTGCAGCAGGAGCTTGGCGATGGAGATGCCCGCGCTGCCCGCGCCGTTGATGACGATGTTCACATCCTCCATCTTCTTGCCAACCAGCCGCAGCGCGTTCAGCAGACCCGCGGAGACGACAATCGCCGTGCCGTGCTGGTCGTCGTGGAAAACGGGAATATCCAGTTCCTTGCGCAGGCGGCTTTCGATTTCAAAGCAGCGCGGCGCGGAAATATCCTCCAGATTGATGCCGCCGAACGTCGGCGCAATTGCCTTCACCGTCCGCACAATTTCGTCCACGTCCTTCGTATCCAGACAAATCGGGAATGCGTCCACGTCCGCAAATTCCTTGAACAGAATCGCCTTGCCCTCCATGACAGGCATCGCCGCCAGCGGGCCGATGTCGCCCAGCCCCAGCACCGCCGTGCCGTCGGACACCACCGCAACCAGATTGCCCTTGGCGGTGTAGCGGTACACATCGCGCGGGTCAGCATGAATGCGGCGGCAGGGTTCTGCCACGCCGGGAGTATACGCGGTGGACAGGTCATCGCGGTTTTCCACCTTCACCTTGCTCTGTACGGCAACTTTGCCGTGGTGTTCCTCGTGCATTTGCAGGGCAGCCTGATTATAATCCATAAAAATCGCTCCTTTTCAGGTCGAATGATGGCACTTGACGGCATTAAGGTAACACCGCGCAAATGAGGTGGTCGGCTGGCGAATGAATTTTTCGTCAGATGCAAATGCAAATTTCGAAGGTTTACTGGATGTAAATCGAGAAATTTGCATGCCGCAGATGGCGGAAAAGGCATCGCCAGACGCGCCGCCGAATTGTGCGGTGGTGCCTTAAGTGTACCACATTTCGAGAAAAAAAGGAAGGGCGAAAAATTCCGTATCGTCAACCAAAGCGCAAAAAGCAGTTGACAAACGTCTGAAACTATGGTAAACTCAAAACCGCATTTTGGTTTACGCAAGGAGGATTCCCGACGATGGAAAAGACAGCTTCTACAAAAAACACGACCTATACCTTGGTTGCAATTGCGCTGATGACGGCGGTTATCTGCGTGCTTGCACCGCTCTCGCTGCCGATTGGCCCTGTGCCGATTAGCATGGCGACGCTGGTGCTGTTCCTGTCGATTTATGTGCTGGGCTGGAAGAAGGCAACCATCAGCGTCTGCCTGTACATCCTGCTGGGGCTGGTCGGTGTGCCGGTGTTCAGCGGCTTCACGGGCGGCGTGTCGAAGCTGGCGGGCGCGACGGGCGGCTACATCGTCGGCTATATCCCGATGGTGGCGCTGGCGGGCTTCCTGATGAGCAAGAGCGACAAGTGGTGGCTGCACCTGCTGGCAATGGTCGCGGGTGAAGTCGTGCTGTACTTGATTGGCACGGTCTGGTTCTGCGTACAGGCAGGCAAAACAGCGAGCGCAGCGCTGGCCATCTGCGTCTATCCGTTCATTCCGCTGGACATCGTGAAGATGGTGATTGTCGTGCTGATTGGCCCGATGATTTCCAGCCGCTTGAAGAAGGCACACCTGAACGTTTAATACTATTTCCAGATAAGAATGCGCCAAGATGCGCCGCGAATTTTTCATTCTGGCTAACGTGAATGAAACGCAGCGTAGCAGCGCTACGCTAAGTGGAATGAGCGGACGCCAGAAGGGAAAAGGCGCAAGCAGATGGCGCAGGTGAATCTGGAAATAGTATAAGGTGACATCGCCGCGTTGTGCGGTGTTGCCCTAATATAAACGATTTTCAAATGGCATTGCTATCTTCCCGCCAAGCAGAGAAAATGACATTCCGCAATTATGATGCACTGTCGTTTGGAAAATCATATCACATAAGCAGGGCGCTGTTCCGACCACCGAGCCGGACAGCGCCCCTTTATATTGTGTGCAATTAGCCGTGCTGACCTTCGCTCTGCAGCTGCATGTTCTCCACCACAATGTCATGGATTTCACCCAGCGACGCGCAGTATTCCAGCACCTTCCACGGTTCGTTCGTGTGGAAGTGAATCTTAATCAATTCATCGTCCCCCACTGCCAGCAGGCAGTCGCCCTTGAAATGCTCCGTGATGTAGTCGTTGATTTCGTCCTCGTCGAGGTCGTGCCCTTCGATGAGCAGCTGCGTGTCGAACTTGAATTCGAGAATCTCTGCCATGTGCTTCACTCCTTTTTTTGATTTTTTTCTGAACAGAGAGACTGACCTCTGTTCATTAGCAAACAATCAGGTATTCTACAACGCAGTCGCTTTTTCCTGCCTATTCGGGCAGAAAAAGAATTCACGCGCGATTGTGTTGGTTTTTCTTCCATACGCCTTCCGTGCGTTTCTTCTTTTTTCTTACATGCGTTCGGGTGCTTCGATGCCAATCAGCCACAGCCCCGTCTTAATAACATCCTTCGTCGCCTTCGTCAGCGCCACGCGCGCGGCGGCCGTCGCCGGTTCGCCATCCAGAATCCGATGCTCATAATAGAACTTATTATACGCCTGCGCAATATCCGTCACAGCGCGGGTAATCATTGACGGCTCATACTTCTCCGCCGCTTCCTTAATGACATCCGGGAAGCGCCCCAGCAGGCGCAGGAGCGCCTGTGCCTCGTCGTCCGTCAGCGCGTTCATATCCGCTTCGGGCAGGGACATTTCCGCCGCCTTGCGCAGAACAGAGCAGCAGCGCGTGTGGGTGTACTGCACATACGGGCCGCTTTCGCCGTCGAAATTCAGCGCGCGATCCCAGCAGAAATCGACGTCCTTGATGCGGTTGTTGCTCAAATCGGTATAGACGACCGCGCCGATGCCGACCTGACGCGCAACATCCTCCTTGTTCGGCAGATTCGGGGACTTTTCGTTGATGATGTCCAGCGCCTTCTTCTGCGCCTGTTCCAGCAGATCCTCCAGATAGACGACGTGCCCCTTGCGGGTGGAGAGTGCCTGCCCTTCGTAGGAAATCATGCCGAACGCGACATGCACGCAGTCCTTCGCCCATTCGTATCCCATCTTTTCCAGCACACGGAAAATCTGGCGGAAGTGCAAATCCTGCTGATACGCCACGACGTACAGGCACTTATCGAAATGATAAGTATCATGGCGATAGATGGCCGCCGCAAGATCGCGGGTGGCATAGAGCGTCGCGCCGTCGGAGCGGAGGATGATGCAGGGGGACATATTGTCCTCGCTCAAATCAACGATAGATGCACCCTCGGAGATGGTCAGCAGGTTCTTTTCCTTCAGTTCGTTGATAACGCGATCCATCTTGTCGTTATAGAACGACTCGCCCGCATAGGAGTCGAACGTGACGCCCAGCAGCTTATAAACGCGCTCGGTATCGCGCAGAGTCAGCGCCTTGAACCAATTGAAGATGCGCAGGGCTTCCTCGTCGCCATCCTCAATCTTCTTGAACCACGCGCGGCCCTGATCGTCCAGCGCGGGATCTTTCTCGGCTTCCTCGTGGAACTTGACGTACAGGCGCACCAGTTCATTCACGCCGCCCTTTTCCACTTCTTCCTCATTGCCCCAGAGCTTATAGGCGCAGATCATCTTGCCAAACTGCGTTCCCCAGTCGCCCAAATGGTTGATACCGACGGTCTTATATCCGAGGAAATCATAGATGCGGCGCAGACTGTGACCAATCATCGTGGTGGACAAATGCCCGATATGGAAGCGCTTGGCGATATTGATAGAGGAATAGTCAAGACAAATCGTCTTGCCGTTGCCCATATCGGACGAGCCATAGTTTTCTCCCGCCTTGAGCACGCTTTCAAGCGTTTCCGCCGCGAAATTGACGCGGTTGAGGAAGAAATTCACATAGCCGTTGACGGCTTCTGCACGCGCAACGTCCTCATGCGACCACTTTTCGACCACGGTCGTGGCGATTTTCGGCGGTGCCATCCGCAGTGCTTTCGCCAGACGGAACACCGGCAGCGCGTAGTCACCCATTTTCGGGTCAGGCGGCACGGCAAGCAGACCGCGGATTTCCTCCGCCGTCGGCAGACCCTGCGCGTCCTGCCATGTGTCGGTCAAGCACTGCGCCATCAGTCCGGCGAGTTTCGTTTTCATATCCATAAAGCTCATAACTCCTTATACGCTATGCTTCGATTTCCAACGGCTATCATACCATATTTTCGCCCGCGGCGCAAGGGTTCATCTCAATCCTCGAACGGGACGTAGATAGCCTTGCGGAACATATCGCCCACCAGCGTCGAGCGCGCATGGGAACGCCAGCCATCCGCCGTGGAATGCGCAGCGGTTGTATTGATTTCTGTGTTCGGCAGCTTTTCCTTGAGTTGGGCGATGACTTCCGCCGGAACGGGGTTAATCCGCGCGTACTTGCCGCTGTAATTCAGCCACAGGCGCTCCAGCCACGGCATATTCTCCAGCGGCGACCAGTCCGTGATGCTGTTATAGCACAGGTTGAGGTCGCGCAGGTGCGTCAGCCCCTCCAGCGGGGTCAAGTCGGAAATGTGGTTGAGGAACAATTCGAGATATTCCAGATTTTCCAGCTTTGCCAGCGGGGTAATATCCGTGATATTATTCGCCGCGAGAATCAGCACCTTCAATTGCGGCAAATCCTCCAAGAAGGACAGATCGCTGACCTCGTTATGCCCAATGTCCAGTGCAACCAGATTGTGGCAGTATTTAAGTACCGAGAACGTCTTACTGGTATGGAACTTGCTCTGATAGGTATGCTGGGTGGAGAACGCCGTCACATCCGTGCGGACGAGGTGGTCGCCAACGTACATCGTCCAGCCGAACTCCACCTGCGGATAGCGCTCCGAGAGCATTTCCATGTCTGCGCGCTTCATCTTCGTGCCGTACATATCGCACTTTTTCAGGTTCGGCAGCTCGTCCAAAAACGCCGTCAGCTTCTTGAAGTCCGACACGGCGGTTTTGCCCAGATCAATCGCTTCCGCGTCGCGGTCGAACGTCATGTTGGCATAGCGAACCGTCGGGGCGGGGGTGGCGGTAGGTTCCGGCGTGGCAGTCGGCACAGGTGTTGGCGTCGGCACACCCGTCGGGGCAGGCGTTTCACCCGGCGCAAGCGTCGCGGGACTTTGCGCAAACGGGATGTATTCGCCGCTCTTGAACATCTTGTAGACAATCTGATAGCGGTCATGCTCACGCCAGCCGCCGCTGGTGGAGTACGACTTGGAATCAACATAAGTATTGGGCAGATGTTCCTTCAGCGAGCGCACAACGTCCTTGGGAATCGGGTCATTCTCCATGTAGTTATTGGAGTTGTAAACCCACAGGCGCTCCAGCTGCGTCAGGTTTTCCAGTGGTGTCCAGTCCTTGACGTAGTTGAAGCAGATATTGAGGTCAATCAGATTCGTCAGCCCGGAAAGGGGAGAAATATCGCGAATCTTGTTCTTGAAAACCTCCAGATACTCCAAATTCGTCAGGTTCGCCAAGGGGGAGATATCCTCCACCTTATTGCAGGCGATAATCAGCACGCGCAATTGGGGCATTTCCGCGAGGAAGGAAATATCCGTCGCCTGATTATGTCCGATGTCGAGCGCGAGCATCTCCGTGCAGTATTTGAGCACCGAAAGCTCCGCACTGGTGTGCGTCGCGCTCTGGTTGTTATGGAGCGTGGAAAACGCGGTGGCATCGGTGCGGACGAGGTGGTCGCCCACGCGCATCGTCCAGCCGAACTTCACCTGCGGATAGCGCGCTGCCAGCATTTCAATATCCTTGCGGCTGATTTTTGTGGCGAACATATCTACCTTGTGCACGTCCGGCAGTTCATCCAGAAAGAGGCACAGCGCGTCGTAATCCGTCACGACATTCTGCCCCAAATCAATCTCCTGCGCCGTCGTGGGCACGGTCATCGTCATGAAGGACGCCGTTTCCTCCGCCAGCACCGCCGGAATCATCATCAGCAGCGCCAGCACTGCCGTCACGAGCCATTTTCCCATCTGCTTCATCGTTGTTTCCGCCTTTCCTGATTTGTCCAGCTTTCTTCCATTATAGCCGCGAAAGAGGGCGCTTGTCAATGCACGGGTGATACTTTTCCGGCGCGGCGCATACGCTTTTCGCGGAGGGATGCATATGCTGGAGCTGCTTGCGCTGCTGATGCAGCAATGCCTGTTTTTTCTGGGATACATCACCGGGCGATCAGAATTTCCGCCGGCGCTGAATCGGGCGGAGGAAGCCGAGCTGATTGGGAAATTGGACGCGGGCGACCACAACGCGCGGCAGGAGCTGATTACGCACAACCTGCGTTTGGTGAGCCACATTGCGCGGAAGTACCAGATTCCCGGCTACGGCGCGGACGACCTGATTTCCATTGGCGTGATTGGGCTGATTAAGGCGGTGGACAGCTTCAAATCCACATCGGGAACGCCGCTGGGGACATACGCGGCACGGTGCATCGAGAACGAAATTCTGATGACCCTGCGCGCAAGCCGGAAGCGGCGCGGGGATGTGTCGCTTTCCGACCCGGTAGGCAGCGATGGCGAAGGCAACGACATCACCTATCAGGACATTCTCGGCACGGACGCGGACGAGTTGGAAAACACGGTCATCCGCCGCGTGACAGCGGGAAAAGTACAGCAGGTGCTGCACCGTCTCCCCGCGCGTGAGCGTTTCGTTTTGGAATTGCGCTACGGGCTGACCGACGGCCGTCAGCACCCCCAACACGAAATTGCGCGCCGCTTAGGCATTTCCCGAAGCTATGTTTCCCGTGTTGAAAAGAAAGCCGTCGCTTTATTACGGGACGAAATCGAAAGGTAGTAGGGGAGACCCAAGGGGCGCCGCCCCTTGACCCCGCAAGGGAGTTCCTCCCTTGACCCTTTCGCGCGATTGAGTTGGTGACGCTATCAGGCTATGCCCGCGTGTTTATCCGAAGAAGCGGAATAGTGATAAGCGCACAGAAATGCCCTCCACAGGCGCTGATGCTGTGGAGGGCTATTTCCTTGATTCTGTGTCTGCAAACGCTCCTGATGCCCTTTGCGGGCGTGTGGCGGCGTTTGCTGCGTTACTCCTGGCCGAGGAAGCGGATTTCGCCTTTTTCCGTCTTTTCCACCGCTGCCAGCGAAACCACCTTCAAGCCCATCCCACGCAGCGTTGCGCCGCCGGGCTGGAAGCACTTCTCAATGCAGATACCCGCACCAACAGGATGGCACTCCGCCTGACGGCAAATGTCCATCAAGCCTTTGAGCGCTTCGCCGTTAGCAAGGAAATCATCAATCAGCAGCACACGCTGTCCCTTTTCCAGACAACGCTTGCCGACGTGGATGGTACTGGTCGTCTGGTGGGTGAAGGAGAACACATCAGCGGTATACACATCGTCGCCAAGGTTGCGGCGCTGACCCTTTTTGGCGATGATGACGGGCAGATCGCCCATCGCCAGCGCAGTGGTCATGGCAAAGATGATGCCGCTGGCTTCGACGGTGAGGATGCAGTCAATCTGGTCATTGCGGAAAGCGTCCGCAAACGCCTGACCGATATGGCGTGCGAGGGCGGTATCGACGCGGTGGTTGAGGAAGCGCTCGACGCGGACAACGCCGCCGGGGAGGATGTCACCGTCTTGAAGGATGCGCTGCTGAAGTTCCTGCATGGTGTGATTCCTGCCTTTTTTGCTGATTTTTTTGTGTGTTGATTTCTTGCTGATGCAGTTAGTTTCTTGTTGCAAAGGGTTTCGCCTCTGCGGAGGCGATAAAGGGGCAATGAAAACAGACGAAGTCTGCGGTCGCCCCCTTGACCCCTTCGCAGTCGCCACTCCCATATTTTAGGGTATCGCGACTTCTATATTCCGTTCCCGGATAAACACGCGGGCACAGTATGCAAGTGAAGTCAACTCAATCGCGCGGAAGGGTCAAGGGAGGAACTCCCTTGCGGAGTCCAGAGGCAGAGCCTCTGGTGGGGTCAAGGGGCGAAGCCCCTTGCGTCACCTTCTGATGTCGTAGTTCATGTCTGCCAGATTGCGGATGGACTTCACATCGTCAGTGATGTTCGCGTCGCCGTGGATGGTGTGCTTGATGACGCTGGACGCTACGGCGAAATTCAGCATGTCCATCGGCTTGTAATCGTGCAGCATGGCGTAAATCAGACCGGACGCAAACGCGTCGCCGCCGCCGACACGGTCAAGAATCGTGAAGGTGAACAGCTTCGACTCAAACGTATGCCCATCATACCACATGAACGCCTTCAAGCTGTTCTCCGAGCCGGAATGCGCATAGCGGACATGCCGCGCAATGCACTTCAAGTTCGGGTAACGCTCCACAAAGTGCTGGAACACATCGTCCTGCTCCTCGTAAGAGGGCTGAAGCGGTACGCCGTCCTTCCAGTCGCCCTTGCTGTGGTCGCTTTCATCCTTCCAGAGGTGATACGGCTCAATCCCCAGCAGAATGTCCACATATGGCAGGCACTGCGTGCAGAAATCACGCGCCTGTTCCCACGTCCACAGTGCCGAACGGAAATTCCCGTCAAAGGAGACGGTCATGTTCTTTTCTTTCGCCACGCGCAGCAAATCAAGCGTCAGCTGTGCGCAGTTCTCGCCCAGCGCCGGCGTGATGCCGGACAGGTGCAGCCAGTCAAAGCCATCCAGCAGCGCGGACAAATCCACATCCGAAAAGTCATATTCCGCCATAGCGGAATGCTTGCGGTCGTAAATCACCTTGCTCGGCCGAACGCCATAGCCCGTCTCCAGATAGTATGTGCCCAGCCGGTGCGACGGCGTTTCCTCCGGCGTGGAGAGAATCATCGGCGTGCAGTGCACATCGTTGGAGCGCAGCAGACGCACTGCCGACTTGCCCAGCGAATTATTCGGCACAACCGAGAAGAACGTGCTGTCGATGCCCAAATTCGCCAGCGCCAGCGCAATGTTTGCCTCCGAACCACCGTAGGATGCCTCAAAGTTGTTCGCCATGCGGAGCTTCTCGTAGTTCGGCGGCGTCAGGCGGAGCATGATTTCACCAACGGTAATGAATTTCTTGTCGCAGCTGATATCCCGCAGCAGCGGATTCGCGTGCAGCATGAACATTCTCCTTTCATCCGGCAGGAAATTTTATTTGAATTTTCCCCAAGCATTGCGAGTTCCGAAGGGGTGGGGGTGAATAGGTCGTCCCTTCTGCGTCAAAAGTGCAATTCAAATTATGCCTGTAAGCGCGCAAAAATTTCCCGCAGCTCCGCGCGGGCATCATCATTGCGGTCAATGCACCGTTCAATCGCGCTCATTGCCGTTTCGCCTGTAATGTCCAGAATCGACTTTTCCTCGCCCCAGTAGAAGCGGAAGCCGTTCACGCTGTAGCTCGGTGCGGCATCGAAGCGGCGAGCGCAGTGAATCGCCTGCCGCAGCTGCAATTCCGCGTCGTTCATGCGCCCCATGCGCACCATTGCCCGTGCGGAATTGGTGTACAGAATTGTTTTCATCTTCCAAATATAACTGCCTGACGCGCTTTCCATGCCATCAAGCGCGCGGCAGAGCCACGAGGCCAGCGCAATCGCGTCCTGCTGCCGACCGGAAGCAATCAGGCAGTTCATAGCGCCTGTCGCGGCATTGAACAGGCGAATCACGCTGACGACCAGCCCGCGCGAGAGCTTCGGCAGCGCATGGTCATAGCAGCCCAGTTCCGTCTGGCTGTTGGCAATAGCAATGTCGTTCACTTCCGCGACATTGCCGTTTTCATAGCAGCGAATCGCCTCGTCATACTCATTCAGGTGCGCGTGATAATTGCCCATGAGCGACCAGATGGATTCAGGGCGGATATGTTTCTCCCGCTCCTGATCCTGATTAATCAGCACCATCGCGCGTTCAGCAAGCGAAAGCGCCTTGCGCAAATCCTCCGGGCGGTTCTGCTCCATGCCGGAATAACCATACGCCTGCGTCGCTTCATAGACGACATCGAAGCTGTTGGGATAGCGGCGGAGCGCTTCTCGTGCCGCGCGCGTCGCTTCGGTGTGCTTCTTCTGCACAACCAGCTGGCGGATTCGCGCGACCATGTCGCCCCGGCGGTGCGCCTGAACGGTGTAACCCACAAGCGCATCCAGCGACACCTCGAAGAAATCCGCCAGCGCGGTGAGTACCAGAATATCCGGCACGCTCTGCCCGTTCTCCCACTTCGACACGGCGGCGGCAGATACATTCATGGCTTCTGCCAGCTGTTCCTGCGTCATGCCCCGCTCCCGCCGAAGCGCACGAATCGTATCATTCAGCGTCATCGCCGCATTGCCCTCCAAAAATCATACTTATATAAGAACATTCGACACTTTTGAGCACTTTCCTGCAAGCTATTTCAGAAAATAACGAGATTTCTGCTTTTGGCGGCTTGCACTTTTCCTCTTTCCGTGCTATCATATGGCAAAAACATCGGAAAGGAGCGAATTTCATGCTTCGATCCGCAAAAGTTACCGATGCGCCGCTGATTGCGGACATTTACAATTACTATGTGGACAACACTTGCATCACATTTGCGCTGGAGCATTCCACTCCCCAAATCTACGCCAATATGATTGTAGCGGAAAAATATCCCTTTCTGGTCGCAGAAACAGATGATGGTCAGTTATCCGGCTTTATTTTTGCCCATGAATTGCGTTCTCGCGGGGCTTTCCGCTGGGATGTGGAGCTGACGGTCTACCTGCGCCCCGGCTTTGAGGGACACGGCATAGGCAAGGCGCTGATGACCGAGTGTATCCAGCTGCTGACGCGGCAGGGCTACATGAACGCCTACTCCTGCATTACGCTGCCGAACGACCGCAGCATCGGGCTGCATCATTCGCTGGGCTTCCGCGACATCGGCATCTGGGAAAAGACCGGCTACAAGCACCATGCGTGGCACGATGTGATTTGGCTCTGTCTCCCGCTGGGGAACTTCGGCGGCGTTCCGGCAGAACCAATTCCGCTGAAGGAACTGCATTGAACTCTTCTGTTCGCTGCATACTGCCCTTCATTCCTAATAGCTCACTGCCAATTGTTAATTTTTCATTTGCCTGAAAGGAGCTTTTTCTATGTCCACTTACCCCAACCAATTCGCCCGCATCGGCATTTCCGATGCCGCCGTTCTCTCCCGTCTCTCCGACTGCTTCTCCACCATCTTCTTCTCCCCCGAAAACAACTTTTACCACCAGCACCCCACTGACCCCGATGCCGCCTGCATGGTCGACACCGGCAACAACGACGCGCGCACCGAGGGCATGAGCTACGGCATGATGATGTGCGTCCAAATGAACCGCAAAGATCTCTTTGACAAGCTATGGACGTTCTCTATGCGCTATATGCACCTATCGTCTGGCGTGCATCAGGGATACTTCGCATGGTCGGTGCAGCTGGACGGCAAGCACAATGCGGAAGGCCCTGCGCCGGATGGAGAGGAGTATTTCGCGATGGCGCTGCTGATGGCATCGGCGCGCTGGGGCGACGGCGAGGGGATTTTCGCATATCGGCACTGGGCGCAGGATATTCTGCGCCACTGCGTGCATCAGGCGGAGATGGTCGAGGGCGGTCAGCCGATGTGGAATCCGGAAAATCACTATATCAAGTTTGTGCCGGGGATGGAAATCAGCGACCCGTCGTATCATCTGCCGCACTTCTATCACCTGTTCGCGAAATTCAGCGACGAGCGTGACCATGCCTTCTGGGCAGAGGCGGAAGCGGCATCCCGGCGGTATATCGCGCTGTGTGCGCACCCGGTGACGGGGCTGAGCCCGGAATATGCGGCATATGACGGCACGCCGGTGCTGATGTTCGGGAAGAATTACGCTTACTATTCGGATGCGTACCGCGTCATCATGAACATTGCGCTGGATACGCTCTGGAACGGGCGGACGCAGGCGCTGTGCGACATTGCGACGCATGTGCAGGACTTCTTCGCGAAGGAGCTGCCGGAAGAGAACTACCGCGCATATGATTTGGACGGCACGCGCTGGGACGAACCCGCGATGCACCCGGTAGCGATTACGGCGGTGAACGCGGCGGGGAGCATCGCCAGTGACAGTGAAACGGCGGACATGTGGCTGAAGCGGTTCTGGGAGCTGCCGATGCGGACAGGGAAGCGGCGGTACTACGACAACTGCCTGTACTTCTTCTCGCTGCTGATGCTGTCGGGACAGTATCAGAAATGGGTGGAATAAATAAAAAACGGCGCTCTGACAGGAGGATGAATCCTGTCGGAGCGCCGAATTTTTGTTCAGATAAACACGCGGAAATAGTTGGATAGCGTCACCAACTCAATCGCGCGGAAGGGAGTCCAGAGGGTCGAAAACCCTTGGGTGAGGTCAAGGGGCAACACCCTTGGGTTTCCCCCAATAAACACGCGGAAGAAGTATGATAGCGTCACCAACTCAATCGCGAGAAAGGGAGTCCAGAGGGTCGAAGACCCTTTGGTGAGGTCAAGGGGCAACGCCCCTTGGAGTCCCCCAATCAACACGCGAAAACAGTATGAAAGTGTCACCAACTCAATCGCGCGGAAGGGTCAAGGGAGGAACTCCCTTGTGGGGGCAAGGGGCAACGCCCCTTGGGGTTACTCCGCGTTGTCCACCGTCGTAGGCATGATGTCAAGACCAGCGTCGGTGTAGACGATGTTGGCTTCGTCCATCCACTTCGTGATGGCGGCGTTGAAGGTTTCCTGCTGCTTGGAGGACAGCAGCTCCGCGCGCAGGGATTCCTTCAGGTCAGTATCCAGCTCCACCGCGCCGGAAGGCACGTCACGGACATACTGGAGAATATGCACGCCATAGCTGCCGACAACCGGTTCGCTGATGTCACCGATCTTCTCCATCGTGAACGCGCCCGCGGTGAACGCCGCATCCCAGTTGGTGGAGTCCATATGCACGGGGTAGCCTTCTGCGCGGGTCGCTGCATCCTGCATTCCCGGATCCGTGCCGTATTCCTGAATCAGCTCGTCAAAGGACACGCCATCCGCCAGCTTCTGGTTGATTTCGTCAATCGTCGGCTGCACGGAGTCGATAATCGCCTGCTTCGCCGCTTCCACCTGCTCCAGCGTCACCAGCTCTTCGGTCACTTCTTCGCCCGCTTCAATCTGATCCTGCTGCTCTTCGTAGGTTGCCAGCAGGTTCGTGTACGTTTCCATCAGGGTATCATCCACGTCCAGCAGGATATGGCTGACGCCGCGGTAGCCGCTGGGCACATAGTACTGGGGCGTGATGTAGTCCGTGTAGCCATAGGCGGCGTACATGCGGTTCATGTACTGGTCATTCTCATACTGATCGACATGACCCTCGTACTTTTCCTTGTCGGCTTCCACCAGCGAGTCAAACTCCGCCTGAACATCCTCGTCGGAGACGGTCACATCCTTGACGATATCGTCCATCAGCTTATTGTAACCCGCTTCTTCCACGCAGCTCGCCTTGTAGGATTCCTCAGTGAAGCCTTCCGCTTCCAGCGAGGAGAGAACCTCCACCATAGCGCTGGCGCGCTCTTCGTCGGTGGAATCATCGGTGATGCCCATGTACTCCATGCCATTCTGCACGGCAGCATCCCAGTTGGTCTGCGCTTCCGCTTCCACGGCAGCGATTTCTTCGTCTGTCAGTGACAGCCCCAGCTCCACCAGCTTCTGATTCATCAGCTCATACTGCACTGCCACTTCCAGCGCGCTCTGGCGGATGGCCGCCTGCAGGCTCTCGTTCGTCGTGTCGTAATACTGCCCATAGTAGGACAGCATGGACTGATAGAAGGTGTTGAAACGCGCACGGGTGATTTCCACGCCGTTGACCGTCGCCAGCACCTCATTCGGGTCTTCCGCCACCGTCGTCGTCGTTTCTTCGACCGCAGCCGGCGCATCCGTCGCCGCGGCATCCTCTGCCAGAGACGCACCCGGCAGGCACATCAGCGTCGCCGCAAGAGCGAGCGCCATCAAACGCTTAGGAGATTTCATGAGCTTGAACTTCCTTTCACACCCGTTTTATCGGGCTTTCTCGTTCTCTATTATGGCACGCTTTTTCCCCGCGCGCAACCTTTTCGCCCCACTTGTTACAGCAAATTCACACTTTCCTTGCACCGCCGTTGCAATTGTGACGATTGTGTGGAGGGGGAACGAGGGGAGACCCAAGGGGCGTTGCCCCTTGACCCCAGCAGGGACGCTGTCCCTGCACCCTGCAAGGGAGTTCCTCCCTTGACCCTTCCGCGCGATTCAGTTGGTAACACTTTCAGGCTGTGCCCGCGTGTTTATCCAGCGAAGCGAAGGTTTCCAAAGGGCGATCGCAGACTTCGTCTGTTTTCATGCCCTTTGGTCGTCTCCGCAGAGGCGAAATTCCTGCATCAGGCTTGCTTTTTCAGCACCCAAATACCATTCACCGGCATCTCCTGCGTGCCAGACAGCACCTCGCCCGTCAGCATCTCCTCATAGCTGCCATCCAGCGTGACCTGCTGCGTTTTGCCCGAATAATTCTGCACAAACGCAGCGCCGCCGCGCTCCGTCGCAATCACCCCGCTCGGCAAGACCTCTTGCATCGCCTTGGGCAGCGAAAGCTCCGCCGCAATCGCGGTGTAAATCGCATCCAGTCCGTCCTGCTCCGGCTTCGCCGCCAGATAGTACGCCTGCCCCGCGCCGAAGGCGTGCTTCGTCAGGCAGGGGAGTCCTGCATAGAAATCCTCGCCGTACTCCGCCAGCACCTGCGCATCGTGCTTTTCCGGCAGTTCGCACAGCTCATGCACCGCATAGCGCCGCCCGTCCGGGAAAACCATGTGCTGCACATCCTGCGGGTAGAGTGCATCCAGTTCCGTCGCGCGCACGCCCAGCACATCCGTCAGGTCATGCGGCGCGCCGCCCAGATACGCCAGCCCGCTGTCATCCACCACGCCGGAAAAATACGTCATCAGCAGCGTACCGCCGTTTTCGACGAACGCGCGCAGCTTTTGGGAGAAGCCCTCCTTCATCAGGAAGAGCATCGGCGCAACGACCAGCCGGTACTGGCTCAAATCAGTGCAGGGGCGCATATCGCGGAAATCCACCGCAATGCCCTGCTCCCACAGTGCGCGATAGTGCATGTTCACGCTGTCAAAGTAGCGCATGTTGCCCTTCTGCCCCGTCTGCGCGTAGTCAATCGCCCACCAGTTGCTCCAGTCAAAGAGGATACACGCCTTCGCGGGGGCGTTTGGCTTGCTGTACAGGGGCTGCAGCGTCTCCAGCGCCTGACCGACCTGCGTCACGTCGCGGAAAACGCGGGTATCGCCGCGCCCATCGTGGTCAACGACCGCGCCATGGAACTGCTCCGCCGCGCCGCGCCCCTTGCGCCACTGGAAGTAGCAGACGCTTTGGCTGCCATGCGCCACTGCCTGCAAGGAGGACAAGAGGTGCATTCCGGGGCGTTTGAGCTTGTTGACGGGCTTCCAGTTGACCTGCGAGGGCGTCGATTCCATGAGCAGGAACGGCTGATTTTTCAGTGAGCGCATGATGTCGTGGTTCATGGCAAACTCCGCTGCTTTCGCCACATCATCCCCTGAATGCCACGCGGGATAGCTGTCCCAAGAGACAACGTCCATGCCCTCCGCAAGGGAGAAATAGTCGTAATCCCAGAAACGCTCCATCAGGTTCGCTGTGCACTTCAGCGTCGCATCCACCGCCTGAACCGCGTCGCGCTCCGCCATCATGAACGTCTTGCACTGATGGGTGGAGAAGCGCCGCCAGTCGATAAACATGCCGTTGGTGCTGGTTTCCGCCATTTCACCGGGCGCTTCCACCTGCGACCAGTCGGTGTAGCGGTGGCTCCAGAACGACGTCCACCACGCCTGATTGAGATTTTCCAGCGTTCCGTAGCGCTTTTTCAACCACTGGCGGAATTTTTCCTGACACAGCGGGCAGTAGCAGTCGCCGGAAAACTCGTTGGACAGGTGCCAGAGGATGACTGCCGGATGATGCGCATACCGCTGCGCCAGCGCCGTGTCCATCTCCCGTACCTTGCGGCGGTAAACCGGGCTGGTCAGGCAGTGATTGTGCCGTCCGCCAAAATGGTAGCGCTCGTAGTGCTGATTCATACGCAGGACTTCGGGGTACTTCTGCGCCATCCACGCCGGACGCGCGCCCGACGGCGTTGCCAGAATGATGTGGATGCCGCCGCGCCACAGCCGGTCGATGACTTCGTCCAGCCACGCAAAGTCGTACACGCCGTCCTCCGGCTCCAGCCGCGCCCACGCGAAAATCGCAATCGACACACAGTTCACATGTGCCTTATGCATCAGCTCGATGTCCTGTTCCAGAATTTCCGGATGATCCAGCCACTGGTCAGGGTTATAGTCGCCGCCGTGCAGGAAAACCGGGAAGCGCGGCGTCAGGGAAGAAGAGTGGGCTGCTGTCATGCGATGACCTCCTTGCATGGTAGGTGTTGGGAGAGGCGCGCCCCAAAAGCGTGGGGCGGAAAAAGAGGGTTCCCAAAGAAATGGTTTGCAGGGAAATTGGTGCGTCCCAAAAGCCGGAATGCCCCATAGCGCGTCCGCAGGCGTGCCCCTGCAACAAAAAAACACAACTCCCTTAGCATGGGAGTCCTGCTGCATCAACAAAAGCACAGCACTGCTTGAAAGACCAGCAGTTTGGTCGCGCTCAATATGAAGCAGATCAAAAAGCAGCTTTGGGGCGCATCTGCGGATGCGCAAAGTTACTGGCAGGGACGCTTCGCTGCCTGCACCTTTGTGGGCTGTTCCTTTGGAGTGGTCGCCCGAGAAACAGTTGGGGCGTTGCCCCAAACCCCACAAGGGAGCTCCGCCCCTTGACCCCGCAAGGGGGGATTCCCCCTTGACCCTTTTTTGACGCCCCGGCTTGAGCGCGCTTCCCTTACAGGTTCTTCAAGTAGGCTTTAATTGCCTCGTCCTTGCTGTCGCGATAGAAATACTCCGCAAAATGCTTTCCAGAAATCGTTTCCTTCACAAAATCCTGATCCAGATCCTTCAAAATATCCAGCAGCGGACGATACGTTACCTTCTTCACTCCGTCCAGAATCTTCTTATTCCGCTGCTCCGGCACAACACGCTCCTTCGGATAGCCATTGCCATGCCCGAAACCAAACAGCTGCTGGAAAATCATCTCCAATTTCAGCTCCGCACCCCAGCCGAAGTCTTTGGCGAACGGCAGCGCCACACAGTTGCCGTCGTTGATCTGCGCAAACATGTAGCCGTCCGACGGATCCACCACATGCCCGCACAGCACGCCGGGGAACGAGTTGCACGCCAGCATCGCGCCTTCGCCCGTTCCGCAGCCTGTTACGACATAATCCGCCGCACCCGTTTCCAAAAGCAGCGACGCCAAAAGCCCCGCCTTCACATACGTCAGCTGGCATTCGTCCTCCGCCGTGTACATGCCGTAGTTCACCACTTCGTGGCCCATCGGTTCAACCACCTTGCGCAGCACGCTTTCAATCATCGCGTTTTTGGCAGCCTGGCTGTTCTCGTTAATCAGCGCAATTTTCATCGTTTCTTTTCCTCCATTTCGTCCGCAGACGTTTTTCCATTTTAATTTTATCACGCGCGCGGAAAATTTGCAACCTGCTTGCCATGCATCCTTCAAAATTTTGCAGGGACTTCTGCAGTGTTTTCATGTATCAGTGAAAAGGTTACATGGTGTTTTTTTCTTTCGCAGATGTCCGAAAAAAGTGATTAACCAGCGGGTTATTCGTCCTTTTCGCGGGCTGAGCGGACAATGGAATTATCCACAGCCAAACTTGTGGAAAAGCTGTGGAATCTCCGCAGGTTTTGCCGAAAGTTCCCGTAATCACCCGCTGGAAATATCCACAAACGGTGGAATGTGCAGCCTGTGGATACGGTGGATAATCCGGAAATGCCGCGTTTTGCAGGATTTCTTGCAACTTCATTGCGAAAAAAATCGAGATTTTCTTGGAAAACAGGCAGGAATCCCCCTTCAGGAACTCGAATATACAGAGGCAGAGGGGATTCCCTGACTGGAACGCAACCGCCGTGTCCACAGCGCTGTGGAGAAGCTGGATGGATATCCACAGCGTTATCCTTGTGGACAAACCCTTGCAAAATCAAGCAGGAAAGGGGTTATCCACAGCATCCACATCCCCTACTACGACTGCGGAAATATAATTCCCTGCATTCTCTCATGGGAGGGCTTCGCGCCATGCAATTTACTACCAATGTTCAGCTGCTGCTGGACGGCTTGAATACCGTTACCCGCGCCCTGTCGGCTCGTCCGACAAAACAGATTTTAGAGGGCGTGCACCTTTCCGCCGTGGGCGAGCATGTGAAACTGACCTGCTCTGACGGCAACCTTTCTATTGAAATGTCGATTCTGGCGGACGTGAAAGAGGAAGGCACTGCCGTTCTGCCGGGCCGCCTGTTTACGGAACTGAGCCGCAAGCTGCCCGGCGGGGAAGTGACCATCCGTGTGGGTGAAAATCATGCGGCATCGATTCGCTGCTTGTCCTCGAAGTCGAATCTGGCGGGCATGAATCCGACTGATTATCCGGAGATGGCGCGTGTGGCGGAGGGCACGACCGTCCGCATTCCGCAGGATAAATTGAAGGAAATGATTTCCCGTGTTGTGTTCGCGATTGCAACAGAAGACAACCGCCAGATTTTAACAGGATGTCTGCTGGAGGTTGAGCCCACCGAAGCGCGCCTGGTGGCGCTGGACGGATTCCGGCTGGCGATTCAGAAGGCGGTTATGCCCTTTGAACTGCCCGGCGGAAAAGGAAATGTGCGTGTAGTCATTCCGGGGCGCGTGCTGAACGAAATGAGCAAGGTGCTCGGCGACACGGATGAATACTGCACGCTGGTGTTTGATCAGTCGCGCATGACGGCATCGTTCGGGACGACGACACTTTCGACGGTGCTGCTGACGGGCGAGTACATCGACTATCGGAAAATTTTGCCTGCTTCCTTCCGCACGACGGCGCTGGCGGATCGCGTGGGCGTGCAGAACGCCATTGACCGCGCGAGCTTGATGGCGCGGGAAGGCAAGAATAACCTGATTCGCATGTCTTTTTCGGGGGATACGCTTGCCATCTCGTCGAACGCGGAGTTGGGCGACGTGCTGGAAGAGCTGGAGACGGAACTGACGGGCGACCCGATTGAAATTGCCTTCAATGCGAAGTACATCACCGACGTGATTCGCAACATCACGGATGAAAAACTGTGCATGCGCTTCAACAGCAATGTCAGCCCGTGTGTGATTGCGCCGCAGGAAGGGGAGGATTACCTTTACCTGATTCTGCCGGTGCGCGTGTTCACCTAATAAGAGGATAAAGCTGGAAGAAAACCGGGCGCACGGGGAAAAGCTGTGCGCCCATTTCGCGACCAATCCGATATGGATTCATAACGAAAAATGCAGATAGAAACCATTCGGCTGCGGGACTTCCGCAACTACCATTCGCTAATATTGACCCCTCATCCGGGCGTGAATATTCTCCTCGGACAAAACGGCTCCGGCAAAACAAACCTGCTGGAAGCCGTTCATTATTGCGCCCTTGGACGCTCACACCGCACAGGAATAGACCGCGAAGTGGTGCGGAAAGGCGCAATGATGGCGGCATCTGGCGTGACGCTGCGCAAAAAAAGCGGAAAAACAGAAATTGCGGTAAAATTAACGCCATCAGAAGCGCGAAAAAAAACGGTTTTTATTGACTGCAAGCGTGCAGAACGCATTTCAGCGCTGATGGGGCATGTTCAGTGCGTGATTTTCTCGCCGGAAGACTTGATGCTGGTCAAAGAAGGGCCTGCAATCCGCCGCAGAATGCTCGATATGATGCTTTCACAGCTGTCAACGGCGTATTTCAGCGCGCTTCAGCAGTATCAAAAGGCGCTGGAGCAGCGGACGGCACTGCTTCGCGAGGCAAAGCGCGGAATAACGCCTGATCCGGTGCTGCTGGATACGTTTGAAGATGCAATGGCGATACCATGCGGCATCATCATGCCTTTGCGGGATAAATTAGTGAAGCAATTGGCGAAAATCGCGGCGGAGAAGTATGAGCGAATCAGCGGACGGCCGAACGAAATGTTCAGAATGACCTATCAGCCGTGCGTGGCGGAAACGAGCAATCCCGTGCCGGCGATTCGGGCGGAACTGAAAAAAAGCAGGCAGGAGGATATTCGCGTCGGCGGTGCAGGCTGCGGTATTCACCGCGAGGACATCGGGCTGTCGCTGATGGGGCGAAGCATGAAGGTGTTCGCGTCGCAGGGGCAAATCCGCACGGCAGCGTTGGCGATTAAGCTGGCACAGCTGGAGACGTTCCGCGCAGAGACAGGGGAGACGCCGATTTTGCTGCTCGACGACGTGATGAGTGAACTCGACATGACGCGGCGTACGCGGCTGCTGTGCGAAATCGAGGGGGTGCAGACATTCATCACCTGCACGGACGAAAGCGACCTCGACGGCTGCCGAGAAAAACGGAGTTACCGCGTGTGGATGGACAGCGACGGGGAGGGGCATGTTCAGGAAGAGTCGGCGGGCGATGAAGTGATGAAGCCGGACTTGCTGCATGACCCGGAACTCGATGAACCATCCGGAAAATGAAATTGTTCCACGTGAAACATTCGGCTGGCGGGCAAAAAAGTGCCTGCCGGCTGTTTTTGTATAATGCGCTGAGACAGAGCGAATGATGCGACGGACAAAGGACGAATCATCAAGGTAAATTAGAATGAGAATGTGAGCAAAATTCCGATAGAATGCAGAAAAATCAAGCACTTCAAGAATAAAATAATTATATTATCATCACTATACAAAGAACGTCAATATAAGCAGCGCAAAAAGGAATGTTTCACGTGAAACATTGAATCAAATCCGCCTTTGTGGTAAAATGGAGACAGCAAAAACGCAGGAGGAATCATGATGCCGAATTGGACGAAGCAGCAGGAGCAGGCGATTCGTGCGCGCAACCACACCATTCTCGTCAGTGCCGCCGCAGGGTCGGGCAAAACCGCCGTGCTGGTGGAGCGGATCGTCTCGCTTGTCCGCGAAGGCGCGTCGATGAATCGGATGCTCATTGTCACGTTCACGAAGGCGGCAGCAGCGGAAATGCGCCAGCGCTTGGCAAAGCGAATCAGCCGAGAGGCTATCAGCCGTGACCCGGCAATGGTGAAGGCACTTGATGAATTGGAAACGACGCAGATTTCAACGATTCACGCATTCTGCCAGCGCGTCATCCGCAGCCATTTCGAGCAGGTGGGCGTAGATCCGCTTGTCCGCGTGTGCGACGAACAGCAGCAGAAACTGCTCTTTGAAGCCGCGTTCACGACGGCAATGGACGAGCTGTTAGACGAGCGAACGGATGAAAACTTCCTTCTGCTGGCGGATGCGTGGAAGCAGGACAAACTTTTGTCGCTGACGGCGCAGCTGTACGACTTTTTGATGGCACTGCCGAAGCCGTTTGCGTGGCTGGATGAGCATGTGGAACAGCTTTCGCAGCCGCTTATGCAGCAGCCGTGGGTGGAAACGCTCGAAAATGCGGCGAAATTGCAGGTGGGAGCGATGGATGATGCGCTAATAGCGATTCGTAGCCTATTTGACCTGCCGAACGCGGTGATGGATCGCATGGAAGCACTGAATGCGGACGCGCAGCTGATTTCAGCGCTGCAAGGTTTGGAGGGGGAGCCGCTTCGGACAGCGGTTGCGAACTTCTCCCTGCCACGATTGTCCCCGAAACGTGGCCTGTCGGCGGAAGAAAAGGAATGGGGGAAGCGCTTCAGCGATGGGCGGACGGCAATCAAAAAGCGCGCAGAAAGGGCGAACGAGCTGCTGAATCCCGATTTTGCGCAGCTGGAACGGGAACTTCCGGCGATTCAGGCGCAGCTGCGTGGGCTGGCGGCACTGGTCAAACGGACGCATCAGCATTTCCGCGAGGAGAAAAACGCCCGGAACTGCATGGACTTTGGGGACATGGAGCAGTACACGCTTGACATTTTGGAGCAGCTGGAAGTGCGGGCGCAAATGCAGGGGGAGTTTGACCACATTTTTGTGGATGAGTGCCAAGACGTGAGTCAGGTGCAGGACGCGATTCTGCAGGCCATCCACGGGGAACAGAACTGCCTGTTCATGGTCGGGGATGTGAAGCAGTCGATTTATCGCTTCCGAAAGGCAGATCCGACACTCTTTTTGGGGCGGATGCAGACGTTTTCGGAAGAAGAAACAGCGAGGGAGCGGAAAATTGTGCTCCAGCAGAACTTCCGAAGCAGCTTCCCGGTGCTGGATGCGACGAACCGCGTGTTTCGGCAGACGATGCGCCCCGCGGTGACGGAGCTGACCTATGCGCCGGAGGATGAGCTGATTTGCGGGCTGGGTGCGCGGGAGGACGATCCGCCCGTGATGGTGCACCTGCTGCGAGGGTCGGACATCAGGGATGCGCTGGAGGGGAGTGCGAGCGAGGCGGCTGGCCACGAGGAAGTGCTGCAGACAGAGACGCGCGTGGTGGCGCGGCGCATCAAGGAGCTTTTGGGAACGACGATGCCGGATGGAAAGACGATTTCGTACCGCGACATGGTGATTCTGCTTGCGCAGACGACGAATTTGGCGCAGACAGTTGTCGATGCGCTGACGGAAGAGGGGATTCCGACCTTTTACGACGGTGCGGAAAGCTATTTCAACCTGCCGGAAATCATGGATATGAAGGCGCTGTTGAGCCTGATTGACAACGCGCAGCAGGATTTTCCGCTGCTGACGGTGCTGAAAATGGTGCCGTTCTCGCTGACGGACGAGGAATTGGCGCAAATTCGCCTGATGCAGACGGGGAAGAACGTGCCATTCTATCAGGCGTTCGCCAAAGCGTGCGGCGGAGAGGATGAATTCGCCCAAAAGTGCCGAAAAATCAGCGAAAAACTTGAAACATGGCGGTTCCAGGCGGAAGTCATGCGGTTATCGGACTTCATTTGGCACCTGATGACCGATTCGGGGTACTACGCGGCGGTCGGGGCGCTCCCAAAAGGGGAAGTTCGCCAGGGGAATCTGCGGATGCTGTACGAGCGGGCGCAGGCGTTCGAGGCGGAAGGCGGCGTCACGCTGGCGGCGTTCATCACACGGATGGACGAGCAGGAGCGGGGCGGGGACAGCATATCCGCCAAAATGCTGACCGAAAACGAAGATTTGGTGCGCGTGATGACGATGCACAAATCAAAGGGGCTGGAGTTCCCCGTGGTGTTCCTGATGAACATGGAGCGCAGGCTTCTGTGGATGCAGACCAGTGAGCTGATGCTGCACCCGAAACTGGGCGTGGCGATGCCGTACATTAACCGGAAACTGAACATCTGCCGAAGAACGCTGATGCAGGAGGCTTTCGACGAACAGCGGCGGCTGGACGAACTGGCGGAACGGGCACGCCTGCTGTATGTGGCGATGACGCGGGCGAAGCTGCATCTGGAACTGGTGGCAACTGAGGATGGGCTTGAGCGCACGAAGTGGGAGTTGGCTTTGCCGCCGAGCGACAGTCGTGTGCGAGAGGCTGGGAGCATGATTACATGGGTGATGCAGGCGATATCCACCGATGCACACACGAAATCCACAAATTATCCACAGGCCTCAACCCCATGGGATTGCCGAGATTGGGACGAACTGCCTCAGAAAACTGTGGATAAAGTAGGGGAGACAGAGGCGGATGCATCAAAGGTGCTTTCGCTTTTGCAAACGGCACCGCCAGAGGGCGTTTTCCCGGAAAAAACGGTTCAGACGGACATTCTGCCGCTGAAAACGTCGGTATCCGCACTGGTGAAAAAACAGGCAGACGCACTTCCGATTTCGGATGCGGAGGAGGACGCTGAGACGAAGCACGCGGTGGATGAGAACGGCACGCCGCTGCTGCTGTCGGAACTGCCGCGCCGTCCGGCATTCATGGAGGAGAAGCGGATGACGGCGGCGGAGCGCGGCACGCTGACGCACCGGGCGCTGTCGCTGATGCCGCTGGATGCGCTGCGGACGGCGGAAGATATCCCGCTGGTCATCCGCGAGGCACTGGAAATGATGCAGAAGCGCGGGCTGTTTACGGAGGAGGAGCTGCACATCATCAGCGTGGGCGCTATCAGCGGATACTTCACGAGCGAAATCGGGCGGCGGATGCTGCAAAGCGGGAATGTCCGGCGCGAGTGGGCATTCAACCTGCGCTTGACGGGTCAGCAGGCGCTGCTGCTGCAAGGCGTGATTGACTGCGCGTTCGAGGAAAACGGCGCGTGGGTGCTGGTGGACTACAAGACCGATCGCGTGGACGACGAGCAGACGCTGGTGAACCGGTATGCGGAGCAGCTGGCATGGTATGCGCGGGCACTGACAGAAATCACGGGGAAGCCGGTCAAGGAGCGATACCTATATGCGCTGCGCGTGGGGAAGGCGATTGCCGTGCCGGAGATAGACGCGAAATAAGGCGAGAAAGGAATGTTTCACGTGGAACATCGTCGAATGGACTACCATTTGCACACGAATCACTCGATGGACGGGCGGCAGACAATGCCTGAGCTTTGCGAAACGATGCTGGCGCGCGGCGTGCAGGAAATCGCCCTGACGGAGCATATCGAACCCGGACATCCTGAAGAAGAGATGGACGTGCCGCCGGTGTGGGCGGATTGGTTCGCGGAGATTGCGCGCTGTCGGGCGGCGTATCCGGCGCTGGTCATCCGCAGCGGCATCGAGATTGGGGACAATCCGCTGTGTCGGGCGGAGACGAAGGCGCTGCTGGACACGCTGCCGCTGGATTTCCGCCTGCTGTCGCTGCACTTGGTGAACGGCGTGGACTGCTACGATTCGGAAAAGTATTTCGCGGGCAAAACGCGTGCGCAGGCGTATCGGGAATATGCCGAGGCGAAGGCGGAATCGATACTGGACTGGGAGGACTTTGACAGCGTGGCGCACATCGGGTATGTGGCGAAGTTCTCCATATACACAGGGAAGGAGCGCGCGCTGGTGTACGAGGATGCGCCGGATGCGTTTGATGCGATTTTCCGACATGTGATTGCGCTGGGAAAGTGCATCGAGGTGAATACATCAGGGTACGCGACGACGGGGGATACGTTCGCGCATTCGTCGCTGATTCGCAGGTATATTGAACTGGGCGGTGAGAATTTCACGTTTGGCAGTGATAGCCATGATACGACACGGGATTATGCGGATGTGGAACGGGCGAAGGAGATGGTGCGGGCGCTTGGGGGAAAGTATCAGGTCAGTTTTGAGGGGCGCAAGGCGATATATTGGAAGATATGAGGTTAGGGGAAGCAGGAGGCTTTTCCGTGCGAAAAGTGGTTGCAAAGTGGGGAAATTACGCTGAATTTTTGCCGAAATCAAAGAAATAATGGGTTTTCAGCACTCAAAACGCCAAAAAATTTGACAAAAAGGGTTTATCGTGGCATAATAAAGAGGATGAGCGAAATCAATCCGCAGGCGCGTGGGAGCGCTCCGGCGGCGGCAAGTAAAATTCATTTTGTCCGCGGTGAAAAGCCGAAGGGCGTTGACGGGGGTGCTCATTCTTGACAGAACAGATGACGGTGAAATACTACTACCACAGCGGGTTCTCGGTGGCGAGCGGCGAAACGCTGCTGGTGTTTGACTACTGGATGGGGCGGCAGGGGAAAAAGCTGCCCGCAGCGCAGCGGATTACGCCAGAAACGCTCAGCCACTTCAGCGAGGTGTTCGTGTTCATCAGCCACGGGCATGAGGACCACTTCGACCCGGTTGTGTATACATGGGAGCAGTATGCGCCGGTGACGTACATTTTGCCGGAAACGATGGATGCATCGCTGCATGGGCGGCGGATGGGCGTGGGGGGCGAAATTACGCTGTCGCGGCATGTGAAGGTGAAGGCGTTCGACTCCACGGATGAAGGGCTGTCGTACCTTGTGGAAATGGACGGCATCCGCATCTTCCACGCGGGCGACCTCAACAACTGGCACTGGCGGGAGGAATCAACGCCGCGCGAGATTGAAGAGGCGGAGCGCGATTTTCAGCAGGTGATGGAGACGATGCGCGGTGAAAAAGTTGATGTGGCGTTCTTCCCGGTAGATCCGCGGCTGGGCATGATGTTCGACGCGGGACCGAACTATTTCGCGATGGTCGTTAAGCCGCGGCTGATGATTCCTATGCATTTCTGGGAGCGGGCAGAGGTCATCCGCGAATACGCGCGGAGAAGCCGTTCGCCGCAGACGGAGATTATCGCCATGACGACACCCGGCGACATGATTCTGCTTGAATTTGATGAGCAGGAGAACATGACTGTTCACATGCAGTCCGTCACCAGCGCGCCAGTCGCCCGGAACAAGAAGGTGCAGCTGGAAGCATACGACGGCGAGAATCCGTTTAACGATTCCGACCTGCCGGTGGATATGGAGTGATTTTCCTGTCGAAAGGGTTGACAGATGCGCCTTTCCGGGGTATCATAGAAGAGCGGCGCGCCCAATCGTGCGCCGGGAAAGGAAGTTCCACGCATGATTAACAAGGATATGACCGTAGGCGAAGTGCTGCGCTCCTGCTCGGACGCGGCGATGGACGCGGTGGTGAAGATTTTCACCGATATGGGGATGCACTGCCTGTTCTGCCCGCATTCGACGGCGGAAACGCTCGAAGAAGCCGCGATGGTGCATGGCAACGACGTTGAAGAGCTGGTTGCAAAGCTCAATACCGTTTTCCAAGCCAAATAAGCACAGACGGGATTCCTTTGCCCACAGGCAGGGGAATCCCAATTTGATTTTGGTAATACGATTCTCGGATTCACCTGTGCACCTTGGCGCATTTTCATCCGAAAATAGTATAATACTATTTCCAGATTCAACTGCGCCATCTGCTTGCGCCTTTTCCCTTCTGGTGTCCGCTCATTCCACTTAGCGTAGCGCTGCTACGCTGCGTTTCATTCACGTTAGCCAGAATGAAAAATTCGCGGCGCATCTTGGCGCATTTTCATCCGAAAATAGTATAAACGAGCAAACCGTTGATTTTACTGGCTTTGCGGACTTTTCCGCAGAAAAAAACTATCAACGGGGCATGTGGATAACACTGTGGATATTGTGGATTAACAGGCTGTTAGCCTTCCCAGAAATGTGGAAACTGTGGATAAGTCTGTGGAAAAACAGTGAACAGCTGTGGAATACATGGGAATTTCCTGTGGAAGGGGTGTGCAAAAGTGATTATTGAGCATCAGGGACAGGCGCTGACCGTCGCGATGGAAATGGAGCGCCGCGCCATCCGGACTTACGAGCGTGCGCTGCTGCTGGCGAAGGACGAGGAAGTTCGCAAGGGCATTGAGGACATTCTGGGCGACGAACGGCGGCACTTGAAGCGCTTTACCGAAATGTGGGACAAGACCGTCAATTCGGCGGAACAGCAGGTGCTTTTGCAGGCGATGGCGGCGGATGTGCTGTTCCGCGGCGGCGTAACGGAAATGGCGCGGGAGGATGCGCTGACGACGCTGACGGGATTGTATCGGTACGCGATGGAGAGCGAAGCGAATGCGGTGGAGACATATACGAAATTTGCGGAGAAGTGTGAGGGAGAGGCGCGGGCAGCGTTTTTGGAGATTGTGCGGGAGGAAGCAGGGCACCTCGCGGAATTGAAGGAAAAATTGGGGGAAGGGTAAGCCTAATGTCAACAGGGATAAACACGCAGAAGCAGGGGATTTTCGCGCTTCGCAGTGCATAACCATGTTACTGGGTTTCCCCGTTGCAGCACCCATCTCATCCAATTTCGCTGCGCTCAGCCAACGTTCCCAAAGAAGAAAGCTGGGCGTGCAACGTTCCCCAAAACATAAACGAAACCCCTTGACGAAGCAAAATCCGTCGAGGGGCTTTTGGTTGTCCTCATGGTGTGCAGGGATTGTGGATAACTTTTTTGCAAATCAAAGAATCTTTCGACACTCGATGTAGAAGCGCTTGTCGTGCGCGTGGCCCATCGAGAAGGTCTTGCGCGGGAGGATGCCAAGCTGCTCAATCGCCGGGAAGAAATCCGCCTTGTTCAGCGCAGGCAGCAGGAAGCCCATCGCGCCGTCCGCGCGGCTCAGGCGGCGAAGCACCTCGTCGCCGTGAATGTAGTCAATCGCGGCTTCGGGGTGGCGGCGCAGAAAGTCGTCCAGATAGCGCTGGAGCGTCGCGACGGGGAGTGCGCCGTCCGGGTGGGCAATGAACGCCGTCTGTTCGCCCGACGCGGAAACGACGCGAAGTTCCTGCGCATCCGCATCCAGCGGAACGAAAGACAGCGCCATCCCGTGCGCGGCGCAGTAGGCTGACCAGTCCGCCAAAACATCCGCCGGATGGACGTTCGTCAGCACTCGGTGAACAGGCTCAAAAATCAGTGCATCGTCGTGGATGTTGACCAGCTCAACCATCGCGTAACGAGCAGGGTGAACGGCGGCTTCCTCGGCGGGAAGGGTCGCTTTGAGCTGCTCGTAGTATTTTTTCGCGGTAGCGAGGGAGTGGTTGCCGTCGCCGACGGTGAAGAGAAGCGGGTCTGCGCCGAGAGCATCCTTCAGGCGATTTAGGGCGGCGGCGATGGCGGATTTGTCCGTGTCGGATGTGACCGCCCAGCCGCGTGCATGGCCGCTCTGCTGCATGAGGTCGAAGTCGTAGAGCGGGGAAAGCTGGCCGCGGCGGGCGTAGAGCGGCTCGATGACGGTGCGCTGCGGGTCATCCAGCAGGAGCATGACGTGGCTGGACTCCAGCGGTGCGCCGTTCCGTACGGCAAGACGTGCGGGCAGGCGCGACGCAACGGTTTCCTCGGTCGGGCGGATGAGGGTCTTTGCGCCGTCGTAGCGGTACCGCTCCAAATCGACGCAGCAGACAAGCCCAAGCCGCTTACCGGTGGACGTGGTGCGCTCCAGCAGCACGAAGCCGTCCGTCACACCGGGGTGCAGGACGTTCAGTGCGTCGCGCATGGCAGCGTGAATCGCGTCGATGCGCTCTGGTGGCGCGGGCAGGTCACATTCAGGGAGTATCAGGCGCAAGGTGGACGGCTGATGCCCGACCAGCGTGTTTACCCGCTGCCAATACTCCGGCTCAGACGTGTACTGGTCGCACGCGACGCACGCCCACGCCGTCCAATTCGCATCCGGGCGCGGCAGCAGGAACGTCCCCGGCACAACGCCGATGCCCGCAAACAGGTCATTGCTCATGGCACTTCATCCTTTCGGGAGAAAATTCATCACCTCCTATTGTAGGGCCTTTTGCCGCCGGGGTCAAGTACTTCTATTGTTCTTGAACAGCAGCGTGATGCACCAGACGCCTGCCGCGCCGATGATGGTGTATAGGATGCGGCTGAGAATCGCGCCCTGTCCGCCGAACAGCCACGCCACGATGTCGAACTGGAACACGCCGACCAGCAGCCAGTTAATCGCGCCGATGATGGTCAACACGAGGGCAATGGTATCAATCAACATACGATTTTTCTCCTTTCCCCTTCGGGTGATGATACAGTGTATGCGGTGGAAGCGGAGAATAGAACGGGGGGATTTGCAGGTGATTTCCTCTGCAATCAAAAAGACCAGCACCAAGAGAAAATCTTCTCCCGATGCTGGTCGGTCGCGCCCATTTGGCACGACAATGTGCGAGTAGTTGGTAGAGCAAGTTGGGGGCGCATCTGCGGACGCGCCCAACCTTACCCCAATTTAATTGGCGATGTCCATGCGGATTTCCCATCCTCCGCCACAACCTGCACCCGTACAAATGATTCGCGCGGTGAAACCACATAATCCGCACTGGTCTGCCCTTCCAGCGCCCGTGTGCTGTAAATGGTAAACTGTACTTGAGCCACTTAGGCAAAAAAGGGAACGAATACTT